>ENA-OWNT01000083-OWNT01000083.1-seawater-metagenome-genome-assembly--contig:-NODE-83-length-296904-cov-9.480940_pt1 | contig 296904 bp, 234 predicted proteins | sample MGYA00238136_ERZ651165 | MGnify/ENA primary metagenome ERZ651165 (study PRJEB26861, sample SAMN08777766) | seawater metagenome | isolation source: coastal seawater | place: USA: Florida | collected... | reverse complement strand
CCGAGGTGCTGCTCCTGCGCCAGATCGATCCACCGCAGCCGCGCCATCTCCAGCGACGCGAGGAAGGTGACCACGCGGTCGGCGCGGGTGGGCAGCGACCGAAGCATCTGCCCCAGCTCCCCTCGCCCGCCCGGCCCGCCGAGGGCCGCCAGCAGGCGCGTGACGCAGGCGCCCAGATCCGGGCCCGCGCTCGACAGGCGCACCTCGGGCGGAGGTGCTTCCTTGCGCTGGAGCAGCCGGTAGTAGGTGTCGAGCAACCCGAAGGCATCCACCGCGGTGCGCACCCCCCGTCGATCGTCGCCCAGCTCCACCGGCTGACGGACGTGGACCTCCCGGTCGACCTGGGGGCGCTCGTCGAGCTGCTGAGCGAGCTCGGCGAGGCGGGCGTGGGCGCGGAGACGGCGCGCCAGCTCTTCCCGCGGGTCGACGTCGTCTTCTTCGACCGGCGTAGGGGGCCGGGGCAGCAGCTCCAGGGACTTGAGGTGCACCAGCTCGGCGGCCATCACCAGGTAGTCGGCGGCGATGCCCAGGTTCATGGCGCGGAGGCGGTCGAGATAGGCCAGGTAGCTGTCGGCGATGCGCGCCAGGGGCAGCTTCAGCAGGTCGATGCCTTCCTTGCGCACCAGGTAGAGGAGCAAGTCGAGGGGACCGTCGAACACGTCGGTGTGGATGGTCCACCGCGTGTCGTCGGACAGAGCGCTGTCGTCTTGCAGCTGCAGCTGCACACCGGCCCCCGGGCCTGGTCAGGCGATGAGCACGGCCATCGAGCCCTCGAGGAGCGCACGCTCGGTGAGGGTGCCGAACGCGAAGTCCTTGAGCTTGCTCTGCCCGGTGAAGCCCAAGGCCACGACATCGGCACCGGCCTCACGGGCAGTGGACACGATGGCCTCATGGGGCGACCCCGTGACGACGTGCCGCACCACGGACAGCGGCGCCATCTTCTCGTCGAGTTCATCGAGGAGGAGGCCGGCCTCCCCAGCGTCGCCCACGTAGATGCCGTGGACCGGCGTCTCGCACGGTGCGGCGACCATACGCAGCGCTCGCACGGCATGCCGGGCCCCGGTCGACCCGTCGTAGCCGATGGCGACGCCGTGAATCGACGTGGTCTGCGGCGGCACCAGCAACAGAGGCGCATCGATGCGTGATGGCAACAACGCGGCCAGACGCCCCCCCTGCCCGGGGAACTTGCTCTCGGTCTCCCCCCGCATGCCCATCACGACCAGATCCGCGTCAGCGGCCGCGTCGACGATCACGTCGGGCACCGAGCCGGCGCGCACGTCGTTGGTGACCGGCACCCCCCGCTCGGCGGCGAGGGCTTCGAAGGCCTGGCAGATACGCTGGCCATCGGCCACGTGCGCTACAGCACCGCCGGGACGAGCACCCTGGCCAACGTCCAGCCTCTGCTGGTGACGGCCGCCGGGACCCGCATCGGCATCGCCCACAACGGCAACCTCGTGAACGCGGCGACGCTGCGGGAGGAGCTCGCCGAGGCGGGCGCCATCTTCCAGACGACCTCCGACACCGAGATCGTCGTGCACCTCATGGCGCGGTCCCGCCAGAAGTCCTTCACGAACAAGCTCGTCGAGGCCCTCGGGCGCGTCACGGGGGCGTGGTCGCTCGTGATCCTCACGCCGGACACCCTCGTCGCTGCCCGCGACCCCATGGGCTTCCGGCCCCTCGTGCTGGGCCGCCTCGCCAACGGCGGGCACGTGGTCGCGAGCGAGACCTGCGCCCTCGACCTCCTCGACGCCACCTACGAGCGCGACGTGGAGCCCGGCGAGCTCGTCATCATCGACGCCCACGGCCTCACCTCCTTCCACCCGTTCCCCGCCGAGCCGCGCAACCAGTGCGTCTTCGAGCACCTCTACTTCGCCCGGCCCGACACGCGGCTCTGGGGGCAGGACGTGTACGAGACGCGCTTGCGCCTGGGCGCCCAGCTGGCCGAGGAGCAGCCGGCGGACGTGGACCTCGTCATCCCCGTCCCCGACTCCGGTACGACGGCGGCCATCGGGTACGCGTCCGCGCTCTCGCTCCCGTTCCAGCTCGGGCTCATCCGCAACCACTATGTGGGCCGCAGCTTCATCGAGCCGTCCCAGCGCATCCGTGACTTCGGGGTGAAGCTCAAGCTCAACCCCGTCTCGAGCCTGCTCCGCGGCAAGCGGGTCGCGGTCGTCGACGACTCGATCGTCCGGGGCACCACCTGCAAGAAGATCGTGCGCATGCTCCGCCGCGCCGGAGCCGCCGAGGTGCACCTGCGCATCGCCGCGCCCCCGACCACGGGCCCCTGCTTCTACGGCATCGACACCCCCACTCGGGAGGAGCTGATCGCCGCCTCGAACTCGGTCACCGAGATCGGGCGGTACGTGGGCGCGGACTCGATCGGCTACCTGTCGGTGGAGGGCATGCACGTCGCCGTGGACGACGGCGGCGGCTACTGCGACGCGTGCTTCTCCGGCCGCTATCCGCTGGAGCCGGACCAGCCGACGCGCCCCCAGCTCGCCCTCTTCGAGTGACCCGGCGCCGCCCCGCGGCGGCCCTGTGACGCCCCCGCGTCCCCTCGGTCCCGATCTGTCCCCCGAGCAGATCCGTTCCCGCGTCCGCTGGTAGCATCCTCATTCGGGGAGAAGCGAGGGGACTCCTAGGTCCCAAACAGCTGGAGACCGCATGGGCGCGATTGTCGGTATCGACCTGGGCACGACGAACAGCTGCGTGGCTGTCGTCAAGGACGGGCGACCGCGGGTCATCGAGGACGAGCGCGGGTACAACATCCTGCCGTCGTGCGTGGCGATGAAGTCGCGCGGCCGGTTCGTGGTCGGCCACGGGGCGAAGGCCCTCATCCTCACGAACCCGAAGGACACGCTGTACGCCGTGAAGCGCCTCATCGGGCGCAAGGCCACCTCCCCGGAGGTCGCCGAGGTCCTGCGGCACGTGAGCTACGAGGTGGTCCAGGGCGAGCGGGGGGAGGTGCTCCTGCGGTTGGGGGACCTCGAGATCACCCCGGTCGAGGCGAGCTCGATCATCCTCACGGCGGTCAAGGAGATCGCGGAGAAGGCCCTCGGCGAAGAGGTGACCGACGCGGTCATCACGGTCCCCGCGAACTTCAACCACGCCCAGCGCAAGGCCACGATGGAGGCGGGGGAGAACGCCGGACTCAACGTCCTGCGCCTCCTGAACGAGCCGACGGCGGCGGCGCTCGCCTACGGGTTCAAGAAGGACATCGACAAGAAGATCGCCATCTACGACCTGGGCGGCGGCACCTTCGACATCTCCGTCCTCGAGGTCGGGGACGACGTCTACGAGATCCTGGGCACGGCCGGGAACACGTTCCTCGGTGGTGAGGACTTCGACTACCGCATCGTGAACTGGCTCGCCGACCACTTCCGCGGCCAGACCGGGGTGGACCCGCGCAACGACCGCGAGGCGCTCCAGCGTCTCAAGGACGCTGCCGAGCGGGCGAAGTGCGAGCTGAGCTTCGTGGACCGGACCCCCATCCTCATTCCGCGGCTCCACGGCGAGCACAACCTCGAGGTGGAGCTCACGCGCGACCAGCTCGAGACGATGGTCCAGGACCTGATCAACGAGACGGTGAAGATCACCGACCAGGCCCTGCGCGCCGCGAAGGTGAGCATCGAGAACCTGGACGAGATCATCCTGGTCGGCGGCATGACCCGCATGCCGAAGATCCAGGAGACGATCCGCATCTTCTTCGGCATGAACCCCTGCAAGGGCGTGCATCCGGAGGAGGTCGTGGCCATCGGCGCCGCGGTCCACGGCTACTCGCTGGAGTCCGAGACCCACAGCACGCTGCTCCTCGACGTGACGCCCTACAGCCTCGGCATCGACATGGCCGGCGGCTTCTTCAAGACCGTCATCGACCGGAACTCCACGGTCCCCTGCTCCGAGTCGCGGACGTTCACCACCGTCCGGGACAACCAGGACGAGGTGAAGGTCGTCGCGCGGCAGGGCGAGAGCAAGCTCGCCGAGGACAACGAGCTCCTGGGTGCCTTCATCCTCGGAGACATCCGCCCCGCACCGAAGCACGTGCCGAAGATCGACGTCACGTTCCGGATCGACAGCAACGGGATCCTCCACGTGTCGGCCGTCGATCGGGACACGGGCGAGGCCCAGGCCATCGAGATCCGCGACTACGTGGAGCAGGCCACGGGCGAAGAGCAGAAGTCGGTCCAGCTCGCCTCGGGCGACGTCGAGTTCCCCCACAAGGCGGTGGCGCTGGCGAACGACGCTCCGCCCAAGCCCGCTTCGAAGGGCAAGGGCGAGACGAAGTCCGGGATGTTCGGGCGGCTCAAGAAGATGGCCGGGTTCGGCGGCAAGGACAAGGCTGCCGCCTCGGCCCCCGCTGCCGCTGCCACGCCCGCCCCGTTCGACGCGGAGAGCACCGAGGTCGCGGCGCGGGACCACTCGGCAGACGCCATCGCGCCGCGGGTCGCCCCCGAGGCGGACGCGGTGGCCCCGCGGGCGTCCGTGGGCATCGCGGCGTCCAGCGCCGACACGATGGACATCGAGGAGCTGAGCCCGGACGCCTACCAGTCCATGGTGGAGCCGTCGCCCGCGGCGTCCGTCTACGACACCTTCAACCCCGAAGAGGACATCGCGGACGACCTGCGGGACGCGCTGCAGGCCTCCCTCGCCGGCATCTCCGCGGTCCCCGATCCGGACGACCCCTACGCGGTGGCGGCGCGCACGAGCGACCCCTCGGCGGAGACGGCGATGGGGCACCGCACCCGCGTGCCCGTGGACAGCAGCATCAACTTCGAGACGGGCCTCGCCGAGGCCCCGGCGGAGGACGTCTACGACGCGTTCGGGGTCGCCCCGCGGGACGGCGCGGCGAGCCCGTTCGGTGACGGCTTGAACCTCGGGAACGATCCGCTGGAGCTGGACGAGTCGGGCCTCGAGGAGCTCGACGCCTTCGCGCTGGTCGATCGGGACGAGGTCCCAGCGCCGCCGAGGCCCGAGCCGCCACCGCCACCGCCGCCGGAGCCGGCGAAGAAGGCGCGCAAGCCCGCGAAGCTGCGCATCTCCTACAAGAAGGCCTCGACCTTCGTCCGCGAGTACCACAAGAACCTGTCGCGGGGCGGGACCTTCATCAAGACGAAGAAGCCCCTGAGCCTCGGCCGCGACTGCATCCTCAGCCTCACGGTCCCCGGCCTGGACGATCCGATCCAGATCCGCGGGGAGGTGGTGTGGTCGAGCAAGGGCGTCGAGGTGGAGGACGGCCAGGACGAGGGGATGGGGATCAAGTACGACCCCGCCGACACCGCGGGCCTCGCCGCGGCCGAGGAAGCCCTCGTCTGGCTGGAGAGCCAGGCCTGAGCCGCTCTGGGCGGCTCAGGCCCGAGCCGTCTACATCGTCAGGCCGCCGTCGACGACGAGCGTCTGGCCGGTGATGTAGGACCCGCCGGGGCCGGCGAGGAAGGCGACGGCGAGCGCCACCTCCTGCGCGGTGCCGAGGCGACCGCACGGGATCATCTCCACCGCGCCCGCGATCATCGTCTGGTTCAGGGCGGCGGTCATGTCCGTCTCGATGAAGCCAGGGGCGACGCAGTTCACGAGGATCTTGCGCTTGCTCACCTCCTTGGCGACGGCCTTGGTGAAGCCGATGATTCCGGCCTTCGCGGCGCTGTAGTTCGCCTGGCCCGGGACGCCCACGCGACCCGACACGGACGTGATGTTGATCACGCGCGCGCCCGTCTCCCGGTTGCGGAGCAGGTGGCGGATCGACTGCTGGGTCACGTTGTAGACGCCGGACAGGTTCGTCTGGATGACCGCCTGCCAGTCGTCCTCCTTCATCGCCATGAGCAGCTTGTCGCGGGTGATGCCCGCGTTGTTCACCACGCAGTTCAGGCCGCCGAGCGCCTCCTTGGCCTGCTTCACGAGGTTGCCGGCGGACGCGTAGTCACCGACGTTGCCCTGGATGGCGAAGGCACGACGACCGAGCTTCTCCACCTCGGCGACCACCTCGTCGGCGGCGCCGGAGTTGCTGTTGTAGTTGACCGCCACGTCGGCGCCGCGGCGGGCGAGCTCGAGGGCGATGGCGCGGCCGATGCCGCGGGACCCGCCCGTGACGAGGGCGAGGGTTCCGTCAAGTTCCATGGAGGGTGCTCCGAAGGCTGGGGTGCGTGACCGCCCGCGGTCGGGCGATTCGGCGGGCGTTCTACCGGTCCCGTGCCCGCCCCCGCAAGTCCCGAGGGCTGGTCGGCCCGCCGCGTGAGCCCTGCGCCCTACGCGACCTCGCCGCAGCCCGAGCGGCGCGGATCGCCCACGGCTTCGAAGCGGCCGTCGGGGAGCCGGCGGGCGCAGTGGACGCCGCCGAAGTACAGGTGCCGGCCGGGGAACGGGGCGATCGAGGCCCCCGGACCTCCGGCAGCGGCCATCACCTCGTCCCCCTGACCCAGGTCCTCGATGGACACAGCGCCGGCCTCCATGTGGACCCGCGGGTACATCACCGCGTCCTCCAGGCTGAGCTCGCCCACGAGGAGGTGCGCCAGGACCTGGAGCATCGCGGTGCGGATGCGGTTCGCGCCGCCGGTGCCCAGGGCGATGACGCCGCCGTCGTCGTCCACGAGGAGTGACGGGCTCATCATGGTGGACATGCGCTTCCCCGGCGGGCCCACATGGAAGCCGAAGGGGTTGATGTCCTCCTCACCGAGGAAGTTGTTCACCGGCAGATCCGCGCCCGGCCACACCGTCCCGCAGCACTCCCCGTTGGACGAGGTGTAGGACGCGGCGTTGCCGTCGGCGTCCACGACCGAGATGTGGGTGGTGTTCCCCGGCACGGACCCTGGAGGCGGCCCCGGGGGTGGCACCTGCCGGGGAATCAGCGCGCGGTGCTGGAGCGCGGCGAAGAGGTGCTCCCGGTGCTCGCGCAGGGACGCGTCCCCGAGCAGCCGCTCCACCGAGCCGGGGTGCTCCGCCATCTCGTCGAACCACTCGCCGCGGGCGCGCTCGGCCTCGGCCATCACCGAGGCGAGGGCGCCGACGACGTTCGCGGGGCGGTCGTCGCGGCGCAGGAGCCCGAGGAGGTGCATCCCGAAGGCGAGGAGGGCGCCGCCGAGGCACGGCGGGGGAGGGGAGTACAGGGTGGCGCCGTGGAAGGTGGCGCTCACGGGCGCTCGCTCGACGACCTCGTACGCGGCGAGGTCCTTCATGGAGAGCGAGCCGTGCGGCTGGCCGAAGGTCTCCACGAGCGCCTCGGCGTAGCGGCCGCTGACGAAGGGGGCCGCGCCCTCCGCCGCGAACGCCTCGACCGCGCGGGCCTGGAGCTCCGAGGTCACCACGTCCCCCTCCTTCAGAGGGGTGCCGCCGGGAGCGAAGATCGCCGCCGACTCGGGCGTCATGGTGGTGATCGCCGCGAGCATGGTCGCCACGACCTCCGTGCCGGCGGTGGCGGTCCAGCCGTGGCGCGCGAGGTGTGCCGCGTGGTGGCCGAGCTGGGAGAGCGGCAGGTGGCCGCAGCGGCGGTGGGCGTGCTCGAGCCCGACGGCGACGCCGGGGACCGCCACCGCGCCGCGCCCCGCGTGGAAGGTCTGCGTCGCCGGGCCGTAGTCGACGGAGAGCGCCCGGAAGTCCCGCGGCGCGAGGCCCCCGTCCAGGCCGGGGAAGCAGCTCATGAAGTCGAAGACGACGACTTCGCCGGAGGCTCCGTCCCGCCAGGTGATGAGCCCGCCACCCCCGAGGCCCGTGAGCAGGGGCTCGCAGATCCCCGCCGCCAGCGCCGAGGCCACGAGGGCGTCCATGGCGTTGCCGCCATCGCGGAGGACGCCGATCCCGGCGGCGGTCGTCTCGGGGTGACCGGAGCTCACGGCGCCCCGTCCCGACCTGGCTGTGGTGCTGGACATGAAGACCGTGGATGGTACGGCACCGGTCCCGCGAATGCGCGGCCCCGTCGGCGCCACCCCGTCGGGCGCTCGGCGCTACCATCCGCGCCCGCCCTCCCCAGTCCTGCTGCCCGAGCGACCATGTCCGACCCGAAGAACCAGCTCGCCCTGTTCGGCGCCGCCAAGGCGTCCCCTCCCAAGGAGACCGAGGCGCCGACGCCGCGCAAGGCCCGACGGAAGGGGAGCACCTCTGCCCGCTCGGCCGCCGCCCAGCGCACCACGAAGAAGCCCCCCGTCGGCGGCGCCCCGGCCACCCACCGCGAAGGGCGTCCGCGGGTCTACCTCGTGGACGGGCCGAACATCGCGTACCGCGCCCACTACTCCATCCGCGGGCTCACGAACCGCAAGGGCGAGGCCACCGGCGCCACCTTTGGCTTCGTGAACATGTTGATGGCGCTGCTGAACGACGAGGATCCCGACCACATCGCCATCGTGTGGGACCCCCGCGGGGACACGTTCCGCAACGAGATGTTCGCGGACTACAAGGGCACTCGGCCGGACATGCCCGACGAGCTGCGCGCTCAGCTCGACTACTTCCCGCAGATCGTCGACGCGCTGGGCATGGCCTGGCTCTGCGAGCCGGGGTACGAGGCCGACGACGTGATCGGCACGCTCGTCGAGCGTCTCAAGGCCGACTGCGACATCACGATCGTCACGTCCGACAAGGACCTGATGCAGCTCGTGGAGGACCCGGGCGTCCAGGTCCTCGACACCATGAAGAACCTGCGCGCCAGCTCGGCCCAGGTCCGGGAGAAGTGGGGAGTCGAGCCCAGCCAGATCGTCGACATCCTCTCCCTGATGGGGGACAGCTCGGACAACATCCCCGGCGTCGCGGGCATCGGGAAGAAGGGTGCCGCCGACCTCATCGCCGCCTACGGCTCCGTAGCGGAGGTGTTCGCCCACAAGGAGGAGCTCAAGGGGCGGGTCCGCAAGCCGATCCAGGCCGAGGGCGCGCTCGAGTCGGCAGAGCTCAGCCGCGCCCTCGCCGTGATCAAGCGCGACGTGCCCCTCGATCTGACGCTCGCCGACCTCGACTTCAGCTTCCCGCCCGACGACCCCGAGGCGGCGCGCACCCTCTTCACCGACCTCGAGTTCCACAAGTTCCTGCCGCTGCTCGGTGCGGGGCGCAAGACGGTGGACCGGAGCTCGTATCGGTGTGTGACGGACGAGGGGACCCTCGGGGAGCTCACGGCGGCGATGGGCGCGGCGAAGGTGGTCGCCCTCGACCTCGTCACGAGCCCCCACGTGGCCACCGAAGCCGCGATCCTGGGCTTCGGGGTCTGCACGGAGGCGGACTCGTCCTGGTACGTGCCCGTGGGACACACCGGGGACGGCAGCGGCGAGCAGCTCCCGCTCCAGACCGTCCTCGACGCCCTCGCCGTCCCCCTGGCCGCGCGCCCCGTCATCGGCCACGACGTGAAGCGGGATCTCGTGGTCCTCGCGCGCCACGGAGTCCCCATGCCCCGCGTCGTCGGCGACACGATGATCGCGGACTACCTCATCAACCCGTCCCGCCGCTCCCACGCGCTGGACGGGCTCGCCCTGACCCACCTGCAGCACACCATGCGCCCCGTGGCCGCCGTCACCGAGCAGTACGGCGGCGAGCTGGCGGCGGTCCCCATCGCCGAGGCCACGTCCTTCGGGGCCGAGGACGCCCAGGTGGTCTTCCTCGTCCACTCCCGGGCGCGGCGGATGATGGACGACGCTGGCCTCACCGAGCTCTACGACGACGTCGAAGTTCCCCTCGTCCCGGTCCTGGCCCGCATGGAGCTCCAGGGGATCCGCGTGGACCTGGAGGCGCTGAACGCGCTGTCCTCCGAGCTCGCCGACCGGGCCGCGGAGGCCCTGGGCCGCTGCCACGAGCTCGCGGGGGAGGAGTTCAACCCCAACTCCACGAAGCAGCTCGCGCGGATCCTCTTCGACGTCCTCGGGCTCCCGGTCATCAAGAAGACCCGGACCGGCCCCTCCACGGATGCGTCCGTGCTCGAGCAGCTCGCCTCCCACCACGACCTCCCGGGGGCGGTGCTGCTCTTCCGGTCGCTGGACAAGCTGAGGAACACCTACGTCGACGCCCTCCCCGGGTACGTGAACCCCCAGACCGGGCGTATCCACACGACCTTCAACCAAGCCCAGGCGGAGACCGGGCGCCTGTCGTCCGAGGACCCGAACGTCCAGAACATCCCCATCCGCACCGGTGAGGGTCGGCGGATCCGCGCGACCTTCGTCCCCGACGCCGGCCATGTCTTCGTGTCCTGCGACTACAGCCAGGTGGAGCTGCGGGTGCTCGCTCACCTGTGTGGCGGCGAGGGGGGCTTCGCTCGGGCCTTCGCCAGCGGCAAGGACGTGCACCGGGCGACGGCAGCCGAGGTGTTCGACGTCCCCGAGGCCGAGGTCACCTCGCAGATCCGATCGGCGGCCAAGGCAATCAACTTCGGCCTCGTCTATGGCCAGGGCGCCTGGGGCCTCTCCCAGCAGCTGAACATCTCCCGCGCCGAGGCCTCCGACTACATCAAGAAGTACAAGGCCCGGTACCCCGAGGTGCAGGTGTACATGGACGACCGGGTCAACGAGGCGCGGGAGTTCGGCTACGTGACGACCATCCTCGGGCGGAGGCGTCGCATCACGGACCTGACCTCATCCAACTACCAGCAGCGTGAGGCGAGCAAGCGCCTCGCGATCAACACGCCGGTGCAGGGCTCGGCGGCGGACATCATCAAGGTGGCCATGATCCGGGTCTCCGCGATGCTCGCGGACGAGTTCCCCGACGCCCGGATGCTGCTCCAGGTCCACGATGAGCTGCTGTTCGAGGTGCCGCCGGATCAGGCGGACGCTCTCGCTGCGCGGGTCGTCGGTATCATGGAGGCGGCCGTGCCCCTGAGAGTCCCCCTGAAGGTGGACATGGGCGCGGGGAGCAACTGGGACGAGGCCCACTGATGAGCGGAGCGCCACAGCCCGAGCACCTGCGTCACGTCGAGGACGTGGCGGCCCTGGGGTACCTGCTCAACGCGATCGCTCACGACCTGAACAACCTCCTCACGAACCTCATGCTCGGGGCCGACCAGGTGCAGTACGGCGGCGGGCAGGAGGCGATCGACCTCCTCCTCGACCAGGTGCAGCGGATCTCGGGCATCACGCGGGCCGTGCAGCGCCTCGGCCAGCGGAACATGACCCTGAACGACGGGGTGCACGACCTCGGCGCGCTCTTCGCGGCGTTCGCGGCCTGGCACGGCGCGTCCCGCCCGGGGGAGGCGGTGGAGGTGGACTGCGAAGAGGGCGTGCTCGTGAAGGGCTCCAGTCGACACTTCGTGCATGCCCTCTCCCTCATGGCCCTTGCGACCGCCGACTGGACGACGGGGCCGCTGCACCTGCGCGGCGCGGCCGAGCAGCGTCCTCGGTCCGCCTGGGCCGGGTCGACGGAGACGGTCCCCATGGCGGTGGTCGAGCTGACCCGGGGGACGGTGGGCACCCAGGACAGCCGTGACTTCAAGAGCCTGGTGGACGGCTTCTTCGAGTCGGAGCGCTCCCCCGCAGAGATCGCGCTGATGGCGGCGTGGGAGGTGGTCCGCAAGGCTCGGGGGCGGATGAAGGTGCGCGGTGGCAAGGGCGCCCCCGGCGTCGCCGTCACCCTGGAGCTCCCTCTGCAGGCCGCAGCGTGATCTCTTTTCCGCAGAAACTTCCGCATTCGTCGAATGACCGGGGCCGGCCCCCCGTCACAAGGACGAACACGACGCACCGTGACCATGGGGGTCCCGGGCGTCAGCGACGGGAGTCAGCGTGGGCGCAGCGAGGAAGATCGTGAACAACCCGCTCGACCAGCTCGAAGACCGCGAGCTCATCGACCGGGTCATGGACGGTGACCAGGCCAGCTACGGCCTGCTCGTCCAGCGGTACCAGTCGAAGATCTTCGCTGTCGCCTACGGCGTGCTCCGGCACCGGGAGGATGCGCGGGAGGTCGCGCAGGAGGCCTTCATCAAGGCCTACCGGAACTTGCCGAGCTTCCGCCGCGACTCCAGCTTCTACACGTGGATCTACCGAATCACCGTGAACCTGGCCATCGACTTCCAGCGCAAGGCGCACCGGAAGCGGGAGACGACCTTCGAGGACGTCAAGCTCGGTCCAGACGAGATAAACAGCACGGCGGGGCGCCCCACCGGATCCCCGGGCAAGAAGCTCGAGGAGAAGCAGCTCGGCGAGGCCATCCGCGGCGCCATCGAGCAGCTCCCCGCCGACCAACGCACGGCGATCATCCTTCGCGAGGTCCAGGGCCTGTCGTACAAGGAGATCGCGGAGACCATGGGCTGCGCAGAGGGGACCGTGATGTCCCGCCTGTACTACGCCCGCAAGAAGCTTCAGGAGATGCTCGCGCACGTCCGTTAGGACGTGCAGAGAGGTGAGTCATGACGATGACGAATGACGAACGAGCGCAGTTGATTCAGCGCTACTACGACGGCGAGACCATCGGGAACGAGGCGGCCCTCGCCGAGCGGCTCATCGACGAGGACCCCGACGCTCGGGCGCTGCTCGAGTCCCTGCGGGAGATCTCGGGCGCGATCCGCACCGAGGTGTCGGCGGCGGTGGCCCAGGAGGACTTCAGCTCCTTCTGGGACGACCTGTCCGAGCGACTGCCGAAGGGTCCGCTGACCCTGGAGACGGGGCAGGACGCAGCGCGCAAGGCCCAGCGCCTCGCCGAGGAGGAGAACCTCCTGGCGCGCGAGCCGGAGCCCATCGCGGGCAGTGGCTGGGCCTGGCTCCGGAACCTGCTGAGCGGGCCCGGCCTCGCGGTGGCGGGAGCGGCTTTGTGCGTGGTGGCCCTGGTGGGTCCCCTGTGGAGCGGCGGCGGCGAGTCGCTGCCCGTCGCGGGGATGGACCAGACCATCGAGGTGGAGTCCATCGACAGCCCCGGCGCCTTCGTGATGGTGGTGCAGGAGAGCAGCGAGGTCCCGGCGATCGTGTGGGTCACCGAGACGGACGAAGGCTGATTGCCCTCGGGACAGGGCAGGAGGAGTTGATCATGAAGCGGCTGGTGTTTGTGGTGTGCCTGATGTTCGGCCTGGCCTTCGGCGGGACGGTGTCCCTCGACGACGGGAGCGTGAGCTTCGTGAGCGAGGCCCGAGCCGACGCGGACGCGAGGGTCTCCGTCGCGGTCATCAAGGCGACGAAGTCGGGCTCCGTCGACGAGAAGTCCAAGAAGTACAAGTCGGTGATCTCCCAGGTGGGTGGCTACAAGGGCTTCACCTACGTGACGGACCTCTCCTTCAAGGCGGGGCTCGGCAAGCAGGTGGTCAAGGACGTGGCGGGGCGCAAGCTCCAGGTCACCGTGAAGTCCATGGCTGCCGACAAGGTGACGACGGCGGTCACCGTGGTGGACCCGAACGGGAAGAAGCACGCGGTGAGCTCGTCCACGAAGCCCGGCGCCTCCGTGGTGGTCGCGGCGCGTTCGAGCGACGGAGGAGAGGCGCACCTCTTCATCGTGACCGTCCGCTACTGACCTGGAACTGAGCGTGAGCGGGGCGTGAGTGGCCGACGAGGCTGCTGGCGCCCCGTTCCTGCTTGGGGCGGAGGCGCTAGAGGTCGTGCGCCAGGCGGAACCCCACGTGCGAGCCGACGTAGCTGGACTCGACGACGGTCCGTGAGGCGCAGCGGGAGTAGATCTCCACGGTGCCGTAGGACCCGCCCCGCAAGGGGAAGCGCCCGGGGCGCTCCTCGCCCCCGTCGGACCACTCCACCCAGTCGCGCACCCCGCCGGCGAGGTCTCGGATGCCGTAAGGCGAGACGTCCCACTCGGCTGCGCCGATGCGGGGCAGATCGGGGGGCTCGGGGAAGCTCTCGGACATGATGCAGAACGAGGCGTCGAACCGGTCGCCCCAGGGGAAGATCCGCCGGTCCGTCCCCCGCGCCGCCTTCTCCCACTCGTTCTCGGTGGGCAGGCGCAGGCGCGGCCCGTCGGTGCGCTCGCTCAGCCACTGGGCGTAGTGCCGGGCGTCGTCGATGCAGATGGAGACGATGGGCTGGTCCGCGTGCCAGACGGTGCCGACCCGGTCCACGAAGGGGAGGGCGAACGACCCGTCCTCGGGGAGCACGAACTGGGGGGCAGTCGCTCCCCCGCGCGCGCCGCGAGGGCGCGGGGAGCGCTCCAGCGCGAGGTCCGGGTCGGTGCGGGCCAGGTCCGCGAGGAACGCGAGGTAGTCGGCGACGGTCACCTGGAAGACGGACAGGGCGAAGTCGGGGACGAAGGTGTCCGTCTCGGTGAGACCGGACAAGGCCGCTTCGTCGCCCCCGAGCGACACCGGTCCGGCGGGGATGTGTAGGAAGCCCTCGCGCACCGAGACCGCCGGGACGAGCCTCAGGTCCAGCTCCACGTTCTGCATGCGCCCCACGACCACCGGGGTCCGGACGGTCGCGTGATCCTCCGCCTGGATCGTGACGAGCCAGCGCCCCATCCCGATGGGCGTCCGCTTCACGGGCGACTTGCCGAGCTTCTTCGCGATCCCGGGCGTCCGCCGCCCGTCCACCTCGTCCAGGCTGGAGACGCGGACCTTCGCCCGCGCGGGCTCGGTGCGGACCGTGAGCGTCCCGTCCCCGCGGAGCCGCCGCGCGTACTCGGCCTCCGCCATGCGCTCGATGAGCTCCTGCCAGCGCCGCATCCACCGCGCGTCGCGCCGCTCCTCGGCCTGGAGGAACCGGATCCAGTACAGGTGGGCGAGCCCCAGGCGGGCCGGCCGGTAGTTCGCTACGTGGGAGAGCGCGGACTCGAACGCCGCTTCGCACTCGCCGAACGCCTGGTCGGCGAGGGCGACCGCGTCGTCCCGCTCCTGCTCGGCCTCCCAGGCGAGGCGCTTCATCTCCAGGGGATCCCAGGGCTTGAGCTCCGTCATGAGGGTGCGGACCCGCAGCTCGGCCTCCTCCGCCTCGGACGCCTTCGACGAGAAGTCCTTGAGCAGCTCGTGTCCGTAGGCGACGAGCCGGTCGGCCTCGTGGCGGGGCCCGACCCCTTCGAGCCACTCCCCGAGGGCGTCGGCGAGCTCGCCCGCGTGGGCGTAGCGATCCTTCGGGCGCCGGGACAGGGCCCGCATGCAGATGGCCTCGACCTCTGCGGGGATCTCCCGCTCGGGGGCCACGGACGACGGCGGCTGCGTGGCGCCCTTGGCCACGAGGTAGAGGAGGCGTCCGAGGCTCTCGGCCTTGAAGGGGCGCTGGAGGCTCAGCAGCTCGTACAGGATCACGCCGAGGGAGTAGACGTCGGACGCGGGGCTCACGTCCTCGCCCCCCTCCGTGAATTGCTCCGGCGCCATGTACGCGGGAGAGCCGACCATGGCGCCGTCTGCGGTGGCGAGGAGCGAGGCCCCCTCCCTGGCGACGCTCAGGAGCTCCTCGGGGGCATCGTCGAGCAGACGCGCGACGCCCCAGTCCATCACCAGGACCTCGCCGAAGTCGCCGAGCATGATGTTCGCGGGCTTGAGATCGCGATGCACGACCCGCCGGGTGTGGGCGTAGGCGACCGCGTAGCTCGCAGAGCGAAACACCGTCAGGAGGTGAATGAGGTTGTTCCGGGCGAGCGCAGCTGCGTCGCCGGCGCGGAGCTCGTCGAGGACCTCGTCGAGGCCCTCTCCCTGGACGCGCTTCATCGAGTAGAAGACGTCGCCGTCCTTGCTCACGAAGAGGTCGTGCACCGGGACGATGCCGGGGTGCTCGAGCTGGGCGGTGATCCGCGCCTCGGTCACGAAGCGAGCGAGCCGCACGTCGCTCATCTTCTCGGCGGGGATCGACTTGAGGGCCACGTCGCGGCCGAGGTTGCGATCCCGGGCGAGGTGGACGACCCCCATGCCGCCCTCTCCGAGGCGCTTGCCCACTTCGTAGCGGCCGGTCAGCGGTCTGAGAGGGGGAGGGGACGCGGGGGTGGAGCGCCAGGCGTCATCGACAATGGTGGCGGACGCCGTGTCGGCGTGAGGGTCCGGGAGGCGCTGGTCGCTGCGGATCCCGCTGCGGGCGAGGATGTCGACGGCCAGGGGAGCGTCGGTCTCGTCCCCCTGGTGTCCGGTCACGAGGCCGGCGATGACGTCGCGCACGCTCACAGATCGAGGGTAGCAGCGCCGCGGGTGGCCCCGAGTCGCGTGGAGCCGGTGCGGCGAAGTACCCTGCCCCTGCGGAGGGCGCATGGGCCGGGTCTACGTGGCGCAGATCGACGAGCCGGGCACGGAGGCGGACGTGCTCGGGCGAGCCTTCGCGGCCCTCGGAGGACTGCCGGCGGAGGACTGGGCGCTGTTGGCGGCTCCCCGCGGCGACCTCGCACGCGACGAGAGGTTGCTCGAGGCGGCCCTGCGCGAGGCGCTCCCGGCGCCCCCCACCCGGCTGCGGCCCGTCTCCCAGGGGGGCGAGCTTGCCCGCTACCAGCTGACGGTCCCCGAGCCGGGACGCCGAGTGGCGGCCCTCCACGCGCTCTACTCCGTGGGGCCTCTCGCCTGGCTCGCGCCGCTGCGATGGGACCGGCTCCTCGGAGGTCCCGGGGGCGCGCTGGCGGCGGCGGTGGAGGCAGCGTTGCCCGATCAGCCGGCCCCGACCGCCCTCGTGGACGCCCTGTCGGGCCTGTTGGAGGTGGCGGATCCCGAGGTCGTGGTCGGGGATGGCCGGCGCGTGGCCCTCGGGGCGGCGGCCGATGCGCCGCGCGAGCATCAGCTCGGCCTCGTCCTGGTGGCGGACAACGCGCTCGCCCACGACGTGGTGTGGGCCTGGCTCCTGGGAGAGACGCCGGAGTGGATCGGGGCGCTGGGGGAGCGTGGCTTCGGCCCGTCGCGGATCGAGGACGTCGAGCTGCTGGGGGACGACCCCGAGCTGGCCCGGCGTCGACTCGAGGGGTTCGGACGCCCGCCAGCGTTCACGTCGATGGGCGCTGCCTTTCAGCGGCTCACAGGCGTCCCGCTCCCGGTGGAGGTGCTGCCCTGCGCTCCCAGCCCGGCCGCGGCGCGGGCGCAGGCGTGGCTCGCTTGTCACACCGAGGACCCGGAGCGGCGGGAGGCGCTCAAGGAGATCCCGCCGTTCTCCCTCCTCGCGGGAGCTCGGCAGCCGGGGGTCGTGCCGGAGCATCCCCGCGTGCTGGCGGTGGGCCCGGACGCCGGACCGGCGGTGCTCGGCGACGTACACGTGGACCGGGCCCATCGGCGCTCGTCGCTGCCTGCCTTCTTCCGGCGGTCGTCGGCCACGCTGTGGGACCTTCGCCTCACCGACGGGCGACGGGTGCGCCTGGCGGCGCTGGAGGACGTGGCGCCGAGCCCGGAGCGGATCGGGCGAGCAGCGGCGATGCTCACGGGAGACTCACGGCTGCGTGAGCCGCGTGAGTCGCGCATGCGGGCGGTGTGGTCCTGGCTCGTACGGCGGATCCGGCGGGTCGGCATCCCGGCCCCCGTGGTCCACGCCCGGAAGATCAGGAGGCTGATGGAGCGGCCGTGGCGCCGGCTGCGGCTCGCGGGTCCGGCCCTGCGGGATCCCGAGGGTGCGCCGTCCGCGGGAGGGGTGGCCGATGGCTCGTAAGCTCGGCGATCGGTTGCGGGCTGCCGCGAAGGCCCTGCTCGACGAACCGGCAGCCGGTCCCCTGGGGGCGAGGCCGGTCGCCACGGCGGCGCCGTCGACGTCCGCGGCGCCGCGCCCCGATCCGCAGGCGGGGCTGCAGAACCTGGTGGTGGTGGTCCTCGATTCCTGCCGCTGGGACACCTGGCAGCGCGCCCTCGACGGCGGGGACGTGCCCCACCTTGCCCGGCTGGGCCGCGGGGAGAGGCGGTGGTCCTACGCGTCGTGGACCGCACCATCCCACTACAACCTGCTCACGGGCCTGCTCCCCCACCGCTCGCCGACCCGGGTCTTCGCGTCCGAGGTCTACAAGGAGGAGTACCTCGCGTACACGGAGCGTCTCGGCACCGAGGTGGAGTTCAAGAGCCTGCTCCCCGGCCTTTGGTTGCCCGGGTTCCTCCGGGGACTCGGCTACGAGGTGGGCGCCCGCGTGAGCCTGCCGGTGCTCAACCCCCGCACCGGCATCAACCGGGACTTCGACAGCTACCGACTCATGCCGTCTCACAACGACATGGGCGCGATCGTCGAGGACCTGTCCTTCGGGGACCGCCCGGCGTTCTGGCTGCTCAACGTGGGCGAGACGCACTACCCCTACGCCCTGCCCGGTGAGGACACATCGGCGCTGCCGCACGTCTCCGGGGTGCACGGGGTGGCGAAGCGGCTGGGGACGGGGGCCGGGCCGGTGGCGGCGGCCGATGTCCCCTCGTTCTTCGAGGGGGACACCCTGGCGTCGCTCCACGAGCGGCAGGTCCGCGCGCTGCGGGGGCTGGACCGCGCCTTCGAGCGCCTGTACGACCTGGTGCCCGAGAACACCTGGGTCATCGTGACCGCAGACCATGGCGAGCTGTTCGGCGAAGGCGGGTACTTCGGCCACGGACCCATCGCCCACGACAAGGTGTTCGAGGTGCCGTTCGTCGAGGGACGGATCCGCTGAGGCGCCCGCCATGACGTGAGGCCTCGGGGGTCCGTGGAGGCCCCGATCGGGGGCGCGCGGCCTGCTGTAGACTCCGCGGCCCGGACCTCTTGGAGTGACCATGGCGCAGCCTTCCTGGACCCCCGACGAGCAGACCCCTGTCGTCTTCGCCGACCTGTCCGGCGACCGCAACCCGGTCCACCTGGACCCTGAGCACGCGCGCGGCGCGGGGTTCGACACCGTGATCGTGCACGGCATGTGCACGCTGGGCGCCTCGGCACGGGCAGCGCAGCTCGCGGTCCCGGCAGGCAAGACCCTGCGGAAGCTCGATGTCCGCTTCGCGAACCCGGTGCTGCCCGGCGAACAGGTCGGGTTCGACTGGACCGTCAAGGACAAGGGCGACGAGCTGAAGGTCGGGTTGAAGACGACGCTCCCCGGTGACCGCAAGGTGATGAGCCCGGCGAACTTCGTGTTCGCGGATGCCTCCGCGGCGGTGAGCCCGCCGGCGGACGAGCTCGTGGCGCCGGACGAGGGCGACGTGGCCGGGGCGCCCTTCGCGTTCACGGAGCAGCAGCTCGCCGACTACGACCGCATCACCGTGGCCACGGACCGTCCGGCGGGGGAGGGGGTGCCTCGCATGGTCTCCCTGCTCGGCATGACGGGGGCGCTGGAGCAGGCGTTCAAGCGTGTCCAGCCGCCGGAGCGCGCCGGCACGTGGGTGCACCTGCGGCAGGGCGCCGAGTTCTTCGCCGACGTCGTGGCGGGGGAGCGATACCGGTGCCGGATCCAGACGTCTCGGAACAAGGTCCGGGAGAGCAAGCAGGGGGTGATGATCACGATCCCGTTCGTCGTCGAGCGCGACGAGGACGGCGGACTGGTGGCGACGGGCTCCTGCGGGCTGCTCTACGCGTTCTCGGAGGTGCTGGGATGAGCCGGGCGGCGATGGTGGTGGCGGTCCTGGGACTGCTCCTGGGGGCGGGCTGCCCCGCCGGGGAGGAAGGCCTGGGAGCGGCCGACTGCCGCGACGGGATCGACAACGACGGCGACGGCGCGGTGGACTGCGAGGACTCCGGCTGCTTCGGGGGCATCGACTGCGGGATCGGCGACGACGATGACGCAGTGGACGACGACGACGCGGTGGACGACGACGACGCGGTGGACGACGACGACAGCGCGGGCGACGACGACGACGCGGGCGACGACGACGACAGCGCCGGAGACGACGACGACAGCGCCGGCGACGACGACGACAGCGCCGGCGACGACGACGACAGCGCCCGATGAGCACCACGTCGGAGGCCACCACCCGGGGCGTGCACGTCCGCGTGCGCAGCCGCTACCTCCCTCAGCGCAGCGACCCCGACGGCGGGGAGTGGTTCTTCGTGTACACCGTGCGGATCACGAACCGCGGTGAAGACACCGTCCAGCTCGTGACCCGGCACTGGGTCATCCGCGACGGCCTAGGCCGGGAGCAGCACGTCCGCGGCCCGGGAGTGGTGGGCGCGCAGCCGGTGCTGGAGACGGGGCAGGCATTCGAGTACACGAGCTTCTGCCCGCTGCCCACGAGCTCGGGCTCGATGCACGGCACCTTCCAGATGGTGACCACCGACGGCGCGGCGTTCGACGCGGAGATCGCGCCCTTCGCCCTGAGCGAGGAACTCGAGTTCTCCTGAGCGCGCCCGCGGAGTCCGGGAACGTCCTCGGCGCCGGCAGCGGCTGAGCCGCGACGACGAGCGCGGGTGCCTCCGACGCAGGAGGCGCCGGTGCTACGTTCCGGCCGATGGCCTCGACCAGCGATCGCCGGGCTCCTTCGGCTCCCCGCGCAGGGGAGGGCAAGCTCGCGGGACTTCGGGTGGCGCTGGTCTTCCCGGTCTTCATCGACCACGAGCTCGCGTCCTACCAGGACAACGCCCGCTACCTGGGGAGCATCCCCCCCATCTCCCTGGGCTACGTGGCCTCGGCCCTGGAAGCGGGGGGCGCCGAGGTCCTGCTGCTCGACTGTCCGACCCTGGGCATGCGCATGGACCGTGCGATCGAGGTGGTGCGGGCGTTCCGCCCCGACTACGTCGGCTTCACCCTCGCCACGGTCGACTGGATGAGCTCGCTGACGTGGATGCGGGGGTTCCACGAGCAGCTCGGGGTCCCCATCGTCGTGGGCGGGATCCACATGGAGTGCTACCCGGCGGAGACGATGACCCACGAGTGCATCACGCTCGGGCTCGTGGGGCACGCCGACCAGGGGGTCATCGATCTGCTGGCGACCCACCAGGCCGGCGGGGACCTGCGTCAGGTGCCGGGCGCGTGCTTCCGGGACGGGGACGGCGAGGTGGTGCTCGTCCCCGAGGCGAAGCGTCCCCGCACCGACGAGGGGATGCCGCTGCCGGCCCGACACCTGTGGCCCACGGACAAGCACTTCTCCATCGTGAGCACCGAGAGCCACTTCACCGCCGCCATGTCGAACTTCGGGTGCCCGTACCGCTGCGAGTTCTGCATCCTCCGGGGAGACGCCCTGCGCCAGCGCTCGGCCATGAGCGTGGTCGACGAGATGGAGATCTGCCACGTCGACTTCGGCATCAACGAGATGGACTTCTTCGACCCGGTCTTCACGATGCGGCGGGACCGGGTGTTCGCCATCTGCGACGAGATCAAGCGTCGCGGTCTGCACCACATGGTCTGGTCCATCCGGGCGCGGACCGACGCCATGGACGAGGCGATGCTCGATGCCCTGTGGGACGCGGGGTGCCGGCGGATCTTCTACGGCATCGAGTCGGGATCCAACGAGATCCTGCGGCGGGTGGACAAGCGCCAGACGTCGACCGAGCACATCCGCCACATCGTGGTCGAGACGAAGAAGCGGGGGTTCGAGGTCCTCGCCTTCGTGATGATCGGCAACCCGCTGGAGACGCGGCGGACCGTGGGCATGACCCGGCGGATGCTCAAGGAGCTCCCCATCGATCTCATCCAGGTCGCGAGCCTGTTTCCGCTCCCGAAGACGCCGATCTACGAGGAGCTGGTGCGCGTGGGCGGGCGCGACCCATGGCGGGAGCACGTGCTGCACGGTACGCCGTTTCCCACCCAGCGCCTGGACACGCCGCTCGACGACGAGACCATCCGCAGCCTCGTCACCCAGACCTACATGTCCTTCTACTTCCGCCCGACGTTCGCGAAGTTCGCCCTGAGCCGGATCAAGCAGCCGGCGCAGCTCCGCCGTGGGCTGGACGCTGCGTTCGGGATCGCCCGGACGTTCCTGGGATCGAACGTGGCGTGAGGCGCGCGTGAGCGCACGACTCCGCGCCGATGTGGCCGGCTACTCGGGGGCCCCGCAGCTGTACCACTCGTGCAGGACCAGCTTGCTGCTGTCGTCCATCTCCGCGTCGTTCGGCATGTTCTCCGTGTAGATGCGGCGCCACGTCTCGTCCGGATCCCGCTGCGCAGCGGCGGCGGTGTCGTAGTCCCAGCCGAGGGTGGCCGACTGGCGCTCGGTCGCGCTGGCGAGCGCGCTCGAGTGGCAGTGGGTGCAGTACTGATCGAAGACGGCGCTCGCGTCGGTGAACGTGAGGCTCGTGCCGTCGGCGCAGTCGTCGAGCTCGGCGGGGACCTCGACGGGGCAGCCGGCGATGGCGAGGGAGGAGAGGAGGACCAGGAGGGGGGCAGCGCGCATGGAAGGCCTTTCTCTGCGGATCCCGGGCAGCTTTCCCCGCGACGCCCCCGCGGTCAAGCGGACGGGTGCGCAGCCCAGGGGGGTGGAGTATCGTCGCGCCAATGTCGGAGGCGTACCTCATTCCGGAGTCGGCCCCGCTTCAGCGCCATCGCCTCGGGGCGCTGACGTCGCTGGGGCGCCACCCGGAGAACACGGTCGAGATCCCCGACCGCTCCGTCTCCAAATTCCATGCGCAGATCCAGCGGGACGTCCACGGGCGCCACATCCTCAAGGACCTGGGCTCGCGCAACGGGACGTGGGTGTCCGGCCGTCGCACCGAGACCCACGCCCTGCAGGACGGGGACGATGTGGTGCTGGGGACGGTGCGGTTCCGCTTCCGAGAGGACCGCTCCCAGCGGCAGGTCACCGGGGCGCTCCGCATGGGAGATCGCACCTCGGACTCGTCCCGGGGCCTTACGCTGCGCGGCGGCGCGGCCCAGGGGCGAGGCACGGTCCAGTTGATGGATCTGGCTGCCTCGATCGAGCACAAGTCGGCCTTCGCGGTGGGCGGGGACACGTTCCTCCCTGCGGATCAGGTGACGGATCTGGACCAGCTGCGCAGGGACTACGACAAGCTCCGGATCGCCCAGCAGCTCAGCGCCGACATCCGCTTCGACCGGGACCTGGACGAGCTCCTCCAGTCCGTCGTCTCCCGGATCTTCGACATGCTCCCCGCGGACCGGTGCGCGGTGCTCCTCATGGGGCCGGACGGGTCCACGCTGGAGCCACGGATGGTCATGGAGCGGGGAGGGGGCGCGCCGCTGGAGACGATGCCCCTGTCCCAGACGGTGCTCAACCAGGCCATCGCCGACCGCAAGGCGATCCTGTCGAGCGACACGCTGAGTGACGGACGGTTCGAGGCCGCGGAGTCCATCGTCGCCCTCGCCATTCGGGCTGCCATGTGTGTCCCGCTCATCTACGAGGACGCGATCTTCGGGGTGATGCACGTGGACACACGCTCGGTGCAGAAGCCCTTCACGCCGAAGGACCTCCAGCTCTTCTCCACCATCGCGAACCAGACGGCCGCTGCGCTCAAGAACGCCTCCCTCGTCCAGGAGATCCAGCGCGAGTCCGAGACCCGTGCCCGCCTGGGGCGGCTGCTCTCGCCCAACCTCGTCGAGGAGGTGGTCGCTGGAAAGCTGGACATGAGCCTCGGCGGGGGCCGGCGCCGGGCGGCGGTCGTGTTCACGGACATCCGCTCCTTCACGTCCATGTCCGAGCGCATGACGGCGGAGGAGGTCACCGCGATGCTCAACGAGTACTTCGAGGTGATGGTCGACATCGTGTTCCGCCACGGCGGCACCCTCGACAAGTACCTGGGCGACGGGATGATGGCGCTGTTCGGAGTCCCCAAGGAGGCGGACGACGCGGCGGCCCAAGCGGTGCGCTGCGGGCTCGAGATGCAGCTCGCCCTGCGGTCCCTCAACCGGAACCGCCAGGCCCGTGGCGAGGACCCCATCGCCATGGGGGTCGGCGTGAACTTCGGCGAGGTGGTCTGGGGGGCCCTCGGGTCCCGCAAGACCATGGACTACACCGTCGTCGGGGACGTGGTGAACACGGCGAGCCGCTTGTGTTCGGTGGCTCGGGGCGGTCAGGTGCTCATCAGCGAGAACGCCCGCAACGCCTTGCCCGAGAGGGGGTTCGCGATGGACGCCCTCGAGCCGGCGGACGTGAAGGGGAAGGCCGAGCGGGTGCCCGTCTACTCGGTGCTCGCGGTGGCCGGGGGACCGGACCTCCGCTGAGGGCCGGCCGGGCTCAGCTGCGGTCGATGCGGGGGTAGGTCCAGCGCAGGGCGGCAAGATCGCATCGCCCGCTCTCGGCGAAGAACACGCCCTCCTCCTCGAGCCGATCCAGCTGCTCCGTCGCCCGCTCGATGTCTCCGCGATGGGAGATGGCTCCCTTGCTGTTGATCACGCGATGCCACGGGACGTCGCTGCCCTCGGGGAGGGCGGCGAGGGCCCAGCCGACCTGACGCGCGAAGCGGGGGCTGCCGAGGACGCTGCCGACGTCGCCGTAGGTGGTCACGTGGCCGGTGGGGACCAGGCGGGTGACGGCCCAGACGCGGGGGTTCCACGGCTGGGACCGGTCGTGGAGCCAGTCGAGGAAGTCCGCAGTGCCGGGTGCCGGGGGGAGGCGATCCATGGCCCGAGTGTGCACGATCGGGCGGGGGGCGGCGGCGGTAGGATGCGCGCCATGTCACGCCTCGGCTTCTCGCTCACCAGTCTCTGCGCCCTGCTGCTCGCGTGCCCTTCGTCGGAGCCCCCCGTCGTGCCTCCTCCGTGTGAGGCGGTGGCCGGTCGGGCGGCGCTGGGGACGGACGGCGTGATGGACCCGTTCCCCAGCTTCCACGTGATGGCGATGACGGGCGACGGGTGCCGGGTCCGGGTCCCGGAGGCGGCGATGCCCGCGGTGATCGACGGGTCGCCCCTGCCCACGAGCCGGTTCGACGTCCGCGATGGCTTCTCCGCCGGTCAGACCGCCATCTGGCGGTCGGGTGTCGCGGTGGATCCGGGGAGCCTCCCGCGGTGGGATGACGTGGACGGCGGGCTCGGAGCGAACGACTCGGTGCAGCTGTGGGACGTGGACGCCGGGGTGCGTCTCCCGGCGTTCGCCGAGGTCGACGCGTATCCCGAGCAGGCGGACGACGACCGGGCCCTCCTCGTTCGTCCCCTCGCGCCGCTCCCGTTCGGAGCGCGGGTGGCGGTGGTGGTGACGGATCGGGTGCGCACCAGGGCGGGGGGAACGCTCGAGGCGCCGGCCGGCTTCGCGGAGATCCGCGATGCCGAGGACCCGGGGGACGACCCGGTCACGCTTCACTACGACGCGCTGCTCGTCCGCCTCGCCGAGCTCGGGGTTCCCCGCGAGGGAGTGGTAATGGCCTGGGACTTCCCGGTCGGGACCCACGCGAACATCGCCGCGCCGCTGGATGCGGTCCTGGCGCAGATGCGCGATGACCTGCCGGTGGACGAGGCTCACGAGCCGAGCGTGAGCGTCGATGCGCTCCTCGACCGGGACAACGGCGACACGCCGGCCAGCGGCCTGTGGCGTGAGCTCCGAGGCTCGTTCCAGCTCACGCACCATCTCTGGGTGGATGACGACGCTGCGCCGGACGAGGAGCACGACGGCGGAGCGTTCCGGGTGGACGCCGACGGGCGGCCCATCCCCCGCGGTGAGGCCCCCGCGTTCTTCGTCGCCGTCGTTCCCGAGAGCGTGAGGGACGCCGCCCCGGGGACCGTCCCCGTCGTCGTCTTCGGCCACGGGATCTTCTCCGCGCCGGCCGAGTACCTCGCCGCCCCGAACGACCCCAACGCGACGGTCGAGCTCCTCGACCGGATGGGAGCCATCGGCATCGGCGGCGAGTGGCGGGGGCTCACGGAGCGCGATCGGCCGGACGCCATCCGGGTGGCCGTCGACATCGGCCAGTTTCCGCTGCTCACGGACAAGCTCGTCCAGGGCGTGAGCAACCAGATCGCTCTCCCCCGCTTGATGCGCAGCACCTTCCGAGACCACGAGGCGTTCCAGGATGGAAACGGTGACTCGTACATCGATCCGTCCCGCATGTACTACTTCGGCATCAGCCTCGGCGGGATCGAGGGGCTCACGCTGCTCGCCCACAGCGAGGTGGTGGAGCACGGGGTGACTCACGTCCCGGGCTCGCTGTGGTCGACGATGCTCGAGCGCAGCACGAACTGGAACGCCTTCGAGCCCTTCGTGATCGACCACGTCCCCACGGCTTCGGACCGCCAGCTGATCTACGCGGCGAGCCAGTTGCTCTGGGACCCGGTGGACCCCGTGACCCACCACCGGGATCTCGGAGGCAAGAGCGTGCTCATGCAGGTCTCGATCGGCGACGAGCAGGTCCCGAACTTCACGGCGGAGGTGATGGCTCGCGGGGCCCGCTTCCCAGCCGTGAGTCCGAGCGTGACCGAGCCGGCAGGTCTGTCGACTCTCCCGGTGCCCTCCTCCCCCGGCGCGTCCGGGTACATGGAGTTCGACCTGGTGACCGAGCCGGTCCCCGAGGTGAACCGACCAGCCGAGGGGGCCACCGGCGCCCACACCGGCATCCGCGGTACCGATGAGGTCATCACGCAGGTGGTGGGGTTCTTCTCCGAGGGCGCCGAGGGAACGATCACCCACCCCTGCGGCACCGAGCCCTGCATCCTCGACTGATGGGCTGGCGGGTCGCCGTCGATCGGGGAGGGACGTTCGCTGACGTCGTCGCTCACGGTCCTCACGGAGCGGTGAGGACGGCCAAGCTCCTCGCCCATGAGGGGGTGGAAGGGCGCGCCGTGAGCGCGGTCCTCACGGAGCCGGAGGCCGCGTCGGGGGTCGACCTCAGAGTGGGGACGACCGTGGCGACGAATGCGCTCCTCACCGCAGCCGGAGCGCCGACGGCGCTGCTCGTCACGCGAGGCTTCGGGGATCTTCCCCGGATCGGCCACCAGGCCCGGCGGGAGATCTTCGCCTTGGCCCCCCGCTCACGCGGTTGGGGGCCCCGGTGGGTGGTCGAGGTGGACGAGCGCATCACGGCGGTGGGCCTCGTGGAGCGTGAGTTGTTGCGTGAGTCAGTGCGTGAGTCGTTGGTGTCGCTGCGGTCGGAGGGTTGCAGAGCCGTCGTGGTCGCGTTGACTCACGCGGTGGACTTCCCGGCGCACGAACTGGCGCTCCTCGCCCTGGCGCGTGAGTGCGGCTTCTCCGAGGTCGTGGCCAGTCACGAGGTCGTCCCGCGGGTGGGGCTCATGAGCCGGGGTGAGGCGGCGGTGCTCGATGGCTCGCTCACCCCCGTCGTGCGTGAGTTTGTCTGTTCCCTCGGAGATGTCGCTCGCTCACGCTTCATGACGAGCGGTGGAGGCCTGGTGGGGGCAGCCCGGTTTCGGGGCCGCAACGCGCTCCTCTCGGGACCGGCCGGAGGGGCGACCGCGTGCGCGAGACTCGCGCGTGAGCTCGGACTCCCCGCCGTCCTCGGCTTCGACATGGGTGGCACGTCCACCGACGTCTGCCGCTGGGCCGGGGACGTGGAGCGTCGCGAGGTCTCCTCCGTCGCCGGGCGCGAGGTCCCGTTGCCTGGTGTCGATGTGGTCACCGTCGCGGCGGGGGGTGGCTCACGCCTCCGCATCGTCGACGGGGTGGCGAGGGTCGGGCCCGACAGCGTCGGGGCCTCACCCGGGCCCGCCAGCTACGGGCGGGGAGGGCAGGCCGCAGTCACGGACGCGAACTGTGTGCTCGGGAGGATTCAGCCTCGATGGTTCCCCCGGGTCTTCGGGGAGGACGGCGCGCAGCCCCTGGCTGTGGAGGCCGCGCGCGCGGCCGTCCGGCGTGAACTCAGCACAGCGCTCACGCACGAGCGGGGACTCACGGATCAGGAGCTGCTCGACGCCGCCGCCGGCTTCGTCTCGGTGGCGAACCAGGCGATGAGCGAGGCCATCGCCGCGCTCTCGATCAGTCGGGGCCACGACCCGCGGGAGCACGCGCTCGTCGCCCTCGGAGGCGCGGGACCTCAGCACGCGTGCGCCGTCGCCGAGCTGCTGGGGATCCCCCGGGTGGTCGTCCACCCTCAGGCTGGGGTGCTCTCGGCTTGGGGGATCGCGAGCGCGTCTCCCGGCGCGGTGCGGGCGGCCCGGGTCGACCGGCTCTGGGGGGACCTCCCACCCGGCGACCGCGCGGCGGAGGCCGCCCGACTCGCCGAGCTCGCGCGCGCGGACCTCGTCCGGGACGGGGAGACCCGCGACGCGGCCGTCCGCGTGACCTTCACGATGAGACATCGAGGGGCTCAGGCGATCCTCGAGGCGCGGGACCGCACCCACTTCGACCAGGAGCACCGGCGGCTCTTCGGCTTCGCCCGCCCCGAGGCTCCGGTCGAGGTCCTGACCATCGAGGTGCGCGCGGAGGTGGAGGAGGAGGTCCCGCTCGCTCCGCCGGCGCCTCCCGGCATCCGCCGCGCGGCGGACGACGCCGTGGACCGCGTGACCCTGCACGTCCCCCGAGACGGGATCCGGACCACCCACTCCGCTCCCGTCTGGAGGTGGGAGGACCTCGCCGCGGGAGACGCGATCCTCGGGCCGGCCCTGATCGTGGGGCCGCAGACCACCGTCGTCATCGACCCCGGCTGGGAGGCCCTCGTGCGCCCGGGGCTCGTGCTCGATCTCTCGCGCGTCGACGCGGCCCAGCCGACGGCCCTCGCGGTCACGGACGCTGCAGATCCCGTCACGCTCGCGTTGTGGGGGCGCCGCTTCATGGGGATCGCCGAGCGCATGGGGGAGCGCCTGCGCCGGGTCGCGTGGTCCACGAACATCCGAGAGCGCCTCGACTTCTCGTGCGCGGTCTTCGACGCGGAGGGCCGCCTGCTCGCCAACGCCCCCCACATCCCGGTGCACCTCGGGGCGATGGGCGAGACCGTGAGGACCCTGGCGGCGCGCCTTCCTGAGCACGATCTGCGCTCCGGGCGGTCCTGGGCGGTGAACGATCCGCGCGCGGGGGGCAGCCACCTGCCGGACATCACCGTGATCACCCCGGTGTTCGCCGACGGGGTTCTCATCGCCTGGGTGGGCAGCCGGGGACACCACGCGGACGTGGGCGGGATCACGCCCGGCTCCATGCCGCCGTTCTCCACCTCCCTCAGCGACGAGGGGGTGTTGCTCGATGGTCTGCTCCTCGTCGACGAGGGGGAGTGGCAGGCCGCCGAGGTCCGCGCCGCCCTGACCCGCGGACCCCACCCCGCCCGGGATCCGGCCACGGTCGTCGCCGATCTCCAGGCCCAGGTCGCGGCCAACCAGCTCGGCGTGGACGCGCTGTGCGCCCTGCACGCCACCGTCGGCCCGCGCCTCGCCACCCACGCGGCCGCGATCCTCGACCACGGTGACGCCGTGCTCCGTTTGTGGCTCGCGGAGTTCGACGGCCCGCGCGCGTTCACCGACGCCCTCGATGACGGGACCCCCATCGCCGTCCGCCTCGCCCGCACCGGCAGTCCCGACGCCCCTCGGCTCGCGGTGGACTTCGCCGGCACCGGACCCGCCTCACCGGGCAACCTCAACGCCCCCCGCGCCGTCGTCCGCGCCGCCCTCCTCTATGTCCTGCGGTGCGCCTTGGGGCGGGACATCCCCCTGAACGACGGCGTCCTGCGATCGGTCGACCTCTACATCCCCGCCGGCTCCCTGCTCGACCCACCGCCCGGCGCCGCCGTCGTCGGGGGCAACGTGGAGACCTCCCAGCGCATCGTCGACGTCCTGCTCGGCGCCCTGGGCCTCGCCGCTGCGTCCCAGGGCACGATGAACAACCTGTGCCTCGGCACCTCCCGGGGGTCCTACTACGAGACCATCGCGGGTGGGGTCGGCGCGACGTCGGCGGGCCCCGGCGCGTCGGGCGTCCAGACCCACATGACGAACACCCGGATCACCGACCCCGAGGTGCTCGAGCGCCGCTACCCGGTCGTCCTCGAGCGGTTCGCCATCCGCTCGGGTTCGGGAGGGGAGGGGACCCACCGGGGAGGCGACGGCTTGATCCGCGAGCTGCGGTTCCTCGAGGACACCGAGGTCTCCCTCCTCTCCCAGCGCCGCGTCTGCGCCCCCTTCGGACTGGCAGGCGGCGGCGCAGGTGCTCCCGGTCACGCCGAGCTCGTCCGCGACGGCGAGACGATCGCGCTGCCTGGCGCCTTCGCCCGTCGGGTCCCGGCGGGCTCGGTCCTCCGCGTCGAGACGCCCGGCGGCGGCGGGTGGGGCCCGCCCGATGCTGAGGACCTGTGAAGATCCGCGGGATTGGGTCAGAAACACTGGTCTCGCCTCGGCGCCCGCGCTATCCGTGACCCGGTGCTCGTGACCTGGAAGGAGCCGGACATGCCCCGCCTCGCCCTCTCGCTCGCCGCCCTCGCCGCGGCGGCCCTCATGCTCCCCACCGCCGCCGAAGCGCGTCGCAACGACGAGCCCATCGCGGTCTGGAAGCTCCTCGCCGACGACATGGACCTCGCCGAGGCTGGTCCGGTCTACCAGGAGCTCGCGGACGCCATCGACGAGGTCCAGGACGTCACGCCGGACTCCAGCCTCACCTTCGCCCCCGACGTGCGCCCCTCCGAGGGCGTCGTCGTCGCCCAGACCACCGCCGCCCGCTGGCTCGACGCAGCCTGGATCGCTTTCCAGCGCCGGGAGTGGACCGTCGCCCTGGCCCTCGTGGACGACGCGCTCTCCCTGGTGGAGCCGTACCCGCACGCACGGCTCCAGAACGGCCTGCGCCGGGACCTGCACCTCGCCCGCGCGCGCACCCTCATCAAGCTGGACCAGAGCTTCGAGGCCCGCGAGGCGCTCCGGAAGGGGATGGTCCTGGACCCCGAGTGGGAGGCGCGTCGCAACTGGGAGCAGCCTGATGTGGTCGCCCTCTACGAGGAGATCCGGCAGGAGACGATCGGGGTTCCGCCGGCCCGTGTCTCGGTCACCACCTCCGTGGACGGCGCCACCATCCTCGTTGGCGGCGTCCCCCGGGGGACCACCCGTCTGGGCGAGCCCTTCGAGCTGCTCCTCCCCCCGGGCAACCACGAGATCACCGCCCGCCGAGCGGGCCACGCGAGCCACATCGAGGACGTCTTCGTCACCCCGCGCCAGGAGCTCGATCTCGAGATGTACCTCGACGTGCGCAACACCGCGCGCTTCCAGGAGCAGCTCGCCGGCGCCCTCGTCGCCCCCCGCGAGCAGCGGGCCACGGGCGTGTGGGAGGCCCTCGATCTCGCGACCGCGAGCATCGGCGCCCGGGGGGTCCTGAGCGCCCACTACGACGGTGTGCGTCGCGAGCTCAGCGTCGGCCTGTACTTGCCGGGCCGTCAGGGCTGGGCGTTCTACCGCGCCATCGAGCTTGGCGGGTCCGGCGAGCGGGCCCGCATCGACCGCGCCGTCGAGGACATGGTCGTCGCGCTGGACACCGCGCTGCACCCCGTGGTGCAGGAGGCCGAGGTCCGCTGACCGGCGGCCCGCGGCTCCCCCTCCCCCGATCCCTCGCTCAGTCTTCGGTCCCGCTCCGGTGGGCCGCCGTCCGCGCGTCGGTGGCTTCGAAGACGATGGCGTCTCCGTCGCCGTCCACGTCGAGGCGGCACGTGGCGGACCAGCCGGTCCCTTCGGGCCGCACCTCGTACTGGCCCCACAGGGACAGGTCGCGCTCGAACTTCAGCCTGTCCCAACACGCCGGGGCGTCCGCCCAGGAGACCGCCTCGGCACTCGGCGGCGCCGACGGGAACGGCCCGCACGCGCGCAGCGCCCGGGGGTTCTCCTGCAGCGTCGTCGCGATGAACTCCAGGTTCGTCAAGCACTCGGCGTGACGAGACTGGTCCCGCATCCCCTCGAAGAACGGCTGGCTCACGAGGAGCATCGCCGCGAACCCCCCGATGATCACGACGTACGCGACGGGTCCCGTGTGTCTCTTCTCGGTCGGTGTCGCGGCCACGTCCCTCAGCCTACCCCTCCAGCGGTGGGCGGGGGTGTCCGTGGTAACCTCGGCCGCCCCCCGGACAGGCCCCGATGACCAATCCAGAGACACCGATCCACCACCCGGGCGAGCTGCTCGGACCCTATGAGCTGGAGCGGCTGCTCGGTCGAGGCGCGGCCGCCGAGGTGTGGCAGGCGATCGAGACCGGGGATCTCGGCTTCCGGAAGCGTCAGGCCCTCAAGCTCCTGCGTCCCCCGCCCGGAGAGATGGAGGCCCAGAAGAAGGCCCTCATCACCGAGGCGCGCGTGTGCGGGCACCTCAAGCACCCCGGCGTCGTCGACGTGTACCGGGTGGGAGAGCACTCGGGCGAGATCTACGTCGCGATGGAGTTCGTCGACGGGCCGGACCTGAACACGCTCCTCGAGGGGCTCCGCTTCGATCGCGTCGAGATCCCGATCCCCGTGTGCATCGAGATGGCGATCGAGATCTGCGACGCCCTCGACCACGCCCACACGGCGAAGGCGGACGACGGCTCGGCGCTCCAGATCATCCACCGGGACCTGAAGCCCTCGAACATCCTCGTGGATCGCCGTGGCGTCCTGAAGATCAGCGACTGGGGGCTCGTGAAGTCCTCGATCAACCTCGAGTCGACGACGCGCGGCGTCGTGAAGGGCACGCCGGGGTACATCGCGCCGGAGGTCTGGGGCGGGACGCGGGACTTCCGGCCGTCCGTGGATCTCTTCGCCGTGGGCGCGATGCTGTACGAGTTCGTCGTCGGCGAGCGGCTCTTCCAGGGGCGTAACCTCGCCCGCATCGCCGAGCAGGTGGCCCGCCGCAAGCCCGAGGACGAGGCCGCCGAGCTTGCCCCGCGCGCGCCGGAGCTGGTCCCCGTCGTCGCGCGCCTGCTCCAGCGGGTCCCGGCGAACCGTCACCAGACCGCCGAGGAGGTCTCGGCCGCCCTGCGCGAGATCCACGCCGCGACGGATACCCGGCAGACGCTCAAGGACTTCCTCAGGGACAACTCCGTGCTCGTCGAGCAGATCGCTCCGGCGGTCACCGGCACGGGGCGCGTCGGCGCCGATCCCGAGATGACCGTGGAGACCCCGCTGCCGGGCCCCCCGACCCTCGACTCGGGCGCGGCCGAGCCGCTGTCCGCCGTCGGTCCTGCCGTCCTGGTCCCCGGACAGGGGGCGGGGATCGACCAGGGCGCTCCGACCGTGGCCGACGACCCCCTCGCTGGCGAGGACGCCGAGCCCCCAACGGACCCGAACCTCAAGCCCATTGGCGCCCGCCCGGCCCCCGCGGCGAAGAAGCCCACCTTCGAGGCCCCGTCCACGGTCACGATGGACCCCAGCGGCCAGATGCCCACCGCGGGCTCGGCCTTTGGACCCGACGGGCCCATCGGAACCACCGACGAAGAGGCGGCCGCTGTCCCCGCGACGCGCGCGATGGCGCAGATCGCGATGCCTGGTTCGGAGCCGGACACGGAGGCCGCGCCCGTGAAGGCCACCCGGCTCCAGGCCCCGCCGGTCCCCGAGGAGGCCGCGGACACCATCCCCCCCGAAGCGGGTCGCCCACTGCCCCAGCGCCCCGAGGCGCCGTCGCCGCCGCAATCGGCGAGCGAGTCGGCCCGCAAGCGCAAGCGGAAGCGCCACCCGGCGAAGCGGCGCCGCAAGGGGCCGCCCCCGAAGAAGCGTGGGACGAGCAAGCTAGCCCTGGTCGCGGTCGCCTTCGGCGTCGCCCTGCTCATCGTGGGCATCGTCCTCGTCATGACTCGCTGAGGGCGCGACCGCCACCCCGCCAGCGACGGTCCCAGCGCCCGCGTACACCGGCCCTGCAGCGGCCCGGGCCCTCACGTCGTCGGGCGCCTGTCCCGGCTTCCAGTCGCGCAGTGGCTCCTGACTCACGTCGAGCTGACCCTTGCCCGACCGGTACATGAACATCCACACGCCGAGGAGGAACAGCGTGATCGCCCCGTACTGCGCCGGCGTGAGCCCCCAGTAGCGGATGTCCGAGCGCCGCCCGAAGTCCTCGAGGTCGCGGGCGCGCAGGGAGTCGAAGAGCACCCGCATGGGTCCGTAGGCGAGCAGGGTCACCGAGCTGAAGAACCCGTCGAAGAACCAGGGTTTCTCCTGGATCTTGATGCGGTCGAGGATGACGAACGTCACGAACAGGGTCAGCAGCAGCAGGGACTCGTACAACCCGAGATCGTGTCTGGGTCCTCCGAGGCGTTCGGGGAAGTCCACCGCGAGGAAGAACGTGCTCTGCGCTCCGATGTGATCGTGGGCAGTGAAGCACCCCGCGCGCCCCATGAAGTACCCGAGCATGAACCCGATGCAGAGGTTGTCGAGGTACGGCCAGAGGGGGACCTTGCGGATCCCCTTGAGGAACAGGGGGATGGCGATCGCCGCGCCGAGGAAGCCGCCGATGGACGAGTAGCCGCCGTACCACGGCAGGATCCGGCGCCAGTCCTCCTCGAACAGGTGGTAGTTGTAGGCGAGGACGTGGACGAGGTGGGCGACCACGAAGCCCATCGCCACCATGAACAGCGTGCAGTCGACGGTGACCTTGACCGACAGGTTCTTGCGGATGGCGCGCGAGCGCGCGAACTCGGTGCCCGCGGCGATGCCCCCGACCGTCAGCAGCAGCCACATGTCCAGGTGCTGATCCGTGCCGGGGATCGGGATCGAGAGCGGGGGGAAGTAGGGGATCACGGGGGCTCCGGGTCTCTGCGCGTGCGCCGTCGGCGCCTAGAAGTACAGCTTCAGCACGAAGGTCACGATGGGCTGCTCGGCGGCGGACCGCCCGCGGATCCACAGGTCCGAGAGCGTCGACTCTTCGCCGAGTAGGCCGAGGCCGCCGTCCTGGTCAAGGCTACGCGCCACCGCGTCTTCCACGGCGGACAGCCCGTCCAGCTCATCGTAGGCCAGCCTCACGAGGCCGAGGAGGATGCGCGCGTCGGCGTCGTCGAGCTGGGGGTGCCGGGCGAGGATCGCCTCGACCAGGGCGTCGCTCCATGCGCCGGACGGCGTGGGCATCGGACCTTCGTAGGTCCGCGTCACCCAGCCACTCCCCGCGGGGATCCCGCTCGGCTCGTCGACCCCGTCGCCGCCGATGTCGACGGTGCCCTCGGGCAGCCCCACCAGCCAGTTGCCCGGGCCGACCTCGTCGCGACCGCCGATGCGTCGACCGGTCTGCCCCGCGCCCCCGTCCCGCAGCGCGCCGGGCTCCATCGCACCCAGAGCGACCGCTTGTCCGATGGTCTGCTCCACGCCGCGCCGGTCGTCCTGGCCCACCGTCTCCGCCCGCCGCAAGCGCCGGACGGCCCGCCGCCGGAACCCGTTACTGAGCATCCCGTCGATCCAGCTCCGCCCGGTGCTGTAGTGGCGGACCTTGTGCTGCATGCGCTCGAGCGTCGCCACCGTGGCCGCGAGCCGCGCGTCCGTGCGGGACGCCTCGCGCACGAGCTTGTCGAGCTCCTCGTCCACCTGGCCGGCCGCGACCCGTTCGTCGATGGTCGCCACCAGGGCGTCGAGCTCGGCCTGGATGGTGTCGATCTCCTGGTTCACGATGCGCCGCTGACGCCGCCAGGACCGCACCACCCGGTCACGGGCGGCCACGTCCCGGGGGTCGGGAATGGCGAGGCCGGTGAACGGCGTCTGGATCCGCGCCCGGCCCATGTTCTGCGGGGCCGCGGTCACCTCCGTCGTGCGGGCGCGGGGCGTGAACCCCAGGTGGTACGGCTCCACCAGGGCGTCCCACATGAGCTCGAGCCGCTCCTCGAGCTCCACGAGCAGATCGTCCTCCTCGGCGCCCTCGGGGAACATGGCGATGAACCGGCGAATGAGCGCGCTCTCCAGCTCGGCCAGCTCCATGACCGCCTGCTCGCGGTCGGCCGGCGCGCCCTTGCTCAGGCGCCGCTGGCGGTCCGCGGCGGCCGCGTCGAACCAGCCGATCGCCTCCCGCACGTAGCCGGCGGCGTCGGCCCGAGACCACGAACGGGGGAGATCGTCGTCGCAGAGGTACAGCCGGCGCGCCGTCTGGGGCGAGTCGAGCCAGGTGGACACGAGCTGCCAGGCGTCGCCCGACAGGCCCTCGACGCTGCGCTCCCACAGCGCCCAGGCCTTGCGGTAGTTCTTCTGCTCGATGGCCGAGACGTGGACCACCCGCAGCGCGTCCAGCCCCGTGACGAGCTCGTCCTCGATGGACGCGAGGCAGCCCTCGAAGCGCAGGGTCGCCAGAGCGTCCCGCAGGGTCCCGTCGCCGACGGGGGCCCGGTCGAGGACCTGGTCGATGCGGACGCGGAACGGCTTGCCGATCTCGTCGAAGCGCGCGGGCGCGGTCTCGGTCTGGACGGCGGACGCCGGCGCCGCCAGCGCCAGGGCGCACAGGAGCAGGCAGCGCAGCCCGGCGCCGGGCCCGCGAGGGGAGGGGAGGGGCACGAGCCCCCGCAACCCCGGGGGACGGCTCCCTGTTCCGCGGAGCATCACCTCAGGCAAACGGCGGCCCCGCCTCGATGAACGTCCGCTGCACGCGCGGCCCCTCGAGGATGATGAGGAGCGAGCTGAACATGGGGCCGAAGCGCTCCATCAGCCGGTCCCCGCCGGGCGCGGCCATGCAGAACCGCTCGCCGGCCATGTGGTCCGTCGTGGCCTGGACGGCGAAGGCGGCGGCCCAGCGGGCGGCGGCGACGTACGCCAGCATCGCCCAGGGCAGGCTGGAGAACAGGGAGGTCTGGGCCACGAACACGAGGCGCTTCAGGGCGTCCCGCACATACGGCAGCAGCGGCTCCGGGACCTCGGGCCAGCGCCCGGTGTGCTCCCGGGACTCTGCCCAGCGCCGGAAGCGGGCGAGCCAGGTGGCGGTGGAGGTGCCGGGGTGGGCGGGGCCGAGGCCGCCGCCAGGCATGTTCTCCGCCCCGAGCTCCACGATCTCGTCGATGCACGCGAGCAGCGCGTCCATGCGCTCCTCGAGCCAGGGCTGGATGTTCGGCGGATCCTCGCGTGACGGGCGCTGGGCGAGGAAGCTCAGCACGGTGCTCGTGTCCAGATCCGGCAGCGAGAGCACGCGCAGGAGCACGTCCTCGCCCACGGGCAGCGGCCGCTCCAGAGCCCCCATGGGGTGGGACAGCACCTTGCCGATGAACTCCCCGGGGACCGGCGGCCCGCTCTGCCACGAACGGTGGTCCGACAGGCAGGTGGGTCGGATCCCGATGCGCACGGCGCCCCCCTCGGTCCGCACGAGCTGGAGCGGGAAGAGCTGACAGACGAGCGGCTTCTCCGCGGAGCCCGCCGAAGCGTGGATCACACAACCAGAGCCCTTGCGGAAGAAGGTGCAGAACCCGTCGCGCTTCGTGAGGAAGATGTCGGGATCACCCTCGTCCCGGGTCTCCTCCGTGAACCAGTCGTCGAGGGGATGATCCGGGAACGCCTCGGCCACCGTGGGCAACGCCGCCTTTACCCGCTGCACGTCGTCGGGGAGCAGCGGACCGACGCGGAACGAGCTGCAGCACGCCGAGCAGTGGTTGCACTCGGTGCGGGGGACGCCGAGCGCGGACAGGCGGGGTGGGGACGGCGAGGTCATGGCGCCGGAGACTACCCCGCGGGGGCGGGCTCCGGGTCGGCGGGCTCGTCGGGCTGAGGCCCGTCGTCGCCACCCCACGCCATCATCTCGGCCACGCGCATCGCGGTGCGCTCGGCTTCGGCCTGGGCCTCCAGGACCAGCGCGTCCGCGTACTGCTGCATCAGCTCCGGGGGCACGTCGCTGCGCTGGTTCTCGAGCCGGTGTCGCACGAACCGTCTGGCGAACCGTGCAGTCATCCCCACGCCCCGCACCGACGACAGGGCCGTCTCCACCGCGAGGGTGAGCGCAGCGCGTCGGAGCGACGGATCCGGCTGGTCCAGCCCCTCGGCCACGTAGTGCCGCAGGTTCCAGATGACGTCGGCGGGCTTGCGCTCCCCCGCCGCGAACCGTCGCCCGACGCCGAGCAGGACCGACAGCCCCGATCGCACCATCTCGTGCCCCGACCCCCGGCTCGTGGGGTGCACGGGCAGCTTCGCGTACGCGCTGATCTGATGGGGGCTCCACACGGCCGCCAGCCCCATCCCGACCATCCGCTGGCGCATGGCGTGGTCCATGAGGAGCAGGTCCGTGTGCCCGTAGCCCCAGCTCATGCCGAGCACGCCTTCGAGCTTGAGCCCCGACACCAGGATCGTGTCCCCGTCGAGGTGGCGCTGCCCGGCGAGGTGCACGACGTCCTCGTCGGCGATGTAGTGGCGCACCACCAGCTCGTGCCCTTCGCTGAGGCGCTCCTTCGCGAACCGCTTGTTCCGTCGGCTCAGGCCGGGGGCCTGAAACGTGACCACTTCGTCCACGAGGTCCGGCCACGTCGCGGCCGCCAGCTGCGCCAGCGCGCCCCCCAGGGAGTGTCCGGTGATGTGGGGCAGGCGCCCGCCCGCGTCCTTGATCGCGCCGAGGAGCAGCGCCTCGAGTCCCAGGTCGAGGACCGCCTCGAAGTGGGACTGGCCGATCTGCAGCTCCAGGTCCGTGCGGATGTCGTTCAGATCGTCGAGCTTCGTCCCCCGGAACACGACGATGGGCGGCAGCTCGCCGCGTCGCTCCTCGCTGGGCAGCACGATCCAGAATCCGAGGCCCTTCTTCGTCTCGAAGGCGTAGGTGTCGTCGTGGCTGTAGCCGTTGGCTGCGAGGCAGACGTCGAACGCGGGCGTGTCCGGGGCGTAGGCGAACCGGTGGGCGAGGAACTCGTAGAAGATGTCCCGGTCGGGGATGTCCGCGTGCGGCACCGGCGTCGAGCCCCGCCGCGCCACTGTCCGCGCGAGGCGACCGTCGAGCTCGCTGAGGAGCGGGGCGGTGGTGAACTCGTCCGGCGCCTCGCAGGAGCAGACCGCCGCGTACAGCTCGCGCCCCATCCGCTCGAGGCTCCCCAGGTCGAGGTCCCGGCTCCCGAGGCTGAAGGCGGCGAGGGCCATGGTCCCGTTCAGCTGCGGTGTCCCGTTGCGCCAGCCGAGGCTGAGCACGCCGCCGAGGTCCTGCATGACCCTGTCGAACATCGCGTCCGACGCCTCCTGGTCGCTGGCGAGCTTCGCGGGGTCGACGTCCTTGGCCAGGGCCAGCCCCCGGTCGAGGCGGAGCACCTCCGCGATGGACGTCCCTTCGGCCCGGCGGCTCCCCGCGGACGTGATGTGGTCGGCGAGGACCTCGAGGTAGATGCGCGCCTCGGGGAGCACCTGCGCCAGCATCTCCCTGTCCCAGTCGTCGATGGCCTGCTGGATGACCGCCATGTAGTTCGCGATGACCCACGGCGCCGAGGAGATGAAGTCCTCGCGCTGGGCGACCCAGGCGGCGACCTCTTCGGGGGAGGCGTCGTACCCCGGGAGCTCAGGGGGGAGCTGCCAGTCGGTGACGTGGGGATCGACCAGGCCCCCGCGCAGCCCGAGGCTGACGATCGTGCCGAGATCGAGCTGACCGATCGCGTCCAGATCGAGGTCGTCGAGGGAGCCGAGCATCGAGGCGGAGTCTAGAGCACGGAGCCCGCAGTCAGCGCTGGCTCCCGGCCCATCGGATGGCGGCTACTCGCACTGCCCCGGGGCCCAGGCGCCCCCTTCGTGCTTGCCCTTCGGGCACCAGTCCGGCGGGACGGCCATCACCCGGAACGTGGCGTCTTCCCAGTCGGGGTGGGAGAGGGTGAACGCGAGCTCGCCCGTGTCCTCCCCGGCGGTGAAGGTCAGGCCGTCGTTCGTGATCGGGGAGCCCGAGATCGGCTGGCCGGGCGCAGGGCTCCAGGTCCCCGCGGTGACGGTCACGTCGTTCGGGTCGACCTCCCCCACGAGGACGTCGTCGTTGAGGCCGCCTTCAAGGAGACCGTTGCCGCCCGACGCGTAGATGCCCGGGGTGATCGTGTGGCTGCCCAGCTCGGTGATCCCCGCGCCGGAGATCCGGAGCCAGGCGTCCACCATCCGGTCCTCCTCGGACATGTTGTTCAGCTGATCCCGGTCGTACCCCAGCCCCACCGGCGTGGGGCCCGGGACGACCGACATCGTCACGTCCCCGACGGTGTCGGCGAAGGGGAGTCCCGTGGCGCGGACGGTGAAGGTGAAGGTCCCCAGCCACTGGGGCGAGCCGCTGATCACGCCCGTGGCGCCCAGCGCCAGGCCTGGAGGCAGCTCGCCGCTCTCGACGGTCCAGGTGGACTCGCCGCCCCAGCCCGCCACCTGCAGGCCCGCGGAGTAGGGCCGCAGGATGTCCGCGTCGCCGACGGCGCTCGCGTCGAGGTCCCGCGCGCTCCCGTCGGTGCTGTCGTCATCGTCGCCCGGCGTCCCGCCGTTGCCGCCCAGGGTCCCGGACCCGGTGCATCCTGCGAGGAGGACGGCCAGGAGGAGGGGGACCCGGCTCGGTGCTAGCTTCGGTCGGTTCATGCTGGGTGCCTCTCTCGCTCTTGGAGGGTCATCGAGGATCGCGTGAAAGGAAAACGCCGTGAAGACCCTGTCGGTTCTGCTCTTCGTCGCCGCTGCGGTGCTCGTCTCCCTCCCCGGCTCCGCTGACGCCGGGGTGTTCCTGGGCATGGACCAGGAGCTCGTCGACCCGAAGAAGGGCGAGAAGCCCACGCTCATCGTGAGCTTCGACGAGAAACTGTATCGCGCCGCGGTGAAGGTCACGGCCGAGGGCGGGTTCAAGAAGGAGTGGGCGATTCCGTCGGTCTCGCCGGGCAAGGACCTGCGGTACAGCTGGACGCCGCCGAAGGGGGGCGAGGTCATGTACACGGTGTGGGTCGAGATGGTCCGCACCGACGGCTCCACCGAGGAGCTCGAGGACATCTTCTTCTGCTCGTCGGCGTCGCCGATCACGGCCTCGATCCCGCCCACGTCCGTCGATCTCGACTCCCGCTCCTTCGATCTCGTGACGAACCACAAGCCGTCCTACGTGGAGATGAAGGTCCTGTCGGACACCATGGAGGTGCTCGGCGAGGCGTCGGTGGACACGGCCGACGCCAAGGACGGCAAGGCCACCCGCGTGACCTGGCCCCAGGACAAGAACGGCAACGTGCTCCGCGTCTCCGTCGTCGCCCACGACGAGTTCGGCTACTACAGCGAGGTGGAGATCATCCCGTGGTCGCTGACCATCCCCCACGAGGACGTGATCTTCGAGAGCGGCAAGCACGACATCCTCCCGGAGGAGGCGCCGAAGGCGGACGTGGCGTGGTCCCGCATCGAGGACGCCGTGAAGAAGTTCGGCGAGCTCGTGACCGTCACGCTCTACGTCGGCGGATACACGGACACCGTCGGGGACGCGGGGAGCAACCAGGCCCTGTCCGAGCGCCGCGCCCGCGCGCTCGCTGAGTACTTCAAGGCGAAGGGTGGCGGGATCACCATCCACTACCAGGGGTTCGGGGAGTCGGTGCTCGCCAAGTCCACGGGCGACAACGTGGACGAGGCAGCGAACCGGCGGGCGGTCTACGTCCTGACCGCGGGACCGGCGCCCCGGAGCAAGGAGACGCCCCGGGCGAACTGGAAGAAGCTGTGAGGGGCGCCCTCAGCGTCCTCATCCTTGCGCTGACGGGCTGCCCTTCCTCCGTGGATCCCGAGCCCGAGCCGACCCCGGCCCCCTGGGTCGAGCGGGACATCCAGGTCCGGTGGGACCCCGCTGACGGCACGGACTACTGGCGGGTGGGCATGCCGTCCGACCTCCGCCTCCAGGACGACGGAACCTGGGACCTCTCCGACTGGCCCGGTGGCCAGGACGACGACCTGGTCGCCATGTGGCTCAACGCGGCGGACCGGCGCCTCGTGGAGGGCTGGGGGGTGAGCTCCGGCGTCGTCACGACCTTCTCCGGGCCCATCGACGCTGCGTCGCTGGGCGCGGACGCCGCGCCCACCCTCGAGGACGACGCCCCCGTCTACCTCATCGACGTGGACCCCGACTCGCCGGAGCGGGGCCGCAGGCTCCCCATCCGCCCCCGCTTCTCCCGCTGGGGCTCCGACTACGCCCCGGACAACCTCCTCACCGCGGTGCCCGTGTGGGGCCACGTGCGTCGGCCCGAGACGACCTACGCGCTCGTGGTGACCGACCGGGTCACGGACGAGTCTGGGGATCCGGTGGGCCGTTCCCGCGCGTTCCACGATGCCTTCGAGGGGGCCGACGGCGCGGACGCGGCCCTCGTCGCCCACCTCGCGCCCCTGAAGGCCACCCTCGAAGCCACCGACGCCGCCCGCGTGGTCGGCGCGGCCGTGTTCACCACCCTCGACGTGGATCGCCAGCTGCGGGCCCTGGGCGCCTGGGCGGAGACGCAGCCCCTGCCGGAGCAGGCCGAGCCCTGGACGGTGGTGGAGGAGTTCGCCAGCTACACGGTGCTCCGGGGGCGCTTCCGCGTGCCGGTCATCCAGGGCGGGGAGCGCCCGTACTCCGAGCTCGGCGAGGGCCTGATCGTGTGGGACGGCGACGCTCCGGTGGTCCAGGAGACCCAGGACGTGCGCCTCGCCCTGACGATCCCCAAGGCGCCCATGCCGGACGACGGCTTCCCGCTCCTCATGTACCTGCACGGCAGTGGCGGGAACTGGACGCAGGCCATCGACCGGGGGCCGGTGGACGAGAACGGCGGTGGGGGGCCACCCGGACCCGGGATGGGGCCCGCGGAGTGGCTGGCGCGGCGTGGGATCGCGACGGTGGGCCACGACTTCCCGCTCCACGGCGACCGGCACGACCCGCCGGACGTGACCGGGCTCCAGCTCTACAACCTGCTCGGCAACATCGACGCCACCATCGACAACTTCGATGTCTCGGCCATGGAGCTCACGCTGCTCAGTCGCTTCATGCTCGCCGCGACCGTGGACCAGACCCTGGATGCGAACCTGGACGCGGGCGGCGCCGCCGACGGCCTCATCCGGTTCGATGAGGACCGACTGACCGCCATGGGGCAGTCCATGGGGACGACGCTGGGGGTCCCCTGGGCGACGATCGATGGCCGCCTGGATGGGGCGGTCTGGTCCGGCGCCGGCGGGATCCTCGTGGAGATCGCGACGACGGCGGTCGAGCCCTTCGACATCCGGCCGCTCCTCGCCTACCGCCTCGGCGTGGAGCCCGACGAACTCGACGAGTCCCACCCGCTGCTCCACGCGTTCCAGAACCTGTGGGATCTCGTGGATCCCATCGCGAAGGCGGAGCACGTGACCCTCGCCCCCCACGAGGGCGTGGCGCCGAAGCACTTCCTCATGACGGCGGGGGTCCGGGACGGCTACTTCCACCCCCGTAGCGAGGCGGCGATGGCGGCAGCGCTGGGCGCTGAGCTCGTGGGCGACGAGGTGGAGCCGATCCTGCCCGAGGTCCTGTCCCTGGACGGCCGCGCCACGCAGCCGTACCCGCTGACGGCGAACCTGAGCGAGCGGGTCGCCGGCGTCGTGCTGTACGCGGCGCCCAACACGCTGGGCCACTACGTGGTCTTCAACCAGGAGGGCGCGCGCCACCAGTACACGTGCTTCGTGGCGAGCGTGGGGACGACGAACGAGGCGATCAGCGCGGCGGGGAGCCTCGACGATCCCTGCCCTTGAGGGGCGTCACTGCAGCGGGATCGTCACGCCCGCGGTGCCGGCTGCCACGGGCTCGGCGACGGCGCCGCTGAGTCCCTCCTTCGTCCCCGCGTTGCCGTCGAGGTCGAGGCGCGCGGCGAGCGAGACGCTCTCGGGGAAGGGGCGGCGCCCCATCATGGGCGGCATGTCGTCGGGGCCGATGGAGAAGGGGACCGCGCCGACCTTCGGAGCGATGCGCACTGCGGCCAGCGGCGGGCCCGCCACCTGACCCGCGGGGCGGGCGTACACGAAGATCACGGCGCCGCTTGGGATGTCGGTGCCCGCCGGGACCTGGACCGTCCCCGTGATCGGGGCGGGCCGGCCGGGCTGCGTCGCTTCGCTCGGCTGGGTTCCGTCTGCGCGCTGCGTCGTCTCGGCTGGGGGGAGGGCGCCGTCACGGTCCCCCGCGGCCGGAGCACCGATGGACGTGGGCGAGATCTCCCCGTTGGCCATCTTGAGCAGCTCCGTGAAGCCCTCGTCGGGGTGGAGCGACTGGCCCTTCGTCCAGACGGCCTTCGCCGCCTCCTTGTCGCCCGCCTGCCAGCGCAGGGAGCCCTTCCAGGCGAGCCCGCGCCCGTGCTCGGGGTCGAGGCCCAGGGCGGTGTCCAGCAGCTCTTCGGCGACCGTCCGCTGGCCCATGCGGACCCGCACCACCGCCTGCTGCACGTAGGCGTCGGGGCTCTCGGGAGCCAGCTTGCGCAGCTGTTCGGCGTTGTTGAACACGTCGATCCAGCCCTCGGCCTCGATGAGCGCCCAGCCCAGCTCCACCCGCGCTTCCACGCTCGACGGGTCCGCCGCCACCGCCGCGCGCGCTGCGTCGACGCGGGGGGAGGCCTTCGGCTGGAGCGCAGGGGGCACGCCGGGGACCGCCTCGCCCGGTCGGCCGGATCCCGGCGGGGGCAGGTTCGACACCTGCTCGGACGAGCCGGAGATGTCGCCCCCCGTCATCGGCATGTCGCCCGTGCGCGTCGCGGTGCCGGTCTGGAGGGAGAACACGAGCAGGGCCGCAAACCCCACCACTGCGCCGCCCGTCAGCGCGCCCTTGAGCTCGGGGGACATCCCACCCCGAGGCGCGACCGCCGGCGCCGGCTTCTCCGCGGACGCCTTCGCGCCCTCGGCCTCCGCCTGCTTGCCCTCGAGGTGGTGCAGCTCGCGCAGCACCCGCGCGGCCTCTTCTTCGAGGGCTGCGCGCTCCTCGCTCGCGGCGGCGAGGCCCTCGGCCAGATCCGTGTCCTCGAGGTCGCGGATCTGTTGGATCAGCTGCGCCTTGCGCTGGCGCAGGTCCTCGATGCGGATGGCCCGGGCCTCGGCCCGTGTCCGCCCCTCGTGCTCGGTGTCCGCCGGTCCCGACGGTCCGCGACGCGCCCGCAGCGCCGCCACGATCCCGAGCACCACGCCCACGACCGCCGCGGCGATCCCGGGGATCCAGTCGACCTCATGCCCCACGGTTCAGCTCCTCCCGGATCTGCGCGAGGTACGGATCCAGCTCCTCGTCGCTGTCGCGGGCTGCTTGCCGCGCCGTCGCCGGCAGGGCCTTCTTCGCGTCCGGCTTCGTCCGGCGCCGCACGGTGCCCCGCCACAGCAGCACCCCGGCGACGAGCCCGAGCGCGGGGATGATCCACGCCAGCAGGTTGAACCCCGTGGGCTTCGGCACCATCCGCACGAACTCGCCGTAGGCCGTCTCGAAGTACAGGAGCACCTGGTCCTCGTCGTAACCCGCGGCGAGCATCGCCCGCACCTGCCGCTTCATGTTCCGGGACGACTCGGACGGGCTGTCCGCGATGGACAGGCCCTGGCAGACCGGGCAGCGCATCACGTGGGACAGGGCGTCCGTCGCCGCTTCGAGCGCGTCCCCGCTCAGCTCGGGCCGGGCCGGCGGCCCCACCGTCCGCTCCACGTCAGGTCCGAGGGCCAGCGCGGCCTCGTCGCCGCCCTGCTCGCCCCGGTCCTCCTGTGCGGTCGCGGGGAGCGCCAGGACTGCCACCAGCGCCGCCAGGGCCATCGCGCGCAGCAACCTCACGACTCGCTCCGCAGCTTGCCCACCTGCTCGGCGAGCACCGGCCAGGGGATGGGGCCCACGTGCTTGTCGCGGATGACGCCGTCCGCGCCGATGAAGTAGGTCTCCGGCACGCCGTAGACCCCGTAGGCGATGGCCGCCTTCGCGTTCACGTCGATGAGGGTCGGGTAGGCGCGGCCGCCGTGACGGTCGAGCCAGGCCTCCACCGCCTCGTTCTTGTCCTGGTAGACGATGCCGACGAACTGCACGTCGTCGCCCCAGCGCTTCGCCGCCTCCACGAGGTTGGGGTGCTCCTGGGCGCAGGGGACGCACCAGGTGGCCCAGAAGTTCACGACGACGGGCTTGCCGAGCAGGGTCTCGCTGCCGATGTCCGCGCCGTCGGCGAGGCGCGGCAGCGTGAAGGACGGCGCCTGCTTGCCCACCAGCGGCTTGTCCATGGAGTGGGGGTCGCTCGTGAAGCCCCACCCGAGCAGTCCGATGAGCGGCGCCACGAGCGCGAGCCCGATGAGGAGCACCTTCAGGTCGACCCCGCCCTGCGGGGCGTCCAGATCCTCGAACGCATCGCTCACGCCGGCACCTCGGCACCGGTCACCCGCGCCGGAGCCGCCGCCCGGGCCGGCCAGCCCGCGATCAAGCAGCCGAGCACCATGAAGCCCGCCGCGATCCAGATCCAGTAGATCATCGGGTTCACGAACGCGCGCAGCCCCACGTAGGAGCCGTTCGGATCGATCGTCATCACCGACAGGTACAGGTCCTGGGTCAGGGACGAGCGCACGGCCGGCGTCCCGATGGGGTTCATCTGGCCGCGATAGTGGTTCATGCGGGGCTCGAGGTTCCCCAGCACCTTGCCCCCCGCGGTCTTCACGGTCATCTGGGCGATGGTCGACCGCCGGTGGGGCAGCGTCTCCTGCCGCGCACCGTCGAAGGTCACGACGTACCCGCCCACGGCGAGGCTCTGGCCCTTGTCGATGACCCCCTCGGTCGTCACCTGGTAGCTGGACGACAGGGCGATGCCCACGGCCATGACCGCCACCCCGAGGTGGACGATCTGCCCGCCGTAGCGGCGCCGCCCACGGACGAACGCTTCGGAGACGGCCGTCCCCCAGCCAACTCCGCCCCGCCGGTGGCGGACCACGATGGGATGCAGCATGTCCCGGATGGCCACCTGCCCGGCGAACGCAGCCACGAACAGGGTGATCGCCGGGAGGACGTCCCGGACCCCCGCCGCCGCGCCGACCGCCGCCACGAGCACCCCGGCGAGCGTCGGAGGTCCGAGCAGCTTGACGAGCTCGCCGTCGCCGGTGCGCCCCCAGGGCAAGGCCGGGCCGATGCCCATGAGGAACACGATCATGATCGCGATGGGCACACCGAGGCGGTTGAAGTAGGGCTCGCCCACGCTGATCTTCACGTCCCGCACGGCCTCGGCGAGGAGCGGGAACACCGTCCCCACAAGCACGAGGAACGTGAAGAACACGAACAGCATGTTGTTCATGACGAACGCCGACTCGCGGGACACGGGCGAGCGCACCTCGCCCTCCGGGGTCAGCAGGTGCATCCGCAGCGCCACGAGCAGGATCGACGCGACCATCACCAGGGCGAGGAACACGAGGAACGCGGGGCCGATGGGGCTCTGGGTGAAGCTGTGGACCGAGTTGAACACCCCGGACCGGGTCATGAACGTGCCGAGGATGGTCAGGGAGAACGTCGTCAGGAGCAGGATGAGCGTCCAGCCCTTGAGGATCCCCCGGCGCTCCTGGAGCATCGCGGCGTGCAGGAACGCCGACGCCGTGAGCCACGGCAGGAAGCTGGCGTTCTCCACCGGGTCCCAGGCCCAGTACCCGCCCCAGCCGAGCACCTCGTAGGCCCACCAGCCGCCAAGGACGATGCCCGCCGTGAGGAACCCCCAAGGGATGAGCATCCAGGTGCGGATGGGTCGCATCCAGCCCGCCCCGAGGCGCCCACGCAGCAGCGCCGCGACCCCCATGGAGAACGGGATCGTCATGCCCACGTAGCCCAGGTAGAGCATGGGCGGGTGCACGATCATCAGGATGTGGTTCTGGAGCAGCGGGTTCGGCCCCGGGCCGTCCGTCGGCGGGTTCGGCACGTCGAGGAACGGGTTCGCCGGGCCCGCGAGGAGGACTCCGAAGAACACCCCGATCGTGAGCAGGGTGCCGATGGTGTACGGCGCCATCTCCCGGTGGCGGTCCGCGACGCGCCACACGAAGGCGATGGTGTAAGCGCCCAGCACCGCGCCCCAGAAGAGGATCGAGCCCTCCAGCGACGACCACAGCGACACGATCGTGATGTGGACGGGCGTCGCGAGCGACCCCACCTGCGCCACGTACCCCACGGAGAAGTCGTGCTGGAGCAGGGCCTTGATCATCACCACGTTGGCGAGGATGAGCGTGAACCCGAAGGAGTAGGCCAGGGCCTTGCTCCACTGGTGGGCGGCCTCGGTGCGTCGGCGGCCGCCCCAGAACCCGACGACTGCGCCGGCGGCGGCCAGGACGATGGCGAGCAGGATCAGCCCGCGGCCGAGCAGAGCGTTGGTCAGCATGGGGGTCTCAGGTCTCCGTGAGGCTCTTGCGCAGCGCGTCCATGTCCGGCGCCTCGCCGTCCTCGGGGGCCTGGTACTGGTTGTCGTGCTTCACGAGGAGGCGGTCGCACTCGAAGACGCCGTCGTCCCGCAGGGTCCCCTCGACGATGACGCCGATGCCTTCCCGGAACATCTGGGGCGGCACCGACCGGCCCTCCACCTCCACGACGGCGCCCTTGTCGTCGATGACGTCGAACTTGAGCTCGTTGGCCTCCTTGTTCCAGGCCAGCGTGCCCTCCTTGACGACTCCGCCGAGGCGGATCTGGGCGCCCTTCGCCTCGTCGCCGTGGGCCGCCATCTCCGACGGAGTCCAGTAGTACACGAGGTTCTCGCCGATCCCGCCGAAGGACAGGAAGGCGAGCGCGCCGCCCGCGATGAGGACCGCGATGATCGCAAACGCCTTCATCCCGTCGGAGATCCCACCCTGCTCGCTCATGTCCGCTCCTTGCTCGCCCGGGCCAGCCGCGCGTTCGTGACGATGACGTAGGTCACGAACAGGGACAGGGACAGCCCCCAGGCCGCCCACACATAGCCCCAACCTCCGACGATGACACCGTCCACGTCAGCCCCCCGCCACCAGGGGGCTCGCCTCGGGCGCCTCGTCCCCCTCGACCGCCCGGGGACGCACGAGGTACGCCAGCCGGGCGCGCCGAATGATGAGCCAGGTGACCATCAGGGCAAGACCGAACCAGTTGAAGCCGAAGGCGGTGCCCATGGTGTCTTCGATGTCTCGGCGCCCCGTGAAGTCCTGGTGCAGCGTGCGCCACCACTTCACGGAGAAGTAGACGATGGGCACGTTGGCGAAGGCGACGATGGTGGCGACCGCGCTCCAGGAGGCTCGCCGCAGCGGGTCCTCGACGAAGCTGCGCAGGGCGAGCACGCCCACGAACGACGCCATGAGGATGGCCGAGCTCGTCAGGCGGGGGTCCCAGTCCCAGTAGACGCCCCAGGTGGGCCGGGCCCAGATGGAGCCCTGGATGAGCATCATCGCGATCAGCAGGGTCGCGACCTCGACGCAGCCCTCCAGAGCCGCGTCCCAGCGTGCGCCGCCCCGGACGAGCACCCCCACTGCCACGACACAGGCAACCGCGGGCACGAGCAGCCCGATGGTGGCCGTGGGGACGTGGATGTAGAAGATGCGCCCCACGTCGCCCATGAACTTCTCGGGCGGGGCGACGAACAGGCCGAGCCAGGAGCCGTACAGGAACAGGGCGAGGCCGATGACCCCCGCGACGTGCTCCTTGTGGAACCCCTGTCCGCTCATGCTGCTCCCCAATCGTGGCTGCGGCGCTGTCCTGCACCGGCGGCCGACTCTAGACGACACTCGGTCCCGTGCCGATGCCGCACAACGTTGCGGGCGTACTCCCGTTGTGTACGCCGGTCAACCCGCGCCCCACGACCAGGGGACGCGGGGCTGTCATAGGCCTCGCGCGGCCGGACGAGAATCCTCCGCTCAGTCGTCGAGCACGCGGCCGAACAGAAGGGGACAGAGGCTCCAGTAGACGAGGTCGAACACGCCGAGGATCGCGCTCCAGGACGGCAGCTGCCCCATGGGGTCGCCGCCGAGGGCGAGGCTCGTCGCCTTCGTGGCCGCCAGGAGGACCGGCACCACCAGCGGGAACAGCAGCAGGGGCAGCATCACGTCCTTGCCCTTCGCCCGGGACGTCATGGCGGAGTAGAGCGTGCCGGGGGCGGCCAGGGCGAGGCAGCCGAGGAGCAGCACTCCGAGGAGTGCGAGCCAGGATCCCTGGACCGAGGTGGCGTACAGCGCCAGGGCCACGGGGACGAGGACGACGCCCAGGACGACCAGCTGGAGCGCGTTCGCCGCCGCCTTGCCGAAGAAGAGGGCGCGAGGGTCGACCGGGAGGAGCATGAGCCCCTCCAGCGCCGCGTCCTCCAGCTCGAGCTGGAAGCTCTGGCCCAGCGCCAGGGTGCTGCTCAGGAGCAGGGCGAGCCACAGGTAGCCGCCCGCGTGCTTCGAGAGCACGTCCGTGGCCGGGCCCACCGCAAAGCTGAACAGCATCAGGGTGACGACGGCGAAGCTCACCATCGCGACGATGCGGGCCCGCCCCCGCCACGACAGCACGAGATCCTTGCGGAGCACCGCCACCGCCTGGCTCGTCACCGACGCGCTCACGCCGCCCCCTCGGCGTTCAGGGCCTCGTGCAGGTCTGAGGCGGCGCCGACCCACGTGGGCCGTCCGCCAGAGAGCAGCAGGCCGTGCTCCAGCAGACCCCCCGCGCGCTCGACGAGGTGGGTGGCCACGATCACGGCGACGCCCTGGTCGGTCAGCTCGCGGAGCAGCCCGTCGACGAACCGGAAACCCGCGGGGTCCAGCTGGCCCCAGGGCTCGTCGAGCAGGACGACAGCCGGCTCCTGGAGCAGGATCCGCCCGAAGGCGAGGCGCTTGCGCATCCCGGCCGAGAACGTGCGGACGGGGTCGTCCGCCCGGTCAGCGAGGCCCACCCGCTCCAGGACCGCGGTCACCCGCCCCGCGTCCTTGCCGAGCAGCTGGGCCGCGAGCCGCAGGTTCTCCCCCGCCGACAGATCCAGGTAGTGCTGCCCCTGGTGCGCGATGAGGCTCACCTTGCGGCGTGCGCCCCGCAGGTCCCGTCCGGGGTCGACCCCGCCGACGGACACGGTCCCCGAAGTGGGGCGCAGCAGCCCTGCCAGGATCCGCAGGAGCGTGGTCTTGCCGGCGCCGTTGTGCCCCGCGAGCAGCAGGGAGCTCCCCGCGCGCACCCGCAGGTTCACCCCTGCGAGGGCCCACCGGTCCCCGAAGCCGCGCGACAGAGCGTCCGCGCGGACCGCGATGTCCTCGTCAGTCACGTCAGTCGCTGGCCGGGCTCTCGTTCGCCCACCAGTAGATCCCGCCGCCGCCGCTGCCCCCTGCGGCGAGCGCCGGCGCCCCGAAGAAGACGTGGCTCGTCCGGGCGGCCTGGGGCGCGCTGCACCGGCTCATGGCGCCGAAGCCGTCGTTGAGGCCCGGCGCCTCGAACCGGGTCGCTTCGGTCTCCCGCTCGGCGACGTTCACGTCGTTGAGGACCTCGACCCAGCGCTCCCAGGGGCGCCCGGGGTAGAGGCGCGCCTCGCCCACCCAGCCGGAGTCGACGCCGGGCGCGGTCATCACGAGCTCTTCGTTGTCGTCCCCGTCGATGTCGCCCACGGCGCACAGGGTGCGGCCGAGGTTCGCGTCCTCGAGGTTGTCCACGAAGTTCACAGCGTGGTTCTCGTTGAAGAGCAGATCGCCGCTGGCCGCAGGCACCTCGGCCCACTGGGCGGTGGTGAGCCCCCCGCGGATGAGGCCCACGAGGCCCGTCGACGAGTTGCCCTGGAACTCGGCCCCGGGGACGCCGAGGGCGAGCTCGAGGCTTCCGTCGCCGTCGGTGTCGAGGCTGAGCGCCGAACGCACCCGGAATCCGAGCTCCACGTCGTTGGGGCGCGTCCCCCCGAAGCCGTCCTCGGTGAAGCGGATGCGCGTGGCCTCGTTGGGATCCCCGAGGACCATCTCGTCGAGCCCGCGTCCGTCGAGGTCGCCCACGACGAAGCAGTCCATGGCATCCGGTGCCTGGACCGCCGCGCGGGTCCAGCCCGCCACTTCCTCGAGCGCGTCGCCGGTCGCGGCGATGCCCAGGACGGCGTACCCGATGGTCGCGGTGCCATCGAGGCCCACGAGGACTTCGACCTGGTCGCCGCCCGTGCCCTGCAGGTTTCCGACCCCCAGGCAGGTCCCCACGCTGCTCCCCACCGGCAACGCGCTGCCGCCGCTCCAGCTGTAGTCGGCGTCGCCGTCGTCGATGACGAAGTCCTCAGCCGGCAGGGACGCGCCCGAGTAGATGAACACGCCGCGCGCCGACCCGTTGCTGCCGCCGAAGGCGTTGACCACCAGGTCGTTCGTCCCATCGCCGTCCACATCGCCCGAGCAGTCGACCGAGCCGAAGGGGGCCAGAGGGCCGATCGCTCCCTCGACGCCCGACTCCTTGCCGGTGTCGCCGAGGCGCGCGGCCGGGTCGTAGAGCAGGTAGACCCAAGCGCCGGAGCGGATGCAGACGTCAGCCGCGGCCTCTCCGCCGACGTTCCCCCAGGAGATGGCGCTGCCGAAGGTCGAGGTGTTGGGCGGCTCGAGGAGCCCGGCGGTGCCCGGCACCGTCGGCTCGTCCGTCCCCACGAGCACCTCGACGTGGCCATCGCAGTCCTCGGGCTTCAGGTCGAAGAGGACCTCGGGGGCGGTGGGGTATCGGTTGGGGTCCCCGTCGTCGCAGTCGCACTCGTCGGCCTGGCCGCCGTCGCCCTGGGACTGGACGGGCCAGCCGTCGCCGTCGCTGTCGTGGACCCCGGGGAGGGTGTCGTCGAAGGCGCAGGGCGGGAGCTGGGGCTCGGTGCTGTCGTCGTCATCGACCGCGTCGTCGTCGTCCACCGCGTCGTCGTCGTCCCCGGCGCTGTCGTCGTCGTCCAGCAGCGGGAAGATCTGACCCGGGGGGAGCAGCAGGCAGCCCGGGAGCGACACGAACAGGAGCGCGAGGAGGAGGGCACGGGTCATGGGACGTCTCCACCCAGAGCATGGGCCTCGGCCCGTCGTCGCTCCAACGCCCGGCGGCGCTGGGCGGCCACCGAGTTCCCCTTGCCTGCGTTCGCGCCGGAGACGATGGCGACGATGAGCCCGGTCCCCGCGGCCACGGCTCCGGCGATCCCCATGGCGAAGCCGGCGCGGTTCTCGCGGAAGGCGGCGGTGTACTCCGCCTCGTCGGCGTCGTCGGCGAGGATCTTGTTCCCGTTGTCGAAGGCGAGCCCCGAGATCGTGAAGCCGGCGCCGGCCACTCCGGCGCCCACCCCTGCCAGGACGCCACCCGCCACCGCGCCGGGGGCCGGGGCGGGCCTGGGCGTCGTGGTCTTCGGTTCGCTCGCGATCGGCGTCTTGTCGTCCGGCGACGGAGCCGAGGGAGGACCCGAGAACGCCGCATCCGCGACGGAGAACCGCGTCGCGCCGAGCTCGCTGACCAGGAGCACGTCGCTCCAGCCCTTGTCGGCGAAGCGCTCCGCGAGGAGCGTCGCCACCCCGTTGTCCGCCTTGAAGGCCCGGGTCGCGACCGACGCCGGCGTCGTCATGCTCAGCCACCCGTCCCCCGAGGGGAGCTCCAGCAGGATCCCCGATGTCCGCTCGTCATCCCGCACCTGCACCAGGTGGGTGCCTGCGAGCAGCGTCCCCGTACCGTCGAAAGGCTGTCCGTCCACGAGGATCTCCCCCGTGACCCCGTCGTCCCTCCCGAGGGCCCGGCCCTCCTTGGCGAGGGCCGACTGGAGCGCGGCGAGGAACACCCCCTGCGGGGCGGGCGCATACGCGTCGTTCCACTGGCGGGTCGGATCCATCGCGGTGGCGATCTCGAAGGCGGCCTGGGCTTCGTCCTCCTTGCCTTCGTGGAAGGCGGACAGGCCTTCGAGGAACCACACCTGGTAGACGGAGTCCAGGGGGGCGACGTCATCCAGGCAGGGCATCGCTGCGCGGGCGGCGCCGAGGTGCTTGCGGGCTTCGGCGAACTCCAGCGAGTCCACCGCGTCCGAGGCCTGCTTCACCCGCTGGTCGAAGGCGACGGTGGAGACGGGCTCGCCTTCGCAGACGGCCTGAGGGACCCCCAGGACCCAGACCGGAGCCCGGTCGAGCCCCGCGGCGATCCGGAGATCCCCCGCGAGCTGGAAGTCGCTGCGCCCCAGGACCGCCTCGGCCGCGCCCGCCACCTCGGCCGTCGACGGCGCCTCGCCCCCCGCCGAGCCCGACAGGACGACCGGCCCCGCGGCTGAGGCGAGAGCGGGCAGGAGGAGGCAGAGGAGGGCGAGGGGGAGAGCGCAGCGCACGAAGAGGAGTCCTTGCAAGGTCCCCACCATCATACCGGGCGGGGCTGCGGCCGCTCCGGTGCCGAGACGTCGGAGGCGAGGCAGATCCTGCGTGTTAAGGTCCCGGCCGCTCGCTGCGAGGGAAGACGGGCGACCCGTCAGGGGTCTCGCAGCGCGGAGACGCTGCGCATGGCGAAGAAGAACAAGAAGAGCAAGAGCCAGGGCACCCCGGCGGCGCAAGCCCCCGCCCCCGAGCCCACCCCCCCGCCGGCCACCGGCGGAGGCGGCGACGGAGGCGTCACCGGCCTGCCGTTCCCGTTCGCGGCGGGCATCTGGGCGGCCCTCGCCGTCGGCACCGGGGCCGCGCTCTACCTCCTGTACGCGTACATCGGTGTCACCTACTCGGCCGAGGCGTTCGACTCCGCGTGCAACTTCAGCGAGACGCTGAACTGCGACAAGCTCAACACGTCGAACTGGGGGAAGATCGGGGGCGTACCGATCACCGTGTTCGCCGTCGCCACCTACCTGGCGATGGCCGTCGCCACGTTCCTCGCGACGAAGGGCGGCCCGCGCGGCCGCTCGGCGATCGATCTCGTGGTCTGGGGGGCGGTCGGCGCCGTCGCCTACGGCGCGTTCCTCCTCGCGGTGATGATCTTCATCGAGAAGGTCTACTGCGTCTTCTGCATGTCCATGGACGCCGCCGCGGTCGTGACCCTCGTTCTGTCGATGATGGGCCGCAAGCGGATGACCGGCGAGAGCTCGCGGGCCCTCGGCCCTGCCCTGATCCCCGTCGTCGGCGCCGGTGTCCTCGGCCTCGTCGTGGCCTTCGGCTGGTTCTCGTCCATGCGCGCCGCCGGCGAGGAGGAGATGAAGGCCGTCGCCGATGCGCAGGCGGAGGAGACGAAGAAGGAGGTGGAGAAGCTCCAGGCCGACGGCGGCAAGGCGCTCCAGGCCACCGGCAAGGCCCGCAAGATCGCCGGCAACCTGTACGAGGTCCCGGTGGACGCGAACGACGCCACGTACGGGCCCGCGGACGCGCCGGTCACGGTGGTCGAGTACGCCGACTTCGCCTGCGGCTACTGCAAGAAGCTGTCGTACTCCCTCGGTCAGATGAAGAAGCAGTACGAAGGCCAGGTCCGCTGGGTCTTCAAGCACTTCCCCATGAACCCCCAGTGCAACCCGAACATCAAGAACACCCGGCACCGCAACGCCTGCGAGTCCGCCGAGGCCGCCGAGTGCGCGCGGAAGCAGGGCAAGTTCTGGGAGATGCACGACCTGATGTTCAAGAACCAGCACAAGCTGGGCCTGTCGGACCTGCCGTACTACGCGGGCGAGGCCGGGCTGGACGTCTCCGCCTTCAACCAGTGCATGAAGAGCCGTGACGGCCGCGCCGAGGTCCAGAAGGACATCGCCGAGGGCAACCCGGACGCCCTGGAGCTGACGGGGACGCCCCGCACCTTCGTGAACGGCGTGCTCTTCAAGGGCGTGGCCGCAGCGGCCATCGAGGCCGCGATCCAGAAGGAGCTCGGTGGCCAGGGCATGCCCAAGGTGAAGCCCCCGAAGCTCGCCCCGGTGCGCAAGCCGCCGGAGATCGCAGCGCTCGGCGCCATGACCGAGATCACGCGGGACGCGGGCACCTCGTTCTGGATCGACACCTTCGAGGCGAGCCTCGACGGCGACGGCAAGGCCTTGTCCATGCCGGGCGTGCTGCCGGCGAACGCGTCCTGGTACGAGGCGAAGGCGGCGTGTGAGGCGGCGGGCAAGCGCCTGTGCACCACCGAGGAGTGGGTGACCACCTGCCAGTCGGCCGACGCGGTCGACGACGACAACTCCGGCAGCTGGGCCGATGACTACGTCGAGGGCAACCAGTTCCCCTACGCCGACTGGCACGAGCGCGGCTGGTGCAACGACATGCTCGACGGCCGCACCGGCAAGCCCGTGAACACGGGGAGCAAGCCCCGCTGCGCCACCGAGAGCGGCGTGTACGACCTCGGCGGGAACGTGGCGGAGTGGGCAGGCGCGAACGAGGACCTCGCGGTGCTCCTCGGCGGGGACTTCGGCAGCAAGGACAAGGCCGGCTGCTTCCGGCCCAACAAGACCTGGGGCCCCGGCCACAAGAACCTGCGCATGGGCTTCCGGTGCTGCGCCGACGGCAACGTGGAGAACGCGTCGGACTCCGCGGTCGCCGCCCTGGCACGCGACGGCCTCGAAGGGACGAAGGTCCCGGACTTCGAGGGCGAGCTCATGAAGGGCGGGACGATGGCTTCGTCCGAGTTCACCGGGAAGGTCACCTACCTGACCTTCTTCGCGTCCTGGTGCACCCCCTGCCGCCGCGAGTTCCCCGAGCTGAACGCCATGACCAAGGAGTACGCGGGCCAGCCGTTCCAAGTGGTCTCCGTCGGCGTGGACACGGACCCGAAGAAGTCGGAGGGCTTCGCCCGTCAGGCCGGCGCTTCGTTCCCGATCCTGCTCGACCCCAAGGGCCTCATCCAGGGACGCTTCGACGTCAAGTCGATGCCCACGACCTACATCATCGACAAGAAGGGCGTCATCCAGCACAAGCAGGTGGGCTTCAGCCCGGAGAAGACGCCGGGCAAGGTCAAGCCGATCATCGAGCGCCTCCTGGGGGAGAGCTCGTGAGACGGCTCGCGCTGGCGGGCTTCGTCGCCCTCCTCACGGCGTGCGGGGGAGGGGAGTCGACGGCGCCGGAGCCTCCGGTGCCCGCGAAGCCCGCGGTGGAGGCCACCACCCCTGCGCCGACGCCCGCGCCGACCCCGGCCCCGACGAAGGCGGTCACGGCCGCGCCGGCGGGCGCGATCCCCGAGATCGACGTCCTGCCCGACCCCAAGACGATCTCCGACTCGCCCCGCGGGCTGATCAACGGCGCGTTCGCTCCCGAGCTCGCCCTGACGGACCTGCGAAGCGGCGAGCCCTACAAGCTCTCGGACCACGTGGGCCCGACGGCGCCGGAAGGTCGCCCGACGAAGGTCGCGGTGGTGGGGATGGTCGCGAGCTGGTGTGGCCCCTGCACGGCGTCGCTGCCCTTCCTCAAGCAGATGAAGCAGCAGCACGGAGATGCGCTGGAGGTCGTCCTCGTGGCGACCGACGACGACCTGCCTGGGCGCAAGAAGGAGGCGGCGAAGGTGGAGGCTGCCGGGCTCGACGCGGTGGTCCTCGACCCCACGGACGACGACCTGCGCGCCTGGATGGGCCGCAAGCGCAACGTCCCCCACTTCTACATCATCAACGAGATCGGGGAGGTCCTCGTGCAGGACCGGGGCTTCGGCAAGAAGGTCCGCGGGATCATGCCGAAGCAGATCGCGTACGCCATGAACCACCCCGAGTACGTGGTCCGTCGCAAGCCCCGGACGGCGAGCCGGTAGCGCCCTCGATCGACCTCAGTCGAGGGTGTCGTCGATCACGTACTCGACGTTGTCCGTGTCCCAGCCCGCCGAAGCGAGCGACGACTCCGTCGCCCGGAGCAGCTCGAGGAGCGGCGCGTCCGACGGCACCGAGGTGACCGTCTCGCCCGCCACCTCGTCGGCGATCGCCTCGTCGCGGGCCTCTGCCTCCCGGGCCAGCTCCTCCCGGTTCTTCGCCCGCGCCTTCACGCCGGAGAAGCTCGGGTTCAGGGCGATGGGCCTCTTCGCGTCCCGGTGCCGGGTCCCGGTGATCTGGGACCGGGGATCCGCCGACTCCGCGAGCTCGCCGAGGCGGCTCAGGGCGCTCCGCAGCTGCTTGACGAGGTTCACGGCGATGATCGCCTGCATCGCCACGGCCCAGTCCTCGCCGCGGCGGAGCGACCAGTCGAGCCGCGCCCGGTCGAGGCTGAGGATCGTGACGTTCCCGTTGGCCTTCACCTCGGCGGTGCGGGACTGACCCGGGACCAGGCCCGCCTGGCCGAACAGCGTCCCCGGGGGCAGCGTCGCCAGCTTCACGCGGCGGCCATCCGGCAGGTTCTTGATCACGTCCACCGTGCCCTCGGTGAGCATGTAGCAGGCCTCGCCGGCGTCCCCTTCGCGGCAGATCTGCGAGCCCGCCCGGTAGGTGGCTTGTTCGAGCAGCGGAGCCATGGACCGCAGGCCCGACTCGCCCAGGGGCGCCAGCGTCTCGAAGGACGTGAGGATTCCGTGGTCGATGCTCATCAGGACCTCCCGAACACGGCGCCGATGAGGCGGGAGAAGGGGTTGCCGCGCGGGCGGACCACCTCCTCCTGCACGAGCCGGTTCACCCCGTCGAGCCGCGCGCAGACGGTGGCGGTGATGCCCTGGAGCAGCTTGATCGCGGCGGGGTCCCCGTCGGCCAGCATCCCCCACACCGTGGCCCGATCGAGCTCGCGGGTGTTCACGTAGCCGACGGCGGTGACGGTGGCGGATCGCGGGGCGGGGTCCAGCAGCGACATCTCGCCGACGGTGGCCCCGGGTCCGAGCTTGGCGATGAGGTTGCCGTTCCGGCGGACCTCGACCTCCCCCTCGTCCACGAAGAACATGGAGCTTCCCTCCCAGCCTTCACGCAGGAGGTGCTCCTTCTCCATGAAGGCGCGAGGCTTGGCCCCGATCAACAGGCGGGCGCGCTCCTCGTCCGTGAGCGCTTCGAGCAGTGGCGTAGTGGCAGACATCGGCTCCCCTCGTGACGTCGGCGCGCACGGGGACCATACCAGCGGGCGCGCACCCCCAAGACCCTGGCGGCGCGGGCCTTCGCGAGGCGCCTGCGTGATATCTTCCGCGCGTGCTGTACAGACGCGAAGTCCGTCTCCTGTGGTCGCTCCTCGTGGCGATCCCGCTGCTCCTCTCCGTGCCGGGAGTCGCCTGGGGCCAGTCGTCGTCCGCCCGGGCGGAGGCGACGGACCTGGTCTACGAAGCCGCGGATGCGCTGGATCAGGCCCGCGCCGAGTTCGAGGCGGGGCGCGACTCGGAGGCCGAGCGCCTCCTGAGCAAGGCGGAGAAGCACCTCGAGCGCGCCGCCGAGCTCGACCCCACCGCCCCGCGCCTCGGCTTCGAGACGGCACGCCTCAACCGCCTGGACGGCGATCCCGAGCAGGCGGAGATCACCCTCACCACCTGGATGCTCGGGGACCTGCCGTTCGGCGAGCACGTGCGCTCCGTGGACCTCCTCAACGAGATCCGGGCCGATCTGTCCAAGCCGTCCGTGGGCGTCGAGTGGCGCCAGGCCCAGCAGCTCCGGGACGTGGGCATCGGGGTGCTGGCCGGCGGGCTCGTCGCCTCCCTCGTGGGGTTCGGGATCGGCTTCGGCACCTTCGCCGAGGAGGCCTACAGCGGGGTGACCGACGCCGGCATCGGGGGGAACCGCTTCGGCTGGGGCCTGTCGATCGCCGGAGCCGGCGTGGCGCTGGCAGGAGGTGGCATGACGATCGCCGGCCAGGTCCGCGTCGCCGGGCTCCGCAAGATCCTGCCCGGGCCCTGGCGGCTCGCCGAAGCCGGGCTGCTCCGGACCGCGCCGGTGGCTTCGGCCGCTGGCCCCCAGTGGGGTCTCCAGGTGAGCGTGACCTTCGGGGGAAGGCGCCGCTGAGGTGAAGGTCGGGCCGTACGACGTCCTCCGCAAGCTGGGGGAAGGGGCCTACGGAAAGGTCTATCTCGCCCGGAAGGGCGAGCGGTCCGGCTTCGCCACCTGGTACGCCCTCAAGCGCATCTCCCGCGGCAAGGCCCGTGGGCAGGACTTCGAGGCGTACCTCCAGCGCGAGGCGCGGGTCGGTGGGCTCGTGAACCACCCGAACCTCGTGCGGGTCCACGAGGTGATCTCGCTCAAGAAGGAGTGGGTGCTCGTCCAGGACTACGTGGACGGGGTGACCCTGTCCGCGGTCCTGACGCGCTGGCGGGACGACGGGACGGCGGTGCCCCGGGAGGCCGCGCTGGAGCTCGTGGCCGAGCTTCTGGAGACGCTGCACTACCTGCACACCCTGCGGGATCCGGAGGGGCGCGAGTTCGGCTTCGTCCATCGGGACGTGAAGCCCGGCAACGTCATGCTCACGTCGGGGCACGGGATCCGGGTGATGGACTTCGGCGTCGCGCGCGGCGAGGAGGCGGGCGCGGGCACGCTCGCGGGCGAGCTGCGCGGGACGATCGCCTACATGGCTCCCGAGCAGGCCACGGGGGGCGAGGTGGGGCCGGGGTCCGACCAGTTCGCCGCGGGGCTGATCCTCGTGGAGATGCTGACCGGAGGATCCGCCTGGGGCGACGTCCGCGGCGCGGCGGTGCTCGGCAAGGTCGTGACCGGCGACGTGTCCCACGGGCTCATGAAGCTCGCGGAGGCCCACGACGAGGAGCTCCTCGAGATCGCCCAGCGGATGCTCTCGCGGGATCCGGCGACCCGGTACGGCTCCGCCCACGACGCGGCCGACGCGTTGCGGCACCTGCGGGCGCGGACCCCCACGCCGCCTGCGTTGCGGGGGTTCTGCGTCTCTGCCGTGGAGGCCCTGCGGGTCGAGAGGGAGGATCCCTTCGAAGACGACGAGCCGTCCTGGACCGGACGCTGGCCCGCGGCCGAGGGGGAGCGACCGTCGCCCCGCGACTCGCTGGGACCGGCGGGGCTCTCGCTCGCCACGCCGGTGGTCGAGGACGACTACCTGCACGAGCCGGGGTTCGATCTGGACGCGGCCATCGCCGCCGCCGAGGACGACCAGCCCTCGCGGTTCGCGCTGGCGGCGGTCTCGGGCAGCCAGCCTCCCGTGGGCCAGGGGGAGGCGCAGGATGCGCGGGCCGAGGTCTCGGAGCCCCAGAGTCCGGTCACCCAGGAGCCTGTAGCCGCCATCACGGCTGACGACGCCGCTCGGTCGGTCCCGGCGGCCGCTGCCGGAGACCCATCTCCCGAGAGCGACGACGAGGAGCTGGACCTCGAGGAGGACGGCGACGACCCCATCGACGATGACGGCCCGTCCCTGGGCAACGGGGGTGCCGGCCTCGCGGTGGTGGACGAGTCGAGCACGCTGCCCCTGGACGCCACCCCTGCTCAGCGCGCCGCCCTCCTCGCCGCGCTGAACGCGGCGGCGGAGCCGAAGGAGAAGAAGGCGCCGCTGGTGGGCACGGGCGAGTCCCTGGAGGCGGTCCAGCGACGCCTCGCCGGGATCGACGCCGAGCAGACGCTCCCCATCCCGGCTGGCGCGCCGTCCGCGTCGGATCCGGGGAGCGCCCCCGCGTCCGAGGTGTCGACCGCGTCCGAGGCCGCTGCCGAGTCCTTCGACCCCGCCGCGTCGATGCCCTCGGCCCCGCCGCTCGCCGAGGAGCCCCGGCCGGGGGAGCCCGCTCGGGCCGGCGCTTACCCCGCCCCCACGGCCACGGGCTCGCACGCGCCCATCGCGGAAGGACCTGCGCCCCCCAAGCGGAAGCGCAAGCGCAAGCGGCGCCCCGCGGAGCCGGAGATCTCCATCGGGGCGGCGCTCTGGCAGCAGTTCGTGGCGAGCCCGCTCCTGGGAAGCCTCGTGCTCCTCTTCAGCCTCGCCGCGATCCTGACCGTGGCCCGCTTCGTGTGGATGGCGGTGGTCCCGAGTGATGAGGTCGCAGAGACCGACGAGGTAGCCGAGGACGACCTCCTGCTGCCTTCGGAGCGGGCGGCCCTCGAGGCCCGCGCCCGGGGTGAGGCCCCGGGGCCGCCCCCATCCATCGAGGGAGACCCCGACGCGCCCACCCCGGACGAGGCCGTCGCCGAGGCAGGCGGGCCCCTGTCCGAGGACGAGCTGTCGGCCTTGGGTGACGCCGATCCCGACGCCGAGGGGGAGGCCGAGCCCGACGGCGACGCCGTGGCCGCCGCCGCGCCCGAGCCGGAGTTCGCGGAGCTCGACGCCTCCGGGGCTCCCTCGCCGGCGCCCCCGCCGTCCGCTGCCCGCGAGCCAGCACCGGTCCGCGACGAGCCCGTGGACACGGCGGGCGCCGATCTCGACGAGGACCTGGCGAGCTGGCGTGGCGAGGAGGAGCAGCCGACGCCGCCCCCGCGCAAGCCCACCGAGGGTGAGATCATCGCGGGCTCGGGCGCCGGAGAGCGTCTCCTCGAGGACGCAGACGGCGAGCGCAACGTGGCCACTCGCCGGGACGACGGTGAGGACGACGGCGAGGCGCAGGCCGCCGCCGCGGCAGGGCCCCGGCTGCGCTTCCTCAGCAGCGACGAGCAGCCGGTGGGGGTCCCACTTTCGGTGCGCGTCCGCTCCGACGGGTTCTACGCTACGTCCGTGGTCGTCTACTACCAGTGGCGCTCCGAGGGAGCCGCCGCGCGCAAGCGCCGCTCCCTGCGGCAGCAGCCGGACGGGAGCTTCGCGCTGGAGATCCCGGCCTCGGAGCTTCGCGTCGACCGCCTCCAGCTCTGGTTCAGCGCGGAGCCCGGCCCCGTCGATCTCGGCACCGCCGGCAGCCCGCTCGAGGTGAGGGTCCGATGAGGCGTCTCCTCCCCGCCCTGCTCGCGTGCCTCCTGGCGACGGGCTGCCTCGACCGGATCAAGGACCGCGACCGGGACGGGTACGACCCCGATCAAGGCGACTGCGACGACACGGACAACACGATCAACCCCGACGCCGAGGAGATCTGCGACGGGATCGACAACGACTGCGACGGCGACCGGGACTTCGTGGACGCCGACGGGGACGGGGTGTCCGCCTGCCTCGGTGACTGCGACGACGCCGACCCGGAGATCCGCGTCGGCGCCGAGGAGATCTGCGACGGGATCGACAACAACTGCGACGGCGTCCCGGACGAGATCTTCCCCGACATCGACCAGGACGGCTTCTCGGCCTGCGCGGGCGACTGCGTGGACACGGACGCGAACTTCTACCCCGGCGCCGACGAGCTCTGCGACAACCAGGACAACGACTGCGACGAGGAGGTCGACGAGGGGTTCGACAACGACTTCGATGGGTTCACCACCTGCGACGTCCCCGTCGCCGACTGCAACGACGACGACAACACGATCTTCCCCGGCGCTCCGTCGCAGGGCTGCGACGGCGTCGACTACGACTGCAACAACGTCCCCGACACCCTCGACGTGGACCAGGACGGCTTCGCGCCGTGCATCGGCGACTGCGACGACTCGCTGGCCAACGTCTACCCGGGGGCCCCGGAGATTTGCGACCAGGTCGACCAGAACTGCAACGGCATCCTCAATGACGGCTTCGACGTCGACATGGATGGCTGGGACAGCTGCCTCGGCGACTGCGACGACCTGGACAACGCGGTGAACCCGGACGCACCGGAGGTCTGCAACAACGCGGACGAGAACTGCGACGGGGTGAACGACGAGACCTTCGACCAGGACGGCGACGGCTTCACGTCGTGCAGCCTCCCCACGCCCGACTGCGACGATCTCGACGGCACCACCTACCCCGGCGCCCCCGAGCTGTGCGACGGCGCCGACAACGACTGCAACGGCAGCGCCGACGACGGCTTCGACGTGGACGGTGACGGGTTCGGGGCGCCGTGCGCCGACTGCGACGACACGAACCCGGGCATCAACCCCGACGCCGTCGAGCAGTGCAACCTCGTGGACGACAACTGCGACTCCCTCATCGACGAGGGCTTCGACATGGACAACGACGGCTACACGTCGTGCGGCGGGGACTGCAACGACGCCGAGGGGTCGGTGAACCCGGACGCGGTCGAGATCTGCGACCAGCTCGACAACGACTGCGACAGCTTCTTCGACGAGGACTTCGACAACGACGGGGACGGGGTGACCACCTGCGAGACGCCGCCGGACTGCGACGACCTCGAGCCCACCGTCTTTCCCTTCGCCCTGGAGACCTGCGACGGCTTCGACACCGACTGCAACGGCTTCCTGCCGACGCAGGAGTACGACGACGACGGGGACGGCTGGTACCCCTGCAACGGGGACTGCGACGACCAGGACAGCAGCAACTTCCCCACGAACCTCGAGATCTGCGACGGGCAGGACAACGACTGCGACACCGACGTGGACGAGGGCTACGACAACGATGGCGACGGCGTCTCCACGTGCATCGGGGACTGCGACGACGGCGACCCGAACAACTTCCCCGGCGGCGTCGAGGTGTGCGACGGCCAGGACAACGACTGCGACGCCACCACCGACGAGACCGTGGACGGCGACGGGGACGGCGACTCGGTCTGCGAGGGGGACTGCGACGACGACGAAGCCGCCGCCTATGTGGGCAACCCGGAGATCTGCGACGGCGGCATCGACAACGACTGCGACCCGTCCACGAACGAGAACCTCGACATCGACGGGGACGGGGACGCCATCTGCGATGGCGACTGCGACGAGTCCGATCCGAACAACGGCGCCACGCTGCCCGAGGTCTGCGACAACCAGGACAACGACTGCGACACCCAGGTGGACGAGGGCTTCGACGGAGACGGGGATGGGGTCACCACCTGCGCCGTCCCCGCCGACTGCGACGACAACAACCCGAACACCTACCCCGGCGCCCCGGAGCTGTGCGACGCCGACGACAACGACTGCGACACGATCCCGGGCAACACCGACGCCGACAACGACGGCTCGCCCGTGTGCGACGACTGCGATGACGGCGACGGCCTTGTCTTCCCCGGCGCGGGCTTCCCGGACTGCGACGGCACGGACTACGACTGTGACGGGGTCCCCGAGTCCGAGGTGCGGGTCGGCGTGCTCCCGGGACAGGCGGCCACCTGGGCCGACCTGCCGTCCCTGGTGAGCCTCGACGCGGAGGCGACGACCTACGGCGGCTGCGACCTGACCTTCCTCGACATCGCGGGCCCCGTGACCGAGGCCGGGCTCCAGGCGGCGGCGGCCCACGTGGCGCTCATCTCGAGCCCGGGCGAGTCCTGCGCGGCCACCTTCACGTCCACCGAGCGCGACGAGCTGAGCGACTGGCTCCTCGGGGATGGGCGGGGGGTGGTCATCACCGGCACCCTCGGGAACCAGACCTGCGCGAGCTACACGGATCGGTACGAGCTGGCGACGCTCGCCGGCGTCACCCTGGCGTCGACGGGGGCGGGGACGACGAACGCGAACCTCGTCACCCGGGTCGGCGCGGGCGTCTTCTGGTCGGGGCTGGGGACCTCGTTCTCCACCGGAGGCCAGCCCCTCGGCGACCAGATCCTGGGGACCTGCACGGGCGCGGTCATCGAGGCGCAGATCGGGGGCTCGTTCCCCGTCATCGCCTACACCGCGAACCCCAACGCGCCGTGCCTGGCGGGCGCGCCGATGGACCACCGCGGCGCCTGGGTCCCGTTCCAGCCGGAAGACGGCGGAGGCGCCAACGATCGCCGCTACCTCTACAACGTCTTCGACTGGCTGAAGTCCTTGTGACGCGGGGGCTCCGGCCTCTGCTGGTGGTCGCGGGCGCAACGACGGCGGTCTGCCTCTTCCTTGGACTCCTGCTGCTCCCGATGACCGCCGACAGGTCGGCGTTCTCCTGGGTGCGTCTCGGCCACCTCGTGTTCGGCCTCATCGCGCTGGTCGCGGCGCCCGCCGCCCTTGCGGCGCACCTCGTCGCGGTGAGGACGGGTCGCAGGGCCCTCGTGTGGGTGATCGGCCTCATGCTGGTCGGCACGCTTCCCACGGCGGTCATGTTCGTGACCGGCTTCTCCCCGAGCCCGTCGTCCCGGTGGAGGCCGGAGGGGCTGGAGTGGCTCGCTCGCCCGTTCTTCTGGGTGTTCGGCCCCGACAACGGCTCGGGGACGGGCCTGGCGTTCGGGGTGGCCGCGGCGGTCCTGCTCGTCGCCGCCACCGGACTCTTCGCGCGACCCGGACCGGCGCGGCCGGCCCGAACCGTCCCCACGGGAGTGCTGCTCACCGCGGGCTGTGCGATCGCCCTCACCACGGGAGTCATCGCCTGGTTGGCGCGCAACGACCTCCGCTTCGGGGCGATCGCCGCCCACTCTCTGGTGGGGGTCTGTCTGCCTGCCCTGCTGGTCAACCACGCGCTCCAGACGGCAGGTCGGGTCCCCAGCAGCTGGCGGAGAGCAGGGACGGGGCTGTTGCTCCTGGTCACGGGCGCGGGCTGGGTTGCCCTGTGGGGGAGCGAGCACGAGCGGAAGGCCCCCGACCCGTCGTCGGTGACCAGCCTGAGCTTCGCTGGTCTTCGCGGGCCCCACGTCGACGTGTCGGCGGCGACAGGGTCCGAGGGCTGCGGCGCCGCGGGCTGCCACGAGGCGACGACGGCGGAGTGGAGGGGCTCAGCCCACCGGTTCGCGGCGGACAACGAGCTCTACCTCGCCGTCGTGGAGCAGCTGGTCCGGGAGCAGGGTCCGTCAGCGGCCGCGTTCTGCGCTGGATGCCACGATCCCGTCCGGGCCCTCACCGGAACCGTCGAGGAGGCCTACGCAGACGGCAGACCTCCGCCGGGGGAGGGGGTGAGCTGCTTCGCGTGTCACGCGACCATCGGAGACACTCCACAAGCCAGGAACGGGCACGTCGAGGTCCTGCCCCCCGCCCACGGCCACCTCAGCCGCGAGGACCGCGCCCGCATTCGCATGGCGCCTCGGGAGCATCGCCTGGACTGGAGAGCCGAGACTGGCTGCGCCCGCTGCCACCGGCTGGAGGTGGGCCCGTTCATGGGAGCTTCGGTGGGCGTGGTCCTTCAAGACACGACCTCTGCGCTCGATGAACCGTCGAGTCCTTCCTTCGATAGCGGGCTCTGCGTGGACTGCCACATGCCAATCCCCGATGGGCGCTACCTCCACCACAGCGCGGGGGCCAACCTTGACCTGCCCGCCTACGCGGTGACCTCGTCTGCGGATGAGGGTCGCGCCCTCGAACAGGTCGTCAAGGCCACCCGCCGACGGCTCGAGGGGCCCGACGGCCGGGGGGTTCTCACCATCGTTCCCCGACTCGAGCGCGGGGAGAGCGGGCTCGAACTCGTGGTCGTGACCCTCAATGACATGATGCTCCACCCCTTCCCCGCGGGGCCGGCGGATCTACGCCAGGTCTGGCAGCGGGTGCGGGTGGAGTCGGTCGAGGGAGACACGCTGCTCGACATCGGGGACCCGACCTCGGGCGAGGCGATCGACCCGCGCGCGGCGCGTCTGGGCGGGGAGGAGTTCGGATCGGACGGACAGCCCCTGGCCCGGCATCGGATCTGGGACCTTGCCCACTACGCGCCCGGGCGCATGCTCGACCCGGGAGGGGTCGTGGAGGACCGGCATCGTCTCGACGGCGCGGACGGGCCGGTCGTCGTGACTGTGGAGTGGTGGATGCGCCGGGCCAGCCCCGAGTTCACACGCTGGGCCCGAGCCGACGGAGAGCCGTTTTCGCCGCACCGGGTTGCTCGGTGGACCGGGACCCTGACGGCTCCGCGATAGGGCGGTCGTCAGGGCCCCGAGCTAGAGCTCCTGCACGAGCCTCATCCCCAGCGTGCCTCCGCGGGAGCCGGCGGGCATCACCAGGCGGGAGCAGATGCGCGCGGCGCGCGGGTGGCCGTTCCAGGACCCGCCACGCACCCAGCGTCGCTCGGGCCGATGGGGGACGTCTCCCAGCACCCACTCGTGGACCCCGCCGGCGAGGTCGCTCACCCCGTACACGCTGGTGTCCCGCGGGCGCGCCCCGACCGGCTCGGGCCGGGCCTCGCCGGGGAGGGCGTCGGGGCCGTTGCAGAACGCCGGCTCCCAGGGCCCTCCCCACGGGAACACGCGGGCGTCCACGCCCCGCGCGGCCTTCTCCCACTCGTCGTGGCTGGGGAGGCGCAACGTGCACCCGGTGCGCTCGCTGAGCCAGGCGGCGTAGGCCTTCGCGGCCTGGAACGTCACCCCGAGGGCCGGCAGCTGGTCCCGGTCGCCGGGAAGATCGTCGGGGCCGCTCCACACGGAGTAGCCCGCATCGGCGCCCCCGTCGTCGAGGAAGGCCCGGAACTCCCCGAGCGTGACCGGGCGTCGCGCGATGGCGTAGGCGCGGACGTCGATGATGGCGCGCTCGGCGCCGTCGAGCGCCTTCGGATCACCGCCGCGGGTGTACGCGCCGGAGGGGACGTACGCGAAGCCCTCGAGCAGGTGCTTCGGCGGCGCCGCGATGACCATGTGGGGGCCGGGCCGGTCGGCGTGGACCGGGGCCCAGATCGCACCCCGATGGGGCAGGTCCACCCTCACGACCCAGGACCCGGCGGGCAGCTCCGCCCCCTGGATGGGGGTCGCCCCGAGGTAGCGCCCCTCGTCCGGGGCCTGCCCGCGGCCCGCCTCCACGAAGGCGTGCAGGTACACGGGGGCGCCGACGGGGACGGAGTCCACCGACAGGGACGACGGCCCCTCGAGGACGTCGCCGAGGCGACCCGTGTCGTAGCGCAGGACCTGGGCGCGGAAGAAGCGCGACGCCTCCACCTCGCCCCGAGCCTCGGCCTCGTCCATCCGGCGCAGGTAGAGCGCGGCGAGCCCGTCGCGCGCATCGAGCCGGTCGGGGTCCCGCTCCACGGCGGCCTGGAGCAGCGAGACGCTCTCGTCGTACGTGTCGTCCCGAAGCCGGCGCAGGCTGCGGTAGTGGGCTTCCGTCTCCCAGACCCGCTGGCGCGCCCGGTCGTCGGCCCAGGGAGGGGTGGCGCCGGCGAGCTCCTTGGCGGCGACCTCCGCGTCCGCGGTGGCTTCCGCGGCCTTCGTGTACGCCGCGGATCGGGCGAGGCCGCGGCGCGCCAGGTCCCGCGCCTCCTGGCGCTTGCGGCTGCCTTCGAGGAACCGCTCCAGCTCATCGGCCAGCGCCGAGCCGTCCGGGGGCCGCTTCGCCCGATTCTTCGCCAGGCAGCGCATCACGAGCTCCTCGAGCTCCGCGGGGATCCGCGCCTCGGGGCGCCGCTGGCTGGGGGGCATGATCGGGTGGCTGATCACCCGCTGGAGCAGCTCCTCGACCGTCCGTCCCCGGATGGGGCGGGTGCCCGCGAGGAACTCGTAGAGGATGACCCCCACCGAGTACACGTCGGACCAGGGGCCGATCGCCTCGATGTCCCCGCGGGCCTGCTCCGGCGGCATGTACGCCGGGGTTCCGGCGACGGTGCCGTCGATGGTGGGATCCTGATCCGACAGGGATCGCCAGGTGGCGACGGGCCGCGGCGGCTCCTCGTCGGTGCCGATCACGGGCCGCTCCAGGACGCGGGCCACGCCCCAGTCGAGCAGGAGCACCTCGCCGTACTCGCCGACCATGATGTTCGCCGGCTTCACGTCCCGGTGGACGATCCCCCGGTCGTGGGCGAACGCGAGGGCCTGGGCCACCCGGAGCATCGTCGAGACGAAGTGGGCCTCCGTCCACCGCTCACGGACGTCCACGTCGTCCTTCTTGAGCGCGTGGATGATCTCCCGCAGGGAGTGGCCCTCGATCCGCTTCATCGTGTAGTAGAGGCGGCCGTCGGGCAGGGTGCCCAGATCGTGGACGGGGACGATGGACGGGTGGGCGAGCTGCCCCGTGACCTGCGCTTCGTGGGTGAAGCGCAGCGCCTCCTTCTCCCGCTGGGCCTTCTCGTCGTTCAGCAGCTTGAGCGCGACGGTGCGGCCCAGGCGCCGGTCGCCGGCGAGGTGCACGACGCCGTTGGCGCCGCGGCCGAGGACCTCTCCCAGGTCGTAGCGGGGGCCCTTGAGGCCGGCGAGCTGGGGACGGCCGCTCTCGTCGTCGGACATGGGTCCGAGTCTACCGGGAGCGACCGTCCGAGCGTCAGGGTGGGTCCGGGAGAGGGCGCAGCGGTGCGCCCTCGTCAGCCGGGGAGCGCCGGGGCGAGCTGAGCCGCCGCGTTGAACAGCGCGAAGCCGATGTGGCCGCCGGCGACGTACGCGTAGAGCATTCCGAGCGGGACGGCCGCCACGCGGGCCATCTGGCGGTGCCGGTGCTTCCACAGCAAGCCCACGGCGAGCGTGACGAGGGCCAGCTTGCTCAGGATGAAGAGGGCCGGACCCATCTCGAGGGCCTGCGCCATCACCGGGTTCGCCTCGGTGGCGAGCCCCGCTTCGACCCAGTAGAGGGTCGCGAGCGCGTCGAAGAGGTTGATGGCGACGAGGATCCGGAGTCCGCCCTCGAAGGACGGGATGGACAGGAGGCCGCGCTCGCGCAGCGGCCGGTGGCTACGCAGGTTCTTCATGTTTTATCCATCGGTCCCTACGCCGAAACCACAAGGGGTCTTGCAGGAAATTGCCCGGTTTGGGCGGCTCGATGGAGGTACGCAGCCGAGGCGTCGGCGGATCATCCGCAGCGGTGGAATCAGGTCCCGCCGACCCGGGAGCGACGGTCAGCCGGGAGTCAGCTCGTAGCGCAGGGTGCGGATCGCGCCGAGGTGGGGCGCGAGCGTGTCGCCGCCCAGATCCCGGGCACCGGTCTCCCAGTGGCCGCGGCTGAGCATCACGACGATCGGCCCGCTCCCGGCGGCCAGGGAGACGGCGGGGACGGAGAGGCTGCCGTCGTCGGCGGCGATGCAGCGGACCGCCGCCCACTGGGTCTGGTTCGCGGTCGTCCAGCGGAACATGAGGATCTCGACGCCGAAGGGATCGGACCCGCCGGTCCAGCTGAACTGCACCGAGAGGTTGCCGATGCTGCCGGGGCCCGGCAGCGGTGCCTCGATCGGCAGGGGGAGATCGAAGACCTCGGGCAAAGACGACGGCGGCCAGTCCCCGCCCCCCTTCACCACGAGGCTCCACCGGTCCGACTCCAGCGGCCCCGCGACCTCGGTGGCGTAGAGGCCGCTCGCCTGGGGGACCTCCAACGCGCTGCCCCCGCCCGACGGCTGGAGCGTCACCACGCCGCCGACCGGCTCCGAGGCGGGCCAGTTCTCTGGGGGGCTTCCCTGGGAGGAGAACTCGGTGCAGGTGTCGAGCTGAGCCGAGAAGCTCGGGTGGGTGCTCAGCCCGGGGAGCATGAGCCCGTCGAGTGTGCCGAGCTCGGCGATGCCCGCATCGTCGCCGAAGCCGAAGGTCAGGATCGCGGCGTGCTCGCTGCCCGCGGGCGTCCCTCCCGGACCGAGGGCGTCGGTCTGGTGCAGGATCCCGGTGGCGGTCAAGGACGTCGGGGCCCCGTCGTCGTCATCGGCCGCGTCGTCGTCGTCGGCGCCGTCGTCGTCATCCCCCATGTCGTCGTCGTCCGGGATGAAGACGCCGCCGGGGTCCGAGGTGGTGGGGCACCCGGCGAGGAGGAGGGCGAGGAGGAGGGGAGCGGATCGCACGGCGTCCATCGTATCAGCGGTCCTCGGAGGGGAAGGCGGCGAGGATCCGCGCGATGGCGGCTCGCTGCGGACGGTCGTCGTACTTGCTCATGGCGGCGAGGGCCTGCCACCCGGCGCCGTGGGGGCGGTAGAACACCCGCAGGCCGCCGAAGTGTCGCGTCCGGTGCCGGAGCTCGAACAGCGCGCGGGCGTCGCTCCCCCGCAGGCGCTTGCGGTCCCGCTGGCCGTCGGCCTCGTTGAAGAGGCGCACGAGGGCACGGGCCCGACGGAGGGCGTCCGGGCGGATCGCGAGCTCGTCCACCGAGAAGCGGTCGAAGTCGGGGTGCAGCGTCATGAGCGGGGCCTCGCCGGGGGCCTCGCGGGGCTCGCCGTCCAGGGAGCTCAGCGCGGCATCGACGGCGTCCAACGTCGCGTCGGGATGGGGTGAGCCCTCGGCGGCGGCCAGGGCAGCGAGGAGCTCCGAGAGCTGGCGCTCGGCGTCTCCACGGTCGGCGGCGCGGGCGCGAGCGCGGGCGATGCCCACCTCCCGACGGAGGGCTCGAAGGCGAGGGGCGCGGACGCGGACGCAGAGCTCGCTGGCAGTCCAGGCCACGTCGTGGGCGTGGCTGGACGGGTCGGCGACGCGGAGGCCGGCGGCGATCTCCGCGGGCAGGCGCGCGATCGTCGACGCGAAGGCCCCCTCCACGGCCAGCTCGAGGTCCGCCGCCCGGGACAAGGAGTCCGCGAGCGTCCGCAGGTGGGGCGTCCAGGGGGCCTGCCGGAGCGAGGGAGCCGCGGCCCGCAGATCGGCGACGCGGTCGCTCACCTGGGCGCAGAGATCGGGGGCCGAGGGGTCGATCGGGGCCCGGCGGGCGACCTTCTCCCAGCCGTGGACCTTGCCCTGGTCGGCCAGCGCCCGTCGGGAGGCGGCCCGGGCGCGCAGGGTCGCCGCGAGGTCGGCCAGCGCCACCCGCGCCTCGTCGAGCGCGATGGCTGGCTCGGACGCGCCGAGGACGTGCAGCAGGGGATTGGCGGCCGGGGGAGGGGAGGGCACGGTGGCGAGCAGGGCGTCGACGGGCTCGGGGTCCGAAGGGGGGGATCGCAGGAGGCTCTCAGCGAGGACCAGCCACGGACCCGCGCCCGGCTTCCCGGAGGCTCTGTCCAACGCCTCGGCGAGGGCGGCTCGCGCCCTGCCGGGCTCGTCGACGGCATCCGCGACGCGAGCGGTCATCAGCGCGGCGGTCAGGGAGCGCGACCGGGACTGCTCGAGCCGGAGCGAGTCCAGGGTGTCGCGACTGCGCTCTCCGCTTCCGAAGTGAAGATCGTTCACGGTGATCCGCACCGCGAGCTCGCCCGGAGCGAGGCGCAGGGCCGCGTCGGCCAGCTCCCTCGCTCCCTCGGCGACTCCCCGGCGGAGTCGCCGCAGGACGACGAACCCCCGCAGCCGTCCGAGCCCCGCGCACAGGGTCGTGGGGTGCGGCGGGTCCGGCAGCGCGACGAGGGCGTCCTCCAGGTCGGCTGCTGAGCGTCCGGTCGCGTCGGCGAGCCACAGGCGCAGCGCGGCGAGGCGCCCGGCGAGGTGAGCGCAGAGGCGCAGGGCGTCGCACTCCCGAAGCAGGGCGTGCAGCTCGAGGGCGTGGGGGCGCGTGAAGCGGGTGAGGTCCCGCATCGACCGGAGCTGCTGGGCGAGCATCCACCGCGCCTGGACCGGGCCCCCGGGCTGCGCGTCGGTGGCGAGGAGGAAGCGCTCCTCGGCGTCGAGGCCCGCGGTGAGGCATGCGCCGAAGAGGGCGGCCTCATCGAGGCCACGAGGGGCTTCGACGGCGTCGGCGATGGCGGCGCTGACGGCCTCGACGGCGGCGGCGACCTGCGCGATGGCGGCCTCATCCTCGGGGATGCGCTCGCCGCGGCCGAGGGCCGACACGAGGCCGCTCCACGCCACGTACGGCGCCAGCCACCGGGCCGCGCCGCGGACGAGCACACGCTCGAACCCCAGGGCGGGGTCCCCGCCGAGGGTGTCCCGGGCAGCGAGGGTCGCGGAGACGTGGGACCTCCAGGCCTCGACGTCGGACAGTCGCGCCCGACGGTGGCGAAATGCGTCGAGGTCCGGGTTCGTGAGCATCGCCTCGGGGTCGGGCAGCTGGGGACGGTGGACCCGCTGCTGGTGGGCGAGGAGGCTGCGCAGCTGGAGCAGGTGAAGCACCCCCACCACCTCCGGCTCCATCTCCTTGCTCTCTGCGAACCGCAGGAGGCGCCGGGCCACGTCGTCGGGGTCGGTGGGGTCGAAGCGGAGGGGCTCGGAGCAGGCGCGGCTGGCGAGGGCCGCGCGAGCCGCGGGCGTGGGCCAGGAGTGCAGGGTCGCCGCGGCCAGGGGCTCGGTGAGAGCGGGGTGGAAGGCACCGTCGGGGTCGACGTAGGCGGGCGCCGGGTCCGGCAGTCGCGGCTCGAGATCGAACCCGTGGCGCACCGCGAGGGCGCGAAAGGGACCCGACGTCGGTGGGGTGAACGGCGGCTCCAGCACTACGGGCGAGCCAACCGTTCGAGGAGTGCAGGCACCCGCGAACGCTATCATCGGAGGGTGAGCCTCGGTCCCGCCGGCCTCGCCATCGTCGTGGGCTGGCTGGTCCTGGCGTTCGCCGTGGGGGTGTGGGCGTCACGGCGCGCCGGCGGCAGCGCCGAGGCCTTCTTCGTCGCTGATCGTCGCCTGCCGGGCTGGCTCGTCGGCATCTCCATCGTCGCCACCACCTTCGCCGCCGATACCCCGCTGGCCATCGCCGCGATGGTCGCGAGCAAGGGCGTGGCCGCGAACTGGTTCTGGTGGTCCATGGGGATCGCCCACGTGGGCATGTTCCTGTTCTGGGCGCGGCTGTGGCGCGGGGCGGCGGTCGTCACGGACGCGGAGCTCGCCGAGCTGCGCTACGGGCCCGGGCCCGGCGGAGTGCTCCGCTCCGGCAAGGCCGTGTTCTTCTCGCTCGTCTACAACGCGATCGTGCTGGGGTGGGTCATCCGCGCGATGCAGAAGATCGCGGCGCCGTTTGCCCGCTGGGACGCGTGGCTCCCTGGTGACCTGTACGGCTGGCTCGTGGGGTGGTGGCCCGCAGACACCCCCCTGGGCGGAGTGGACGAGGCCCTGACCATCGTGCTCCTCGTCGCGCTGGCGGCGAGCTACTCCGTGTTGGGCGGACTCCGGGGCGTCGTCGTCACCGACCTCGTCCAGCTCGCCCTCGCCCTGTTCGGGAGCTTTGCCCTCGCCTGGGCCGCCCTGGATGCTGTCGGCGGTGCCTCGGGACTGGTCGCCAGCCTGCGCGAGACCCTGGGGCCGGACGCCGCGCGGGAGGTCCTCGCCTTCCACCCGGTGGGCCAAGAGCTGGGCTACCTGCCGATCCAGGCCTTCGCCGTCTACGTGCTCATGCGTTGGTGGGCCCACCCCATGGGCGACGGTGGTGGCTACATCGCCCAGCGCCTCCTCGCTGCCGGGTCCCCCCAGGAGGCGCGCACGGCCGCCGGCATCTTCGTGGCGCTCCACTACGTCGTGCGCCCCTGGCCCTGGGTGCTCGTAGGGCTCGCGGGGCTCGTGCTCTTTCCGCCCGGCGCCGAGGACTCCCTGCACGCCGCCGGGGCGATGGTGGCCGGCGACCGGGAGATGGCCTACCCCGTCGCCGCTGGCGTGCTCTTGCCCGGCTGGCTGCTGGGTCTCCTCGTGGCCTCCCTCCTCGCCGCCTTCATGTCCACGGTGGACACCCACCTGAACTGGGGGGTCGCGTACGTGGCCCACGATCTCTGGGCCCAGCGCATCCGGCCCGGCTGCTCGCCCCGCGAGGAGGTAGTGGTGGGGCGGGTCGCCACGGCGGTGTTCGCCCTCGCCGCCATCGCCGTGACCACCCAGATCGGCTCGGTGGAGAAGGCGTGGAAGTTCGTCGCCGCTCTCGGAAGCGGGATGGGGCTGCCGATCCTCCTGCGCTGGCTGTGGTGGCGGGTGAACGCCCAGGCGGAGATCGCGGGCGCGCTCAGCTCCTTCGTGGTGGCCGTGGGCGCGGCCGTGTTGCTGCCGGATGCCCGCTGGGAGAGCGTCCTCGCCGCCGCCGTGGGGACTGGCGCCGTGTCTTCGCTGGCCTGCATCTTCGCCTTCGGTCCGCCGCCGATGGACGCGCTGATCGCGTTCCACGAGCGCGTCGATCCTCCGGGGGCGTGGGGGCCGGTGCGCGCCGCGCGGGGGCTGCCAGCGCGGGCGCCGGGACTGGGTCGCCTCGCCGGCGCCTGGTTCGCGGGTGCGGTAGGGCTCGTGGCGGCGATCTTCGCGCCGGGGGCGTTCCTGCTCCACTCCGCTGCCGAGGGGGCCGCGTGGACGGTCCTGGCGGTCGTCGCCTGGCTCGGCGCCCTGAAGCTCGCCCGGTGACCGGAGGTCAGCCCTCCAGGACGTAGTCGACGATGTCGTCGCCGTCGAAGATCCACCGCCCGTCGAACCACCGATTCGCGAGCATCATGGGGATCCACAGCCGGTCGTCTGCCCACATCTCGTCGAAGGGGATTCCGTCCACCGGGAACCACAGGGGGATCGCCTCCTCCGTCTCCGTGGGCGTCCCCTCGTAGCCGTCCGCGGTGAACACGTGGACGTGCAGGGAGTAGCCGTCCACGAACTGGAACCGGTGGACCCCCGCGGCGCGCACGCCCGTCGCCGTCACCACGAGCTCCTCCTGCACCTCCCGGATCGCGCACTGCTCGGGGGTCTCCCCCGGATCGAGCCGTCCGCCGGGCGCGTTGATCTTCCCCGCGCCGAGCCCCCGCTTCTTGCGGATCAGCAGCACCCGCCCGTCCTGGATCACGAAGAGCAGGGTCGCGATGTCCACGGCTGTCCACGTGTCCCACTCGATGGCAGCCACCGTCGACGGTTGCTTCTCGTCTGCCTCGCCGCTCATCTCACCTCCTCCGGGGCTCGCCGCGGCCGGTCCGCCGCCACGCCTCCACCCCTGACGGCGCGAGGCCCCGGGAGCCTGGGCTCCCGGGGCCTCGTCTTCCCCGACCGGCAACCGCTGGCGCGTGTCCCTGTCGAGGATGGGGCGCGTGCCTGGACCTCCGAGGAGGCCCGTCCGCGTCACTCGTCTCGGTCGCTCAGGAGCAGCCGGTGGTCCCGCCGCAGGTCATGCACTTGAGGCAGGACCCGTTGCGCACCATGGTCAGCGACTGGCAGGTGGGGCAGGGGTCACCCGTGTAGCCCTGGGCCTGCGCGTCCCGGATGGCCCGGGCCGCCGTCGTCACCTGGGTCGCGGGGGCGGCCGAGGCGCCGTTCGTCGCCGGGGCCGCGCTCTGCGTGCCGCCGTTCGCCGTGGCCCGGTCGGAGGCCTGCTGGGCCGCCGTCCGCACCGCCGGCATCGCCGGGTAGGTGCCGCTCGAGCCACGCCGGGAGAACCCGGTGCTGCCCGCCGGGGGCGCGTCCACGTCCACCGGGGCCATGAACTCCATCATCCGCTCCTGGGCGAGCTCCTCCTCGCTCCACTCGGGCTCGTCCCGGTGCATCGTCGAGGGGATGAGGTCCTCCTCCTGCACCTGAGCGAGCTCGTTGCGGCCGAGGTAGCTGACGGCCAGCTCCCGGAAGACGTAGTCGATGACCGACGTCGCCATCTTGATCCGGTCGTTGCCCATGACGATGCCGCTCGGCTCGAAGCGGGAGAACACGAAGAGCTCCACGAACTTCTCCAGGGGCACGCCGTGCTGCAGCCCCACGGACACCGCGATGGCGAAGCAGTTCATCAGCGAGCGGAAGGCGGCGCCCTCCTTGTGCATGTCGACGAAGATCTCGCCGAGCATGCCGTCCTCGTACTCGCCGGTGCGCAGGAACACCTTGTGGCCACCGACGATGGCCTTCTGGGTGTAGCCGCGGCGGCGGTCCGGCAGGCGGCGGCGCTTCGCGAGGTAGCGGTAGACGATGCGCTCGGCGACCGCGTTCGCAGCGACCGCGGCCGGCTGGTCGAGGATGGACTCGATGGTCTCGGCCACCTCCTCGTCGTCCGCGAACAGGTCCTCGGCGTACAGCGCCGACAGCGGCTGGCTCAGCTTGCTGCCGTCGCGGTAGAGCGCGTTGGCCTTGATGCCCAGGCGCCAGCTCAGCTTGTACGCCTCACCCACCTGCGCGACGGTCGCCTCGTTCGGCATGTTGATCGTCTTGCTGATCGCGCCCGAGATGAAGGGCTGCACCGCGGCCATCATGTAGATGTGGGCCTCGGGGCGGATGTACCGCGTGCCCTCACGCCCGCACTTGTTCGCGCAGTCGAACACCGCGAGGTGCTCCTCGTCGAGATAGGGCGCGCCCTCCAGCGTCATCGTCCCGCAGGCGTACCGGTTGGCGGCTTCCTTGTCGGCGTGGGAGAAGCCCAGGCCGTAGAGCAGGTCGAAGGTGGGGTCGTCCAGGTCCTTCGTGTCGATCCCGAGGGTGTCGATGCAGAACTCGCGGCCCAGGGTGAACTGGTTGAACGCGAAGCTGATCTCGAAGGCGGTGGCGAGCTGCCCCTCCACCCGGTCGAGGACCTCGTCCGTGAAGCCCACGGCCTTCAGCGTCTCGTGGTTGATCCCGGGGGCGCCGCGCAGCGTGCCGTGGCCCCGCGAGTAGTCGATGATCGCCTTCACCTGCTCCTCGGAGTATCCGAGCTTGCGCAGGGCCGGCGGCACCGACTGGTTGATGATCTTGAAGTAGCCGCCGCCCGCGAGCTTCTTGAACTTCACCAGCGCGAAGTCGGGCTCCACGCCGGTGGTGTCGCAGTCCATGAGCAGGCCGATGGTGCCCGTGGGGGCGATGACCGTGGTCTGGGCGTTGCGGAAGCCGCTCTGGCCGCCGAGCTCGAGCGCCGTGTCCCACGCGTTGCGGGCGCGGGCCAGGAACTCGGTGGGGGCGTGGGCCTCGGAGATGCCCACCGGCTTCGTGCTCAGGCTCTCGTACTCGGCCGAGGGGGCGTCGTAGGCGGCGCGCCGGTGGTTGCGGATGACCCGCAGCATGTTCTCCCGGTTCTCGTTGTACCGGGGGAAGGCGCCGAGCTGCTGCGCCATGCGCGCGGACTCGCCGTAGGACTCACCGCACATGATGGACGCGATGCAGCCCGCGATGGCGCGGCCCTGCTTGCTGTCGTAGGGGATGCCCATGACCATCAGCAGGGCGCCGAGGTTGGCGAAGCCCAGGCCGAGGGTGCGGTACTTGTAGGACAGGTCCGCGATGGCCTCGGACGGGAACTGGGCCATGGAGACGGAGATCTCCAGCACCCGGGTCCAGATGCGGACGCCGTGGATGAAGCGGTCCAGGTCGAACGTGCCGGCCTCGGCGTTGTAGAAGGTCATCAGGTTCAGCGACGCCAGGTTGCAGGCCGTGTCGTCGAGGAACATGTACTCGGAGCAGGGGTTGCTGCCGCGGATGGGGCCGTCGGCGGAGCAGGTGTGCCACTCGTTCACGGTGTCGTGGAACTGGATCCCCGGGTCCGCGCAGGCCCAGGCGGCGTAGCTCACCTGGTCCCACAGCTCACGGGCGCGGACGCGCTTGTGGACCTCGCCGTCGGTGCGGCGGGTCAGAGCCCACTCCTGGTCGCGCTCCACCGCCTCCATGAAGCGGTTGGTGACGCGCACGGAGTTGTTGCTGTTCTGGCCAGCGACGGTGGCGTAGGCCTCGCCGTCCCAGTCCGTGTCCAGCACCGGGACGTCGATGTCCGTGAAGCCCTGCTGGGCGAACTGGATGACCCGGAAGATGTAGTTGTCGTGGACGAGCGCGGCGCGGGCGGCCTTGACCGCCCCCTTGAGCACCAGGTTCTTCTTCGGGTCGAAGCGGTCGTCGCCCGTGGCGCCGCTGTCGACGTCGTAGCAGGCGGCCATGATCGCCTTGAGGTGCTTGTTGTTCAGGCGCGAGCCGGTGACCAGCGCCGCGACCTTCTGCTCCTCGGACGACTTCCAGGAGATGTACTGCTCGATGTCCGGGTGGTCGATGTCGACGATGACCATCTTCGCGGCGCGGCGGGTCGTGCCGCCCGACTTGATGGCGCCGGCGGCGCGGTCCCCGATCTTGAGGAAGGACATGAGGCCGGAGCTGCGGCCGCCGCCGGACAGGGGCTCGCCCTCGCCGCGGATGTGGCTGAAGTTGGAGCCGGTGCCCGAGCCGTACTTGAAGAGGCGCGCCTCACGCGTCCAGAGATCCATGATCCCGCCCTCGCCGACGAGGTCGTCGGTGACGGACTGGATGAAGCAGGCGTGGGGCTGGGGGCGCTCGTAGGCGGAGGTGCTGCGGTGCACCTTGCCGGTGGCCTCGTCGACGTAGTGGTGACCCTGGGCGGGGCCGGTGAGGCCGTAGGACCAGTGCAGGCCGGTGTTGAACCACTGGGGCGAGTTCGGGGCGCAGGCCTGGCGGGCCATCATCGCGCGGAGCTCGTCGTAGAAGGCGCGGGCGTTGCCCTCGTTCGGCTTGCCCTTCTTGCCCTTGCCCTCGTCGAAGTGGCCGGACTTCCAGCCCCAGTACGTCCAGCAGCCCGCGAGCCGCTCGAACACCTGGCGGCTGTCGGACTCACCGACGAAGCGCTCCTCGGCGGGGAGCTCGGCGAGGGCTTCGAGATCGGGCTCGCTGCGCTGGAGCCAGACGGGGACGCCCGACTCGGCGACCTTCTTGGTGCGCGCCGGCACCCCCGCCTTGCGGAAGTACTTCTGGGCCATGATGTCCGTGGCCACCTGACTCCAACCGTCGGGGACCTTCACGTCGTCGTTCAGGAAGACCAGCGAGCCATCCGGATTCCGGATCTCGCTCTTCCTGCTCACGAAGTTGATTCCGTCGTACGCCTCGCCCTGCTCCCGCGTGTAGTACCGCTGCACTTCAGCTCCCTGCATCACGGCTCTCGCCGTGTTTGATCCCCTTTCGGGATCGATGTTTGTGTTCGACAATCAATTGCTGCGGGCACAGCGATACACCTGCGCCGATCAGGCACCGTCGTGACCCGCTTCTGGTTTGTTCCCCCGGGCCCTCTGTCGCGCCAGGTTTGGCGCGCTTTACCGCTCGCCCCGGTGGAGTCTGACTCTACTGACGCCCCGTCGGGAGCGTCAACACAAAAACACAAGATGTTGTGGTGTGGAGTGGGGGGTGCCCCTAGATGCTGTGGTTGATTGGGTTTTTGGCCCCAATCCACAGCTGTGGACAGGCCCTTTCCACACCCCTGTGGACAAGTGGCGCGATCCTCCACTCGGAGATGGGACGGAGGGGGCGGTCGGTTCGGTCGGAACCACCGCGCGGTGCGTCCCCGGAGGGGCGGTTGGTGGGAGCGGGACGCGCAGCGCCCAGCGGGCGCTCCTCGGGGGTCAGTCCGCCGCGAAGAAGGCGATCAGCTCGTCGCGACGCGACGCGGCGTCCTTCTCCCCGAGATCGAGGAGCTGGTGGACGAAGACCGGGTCGAAGAGCAGGTAGCTCATGGCGTCGTTCTCGCCGCTGGCGTTGGCGCCGCTGAGGAAGCGGAGCGTCCGCAGCGTCAGCTCGTCGGCGCCGACTCCGAACCGCTTGTCCATCGTGACCTCGCTCGCGAGGCGTCCGATGTCGTGGCTCGGCTGGAGCAGCAGGGGCTCGATGAGGCGGTAGGGGACGCCGCGCTCCTCCGTCATGAAGGCGTCGAGCTCAGGGGCGAAGTCCTCGCCGTACCGCTCGACTCCCCAGCGGATCAGCCGGTTGTGGCGCCGCAGGCGCTCCACGTCGTACGCGGCCCGGTCGAGCAGCACCGTGGACATCGTCTTGCCGACCACCTGTGCCCATGTGGGCGAGGCGCCGCCGAACTGCTGGGCGATGTCCTCGCTCTGGGACGAGGTCCGGTCGTGGCGCAGGCTGAGGACGAGGACCCGGTCGGCGCCGAGGCGCAGCGCGGGGCGCAGGGGGGTGTTCATCCCCAGGCCGCCGTCCAGGTAGTGGCGCCCGCCGACCTTCACCGGGGGGAAGAGGAGGGGGATCGCCGCGCTGGCGAGGATGTGTTCGGGGCCGATCCGCGCCCGTCGAGGCCGAAAGAAGGGGTTCTTGCCCTTCATGATCGGGTGGTCGTCGTCGGTTCCGTCGAGGAACACCACTGAGCGCGACGTGGCCAGCTCGGTGGCGGTGACGGAGAGGGCGTCCAGGTGGCCGTTCTTGATGCACCGGCGCAGGCGCGCCCAGTCGATCTTCTCCCGCAGCATCTTGCGCAGGGGGTTCACGTTGGCCAGCGCCACCTCGCCCCACGGATGACCCGTCGTGTCCGACAGGATCGAGCGGGGGACGCGCCAGAGCTGGCGCGGTCCGAACCGATAGACCTGGGAGATCGTCAGTTGGTGCCAGTGCTCCCAGAGGCTCTCGGTGGCCCCGAGGAGATCGTCGCAGCGGGCTGCGAGGTAGGCGCCGTTGATGGCGCCCGCCGACGTGCCGGTGATGATGTCGAAGCGGATGCCTTTCGGCACCTTCGGCGCGATCTCCCGGGCGATGTACCGCAAGACCCCGGCGGCGTAGGCGGCGCGGGCGCCCCCACCAGAGAGCACGAGGGCGATGCGGGACATGGCGGCAGGATAGAGGCTCAGGGCTCCCGGGGGGCGGCCGCGAGGACATCGACCCCGGCGGCCGCGAGCAGGCCCACCACCTGACTCAGCGGCAGCCCCACGATTGCGGTGAAGTCCTCCCCCTGGACCCGCTCGAACAGCGCGATCCCGAGGCTCTCGATGTAGTAGCTCCCAGCGGCGTCCAGGGGGGACTCCCGAGCGACATACGCGGCGATCTGCGCCGCCGTCAGGGGACGCATGGTCATCCGGTGGACTTCGAGGGCCGTGTGTACGGCCCCCGTCCGGCCATCGAGCAGCGCGGTGCCGGTGATGAGCTCGTGCGTGCGCCCCGCCATCTTCGCCAGCTGGGCGCGCGCGCGCTCGGGGGTGCCGGGCTTGCCGAGCACCTCTCCGTCGAGGAACGCCACCTGATCACCGCCGATGATCAGCGCGTCCGGGGCAGCGGACGCCACGGCGCGCGCCTTCGCGATGGCGAGCTCCGTGACCAGCTCGCGCGGTGGCAGACCCTTCGCCTTGAACGGGTCCTCGTCGACGCCGGGATCCACCTGCGTGAACGGCAGCTGGAGCCGCTGGAGGAGCTCACCGCGCCAGCGGGACGTGGAGGCGAGGACGAGGGGAGGGGCCATGGTCAGGGGGCTCCGGCGAGGAGGGCGGGAAGCTCGGCGGTGATGATCTCCGCCATCACCGCGTAGCCGCGGGCGTTGCAGTGGCCGTTGGGGGCGATGTGCTCCTCCCAGGTTGCAGGGTCGAAGCGGGCCGCGAACCGCTCGCGCAAAGCGATCCGAGGGACGGCCCGGGACGCGGCGTACTCGGCGATCAGCCTGGCGAGGGCCTCGTGGTCCTCGGACGGGTTGGGGTAGTCGAGCAGGACGACCCGCGCGCCCAGGCGTCGCGCCTCCTCGAGGACGAGATCGAGATCGCGCTCGAGCAGGGCCAACGGGCGGTTCCCGGCGCGGGCGAGGGCGTCGAAGGCGTCGCGCTTCCCGGCGCCCCAGGCGTCGGCGAGGCCGTCGAGGCGCGCGGCGGCGTCGGCGGGGGAGAGGCAGGCGCCCAGGAGCCGCGCGGCCCCCACGACGTCGCCCCGGACCCGGTACCAGCGGTCGACCACGTCCGGGAGCAGGTTGCAGACCTGGTGCTCTGCGAGGACCGACGCCACCGCATGCAGGAGCGCGGCGTCGGGGGTCCCGGCCGCCTGGGTGGCCAGCGCTTGCGTCGCGGCGTCCAGGGCCACCGCCCGGTCCCCGGTCTCCGCGTTCCGCAGCACGAAGTACCGCCAGTGGTCGGTCTCGGGGCGCACCGGCGGTGGGACGACGGGCGGCGCGCCCTCGTGCCCCATGAGGGCGTCGGCGTCAGCGAGCTGTCCGCGGGCGGCGAGCGCCACCGCGAGGTCCACCCGGCTCCCCAGATCGTGCGAAGCGCGCTCGATCCAGCGGCGTCGAGCCTCCTCGGCCGCTTCGGGCTGCAGGGTGCCGTCGGCGATGCGGGCCCGGTCCAGGGACGTCGCTCCGCGGGGTTCGCGCTCACAGTGCTCCTGGACCCGCACGTCGGCGGCCTCGGGGGGGAAGCGGCACGCGAGATCGTTCACGTCGGCGAGACCCGGGGCGCGGTGGGCGGCGGCGGTCAGCAGGTCCCGAGCTCGGCGCCAGTCCCCAGCCAGCAACGCGGCCTCGGCAGCGCCCAGGTCGGCCAGGGCTCCCCGTGGACCGTCGGCGAGGTCGTCGCCCCAGCGCTTCACCGTCGACCAGTCTCCCCGCTCGCGCGCTTCGCGGAGCAAGGCGTAGCGGGCGAGGACGTCGCCGCCGTCCGCCAGCACCTCGGTGGACAGCAAGGTGTCGGTCGGAGGAGCCCGGCGGGTCAGGGCCGCGAAGAGCACCCCCCAGGGGCCGTCTTCGTGGGCGGCCAGCGCAGCGCGGGGGTCGAGGAGTCGCCGCTCGAGGTAGTCGCGCCCCTCCTCAGTGGCGAGGAGGGGCTCGTCGACCACCGGGATCCCCTCCACGTCCAGCAGCATCTCGGGGATCGTCACCACCTCTTCGGTGGGCTCCTCGATCGCCTCGCTGTACCCCTCCGTGCCTCGCAGGTTCGCCCAGAGGATCCGCGTGAGCTTCACGGTGCGCAGCTCGGCGCGCGGTCCTTGCTCCGGCGCGGTGTCGCGGCCGGCGAGGCGCTGTTCCACCTCGGCCACCCCGGCGAAGTTCGTCGCGTTGTTCTGCCCGACGAGGACGAGGACCACGTCCGCGCCGAGGGATTCGGCCTCGTCGAGCGCCGTGAGCGCGACGTACGCGGAGTTCGCCCCCGGTCGCCCCCGGTTCACCACGGAGACCGATCGGTCGAGCGCGGCGGGGAGGGAGGCGGCGAGACCGTCCACGAACCCCTGGCCGTCGGGCGCCTCGGCGCCAGCGACCCAGGAGTCGCCCAGGGCGAGGACCACGTAGTCGTCGTCGGCCGCGGGGAGGGGAGCGCCGTCGGGCCGCAGCAGCCATGCCCCCACCTGCAGCACTCCCTCCAGGAGCACGAGGCTACCCAGGAGCACCCAGGCGACGAAGAGGAGGCGGCGGGGCGCCGGCCGCACGGAGCGGGGCTACTCGCTCAGGTCGAGGACGTAGACGATCCCGGGCGCGGACGTCGGCTGCCCGTTGCCGCTCAGGACGAGGTTGATGTCCGGCGCGCCGACGAGCACCTCGACGTAGTCGTCGCCGTTCATGTCCTCGACCACGGCGATGGAGGCGCCGGGGCGGTCGTCGTCCCCTTCGGGGGTGAGCACGAGGTCCGCGTCGTCCCAGTCGAGCTCCGCCGCGGCCGCCCCGTCGCCGAGGAAGACGCGGGCGCCGATGGTGCCGCTGAAGATGCCGGCCGGGTCCTGGTCGCCACAGAGCAGGTCGCCGAGGCCGTCGCCGTTCACGTCGCCGCCCGCCTGGGTCTTGCAGAAGCCCATGTCCGCGCTGCCGTCGATGGCGTAGGGGAGATCGTTGGTGCCGATGCCCCCCGCGAAGGCCGCGTCGCCGCCGGACGCGATGAACACCGCCCCCGCCCCGGACTGGCCACCGTCGGGGCCCTGGGCCCAGATGGAGAAGTCGTCGAGGCCGTCACCGTCGTAGTCCCCGAGAGCCGCCATGGCTATGCCGAAGCCGCCGGCGCTGCTGGGCTCCGCGTCGATGATCACGTCCGCGGTGGCCGAGGTCAGGGAGCCGGCCCAGCGCTCCTCGCCGCCGTTGTAGACGAGCACGCGCCCGTTGCCGGAGCCGCCGGCGCCCGGAGCGCCCACCACGATGTCGTGGAAGCCGTCCCCGTTGAGGTCGAGGATGCCAGCGCAGGACGTGCCCAGCTGCTGGCCCGAGGACGCGCCTTCCACCACGAAGCCGGGCTGCAGGTCGTCGGGGTTGAGGCCCGAGGCGAAGGAGCCGGGGTTGCCGTACGCCACGTAGACCGCGCCGCTGATGCCGTCGGCGATGGGCGAGGCGATGGCGAGCTCGGCGAACCCGTCCCCGTCGAGGTCTCCGACGGGGCAGGGGACCTGACCCACTTCCTCGCCGCCGCCGTAGACGACCGTGGAGTCGGTCTCGAGGTCCATGGTCGCGGGGAACGCGGTGGCGTCCCCGTAGACGACGTAGATGCCGGTGCCGGTGTTGCTGTTGGGCAGCGAGATGTGCTTGTAGCCGATGACGATCTCCGCGGCGCCGTCGCCGTTCAGATCGCCGGGGGAGTATGCGTTCGTCAGGCGGAGGCCCGTGCCGCCCACGAGCTCGTAGTCCGCGTCGTCGGCGTCCCAGGGGCCCGTCGAGCCGGCGACGGACGCGCCGGAGTAGACCAGGGCGGTGCCGTTGCCGACCCCCTGGCCCATCCCGCTGACCGTCACGGAGGCGCTCTCGAGGATCACGAAGTCGCCGAACCCGTCTCCGTCCACGTCGCCGATGGACGCGACGCGATCGAACTCGCCGAAGCGCTGCAGGCCGGTCCCGTTGACCGAGTCCAGGCTGCTCAGGGCGAGAGACGCGGGGACGGTCAGCGCGGGCAGCACCGTGGTGCTCGCCGTGCCGCCGTCGCCGGTGGCCTCGCCGTCGCTCACCGTCGCCGTGCACTCCCAGAGCTCGTCGGGGCTCGTGTCCCCGGCGGGCACGGTGTCGGTCGTGACCCCCGCGTCGCCGCCGTCCACCGTCCAGGACCAGTTCACCGTGAGCGTCTGATCATCCGGGTCGAGGCTGTCGAGGTCGGTGACCCAGCAGCGCAGATCCGCGTTGTCTCGGCCCGGATCGGGGCCGATCTCGACGGTGGGCGCGCTCGGCGTGGTGTTGCCGATGGTGACCGTGGCCGTGGTGGGCTCGCCCGTGTCGAGGTCGTCCCGCGGGGTCAGGGTGAGGGTCCAGGTCTCCCCCGCCACGGTGTTGATGCCCGAGACGGTCTCCCCGGCGATGGTGTCACCCGCGGGGGACTCCCAGCTCGCCGCCACGCTCACCTCGTCGCCGTTCGCGTCCGCCGCCTCGAAGGTGAAGGAGAGCGTGTCGTCCGTCAGCGGCGCGGCCGGATCCATCGTGATCGACGAGATCGTGGGGGGCGTGTTTGCGGTGACCTCGACGGTGTCCGAGCAGGCCACCGCGCCAGTGGGCGTCAGCGCTTCGGCCGTGATGACGTGCGCGCCGGGGGTGATCGCGTCCGTCAGGCGTGCCCCTGCGAAGCAGCTGCCCTCGTCGCACCCGATCCCGGACTCGAGGAGGAGACCGTCGACGTCCGAGGTGAAGTGCACCGCCGGCAGCTCGGAGGCGTCGAAGCTCCCCGTGATGGTCACGAGCAGGTTGAACCCCCCGGTGGAGCTGACCCGACCGGGAGAGGGCAGGTCGTACAGGCAGGCCACGTCCGGGACGTTTTCCGGGCAGCCCGAGAGGGCGAGGCCGGCGAGGGCGAGGACAGGGAACAGGTTGCGCTTCATGGGCTCTCCGTGAGGCCGCGAGTGTAGTGCACCTCGGTCGGGAAATCGCACGGGGTCGGGGGTTGGTTCGCTCAGGATCCGGCGCGTCCGTGGCACTTCTTGAACTTCTTGCCCGACCCGCACGGACAGGGGTCGTTGCGGCCCACCTTGGGCTGCTCGCGGCGCAGCGTGCCGCCGCCGTCATGGCTGTAACCGGCCGGCGCGTCCGGGGGCAACACACCGTCGAGGACCCGGGCGAGCGCGTCCTCGTCGAGTCCCGCCGCCGACAGGGCGCCGCCCAGCGCAGACAGCGCCTCGGTGGGGATCGAGGCGACCTGCTCGGGCGCCACCTCCGGCTCGGCGACGCCGCGGTCCTGGACCTCCGCCACCCGCGCCGCCATGCGCCCGATGGCGTCCGGATCGGTGAGGCGGTCCATGAGCGCGGGGAGCTTGCTCCCGGCGAGGGCGTCCTGGAACAGCTCGATCACGCGCGACGGGGGCACGCTGCGGGTCTGCTCGTGGGCCTCCACCTGCGCGCGGAGGTCCGGCTCCAGGGCGTCGAGCAGCCCTTCTCGGCGGCGGGTCGCGGCGTCCACGAAGACATCGACGAACCCCCCGACCCGCTCGCTGGACTGGAGCGGTGGCGCTGCCTGCAGCAGCGCGGTGAACACCGCGGCCGGGCCCATGATCTTGAGGACGCCCTCGGCGTGCTTGCGGGGCTTCGGAGAGAGCTCCACCTCGAGGTCGTCGAAGGTCTCCAGGGTGTTCGCCACCATGGAGACCGTGAGGATGATCCGCGCGCTGTGGGGATCCGCGATGCCTTCGTACATGGGCGCCCGGGCGAAGTCGGTGGAGGGGGCCTCAGCGGAGCAGGTTGAGCCCGCCGGGGTGGAGGTAGCTGGTGAACGAGGCGTAACCGTACGACGTCAAGCCGAACGGTACGTCATCCACGCTCTCGATCCGGTGCGCGCCCGGCTCAATCTCCACCCGTGCCACCGAGAAGCCGCTCGACCCGACGCTCTCCCAGTCCTGGACGAGCTGGCTGTCGAGGTAGATTTGGCTGCCTGCCGCCGCGACCACGTTGATGTGGTTGCTCGTGTAGGTGTCGGGGGCGAGGAAGTCGTACTCGGCGCGCCACTGGCTCGTCGGCACGGCGGTCCCCATCGACGGGTCGCCCGTGTTCGTGTCCAGGGCCTGCTGGCCGAGCATGAACTGCGTCACCAGGATGGGGGCCGCCGCCTCGATCGTGAAGTGCTCGTTCGTGACGAACTCGAGCACTGCGCCGCTGTCGAGGAACTGGTCCGGCTGCACCTCGGAGTCGAACCGCAACAGGTTCCCGTCCGAGGCAGAGATGATGCGCACGTGGGTGCGGGCCCGGACCGAGCCGCCGGGGACCGTCGGCGCCGTCACCGCGACCACGTTCCCCCACGTGGCCAGGGGCATCATCGCCTCCTCCAGGTGGTCGCAGGCCCACTCGAAGAAGGGGACGAAGGAGCACACGTGGCCGGCGAAGACGGCGACCGGCTCCGTGGCCGAGATCCGCGAGTTCGTCAGGTCGCCCCGGTTGATCGAGAGGCAGAGCTCGGAGGAGCCCACCTGCTGGCCGATGCCGCCCAGGGTGGTGCAGGCGTTCGCCAGAGGCTCGCTGGGCTGGTGGCTGAACACCTGGAGCACGTCCCCGCGATTCAGCGTGACGGTCTCCTCGCCTCCGACGTCCAGCGGCCCGATCTCGCCCCCCACCGTCTCGGCGGACGACGTGAAGGTGACCTGGGTGCCGTTCGTAGTCCCCACGATGGCGACGTAGCCGGGGAGCCAGTCGAACTCGGTGGCCGGGGCGTCGCCGATCCCGAGGCTGGGCCAGGCGGAGACGATGTACTCGCCGGTCAGGACGTGCTCCGGCATGAGCAGCGAGGCGTCGTTCGTGTAGCTGAACGTCTGCGGGTTCGACGGCGAGCGGAAGTGCAGCGGGTTGTACTGGTAGGCCGCCACCGGCAAGGAGGTCCGCAGCTCGTAGGCGCCGTCCTCCGCGATGGTGTTCACCGCCGAGGTCTGGAGCGTCGAGACGTAGTTCAGCGGGATGGCCAGGCTGTCCTCCGGCGGGACGTCCACCACGTCGAGGGTGACCCCCTGGTGGCGGACGACCACCTCGGTGGCGATCTCGTGCGGGTTGCCGATGACGACGGCGAAGTCGTCGTCGAAGACGGGGTCGAGGATGTTCGCCGTCGGCGCTGCGAGGAAGCTGCAGCCGAGGTAGCTCAGCTGGGACTCGGCGGTGGCGCAGGCGTCGTAGCAGGAGCCCGCGAGGCAGGCCTCCGTGTCTCCGCAGGACGATTCGAGGGTCGCCACCGTGCCGTCGTCCGAGCACTGGTAGACGTCCCGGCCCTGGCAGAACCGGGTGCCCGCCGGACAGAGGCCGCAGCCGTCCTGCGCGTGGCAGAGGGGGGTGGGGGTCTCACAGCGGATCCCGGCGCTCCACTCGCCTTCGATGCAGGTCTGGAAGCGGTTGTCGTCACACCGCGTGGCGCCCTCCTGGGTACACAGGGCGGCGGCGTCCACCGGCGGGGGAGGCGGAGGGGGCGTGCCGAAGCCGGTGCTCTCGGTGCCGCAGCCGAGGCCGACGAGCGCGATGAGGAGCAGCAGGAGGTGGCGGGGCGGCACGGGGGAAGGGTGGCGCTCCGGGGGGCGCCCCGCAAGGGCCGCGATGCGCCGGCAGGAGCCGGGGGCGTCAGACGTCCAGGGCCTGCACCTGGCTGGCCCCGTCCATGATCATCTGGAACCGGCGGCCCACGTCCTTGCCCATGAGGTCGGACATGGTCTCGTCCGTGTGCCACCACTCGCCCTCGGGGACGCGGACCTCCAGGATCTGCCGCCGCTTCGGGTCCATAGTGGTGTTGAACAGGGTCTTGGGCATCATCTCGCCGAGGCCCTTGAACCGGGTGATCTCCGGCTTCACGTTCTTCGGCAGCTTCTTGAGGATGCGCTCCCGGTCCTTGTCCGAGCCCGCCCAGTAGGTCTCCTTGCCGGCGACGACGCGGTACAGCGGCGGCTGGGCGAGGTAGACGTGGCCCCGCCGGATCAGGTCCGGCAGGTAGCGGAAGAAGAAGGTCAGCAGCAGGGTCGCGATGTGGTGGCCGTCCGAGTCGGCGTCCATCAACAGGATGATCTTGTTGTAGCGGAGCCGGGACAGATCGAAGTCGGGGCCGAGGCCGCAGCCCAGCGCCTTGACCACGTCCCCGAGCTCCTTGTTCGCCGCCACCTTGCTCGCGCTGGCCTGCTCGGCGTTGAGGACCTTGCCACGCAGGGGAAGCACCGCCTGGGTGATCCGGTCGCGGCCCTGCTTCGCCGAGCCGCCCGCGGAGTCGCCCTCCACGATGAACAGCTCACTGTCGAGGGGGCTCGTGGACGAGCAGTCGGCCAGCTTGCCCGGCAGGTTCAGCCGGTGGGAGACGGCCGCCTTGCGTCGCACCTGGTTCGCGGCGTTCCGGGACGCCGCCCGGGCCCGAGCCGCCTGGACGACCCGGGCGACGATCGCCTCGGACGCCGACGAGTTGGCGTGCATCCACTCTTCGAGGGCAGGGCGCAGCAAGCCCGCGACGACGCCGCGGATCTCGGGGTTGTTCAGGCGGTCCTTCGTCTGGCCCTGGAACTGCGGGTCCGGCACGAACGCGGAGATGGCGACGACGATGCCCTCGCGGATGTCCTCGGCGCCGATGGTCACGCCGCGGGGCTGGAGTTCGTGGGTGTCGATGTAGCCGCGGACGGCCTTGCCCACCGCGTCCCGGAAGCCCTGCTCGTGGGTGCCGCCGTCCCGCGTGGGGATGGTGTTCACGAAGGTGAGGACCGTCTCCCGGGGGGCGCTCGTCCAGGTCAGGGCGAGCTCGAGGCGGACGCCGTCCTCGGAGCGGCGCAGGATGAAGGGCTGGTCGATCTGCGGCGTGTAGCCCTTGTCCTTGACCGTCGCGGCCACGAGGTCGGCGATGCCGCCCTTGTGCTGGAACGTGGTGCTGGTCTTCGCCGCCTCGTCCTTGAAGACGATCCGCAGGCCGCCGTTGAGGTACGCCTTCGTGTCGAGGCGCTTGCCGATGATGGCGGCGTCGAAGTTCACCTCCGGGAAGATGCGGGGATCCGGCCGGAAGAAGATGGCCGTGCCCGTGCCCCGAGCGGGGCCGACCTCGGCGATGGGGCCCTTCGCGACGCCGCGCTTGAAGCTCTGGGTCCACGTCAGGTCGTCGCGCTTGACGGTGGCCACGAGCTCGGTCGACAGGGCGTTCACCACGGAGGCGCCGACGCCGTGCAGGCCCCCCGACGTCTCGTAGGCCTTGTTGTCGAACTTCCCGCCCGCGTGGAGCGTCGTGTAGATGAGCTCGAGCGCGCTGACGCCGTGCTTCGGGTGGATGTCCACCGGGATGCCGCGGCCGTTGTCGGCGACGGTGGCCGAGCAGCCGTCCTTGTGCAGCGTGACGGTGATGGAGCTGGCGTGGCCGTTGATGGCCTCGTCGACGGAGTTGTCGACGATCTCCCACAGCATGTGGTGCAGGCCGTCGCGCCCCACGCCGCCGATGTACATGCCCGGCCGCTTGCGGACGGCCTCGAGGCCCTCGAGGACCTGGATGTCCTTCGCGCTGTAGCTGGTCACGGGCTGTCCTCTTCGTCGTCGGGGGAGGGGGAGGCCCCATCGTCGGGGGCGTCGCCCGCGTCGGGCGTGTCGCCGTCCTCGGGGGTGTCGCCATCCTCGGGGGTGCTGGACGCGTCGGCCGTCTCGACCGAGCCGTCCAGGGCGTCCTCCAGCTCGTCGGCGATGGCGTCCAGCTCGTCCTCGTCGTCGGGCTCCTCGTCGATCCGCGGGGCGAGTACGACCGGCTCGGGCGGGGTCGGCTTGAGCGTGCCGCGCTTGATGACCTCGAAGCCCTTGCCGCCTCGGCGGACCAGGCCGTACTTGCGCTCGCTGACGTTCACGTCGCGGCCTCGGGAGGTGACGACCTGCAGCGAGTCGCGCGCGCCCGCGCCGAGGGCGAAGTCGATGACGCGGTCGTTCTTCGGCAGGCGGATGGCGTTGACGCCCTTGCCCGTGCCCCGGAGGAAGTTGAGGGTGTCGGCGCGGAAGACGATGACGCGGCCCGAGTGGGTCGCGAGGAACACCCGCGCCTCGGCGTCGTCGAGGACCCGCACCGCGACCACGCCGTCCTTGCGCTGCTTCGTCTGGAGGGACACGTAGCGGCGCCCGTTCTTGGTGGACGGCTCGCTGTGGTTCCCCAGAGGGAAGATGAGCCCCTTGCCGGCCTCGGTGATGGCCACGGCGACGGGCCCCACGTTCTCGCCGGCGCCGTCGGGGCTGGCGTCGTCGCGATCGGTGTCGAGACCGACGTCGTCGCGGTCGGTGTCGAGGCCCACATCCCCCGCATTGGCCGGGGGTTCGGCTTCGTCCCGATCGGTGTCCTCGCCGATGCCGTCGGCCTCGTCGCGGTCCGTGTCCACGCCGACCTCGTCCGTCTCGGCGTCCTGGCGGGCCGAGTCCTCGCCGACCTCGTCCCCGTCAGCGTCCTCACGGCCCGAGCCCTCGCCGACCTCGTCCGCCTCGGCGTCCTCGCGGTCCGTGTCGGTCCCCACGTCGTCGGCGTCGTCGCGATCGGTGTCGGTCCCTACGTCGTCCGGCTCCTCGGGGGGCAGGACGTACTCGTAGGGGGGCGCGAGGCGCTCGTCGTGGGCCACCACCCCGACGATCGTCGCGCCGTCGGCGAGGGAGAAGCGGCGCTGGATGGGGTCGCCGTAGCCGGTGGTCGACGGCACGTCGGTCGCCCGGATCACGTAGGCGCGGCCGTTGTCCGAGAAGAAGGTGATCGTGCTCAGGGTGCTGACCTGGAGCGCCCAGCCCACCTCGTCACCCTCGCGGACGCGGATGGCGTCGAGCTCCGAGAACCGCTTCTGGCGCTTGATCCAGCCCTTGCGGGTCACGATCACCCAGTTGTCCTCGTCGACGATGTACGCGTCGGGGTCGAACTCGAGCTCGACGCCGGGGCCCACCACCTTGGTCCGGCGCGCGTCTCCGTGCTGGGCGGCCACCTCGAGCAGCTCGCCCCGCACCTCGCCCCACAGGGCCTCCTCCGAGGCGAGGATCGCCCGGATCCGCTCGGCGCGGCGCCGCTTGTCTTCGAGCTCCTCGCGGATGACGAGGATCTCCAGGCGCGCGAGGCGGTAGAGCTTGAGCTCGAGGATCGCGTCCGTCTGGATGTCCGAGAGTCCGAAGCGGGCGACGAGGCGCTGGGCCGCGTCCTTCTTGCCCTCGGACTCGCGGATGAGCTGGATCGCCTCGTCCAGGGCGTCGAACACCACCTCGAAGCCTTCGAGGATGTGGATGCGCTTCTCGAGCTTGCGCAGGTCGTACTGATAGCGGCGGCGCACCACGTCGAAGCGGAAGTCGAGGAACTGGCGCAGGAGCGTGCGCAGGCCGACCTGCGCCGGGGTGCCCACCTCCGGGTTCTCGGTCGGAAGCAGAACCGTCGTGTTCACGTGCACGTTGATCTGCAGATCGGTGTGCTTGAACAGATAGGCCATCGCGACCTCGGCGGAGGCGCGCCGCTTGAGCTCCAGGACGATGCGAATGTCGTCCGTGCTCTCGTCGCGGATGTCCGTCAGCTGAGGGACGTTCCCGTCGCGGATGAGCTCGCCGACCTTCTCGATGAGCGTGGCCTTGTTCTTCCCCCAGGGCACCGACGTCACGACGATGTACCGGCGACGGCTGCGCTTCTCTTCGCTCCACGTCGCGCGGAGGCGCACGGGACCCCGACCGGAGCTGTAGATGGCGAGGAGCTCGTCCTTGCTGTTGAGGATCTCCCCGCCCATGGGGAAGTCCGGCCCCTCGACGTACTTCATGAGCCCGGGGGTCGTGAGCTCCGGGTCGTCGATGAGGGCGACGGCGGCCCGGCACACCTCCCGCAGGTTGTGGGGCGGGATGTTCGTCGCCATGCCCACGGCGATGCCCTGGCAGCCGTTCACCAGCAGCTGGGGGATCCGCGCCGGGAGGACGACGGGCTCCTCGGTGGTGCCGTCGTAGTTGGGGTGGAAGGTGACGGTGTCCCGGTCGATCTCCGAGACCATCTCCAGGGCGAGGCCCCGGAGGCGGGCCTCCGTGTAGCGCATGGCCGCCGGCGGGTCCCCGTCCAGGGAGCCGAAGTTGCCGTGACCTTCGACGAGAGGCGCCCGCAGGGAGAAGTTCTGGGCGAGCCGGACCATCGCGTCGTAGATGCTCTGGTCGCCGTGGGGGTGGTAGCTCGCCATGACTGCCCCGACGACGGCGGCGCTCTTGCGGAAGCGCGCCTGGGGGGTCAGGCGGAGGTTGGCGTACATCGCGTAGAGGATGCGGCGCTGGACCGGCTTGAGGCCGTCCCGGACGTCCGGCAGGGCGCGCGCCGTGATGACGGAGAGCGCGTAGTTCAGATACCGTTCACGGGCCGCACGAGCGAGGGACACGGTCCCTGGCGGGTCGGGCGGCTCGTCTCCCGGCGGCGCGGGGGGCTCCTCGGGCGGCGGTGGCTCGTCCGGGTCTGCCTCGCCGGGCTCGCTGGTCTCGGAGGCCTCGTTGGTTCCTGCTTCGTCCGCGCTCTCGATGGGGTTCGCCTCGCCTTCGACCGCCGCCTCGGCTTCGGGCGCGGTCTCGGCTTCGGGCTCGCCTTCGGTCTGGGAGGCCGCCTCGACCTCGGGCGCGGTCTCGGCTTCGGGGCCCGCCTCCGTTTCGGCTTCGACCTCGGGCGCCGCCTCGACCTCGGGCGCCGCCTCGAGCTCGGGCGCCGCCTCGGCTTCGGCTTCGACCTCCGTCGCCGCCTCGACCTCCACCTCCGACTCGGCCTCCACCGCGCTCTCCTCCTCCGTCGCCTCCTGGACCTCCACCGGCCGCGCCTCGGCGGGCGGCTCTGGGTTCACCACGGCGTCGCCGTCCGACTCGGGGTCGGCGGAACGGGGGATCGACGGGGTCGGGTCGGGTCGCGCGTTGTCCCGCGGCCCGAAGAGATTGATCTGCATGTGCGGAGTCGATGCCTCGAAGAGAGCTCGGCCGGCCACTCTCTAGCACACCTGGGAGCTCGATGACATCCACTCTGTCGAGGCTCTGCGCCGTTCTCTGCGCGCTGGGCGTCACCCTGCTGACTCCGCCTCCGCTCCTCGCCGACGGCGACGTGCAGCTCGTCCCCGTCGTCTCCGGCCGGCAGGCCCCCGCCGACAGCGAGGTCGTCGTCCTCTGCCCGGGCCTCGGCCTGCGCGCGGACGCCTTCCTCTCCCGGGGGGCCGAGCCCGGCCTCGCCACCCGGCTCGCCAGCTCCGGCTACCGGGTGTACCTCGTGGATCCCTGGAACACCGCCGCCGCCTCGGACGGCGGCTTCGACGGGGTGGTGGCCGAGACCTTCCCCGCGATCCTCGCCAAGGTGAAGGCGGTCGCGGGGGGAGCGCCCGTCACCTTCGTGGGACACGGGCTGTGCGGAGCGCTCCCGGTCGCCGCCGCGGCCGATCCGCGCGGGACCGCGCTCGTCTACAAGTGGGTCGCGCTGGGCACCCGCTTCGAGTGGACCCACCTCGCGCCCCGCTACCGCCTCTGGCTCGACACCTTCGCCGCGGGCGAGCGCGCCACCCCGGACATCGTCAAGGACGCGCTCCTCACGGGACTGCGGCCCGGTGTCGGCGCCCGGGCCAGCTCGCTGCCCGCCACCCTGGAGCAGGACGGGGACATCGAGGAGACGATGTACCGCCACTACGAGAGGTCCCTGTTCCGCGAGCCGCCGGCCGCCGTCATCGACGACCTCCTCCGCTGGAGCGACGCTGGCGCCATGACCAGCGAGCAGGGATGGGTCGACTACACCCGCGGACTCGACGCGGTCCAGGGTCCCGCGCTCCTCCTCGGCGGGATGTCCGACGGCGCGGCGCCCCCGGAGGACATCATCCCGGCCGTCGATCGGCTGGGCGCACGCATCTCCGCCTCGTTCCGGCTCCTCTCCCGCGCCAACGGGCACCGCGAGGAGTACGGCCACTTCGGGATGGTGGTCAGCCGCCACGCTGCCCGGGACGTCGACCAGCTGATCGTGTCGTGGATCGGGCGCGGAGGTGCGCTGTGAGCGGCGTTCACTCCGGCCGTCCGCGCGTCCGGCGCCCGGTCCGCCTCCCGCTCGCCGCCTGCGTCGCAATGCTCGCGGTCCTCGTCCTGTCCGGGTGTCCGGCTCCGCGGATCGCTTCCCCGGACGGGCTGCCTCACTTCGAGACCTTCGTCACCACCGCCGATGGCTGGCGCCTCTCCCTCTTCCGCGTGCCGCCGACGGGGACCCCCTCGGGTCCGCCCGTCCTCCTGGTCCACGGCACCGCCACGAACCGGATGACCTTCCTGCTCGAGGGCAGCGACCTCGCCACGCACCTCGCCCAGGCCGGCTTCGACGTGTGGATCCCCGAGCTGCGGGGCACGCGCACGTCGCAGCCGCCCGACGCCGGCACCTGGAAGGAGGGCGCCTGGACCCTCGACGAGATGGCGTCCCAGGACGTGCCCGCGATCCTGGATGCGATCGCCAGCGCCACGAAGCAGCGCGAGGTGCTCTGGGTCGGCCACAGCCTGGGCGGGATCCTGGGGTACGCCGTCGCCCAGGGGCCGCGCAAGGACGCCGTCGCCGGGCTCGTCACCGTCGGGTCCCCCATGTCCTTCACCCACCCGACGGATCTCGCGGTCCGCTCGCGCTCGTTCCCCGGCACGAAGGCGAAGAAGGGCCGGATGCCGATGCGGTCCTGGGCGAACCTGGCGAAGGGCAGCGTCCGCATTGCCCCCGACGGGCAGATCGTCCACATGCTCGTGAACGCGGAGAACATGGACGTGGACGCCATCGCCACCTTCGCCTCCCTCGGCGTGGAGGACATCTCGGCGGGGCTACTCGCCCAGCTGGGCCGGTGGATCGAGGGAGGAACGGTCACCGGCGCCGGGGTCGACTGGACCGCGGGGTTGGCCACGGTCCGCGCTCCGGCCCTCGTGATCGCAGGCTCGGTGGATCAGGTGGCTCCGCCGTGGGCGGTCAGGCCCGCCTTCGAGGGCCTCGGGGCCTCCGACAAGACGTGGCTCAAGCTCGGCCGTGCCGGGGGGCAACGGGAGGACTACGGCCACCTCGACCTCGTGGTGGGCGACTGGGCCCACGAGGAGGTCTTTCCAGCGATCAGCGCGTGGCTGACGGCACGATCGGCGGAGGGGGCCCCTTAGGCAGCCGGCGCCCCTTCACCGCGCCGAGCACCCCATCCAGCAGCAGCGTGTTCTCGTGGGACCGGACGATGCGGGCCTGTGCCTGGTAGCGCTTCGGGCCCGTCAGCGGCAGGGCGGCGAGGGGCGCCGAGAGGACGTCCAGGGCCGTCGCCGCGAGGGCATTCCGCTCCTCGTCGCTGACCTTGTGGCTCGCGGGCATCCCGATCCGGCTCGGCGCCTTCCAGCTCAGGCCTCCGTCGCTCGCGGCCGGCTGTGCCTCGGTGCGCAGGTCCGCGAAGCGACAGCGCCCGGCGGTGCGGGCGAGGCTGGGGACCTCGAAGCCCCGATCCGTCTTGTTGGGGCGCCCCACCGCGATGGTGAAGTCGCCGGGGATCGCGAGGGAGGGGAGGGGATCCCCAGCGCGGAGGACCGGGGTCCAGTGCCCCTGAGCGAGCATCGTCACCAGCTCCGTGGAGACCGCCATGGTGAAGTCGTCGGCCATTCCGGGCCGGAGCGCGCGCTCACCAGCGTCGACCGGGGCGGCAGGGAGGCCGGTCGCGATCTCCCAGCGGATCACGGGCCCGTCGACCTTCGCAGGCCCCACGATCATGGGCAGCGCGCCGTCCGTGCGGTACCAGCCGTCCAGGCCCACCAGCGGCTCCCGGAACCACCCGCCGACGACGGGGTCGAGCGCGGCGGCGATCTCGGAGGCGTCGCTGCCATCGGCCAGCGCGATCGATGAGGGGCCCGAGGGGACGAGGCGCAGGTTGGCGGTCGACCCCTTCGTCGTGGTGCGGAGGTGGACCGGGACGGTGAGAGTCCCCCCCACGAGGGCGGCGGGCCGCCGGACGAGGACCCCGATCGTGGCCACGCTGCCGGACTCGCTGAACCGCACCCCGAGGGCCTGCCAGCTCACGTCGACGCCGGCGATGACCCCCTTGCCGGGGGTGAAGACGTCGCCGGCCCGCGCGCTCAAGCCGATCCCCGAGATGGTGAGGACGATCTGAGGCTCCGTGGGGGTCACGAACTGCCCAGAGTCGGGATCGTCCGGGGAGCCAGGCAGCGGCTGCGATGGGATCTCCGACCGAAGCGCAGGAACCTCGGGTGGGGGGAGATCCGAACAGGGGTCGCATCCGGTCGTACCGAGGAGGAGGGCGAAGGACACACAGAGCAGGAGCGCGCGCACGGGGCGCAGATAGCAGACCGGCGCCGCGGACAGGAGCCGCGAAACTCCGGGAACCCCCCTCGCTCGACGCTGTCCGACCCCCTCGTGCGGCGCCACTCCGTCGCCGCCCGGAGAGATGCCATGTCGACGTTGTCCCGCTCCCTGCTCGCCCTGGCCGCCGTCGGCCTGCTCTCTGCCTCGGCGCCCACCCCCGCCGATGCCTCCTCGCGCGGAGGCGTCTCGATGGAGGTGCTCGTGGACGGCCGGCCCCTCAAGGAGCTTCGCGCCGACGGGCGCACGTACGTCGAGGCCCGCAAGGGACGCAGCTACACGATCCGACTGCGCAACGACACGGGGGGCCGGGTGGCGGTGGCTCTCGCCGTGGACGGTCTGAACTCCATCGACGCGAAGCACACCGCCGCGCGCGACGCCTCGAAGTGGGTGCTCTCGCCGTACGAGACCGCGGAGATCAAGGGCTGGCAGGTGGACGACGGCCACGCGCGCAAGTTCGTGTTCACCAGCGAGGAGAAGTCCTACGGCACCTGGATCGGCGACTCCCGGAACCTGGGGATCATCAGCGCCGTGTTCTTCGCCGAGAAGGAGCGCAGTGTGTGCTGCGTGGAGCCGCGGATCGACCGCTACGGGGTCGAGGGCCGGGGATATGGGGGCCTCGCCGACGAAGACGCTTCGGGCGTCGCCGAGCTCGAGGAGGCGCCGCGGAGCCGCAACCGGGCGGAGACGAAGAGCAGCGGCAAGCGCGCGCCGGCGGCCGAGCCTGCCGCGGGGGACGTCGCACGGTCCGGGAGCGCGGGCCGAGGGGCCGTGGCGCCCGCTCCGCCGAAGAAGAAGGACGAGCGGGCCGCGACCGGCATGGGCTCTCGGACCCGCCACGAGGTCCAGTGGACCAGCTTCGACCTCGACCCCTCGCCGCTCGCGACCTTCGACGTGCGCTACGCATACCGGGACGAGCTCCTCGCCCTGGGCATCGACCCGGACTGGAGCCCTGTCACCCGGGACATCAAGCGCCGGGAGCGCGCGGTGGGCTTCGCGCCGGACCCCGGCTCCAGCTGCTGCCGCTAGCGGCTAGCCGCGCCGGCGCCGCAGCAAGGGAGCGGCCAGGAGGAGCAGGAGCGGGCTGATCGGCGCGCTGTCTCCCGACTGGGCACAGCCGCGGGAGTTGCTGCGGCCGCCGCCACCCGAGCCACCGTCGTCGTCGTCGTCATCGTCGTCCGCCGCAGCGGAGTCGTCGTCGTCGGCCGCATCGTCGTCGTCGGCTGCGTCGTCGTCGTTGGCTGCGTCGTCGTCATCGGCCGCATCATCGTCGTCGGCCGCGTCGTCGTCGTCGGCTGCGTCGTCATCGTCGGCCGCGTCGTCGTCATCCGCCGCGTCGTCGTCGTCACCCATGGAGTCGTCGTCGTCGCCCACCGAGTCGTCGTCGTCGCCCACCGAGTCGTCGTCGTCGCCGATGAACGGCCCGCAGCCGAAGTCGTCCGAGTCGATCCAGCCGTCGCAGTCGTTGTCGAGGCCGTCGAAGCACGCGCTCACGCTCGCCTCGGTCCCCACCGGGCTCACCGACGCGTTGCCGTCGTTGCAGTCTCCGTTGCAGGTGGTCCAGCCGTCGTTGTCGGCGTCCCAGCCCTCGTCGGTGACGCCATCGCAGTCGTTGTCCGCGAAGTCGCACAGCTCGGGTGCGCCGGGGTAGACAGAGGCGGAGTTGTCGTTGCAGTCGACCGACTCGTCGTAGCCGTCGCCGTCCGCGTCCACCGCGAGCCCGCTCGTGTCGACGAAGGCGACGCCGTAGTTCCCGAGGAGATCGGCTGCGTTGCACGAGAACTGGGCGTAGTCGACGGTCGAGCGGATGCCGATCGTGGCGGACGCGCCGTAGTCGTACGCGGTCGAGCCGAAGAACACGTCGGTGTACTGGAACTCGACGAGTCCGTTCTCGTGGAGCGCGATCTGGAAGTCGATGCTCCCCGAGTGGTTGTAGTGCTGCACCTCGTCCCAGTGCACGACGAAGACGCGGTTGGGCGCCGTGCCCACCGTGCCGTAGCGGACGACGTTCGTGGTCCCGGTGGCGCTCGGGTTCAGGTCGTCCCAGAAGCCCAGGACCGCGTTGCCGCTGAGGCTGCTCAGGCAGACGTTGTTGTAGTCCAGGTCCCCCCCGGACCCCATGACGATCCCGCCGTTGTCATCGATCGTGACCGTCGAGTAGCTGGTCCCGTAGAACTCGAAGGGGAAGGGGAGGGAGACCTCCTGGGGCACCTCGTCCTCGACGCCCGACAGCGTGCTGACGGAGTAGGTGCCCACCGACGGGCCGAAGGACTCGTCGCTGTCGGCCCAGACGTAGCCGTAGCTGCCGTCGGTGCCGGTGGCGGAGAAGGCCGTGGCCGGGACGGTCAGGGCGAGGGCAAGGAGAGGGGCGAAGTTGCGCATGCCGAGACTCTGCCCGGCAATCCGGTCACGGGGTGACACCGGATGCAACACCGTGTCACAGGCGCTGTGACACGCTCCGAGGTCGACCGCCTACTCGGTGACCTCGGCGAGGAGATCCGCGAGATCCCCAGCGGTGGCCTTGCTCACCACCGCCCAGCGGTCCCGCGTGCGGCTCGAGCGCGCGAACCAGGCGAACACCTGCTCCTCTTCGGTCGACTTGTCCGAGTCCAGCTTCTTGCCGAGCTCGAGGACCTGGGCGTCGCCGCCGTCCACGTCGAGCTGGAGCCGGAAGACCGAGGAGATCGTGGCTTCCTCGGGGACCTCGTCGTCCGTGGGGAAGCTGCTGGCGCGCAGCGCGAGGGCCTTCTCCATGAACCCGCCGAAGACGGTGTCCTTGTCGTCGGGCGAGCCCGCGGCGGCCCAGAAGCTGTTGTTCTTGTCGTGGCGGCCCGAGTGCACGCGCTTGGGGCCGGCCGGCTGCCCACCCACGAGCAGCGAGGCTCCGGTGATGTCCGCCTCCTCGCCGTCCACGAGGACCCGCTCGATGAGCCGGTTCTCGGCTCCCCGCAGGGGGCTCAGGTCCTTGCTGGAGACGAGGAAGACGGTGTCCTTGCCCTCCATCCGCACGTACGTGTCGCTGCTGCCGTAGGCCTTGTCGCCGATGACGAAGGTCACGCTGCCCGACCCGCTCTCCACGGTGAGGCTGCCCTTGGGCTCGTCCAGGCCCATCTCGGACAGGGCGTCCGGCTCGAGCTGGTCGAAGGAGCGAAGGGCCTCGAGCGGGGAGAAGCTCTCCACGAGCTTCTTCGCGGTGGCGTTGCCGGGGAACCGGCGGAGCTTGGGCTCCCCGTAGGTCACCTCGACCTCGGGCTCGGCGGGCTGGGTCGTCTCGGCGGCGGCGGAGTCGTCGTCGCCCGCGGAGTCGTCGTCACCGGAGGAGTCGTCGTCGTCACCCGAGGACGCCACGGGCGTCTCGATCTTCTCCTTCTTGCCGGCCACGACCCAGGTGGTGAGGTCGTCGCCCTTGCCGCTGACCTCGATGGTCGCGACGGAGGTCTCGTCGTCCCAGGTCATCTTCGTGACGCCGGCGGCGCCGGGATCGAAGACCACGGTGCCGGACTCCTCGGCGGGCTCCTCGGCGTTGCGGACCATCCAGGCCGCCCCGAGGGTGACCACGAGGAGGGCGCCGTAGATCAGGGTCTCTGCGCGCTTCATGCCGTCCTCCTGCGGCGACGAGTCACCCCGGCGCCCGCGCCGATGAGCAGCAGCGGGACGAACGCGGTGGTCCCGTAGAACCAGAGCTTGTCCTCGTCCTTCGTGTGGACGATGGGCGTGTCTTCGATGTCCGAGACTTCCCCGGCGAGCAGGACCTCGCCCTCGAGCCAGAGCACCGCCTCCCCGAACCAGTTCTGGTTCATGGGCACGCGGGAGAAGAGCAGGTCGGAGATGACGTCCGCGTCGGCGGTCACGATGGCCCGGCCGCCCCGCTCCTCGCCCTCGGGCGCAGGGAGCTCGACGGCGGCGGAGAGGTTGAAGACCTCCTTCGTCTCGCCCGCGTCCATCTGCCGGTTGTCGTTCGTGTCCGCGAAGGTGCCGGCCAGCGACCGCAGCGTGAACGTGACGTCGGAGCCGCCGTCCTTCGCCTTGGGATGACCATCGACCTCCTTCAGGGAGCCGGTCACCGGGAACACGACGTTGCCCTTGGTGGTGAGCTTCGTCAGCAGCGTGGTGCTGTCGTGCGAGGTGACACGGTTCGTGTAGAGGATGGACCGGTCACCGATGCGTCGGGTCAGGGCCACGTACTTGCTCTCGTGGGCCAGCGTCGTGCTGTCGACGGTCACGCCGAGCTTGTTCAGCAGCGGTCCGAGCTCCGGGTCCTCCTCCACGTCCGGGTCCACCAGCACGAGCATCGAGCCGCCGCCGTCCAGGTAGCGGACGAGGGACTCCATCTCCTGGGACAGCATGGGGTTCTGGGGCCCGGCGAGGATGACGAGGGTGGCGTCGTCGGGGACGTCCTCGGAGAGGCCCTCCTTGAGCCCCAGGTTCTTCACCTTGTAGTTGAGCTGCTTGAGGACCTCCTTGGCGCCCTTGAGGCCGGGAGCGTCGTCGGACTTCGGGCTCGTGCTGCGCTCGCCGTGCCCCGTGACGAGGTAGGCGACGCGCGGGTCCCGGCTCACCTTGCCGAGCTTCGTCTGGACGTCCTTGTCCAGCTTCTTGAGCTTGCTGCGGGCCTTCTTGGGGTCCACGTCCAGGCGCACCTGCTCGTGGTCCTCGCCCTTGCTGAACACGACGACGCCGTTCTTGCGCGCGCGCAGGTCCTTGGCGAGGGCGGGGTGCATGTCCCGGTCCTTGCGCTGGACCACGAGGTTCGCGCCTGCCTCGCCGAGGTCCGCGAAGTAGGGCTCGATGAGCTCGAGGACGTCGTTCGCCGGCGGGAAGAACAGGGTGACGGTCACCTCCTCGTCGAGGTTGCGCACCATCTCCAGGGTCTGACCCGACGGGACGAGGTTGCGGACCGTGCGCAGGTCGATGCGCTCGTCGGTCTCCGAGGCGACCCAGTTCAGGGCGAACAGCCAGCAGGTGGCCAGCGCTATGGCGAGGCCCGCGTTGCCCGCGTCGAAGAGGCGACGGACCTCGAGGCGCGCGCTGCCGTCCATGGACTCGAGGCTGCGCTCCATCGCGAGGATGGGCAGCGTCGCGCAGAGGATGACGATGGGCCACGCGATGGAGAGGATGAGCGACGGCGTCTCACCGCTGACGACGTCCAGGGCGGAGAGCAGGTAGAGGCCGAGACCGACGAGTCCAGCGACGTAGGCCAGCGCGAGGCGGCCGGTGACGGCCTTGCGGTCGTCGCCGCCCCCCATGCTCCGCAGGCGGAGCCCGAGGGCGCCGAGGCAGAGCACGAGGCCGACCCCGGTGGCGGGCCAGCGGAGCGAGTCGCCGGCGCCGAAGAAGCGCTCACCGACGAAGACGAGGACGAGGCCCGTGAGCCAGGCGAACATGGGCAGAGCGCGGTTCATCGCCACCTCCGCGCGCCGAGCACCTTCTGGGTGAGCAGCAGGAAGAAGAACGTCACCGAGCTGTAGAAGACGACGGACCGGGTGTGGATGGTGCCCTCCCGGAAGTCCTGGAAGTGCCGGTAGTAGAAGTCGAGGTAGGCGAGCAGCTCATCGAGGGGCGGGCTCGCGACGCGGCTGAAGAGCCACATGACGCAGGTCAGCGCGGCGAGGATGCCGCCGAGGACCACCGAGACGACCTGGCTGCTCGTCATGGACGAGGTGAAGGTTCCCAGCGCGGTGGCCGCGGCGCCGACGAGCGCGAGGCCGAGGTAGCCGGCGAAGACGTGGCCGGGGTGGACCGAGCCGTTCACCGCCACCATCAGCGGCATGTAGAAGGACGCGGCGAGGATGAGCAGGACGAAGATCCAGGCGGACATCCACTTGCCGAGGGTGATCTGCCAGTCAGTGGCTGGCGACGTGAGCAGCAGGACCATCGTCCCGTCGTGCCGCTCCTCGGCGATGAGGCGCATGGACAGGAGCACGCTGGCGACGAGCGTCATCCCCATCGAGAAGTAGAAGAAGTCCTGGAGCACCTTGCTCGAGAGCTTCTCGTTGTCGCCGAGGGCGAAGACGTTGAACAGGACTCCCTGCAGCATCAGGATTCCGGCGGCGATGATCCAGCCGCTCCAGCCGCGGAAGTAGGCGCCGAGCTCCCGCCCGACGATGAGCGCGACGGCCCTCATGCCTCTCCCTCCTGGGTTCCGGCGAGCTTGAGGAAGAGGTCCTCGAGCTCACCCGTGGCGGTCTCGACGCGGGAGACGCCGAAGCCGCCTCCGACGAGGGCCGAGACGGCCGATTCGATCTCGGTGGCCGGATCGTCTCCGGCGAGATGGACGGTGACTTCGCTCGGGGCGCCCTCGCCCCCTGCGCGCGTGACCTTGGCCTCCGCGATGCCGGGCAGGGCCGTGAGGGCCGTGACGGCTGCGGTCACGTCGCCGCGGACGTCGATCTCGAAGCTGGCGCCGGTCCCGATGCGGGCGTGGATCTCGTCCTCGCTGCCCTGGGCGACGAGCTGGCCGTCCCCGAGCATGAGGAGGAGGTCGCAGGTCTCCTCGACCTCGAGGAGGTTGTGGGAGCTGATGAGGACGGTGTGGTCGCCGCCGAGGCCGCGGACGAGCTTGCGCATCTCCACGCGCTGGAGCGGGTCCAGGCCGGAGACGGGCTCGTCGAGGATCACGAGGGTGGGGTCGTGGATGATCGCCTGGGCGATGCCGACGCGCTTGCGGTAGCCGAGCGACAGGGTCCCGATGACGCGGTCGCCGTGCTGGGAGAGGCCGGTGCGCTCGAGGACCGAGGGGAGCCGCGCGACGACCTCGGAGCCGCTCATCCCGCGGAGCTTGCCGAGCCAGGTGAGGAAGGCGGAGACGGTCATCTCCTTGTAGAGCGGGGGCTCCTCGGGGAGGTAGCCGATGCGGCGGCGGACCTTGTCGGGGGCGGCGACGACATCGACGCCGTCCACCCGCACGGTGCCCGACGTGGGCAGGAGGAACCCGGCGAGGACCTTGAGCGCCGTGCTCTTGCCCGCGCCGTTCAGGCCCAGGAATCCCGCGATCTGACCTCGCTCGATGGAGAACGAGAGATCAGAGATCGCCCGGATGTCTCCGTAGTACTTGGTCAGCCCATCTACCTCGATCATGGGTCCTCCGTCCGGCTCGCGCCTCGGCGTCCTGGCGGTGCACAGCACCCCAGTCCGCGGGCGGACGAGGGAGCGTAGGACCCGCCTTTCGAATGTCAAACCACGCAGGAGGGCGCGGTGGCGCCCGGCACGGAGGCGGCGAGTTGACTTCGCACGCCGGGGGCGTGCTGCGCGGGCCCGAGGGCCCTTGCGCCGGGCTCACGAGCGCGTCGGCCGTGCGGCCGACCAGGGCCGATGGAATCTAGCGTCGCTTACGGGACGGATCGGCTCGCGGACCAAGGTCCGCTCATCGACCGGCCCGACGCGCCACTGGATTCATCGGCGCGCTCGTTCCGTCCACCCAATCCGACTTCGGCACCCCTCCGGGGATGCCTGCGCAGTCGCTTCGCTCCTTTGCGTGCGCGCAGCGCCGCGCCTCGCAGGCGTCCCCGCCAGGGGCGCCGAAGTCGTAGGTAGTCGGGGCCCCGGATCGCGAGAGGGTCGTCAGATGCGCGACGCGAGCGCCGCAGGCGACCCGAAGGGCGGCCGCTCGCGGCCGTCACGTCGCGGATCTGCCGGGCGTCTCGCGATCTTCCCAGGGGCCCCGCCCGCAAGGGCCCTCGGGCCCGCGCAGCACGCCGCAGGCGTGCGAAGTCCGCAGGAACCGCTATGGTCCGCGCCCTCGACGGCCCCCGGAGTGTCATGTCCGAGACGCCCCTCATCCTGGTCACCAACGACGACGGCATCCGGGCGAACGGGATCTCCGCGCTCGCGGACGCCGCGGCGGCGCTCGGCGAGGTCTGGGTTGTGGCTCCCGAGTCCGAGCAGTCGGCCATGGCCCACGCCCTGACCCTGCACCACCCCCTGCGCATCCGGCAGTACGGCGAGCGCCGCTTCTCCGTCGACGGCACCCCCACCGACTGCGTCTTCCTCGCGGCCCTCCACATCCTCCCCCGCAAGCCCGCGCTGGTTCTGTCCGGCGTGAACCGCGGCGCGAACGTGGGCGACGACGTGACCTACTCCGGCACCGTCTCTGCCGCGCTGGAAGCCGTCATCATGGGCTTCCCCGGCATCGCCGTGAGCCTCGTCCTGACCCACGACGGGCCCCGCGACTACGCCCCGGCTGCCGCCTACGCCGCCGAGCTCGGCGCCGACGTCCTCCGCCGCGGCCTCCCGCCGAAGACCTACCTCAACGTGAACGCGCCCCAGCTCCCCGCGGAGCAGATCAAGGGCGTCCGCGTCACCACCCTCGGTCACCGCCTGTACGACGACCGCATCATCGAGTGCGAGGACCCCCGGGGCCGCCCCTATTACTGGATCGGTGGCAAGCACTTCGAGGCCAAGGACATCCCCGGCTCGGACTGCAACGCCGTCCTCGACGGGTACATCTCGGTCACCCCCCTGCACGCCAACCCCACCGATCACGGGATGATCGAGGAACTCCGGGGCTGGCAGATCGAGCAAGGCTGATGATCCGCACCAACGTGGGTCGGTACGACACGCTCCGGCGCAAGATGGTCAGCCAGCAGCTCGGCCGCATCGCGGACCGCCGGGTCCTCGACGCCATGGCGCGCATCCCTCGCGAGCGCTTCGTCGGCTCGGTCATGCAGCCGCGCGCGTACGAGGACGGCCCGCTCCCCATCGGTGAGGGGCAGACGATCTCCCAGCCGATCATCGTCGCCCGGATGACCGAGCTCCTCGGCCTCGACGGCCACGAGAAGGTCCTCGAGATCGGCACCGGCAGCGGGTACCAGACCGCCGTCCTCGCCGTCCTCGCCCACCAGGTGATCAGCGTCGAGCGCATCGGCGCCCTCGCCCGCGCTGCCCGACGCCGCCTGTCCGACCTCGGGCTGCGCAACGTGACGGTCCTCGCCGCCGACGGGACCATGGGCCGCTCCGACTACGCGCCGTACGACGCCGTCCTCGTCACCGCCGGCGCCCCGAGCCTGCCTGAGCGACTCGTCGCCCAGGTCGCCGTCGGAGGCCGGGTGGTGATCCCCGTCGGCGACAGCGAGAACCAGGTCCTGCTCCGGGTGACCCGCGAGCCGGACGCGGACGGCGAGGTCCGGTACCGCACAGAACGCTTCGAACACTGTCGGTTCGTGCCGCTCATCGGGCGGTTCGGCTGGAAGGAGAAGACCCCGTGAACATCGACACGAGCTGGATCGAGAGCCTCGTCCGCGACATCCCCGACTTCCCCAAGCCGGGCATCGTCTTCAAGGACATCACCCCCGTCCTCCAGGACCACAACGCCTTCAAGGCGGTCGTCCAGATGGTCTCCCTGAACTACCTGAACTCCGGCATCGACCGGGTCATCGGCGTGGAGAGCCGCGGGTTCCTGTTCGGCGGGCCCGTCGCCTTCGAGCTCGGGACCAACTTCGGGATCGTCCGCAAGGCCGGCAAGCTCCCCTGGGACACGGTGGCTCGCACCTACGACCTCGAGTACGGCAGCGCCACCCTCGAGGCCCACGTGGACACGGTCAAGCCCGGCGAGCGCGTGCTCGTCGTCGACGACCTGCTGGCCACCGGCGGCACGGCCCGCGCCACTGTCGAGCTCATGCGTGAGCTGGGCGCCGAGGTGGTGGGCGCCGCCTTCCTCATCGAGCTGACCTTCCTCCCGGGCCGCAGCGTGCTCGAGGAGATGGGCGTCGACGTGTTCGCGCCGCTTTCCTACTGACTGGAGACTCCATGACCATCGAGAACATCAGCACCCTCGGCGTCCTCGGCGCCGGCCAGATGGGCGCCGGCATCGCCCACGTGGCGGCCGTCGCCGGCTACTCCGTCCACCTCGCCGACATCTCCGTCGAGCGGGCCGAGGCCGGCAAGGCGGGCATCGGCAAGCGCCTCGCCCGCGCCGTGGGCAAGGGCCGCATGGAGCAGGCCGACGCCGACGCCGCCCTCGCGCGCATCACCCCCTGCACCATCGACGCCTTCGCCGGCGTGGACGTGGCCATCGAGGCGGCCACCGAGAACGTCGACCTGAAGCTCGCCCTGTTCAAGCAGCTCGACGAGATCGTCCCCGCCGGCCGGATCCTGGCCACGAACACCTCGTCGATCTCCATCACGAAGATCGGCGCCGTGACTTCGCGCCCCGAGCTCGTCATCGGGATGCACTTCATGAACCCCGTGCCGGTCATGAAGCTCGTCGAGGTCATCCGCTCGCTGGAGACCTCCGACGAGGTGGTGGCCACGACCGTCTCCCTGGCCGAGTCCATGGGCAAGACGTGTGTGGAGGCGAAGGATCAGCCGGGCTTCGCGGTGAACCGCATCCTGATGCCCTACATCAACGAGGCCTTCTGCGCGCTCTACGAGGGCATCGCGACCGCCGAGGACATCGACACGTCCATGAAGCTCGGGACGAACGTCCCCATGGGGCCGCTGACGCTGGCCGACTTCATCGGCCTCGACACCTGCCTCGCGATCATGGAGGTCCTGTACACGGGCTTCTGCGACAGCAAGTACCGCCCCTCGCCGCTGCTGCGGAAGTACGTCGAGGCCGGGCTCCTCGGCCGCAAGACCGGTCGCGGCGTCTTCGACTACCGGAAGGCCTGAGCCATGAGCGACGTGGTCCTCTACGAAGAGCGTGACGGCCTCGCGATCGTCGCCATCGACCGCCCGAAGGCGCTCAACGCCTTGAACCCCGCCGTCCTCGACGGCCTCGACGCAGCGTTCGGCAAGGCCCGCGACGCCGGCATCCGCGGCGTGGTCCTCACCGGCTCCGGAGAGAAGGCGTTCGTCGCTGGTGCGGACATCGCAGCCATGGCGAGCCTGGACGCAGCGCAGGCGGAGGCGTTCGCGCGCGCCGGGCAGGCGATCTTCGATCGCATCGCGAACTTCCCGGGCGTCGTCATCGCCGCGGTCGGTGGGTTCGCCCTGGGCGGCGGGATGGAGCTCGCCATGGCGTGTGACCTCATCGTCGCCGCCGAGAACGCGCGCTTCGGGCAGCCCGAGGTGAACCTGGGCGTCATCCCGGGGTTCGGAGGCACCCAGCGCCTGGTCCGCCTCGTGGGGCTCCAGCGGGCCCGCGAGCTGGTGTTCACCGGGCGGATGGTCAAGGCGCCGGAGGCCAAGGAGCTCGGGATCGCCCTCGAGGTCGTCCCCGCGGGTGAGGCGGTCGATCGTGCCCTCGCGATCCTCGCCACCATCGCCACGAAGGGGCCGCTCGCGGTCCAGTACGGCAAGGAGGCCCTGAACGCCCACCTCGACGGGACGCTGGCCGAGGGCCTCGCGACCGAGGCGGCTCTCTTCGGAAAGTGCTTCGCGACGAGCGATCAGACCGAGGGGATGGCCGCGTTCCTGGAGAAGCGCGCCGCCGCTTTCACGGGGAGCTGAGCCTACTCGGGCGGGGTCGTGTCCTCGCCCTTGCCCGCAACACCCGCGAAGGGCCACTCCGACGTCCGCGGCCCGCTGATGGGCGGGGCGTCGGGGCTGTCCGTGGCTTCGAGCCCATCCTTGCGGAACAGAGCGGGGAGCTCGTCGCCCGTGCCCGGGGCGCCGGCGGCCTCCACGGCGCTGTGCAGGAGGCCCCACTCCGCGGTCTGGTTGCCGGACAGGTGGCCCGCGTGGGTCAGCCAGCCGACGGTGTCGCCCGCCATGACGTGGGACGTGAGGACCCGCGGGTGATCCCCGGCGGAGAGCGTGCCCTGCGGTGCCTCGCCCAAGGCTTCGGTCGCCACGTCGATCCAGCTCGCGCCCGTCGGGTGCTCGCCTCCGAGCCGCCAGACGGCTTCCGCGGCGGTGATCGCCCGGTCGAAGCAGTCGACGCCCCCGGCGTCGGACAGCAGGGCGCCGTCGCGCTCGATGCGGAGGACGGGGACGGTGCGGCCGTCCTCGAGGAGGTCCCAGCGGGAGAAGCGGATCGCCATGGCGAGGAGCCTACCGGTCCCCGCAAACGCGTGCCCCCCGACCAGCGAGCCGGTCGGGGGGCAGCGGCGGACCGGGTCCGCGGTGGGGGGGCGCGATTGGGGGGAAGCGCCGCCCCTGGGGGTCAGTAGCGGATGAGCAGGTCGCTCAGGTCCCCGAAGCTGTCCCAGGCCTCGTAGAGGACGTCGACGGCCTCGCCGCAGAAGAGGTTGGACTCACGCTCCCACATGATGCCGCCCCAGATGCCCTCGCCCTCGTACACGAGCTCGAAGGTGTCGATGACGTAGCTGTGGTCGCCGGCGAGGAAGACCGTGGTGTCCACGAAGGAGACGTCGGTCCAGCCATCGAGGTCGTCGACTGCGGCCTGGAACTCGAAGTAGTAGTCGTCGGCGGCCGGGTCGTACTCGCAGAGCCACCACGAGTCGCTGCCATCAAAGACCGGCGCGTGGTTCACGGCCACCGGGGCGGGCGGCGGGGCCGGGTCGTCGTTGTCGTCGACAAAGACGAAGCAACCGGACAGGCCCGAGGTGGCAAAGGCAAGAAGGACAAGGGAAAACAACAGGTTCAGGTAGCGCGACATCTCATTCCTCCAACTCTGGGCGGCCCGCCCGGTTTCTTGTCCTTTCGGACGGGGCAGGGGCGAGAGCCATTCGGAGGTGGGTCGAGAAAACTTCTCAGTCGGCGCCGCGTGCAGCGTTTCGCCGCCGCTTGATCTCCACGAGGGCGAGCATCTCCTCCACGTCGTCGGGGAGGAGGCCGGCGGACTCGAGGGCGACCGCCAGATCCGGCCGGACCCGCGGGGCAGGGGACTCGGGAGGAGGGGGGGCCAGGTCCACCACCAGTCGTCCGCCCCGGGCGGGAGGGCGGCGCAGCGTGAATGTCATGGCGCCCAGATCGACGGTCCAGCCTTCGAGCTCGGCGCGGGCCCAGGGGACGAAGAGGTCCGCGTGGCTCTCGAACCAGGCCGGGTCGAGGGGCGCAGTGGGGTCATCGCGGCGGCGCCGCTTCCAGGCCGAGACGTGCCGGCGGAGCGAGGTGGGGGCGTGGTGATCCTCGAGGGCAGGCAGCAGCGCGTGCTGGAGGATGACCTTCCAGGCGAGGCGCTCCAGCGCGCCCCGGGAAGCAGCATCGAACTCGTCCTTCGCGGCGGGGCGGTCGAGGCACGTCCCCAGGAGGAAGCGGCGGAGTCGCGGGAAGCGCGGGCTGGGGGGCGCGAGGAGCCGGCCCACCTCGCTGCCCCTCTGGGCCTCGTACTTGAGGGAGAGGAGCTCCCGCTCGGAGACATCGAGCTCGTGAGCCATCCGAAGGACGAGCTCGTCGGAGGGGAGCCGCTCTCCCCGCTCCACCATCCCGATGAAGTTGCCCGTGGTGAGGTCCAGCCGGGCGCCGAGCTCGGCCATGGTGAGGCCGAGGTGGCGCCGACGGTCCTTGATGCGGAGGCCGAGGGCCGTGGGGGATGGGGAGGCCACGGTCGCAGGCTAAACGACCCGGGCCGGGGAGGGGACCGGTTGCGCGTGCCGCGGGGCTCGGCGCGGAGCAGGGGCGCGTTTACGTGGCATTTACGCTCGCGGGGGAGGCTGGCGTGGTTAGACTGGATGAACCCGAGCTGGAGGCCAGACATCTCGCACCGACCCACCGCCATGATCCCCGCGCTGCTGGCTCTGTTGCCGGCGCTGGTCCTGTCCGGCTGGACGCGGGCGTGGTTCGAGGAGCGCAACGCCCCGGCGCCGGTGGTCGAGGTGGACGAGACCGCAGAGCGTCGGGTGGTGCTCGAAGTGTTCATCGCCGAGGGTGGATATCGCCTGAGGATCTCCGAGCCGGAGACCGAGGGCTGGCAGCCGCCCCTGAGGACGGCCCGACGGACGAAGCTCCGGGCGCGCGAGACCTTCGTGGCCCTCGGGCCCGGGCTGCCGCCCGAGCGGGTGGTGGCCGAAGCCGAGGCGCTGCTCGAGGGCAACGAGCGTCCGCTGGTGCAGCTGCGGGCCGAGGACGCCATTCCATGGGCGCGGGTCCTGGAGGCCGGCGAGGCCCTCGAGCCGCTGCTGGGGCGGCCCATCGACACGGGCTCGCTGCTGGCGGGAATGCTGGTGGACGCCCGCCCCTGAGGAGACTGCGCTCCCGCCAGGAAGCTGGTGGACGACCGCCCTGAGGACGACTGCCTCCCCGCCAGGTCTCCCCACACCCGTCCCGCCCCCCCACAAATGGACCCATCCTCGCCAACCTCCGCGCCCCCGGATTGATCTGCAGTGCCGAAGGCATTGCAGATATCCAGGCGTACGCAGCCGTCCGGACCCCCACCTCCGCCCCCCGACCGGGCATCCCCGGAGTCCCCCGAATCAACCCTTGATCGCTGCCCAGCAACCCATCATTATGCGGCGTCTTGGTGACCCTAGTGGGGCATCGAGGTGGGGATGCCCGACCCCCACGAAGGAGACCGCATGCTTCGAAGCCGCGCCCTGTCGTCCTTGTCCCTCGCCGCCGTCTGTGCCGTCGCCGGCCTCTCCAACGCCGGCTGCACCGAGTCCGAGATTCGCGCCCTCCGCGCGCGGTTCGACATCACCTGGTCCGAGGACTTCGGCTTCGTCCCGGGTGACCTCGAGACCTCCGGGTTCCTCTTCGGTGAGGTGACGACGGCCGAGATCGCGACCATCGAGGTCGCCATCAGCAACGCGGGCACCGCGGACCTCGACGTGCTCCAGCTGGACATCGTGAGTGCGACCTTCGACGAGAACGGGGACCTGGCGAACGAGATGGTGGTGGAGAACCACCCCGAGCTCAGCCACAGCGGCATCCCCAACACGGTCCCCAACGACGCCGTCTACAACTTCGAGATCGTCTTCGCGCCGGCGTTCGGCACGCCTCTGGACGACAACCTGTACCTCGCCGTGCAGCACGAGCTGAACGACGACGGGCCGAAGCTGTACATCCCCATCACCGGCACCGCGGTCGGTGAGCCCCAGCCCGACATCTACAGCAAGCCCGAGTGGGTCGACTTCGGCGTCGTGCAGACCAGCACCACGTCGCCGCCGGCGGATATCCTCGTCGGCAACCAGGCGCCGGGGACGCTCAACGTGAGCACGGTCACCGTCGACGACCCCACGAACTTCACGGTGTACGCGAGCGCGCTGGAGGGGCAGACCCTCGAGCAGGGCGACTCGGCCGTGATCACCGCGGAGTTCCACCCGACCTCCCAGGGCGAGCACAGCGCCACGATCCTCATCGCGTCCAACGACCCCAACGAGGACCCGTACAGCATCCAGCTGAACGGGATCGGGGACCCGCCGGAGCTCGGCAAGGCGCCGACGGCCCAGTGCACGGTGACCTTCGACGGCAACACCGGGCAGTCGGTCCAGGGTCTGCATGCCTGCCCCAGCGGCAACTGCCCCACTGCGTTCTTCAACGGGACGGGCTCCACCGATCCCTCCGGCCTGGCCCTGACCTACCAGTGGACGCTGAACTCGGCGAGCGGCTCGGCCGAGACCCTGTCGAACCCGACGGCGGCGAACCCCTCGCTGGTCCTCGACGTGGGCGGCACCTACTCGGCCACCCTCGTGGTCACCAACTCGAACAACCAGGCGAGCCAGCCGGCTACCTGCACCGTCGAGGCCATCCCGAACGAGAACTTCCGCGTCGAGCTGTCGTGGCAGAACTCGGGCGACGACATGGACCTGCACCTGCTGCGCGCGCAGCCGGCGGGCCAGCCGCGCACCGACGGCGACTGCTACTACGCCAACTGCCAGTCCGGCGGCTGGGGCGGCGCTCTGGACTGGGGCGTCAGCGGCGTCACCGACGACGACCCGGCCCTCGACCTCGACGACATCTCCGGCATCGGTCCGGAGAACATCAACATCATCCAGCCGGCGCTCGCGCCGTACGACGGGTGGTACGAGGTCTTCGTCCATGACTACCCGGGCAGCGTCTACGAGCCGGCCAACCCCGTGACGGTGAACATCTACCTGAACGGCGTGCTGACGCAGACGTACAACTTCTCGATCTCCGGCGAGGACAGCGACTACTACGTCGCCAAGATCGAGTGGCCGTCGGGCAACATCGTCGCCTGCAACGGCCTCGCCGGCTGCCCCTGACGGGCGATCTCGGCGTCGCTCACTGCCCCTGACTACTCGCGGGTGACCTTCACCCGGCCCGGGAACGTCTTGCCGGGGTCCAGCCGCACGTTGCGTGGCTTCGCGGGGAGTCCCTCGATGCGGAGCGTCGCGGGCTGCTCTGTGAACACCACGCGCCGCAGCGTCGTCTCCTCCCCGACGGTGAACGCCAGCAGCAGCGGCGTGGGCAGGGGCAGCTTCGGGTCCGTCTCCCGGCCCCCGTCCACGACGCCCGTGCCCACCAGCGTCCAGCTCCCCGCGTCCTCCTCCACCGACCAGGTGAGCCGCGCCTCCGGCAGCGAGGGCGTGTTGAGCACCCAGCCGTAGGCCCACGGACGCAGGTCCACCCCCGCCCGGCTCTGGACCGCCGTCAGGAACTCCGCCAGATCGTAGGCATCCCCCTGAGCGAGCTCCCGCAGCGCGCCCGCCACCACCTCGTCACCCACGAGCAGGCGTAGCGAGTGGAGTAGCAGCGGCCCGCGCAGCATGCGGTTCGCGGACGCAGAGCCGCCCCCCATGTCCAGCCACACCGCGCCGCCGAGGAGATCGCGCACTCCCCCCTGCAGCCCGGCCGGCCCGCCTCCCGTGATCGCGTCGAGCCACCCCTGCCGGAACGACGTCAGCTGCCCATGGCAGCGCCCGCCGAGGCCGCCGTCCTCCAGGACGATGAACCGCGCCCACATCGTGAGCCCCTCGGACAGCCATCGGTCGTGGTAGCCCCGCGGGCCGGTGTCCACCTCCAGCCACTGACGCGCCAACGCTCCCAGGAGCGTGTCGACCCCCACCCGGGTCGTGACCACCTGGTTCGGCGGCGCGTCGAACTGCGGGACGGTGATCACCCCGGGGAGGTCTACGCGGCCCCCGGTCCCCGCCCCCCGCTCCACGATCTCCAGCTCCGTGTACGGGAACGGCCCCAGCAGCTCGGTCAACGCCGCGAGGCGCTCGGCCAGCTCGGGCCCGAAGCGGGCGTTCGGCAGCGGGTGCTCGGGGTTGCGGTGGAGCCTGACCAACGGCGCGCCGTCCCTCGGCTTGAAGACCTCCGTCCTCGCGTCCGCCACGATGAGCGCGCCGCCGAAGATCGGCTCCGACTCCCGCGACGTCACCGTCTTCACGCGGCCGTCGGTCTCCTCGCCGATCCGGTGGCCCGAGGCGACCACCTCCCAGAACTTCGGGACGGCGACGATGGACGTCAGCGTGTGCCGGTCCAACCCGGCGGTCCGCGGGTACCACGCCTCCCGCCCGAACATGCGCACCCCGGTCATCCCGCGCGGCTCGAGCACGTCTCCGGCCCAGGCAACGACCACCTCCGCCTCGGTGGTCGACGCCGGCAGCTGCACGTGGATCCGGTTGCCTGACCGCAGGAAGGGCAGGGGAGCGCCGTCCTTGTCGGCCACCCCGCGGACCTCCCAGCCATCCCAGGGGTGGTCGTACGCGCTCACCACCCCCTCATCGAGGGCCAACACCACGTGGGACGACGGCGCCCGCGCTCGCAGGCTGAGCCGCGCGCTCCCGTCGAGCGTCTCGAGCTGCCGGTCGGGGCCGATGGGGCCACTCACCGCCACGGACAGCGTCGCGGACTCCAGATCCCAGGGCAGGGCCGGCTCCTCCAGCGCGAAGGGCGTCCCCTGGTCGGCGACCGCGCCCTCGCCGGGGAACCCGCCGTACACGAGGTGCCGGGTGCTGCCGTTGGCGCGACGGAGCCAGGCGCCCGGCTCCCGGGGATCACCCAGAGGCCCTGTCGGCGCCCACACCCAGGTCAGCCACGGGGAGAGCACCTCCAGGGAGCGCTCGGGGTTCGTGTTGCGGACGCCCTGGGTCCGCGCATCCACCAGCAGCCCCCCCTGCGTCGGATCGAGGGCGGCGAGGATCTCCCCCGGAGGGCGCCACCCGTCCGGGTTCACATACCGGAAGCCGTTCCCGCGCCCCTGCACCAGCGCCCACACGTCCGGCGGGACGTTCCCGGGCTGGAGCCCGCCCGCCTGGGCGATCAGGTCGTCGACCGCGCCGTCCGAGCCCACGAGGTAGACCGCGTCCACCACCGCGGTGCCTGGCAGGTCGAGGAAGCGGTCGTGCAGCTGCGGCGTGCGCTGGGGCCCGGGGCTCCGGACCTCGAGGGTCCCTTCGCCGAGGAACAAGGCGCCGACAGTGCGCCCGCAGGCGGTGAGCCCGAAGAGCGTGCCCTTGCCGAGCTCCAACCCCATGTAGTCGCGAGACAGGCTGAGCCCGTCGACGTCCGCGCGCTGCCCGGCGACGGGCTCGATGTCTTCCCAATGACAGGGTTCGGCGGCGTGGACCGCCAGGGGCGCCGCCAGGGCGCAGAGCAGCCAGGCGCTGCGGATCAGTCCTCGTCCTCGAGGGCCTCGATCCCCACCGTCGTGTCCATGATGGGCGGCGTCGAGGTGGTCGAGTGGCCGACCTTGCTCGGAGCGGGCAGCTCCTCGTCCAGCGTGGACACTGGCTCCGTGTCGTCCGCGTGCAGGGACAGGTCATCCGGGCGGCCCTCATCGTCGTGGATGGGGGGCATCTTTCCGGTCGCCTCCGGCGGGATGTCCGGCATGTCCGGGACCGCGGGCAGGGCCGGGTTCGTCGCGGCGAACTCGGTGTCGTCGTCCTCGACGTCGTTCACCGTGTCCTCCGTCGTCGGATCGAGCGCGGGGATGGTGGGTGAGTCGACGCCAGGATCGGTCAGGGGGATCTTCGTGCGGCCGCTGTCCACCCGCTCCAGCAGCGGGACCTCGGACGTGCGGGTGAAGACGTCCTCGGGGTCGACCAGCTCGCCGAAGGGTCCGAGCTGCATGCCCGCGACGTCCTTGAGGACCTCGGGGATCCCGACGGGGCGCGGGTCGCCCGTCTCCGTGCCTTCGAAGAGCTCGTCCAGCGACTGGGCCCCGGTCTCGATGGCGTCCTCGGACAGGACGAGGTCGTCGTCCACCTCCGGCGCGGCGGGCTCGGGGGTCTCTCGCAGGATGGAGAACGGGGTCGCCGGCCAGTCCACGCCCTCGTAGAGATGGCAGGCCACCCGGTGGCCGTCCCGCGCCGTCGTGATCTCCGGCGACTCCACCCGACAGCGGTCGAACACGAGGGGACACCGCGTGTGGAAGTGGCACCCTGGAGGCGGGTTGATCGGGTTGGGGACGTCGCCCTCGAGGATGACCCGCTGCTTCTTGCGGCCCGGCTTCGGGATCGGGATCGCCGATAGCAGGGCCTGCGTGTACGGGTGCAGGGGGTTCTCGAAGAGGTCGTCGCAGGTGCTCATCTCGACCACACGGCCGAGGTACATCACCGCGATGCGGTCGGCGATGTGCCGCACGACGGCGAGATCGTGCGCGATGAACATGTAGGAGAGCTCGTACTCGTCCTGCAGATCCCGCAGGAGGTTGAGCACCTGCGCCTGCACCGAGACGTCCAGCGCCGAGACCGCCTCGTCGCACACGATGAACTTCGGGTTCAGGGCCACCGCCCGGGCGATGCCGATCCGTTGGCGCTGACCGCCCGAGAACTCGTGCGGGTAGCGGTTCACGTAGCTCGCCTGGAGGCCGACGCGCTCCAGAAGCTCCCGCGCTCGCTCGATGCGCGCGTCCCCGTGGGCGATGCCGTGCAGCTCCAGGGCATCTCCGATGAGCGCCCCGACCGTCATCCGTGGGTTCAGGGAGCTGTAGGGGTCCTGGAAGATGATCTGCATGTGGCGGCGCGCCGCCCGCAGCTCGTGGGGAGGCATCGAGAAGATGTTCTTCCCCTCGAAGGTCGCCGTCCCCGCGGTCGGCTCCAGCAGGCGGAGCACCGTCCGACCGACCGTCGTCTTGCCGCAGCCCGACTCCCCGACGACCCCGAGGGTCTCCTTCGGGTAGATGTCGAAGCTGACGTCGTCCACGGCCTTCACCGCGCCCACCGTCTTGCCGAAGAGGCCCTTCTTGATGGGGAAGTACTTCTTGAGGCCGCGGACCTCGAGGAGCGGCTTGATGAGGGCGCCGGGCCCGCCGAGCTGGGACGTCATGCCGGCGTCTCCTCGTGCTTGGCGCGGACCTCGTCCACGTGGTGACAGGCCACGAAGTGACCCGGGTCGATCTCCTCGATGGGCGGCTCCGTGGTGCAGACCTCGGTGGCGTACCGGCAGCGCGCACGGAAGCGGCACCCCTCGGGGAACGCGACCGCCGAGGGCACCATGCCCGGGATCGTGGGGAGCTCGCCGCGGGCGCCGTCGATGTCCGGCAGGGACGAGAACAGGGCCTCGGTGTAGGGGTGGGCCGGCCGCTCGAAGAGGCGGTACACGTCCGTGTACTCGGCCACCTTGCCCGCGTACATCACCACCACGCGGTCGCAGGTCTCGGCGACGACGCCCAGGTCGTGGGTGATGAGGAGGATGGCCGTCCCCGTCTCCCGCTGGAGCTGGTTCATCAGGTCGAGGATCTGGGCCTGGATGGTCACGTCGAGCGCGGTCGTCGGCTCGTCGGCGATGAGGAGCTCAGGGCCGCACGCCAGGGCCATCGCGATCATCACGCGCTGCCGCATGCCGCCCGACATCTGGTGGGGGTACTCGTCGACCCGCTTCTCCGGCGACGGGATGCCCACCTTGCTCAGCATCTCGATGGCGCGGCGGCGCGCCTCCTGCTGGGTCGTGCCCTCCTCGTGGATGAGGATGGCTTCGATGATCTGGTCGCCCACGGTGTAGACCGGGTTCAGCGACGTCATCGGCTCCTGGAAGATCATCGCGATGTCGTTGCCGCGGATGTCTCGCAGCTCCTTGTCGCTCAGCTTCGTCAGGTCTCGGCCCTTGAAGCGGATGGCGCCGTCCACGATCTTGCCCGGCGGGCGGGGGATGAGGCCCATGATGGACAGGGCCGTCACCGACTTCCCGCAGCCGGACTCGCCGACGACCCCCACCGTCTCCCCGGCGTGGATCGCGTAGGACACGCCGTCCACGGACCGGGCGGTGCCGATGTCCGTGAAGAAGTACGTGCGGAGCCCGTCGAGCTCGAGCAGCGGCTTGGAGGCCTGGTCGGTCACGGCACTACTTCCGCAGCTTCGGGTCGAGGGCGTCGCGGAGCCCCTCGCCGACGAGGTTGAGCAGGGAGACGGTCACGAAGATGGCGAAGCCCGGCGCGAGGATGAGGTGCCAGGCGCCGGACGCGTAGCCCTCGGACAGCGTCTGGCCCCAGGACGGCGCGGACAGGTCGCCGAGACCGAGGAACGAGAGCGTGGACTCGAGCAGGATCGCCGAGGCCACGCCGAAGGTCGCCGAGACGAGCACCGGGGCCACCGCGTTGGGGAGGATGTGCTCGAAGATGATCCGCCGGGTGGGGTAGCCGAGGGCGGTCGCGGCGAGCACGAACTCCTGGTTGCGGAGTCTGAGGAACTCGCCGCGGGTCAGTCGGGCGACGCCGGTCCATCGGACGAGGCCGATGATCAGCATGATGTGGAAGATCGAGGGCTCTTCGAGGAACGCCGCGAGCGTGATGATCACGAAGAACGTGGGCAGCGCCATCGTGATCTCGATGATGCGCTGGATCCCGATGTCCACGCGGCCGCCGAAGAAGCCGGCGAGGGAGCCGAGGATGATCCCGATCGTCACGTAGATCGACACGGCGATGACGCCGATCGTCAGGGAGATCCGGGTGCCGTAGAGGATACGGACCGCGACGTCGCGGGTGGACTGGTCGACGCCGAGGACGTGGGCCGGGTCGATCTTGAACAGTCCCTCGGAGATGCCCTTCGCGAGCACCGCGCTGTCGATGGCAGTGACCACCGGGTCCGAGATGGCGACGATCCCGCGGTTCTCGCCCAGCTTCGTCAGCAGGGGCACCAGCGCCGGGTCCGCCTCGTTCTTGCGGAGCATCCGCGTGCCCTTGCCCTGGAGCCGGATGGCGCGGAAGGTCCGCGGCTTCTCCAGCGAGCTGAACCCCGTCATGCGGGCGTCCACCTGGAACGGCGGGTAGATCGCGGAGACGTCCTTGCCGTCCACCTGGGCGGCCAGCTCCTCGGTCGGGTACTGGCGGTACTCGGAGCCGTCCAGCGTGAAGAGCAGCCCGAGGAAGAGGACCACGAAGCCGCCGACGAGGTACTGGGCCTCCTTGACCATCTTCCGGCGGCGCGGGCGCTTGCGCATGCCCTTCTTCGCGAAGCCGCGGACGCGGAACAGCCACCCGATGAGTACCGGGGTGCCGAGCAGCATCAGCAGGTTGAAGAAGAGGTCGACCGGGTTCTCGAAGAAGTTGCGGTCGATGAGGGAGGCGAGCCACGGGAACGACGACTCGCCCTCGAGCGACCAGTAGAACGGACGCGTGGATGCCAGCACCGGCGCGAACGTGGCGAGCGTGAAGAGGACGAGGAGCCCCCACAGAGACCAATAGGCGACCCGGTTTTTCTTGAACTGGGTCCAGACGATGTCCCCGTAGGTCAGGTCGCGGTCTTCGGGGTCGGTCCCGGCGGCGTCCGCTTCGAGGAGCGCCGTGAGCTCATCCTCGATGTCGCTCGCGGTCATCATCGCGACCTTGCCGGTGGTGCTCGCCGGGTCCGTCGTGACGACGCGGTCCGTCACCGCGTCTGCGGGATCGGCTGCGCCGGCGCCCGGGTCGGCGCCGAGCTCCTCGGGCTCGTTCTCGGGGGAGTCGCTCACGCGGCTAGTCGAAGGTGATGCGCGGATCGACCAGCGCGTACGCGAGGTCGGACAGCAGCATGCCGATGAGGGTGAGCACGGAGGACAGCAGCAGCACCGCCATCACCGCGTTGTAGTCACGGACGCCGATGCTCTCGAAGACGTACAGCCCCATGCCAGGGATGCCGAAGATCTTCTCGATGACGACGGAGCCGCCGATGATGGTGGGCAGCAGGGTCGCGAGCAGCGTGAGGATCGGGATCATCCCGTTGCGGGCGGCGTGCTTGATGATCACGACCCACTCGGGCAGCCCCTTGGCGCGCGCCGTGCGGATGTAGTCCGAGCGGATGACGTCGAGCAGGCCGGTCCGGGCGTAGCGGGACAGCACCGCGAGGCCGGCGTAGCTGAGGCAGATGATGGGCAGGAAGACGTGCCACAGCACGTCCTTGATGTACTCGAGTCCCGTCATGTGGGACGTATCGAGGCTCGCGAAGCCCGTCGTTGGCAGGGCCTGCCAGGGCGTGCCGCGGGTCAGCAGGTTCAGCAGGAACACCCCGACGAAGAAGCTCGGCAGGCTGTAGAGCATGAACAGGACCACCGTCAGGACGCGATCCGCGGGGCTGTTCTGGTTCGCCGCCGACCAGATGCCCAGGGGCACCGACAGCAGGTAGATGAGGATCACCGAGGTGAAGCTCAGGGTGATGGAGTACTTGAGCTTGCTGATGACCTTGCTGATCACCGGCTGCTTGTCCACGTGGGAGATGCCGAAGTCGAGCCGGACGAGGTTGCCCCAGTACTTCGCGAAGCGCGTGTCGAACAGGAAGATGCTGGTCTTCTCGCCGAAGCTCCACGTCCAGCGGTCCTTGTTCTCCTCGAACCAGCCCGCCCACTGACGCTGGACCTCAGCCTCCTCGGCCGCGGTGGCGTCCTTGCCGTAGACCCAGGTGCGGACGCGCTCGTTCTCCTGCGAGATCTCCCGGTTGAGCTGCCGCTCCTCGTCCGTCAGCTTGCCGCCGTACTGCTTGAGGAGCCCCCGCTGGGCGTTCATCGCCAGGGACTGGGCTGCGAGGGCGCGCACGGACTTGTCCGGGTCGGTCTGGAGCAGCTCGACGAGGCCGGGGATCGAGTAGTGACCCCAGTCGATGACGTCTTCCTGGGCCTCGATCTTGTCCTTCGGGAGGACCTCCTCACCGGGGGCGAGGATCTTGCCGAGCGCGGTGCGGATGGTGCTCGCCCCGAGGGCGAAGCGGGTGTTCACCAGGATGGGCTTGTCGAGGTTGAACTGCTCCTTGAAGAGCCGGTAGCTCTCCTGGTTCTGACCGGCGAGCTGCGCGGACTGGCCCCCGTCTCCCGCGCCGAGGATCTCCGCACCGGGGTTGCCGGGCGCGAAGTTCAGCACGATGAACACGATCAGCGAGATCGCGAAGAACGTGGGGATCATCAGCAGGATGCGCTTGATGATGTAGGCGCCCACTCGGTCTCCTCCCTGCTCTCTCGGGGTCCGACTACCTGGCCGACGCGGCCAGGAACCAGGGGCGCGGGTTCATGTAGGGGCGGACCTTGCCGAAGGTCACGCTCTGCAGCTCCTTCTGCCAGTACGCCTTGCGCTTGCGCGTGTAGAAGAAGGTGTAGGGCTGCTCGTCGTAGACGAGGCGGTGGAAGGAGTTGGCCAGGCGCACGCGCTCGTCGTAGTCGAACTCGCGCTGCAGGGCCTCGATGATCTCGTCCGCCTTCTCGTTGCGGAAGCCGACGCGGTTGGACCCCTTCGGGATGTCCGCCTGGCTGCTGTGCCAGATCTGGAAGAAGTCCACGTCCGGCGAGGAGATCCAGGCGAGCGTCACCGCGTCGAACTCGCGGTCGTCGACCTTCTTGAGCAGGTTGGACCACTCCATGGGCCGCACGTTCATGCGCACGCCGATCTTCGCCAGGTCCTCCTTGTAGATGTTGCCGAGCGTCTTGTACTCGTCCGAGCTGCCGTAGACCGTCAGGTCGAACTCGAACTCCACGGTGGCGCCGTCGATGCTCTTGTCCCGCAGGCCGTTGCCGTTCGAGTCGACCCAGCCGGCCTCCTCGAGCAGCGCTGCGGCGCGGTCCAGGTCGAACGGGATGGCCGGCAGCGAGGTGTCGTAGTAGGGGGCGTTGATCGTCGGCATCGGGCCGGTGACCCGCTGGCCCAGGCCCATGAACACGTCCTCGAGCAGCAGCTCCGCGTTGAACGCGTGCGACATGGCCCACCGGACGCGCTTGTCTCCGAACCACGGCTTGTCGGCGTTCCAGCCCACGTAGAAGTAGCTGTGGGTCCAGAACTCACCCTCCTGGAGGGAGCCGTCCTTGAAGGGGGAGTCGGGCAGGCCCTCGAGCACCTCGCTGCGGTACTGGGCCGGCTGGAGCTGGCTGAGGTGCAGCTCCTCCGTGCGCAGGAGACGCGCCCAGGCGACCTGGTCCTTGAGGATGCGGAAGAGCACCTTGTCGTGCGCGTTGCCGCCGAGGGGGTAGCGCGGGGCCCGCTCGAGCTCGATCTTGACGCCGGGCTCGAAGCTGACGAAGCGGTAGGGCCCGCAGCCCAGGGCCTTCGGGTTGTACCAGTGGTCCTGGAGGCGAGCCCCCATGACGGAGTCGTCGTACCGGGTGCCACCCTGGTCGTACGCGTAGAGGAACTCGGGCACCGGGTAGATGCTCGTCATGATCATCAAGTGGGTGTACTTCGGCTCCTTCCACTTGATCTCGAAGGTGAAGTCGTCGATGGCCCGGTAGCTGTCCAGCGACTCGAAGTAGCTCCGCAGAGGCGCCGCGCCCGCGACCTGCGGGTTGTTCAGCATGTCCATCGCGAAGACCATGTCCTTCGCGGTGACCTGATGATCGCCCTTCAGCCAGTCGAACTCGCCGGTGGAGTAGTCCACGGCAGGGGCGTGCCAGTAGACGTCCTCGCGGAGCTTGAAGGTGAAGGTGAGCTTGTCGTCCGAGACCACCAGGGAGTAGGCGAAGTCGGCCGCCTTCTTGGACGGGTCGGTCCGGTGGTACTTGATGAGGAACATGCTGACGTACTTCTGGATCTCGGAGACGTCAGCGCCGTTCTCGGCGAGGAAGTTGAAGCCCTTCGGGTCCGAGCCGAACTTGAGGTTCAGCGTGCCGCCGCCCTCGGCCACCGGCGGGAGCCACTGGGCGTCACGGACGAGCAGGTTGTTCGGGTCCCGGAACGCCTCGGTGATGTAGGCCGGCTCCTCGACGCCGAAGATGCCGCCGCTGGGGCTGGCCGAGGCCGAGCCCGCGGCCGGCAGGCCGTTCTCGATGGCCTTCTCGAGCGAGGCGACGCGATCGAGCAGCTCGATCTGGTTCCGCTCGGTGCGGTCGGTCTGCCAGACGTTGAGCGCCACCACCACGATGAGGATGGCGAGCAGCGCGACGCTGAAGATGCTTCTCAGGAGTCCCTGGGTCATGGCGCCTCGAAGAGCGGCGGGGCCCGAAGTGCGCCCGGCCTGGTCGGCGGGCAGTCCCGTCCCGGGACCACCTGGGCCCCGTCAAGGTCGGGGATGGCGGCAAAACTACGGAGATCGCCTAGCGTTGTCAACGCAGCGTCACCGGGGCCCGATGCCGGTCCGTACGCCGAACGGGCGGGTCTCCAGCAAGGTGCCGACCCCGGCGACGAGCATGACGAGGCGGTCGACGCCCAGCGCGTTGCCGGCGCAGTCGGGCAGTCCAGCGTCCAGGGCGTCAAGGAACGCCTCGTCCACCGGGTACGCCTCCTTGCCGAGCGCGACCCGACGGGCGTTCTCCGCCTCGATCCGGGATCGCTGCTCGTCGGGGTCCGCGAGCTCGTGGTAGCCGTTGCAGAGCTCGACCCCGCAGGCGTAGAGCTCGAACCGCCCGGCGGTGGGGCGCCCCTGGGCGTCCGGCCGGATCCGGGCGAGGGCGGCGCGATCGGTCGGCCAGTCCGTGACGAAGACGGGGACATCGAGGCCCAGCTCCGGCTGGACGACGGCGCCGAGCGCGAGATCCATGAGCTCCTCGGTGGAGCAGTCGCCCGGGGGGCGGACCCCGGCGCCGCGGAGGAGCCGTCCGAGCCGCGCCGGGTCGGGATCGAAGGCGTCGCACCCGGTGGCGTCTTCGAAGACCTCGGCGAAGGTCAGGCGCGGAAACGCCGGACCTTCGGCGCGCGCGTCCGCTTCCTCGCCGCCGTGGCGCAAGACGCCGTCGCCCAGCGCCGCCGCGGCGCGCACGAGGGCCTCGGTGGTGTCCATGCAGCCCCGATCGTCGGCGCCGACCTCGTACCACTCGAGCATCGTGAACTGGGGCTCGTGGAGCGCGCCCCGCTCGCCGGCGCGGAACGCCGGACCCAGCGAGTGGATGTCCCCGCTCCCCGCCGCGAGCAGGCGCTTCATGGCGTACTCGGGGCTGGTCGTGAGGAAGCCGCGGTGGCCGTCCAGGAGGACCGCGGGGGCATCGAGGTGCGCGTCGACGCCGGGGGACGGGACGAGCAGCGGCGTCTCCACCTCCAGGGAGCCGCGGCCGTCGAAGAACGCGCGCAGGCCAGCGAGCACCCGCGCGCGCAGGGCCAACGTCTCGCGGGTGGCGGTGGGCCGCCAGGACATGGGGGAGCCTCGCCGGGGAGGGCTACTTCTTGACGCGCTCGACGTAGTCGCTCGTGCGCGTGTCCACCTTGATCCAGTCGCCTTCGTCCACGAAGAGCGGGACGTTCACGATGGCGCCGGTCGACAGCGTCGCGGGCTTCGTCGCGCCCTGGGCCGTGTCACCGCGGACGCCGGGGTCGCACTGGGTGATCTCGAGCTCCACGTGGTTCGGCGCGTCCACGGACAGGGCCTTGCCGCGCCAGAAGAGGACGTCGTACTCGAGGTTGTCCACGAGCCACTTCACCGTGTCCCCGAGGTTGGCCTCGGTGAACTGGAACTGCTCGTACGTGGTGCCGTCCATGAAGTGGAAGAACTCGCCGTCGCTGTACAGGTACTGGCAGGTGCGCGAGTCGATGTCCGCCGCGTCGGTCTTCTCATTCGACTTGATCGTGCGCTCGATGGTGTTGCCGTTGATGTAGCTGCGGATGCGGATGCGGGTGAAGGCCTGGCCCTTGCCCGGCTTCACGAAGTCCGAGCTGACGATGAGGTAGGGCTGGCCGTCGATCTCGACCTTGACGCCCTTGCGCAGATCGGTGTGGCTGAGGGTGGCCATCGAAGAGCTCCTGTATGAGGGGGTGACGCGACCCCTTCGGGCCCGGCGAGGGCGGGAGACTACCTCAGGGCCGGTCGCGGTCAAGCAGGCGTCGACGGCGTCCCAGGAGCAGCAGCAGGGCCAGGGCGAGCGGCGACGCGGACGGCGCGCTGGTCGCGCAGGAGCAGGCGCTGTCGTCGATGGGCGGGGGCTGCTCGTCCACGGGGAAGGTGGCGTCGTCGTCATCGCCCGCGCTGTCGTCGTCGTCGGCTGCGTCGTCGTCGTTCGCTGCGTCGTCGTCGTCGGCTGCGTCATCGTCGTTCGCAGCGTCGTCGTCGTCGGCTGCGTCGTCGTCGTCCCCGGTGCTGTCGTCGTCGTCACCGACGGGGGGCGGGAGGAGCCCGGGATCGGGGAGCGTGGCCCAGTCACCGCCGAGCGGGCCTCCGAACGCGCCCATGTCCGTGGGGCTTCCGTCCGCGTCGGTGGGAGACGCGGCGGCGCCGGCGTCCACGCAGGGCGAGCTCGACGTCAGCTGCAGGTCGTCGTTCCAGATCCCGTCCGCCGACCAGGACACGAAGGCCGGGTCGCCGTCGATGTTGCCGTCGAACCCGGTCAGGTCGGGCAGCGCGCCGGAGTACAGCGGCTCTGTCGGCGAGTGGACGGCGTTGTGGGTGATGTCCCAGGTGGCGCCGGTGCCCGCGCTCATCCCCGAGCCGTCGGCCGCGAACGCGACGATGGAGTCGATGACCGACAGCGTCGAGTCGGACGTCACCCGCAGGGCGCCCCCCGAACTCGCCGCGCTGCCCACGACCGTGAGGTGGGAGAGCGCCGCCTCGCCACCGAAGCCCACGTGGACGGCGGCCCCGTTGCTGCCGCTGTTGTCGGCGAAGATCGAGCTGGTGATCGAGTGGGGGCCGTCGTCCTGGACGCGGATGGCCCCGCCATCGCTCGCCGACGTGTTCCCGTCGAATATGGAGAGGGTGACCGTCGATGGCTCGGCCTCCGACAGGTAGACCGCGCCGCCGAGGTTCGAGGCCACGTTCGCCGAGAACCGGCTGCCCCAGATGGTCGCGGAGCCCTCGCCCACGAGCATCGCCCCGCCGACGTTCGCCTCGTTCTCCGAGAACACGCACGACGTCACCGTCACGTCCGCTGGCTCCCCCTGGGCGTCGACGAAGAGCCCGCCGCCGTTGCCAGTCACCGTGTTGCCCGCGAACTCGCAGTGGACGAAGGAGGGCGAGCTGTTCGTCACCCGGCCGCCACCGCCGGTGGGAGCCGAGTTGTCGAGGACGGCCACCGAGGTGAACGTCCCCGCCGCGTCCACCGAGTGCCAGAACCCGCCTCCGTTGATGTTCGCGGTGTTGCCCTCGATCGTGGAGTGGGCGACGTCCGTCGTCCCCCCGAGGAGGGAGATGCCACCGCCGCGCTCCGCCGTGTTGCCGGTGACCGTGAGGAAGGTCGCGTCCACGGTGCAGTCGCCGAACATGAGGCCGCCGCCGCGCTCGGCGACGTTGCCCGTCAACGTGACCCCGTCGAGGGTGGCCGTGCAGTCGAACCCGTAGATGCCGCCGCCGTAGCCCCAGCTGCCGCCGGCGTCGACGGTGACCGTGTTGTCCTCCAGGACGAGATCTTCGAGCACCGCGCCCACGGCCGAGCCGAGGAAGATGCCCGCGCCGAGGTGGCCCACGTTGTCGTGGATGACGAGGTCCCGCAGGGTCGGCCCCGCGTTGTTCACGTGCACCCCCGCGCCGGTGTACGCCTCCGTCGCGTCCCCACCGGTGATGTCGAAGCCCATCAGCACCGCGTTGCTCGACTCGGCGCTCACGAAGCTGACGACGGGTCCGTCGCCGCTCCCGACGAGGAAGGTCTGGCTCGGTCCCTGGGTTCCGAGGACCGTGATCGCCTTGCCGGAAAAGTCGAGGTCTTCGTTGTACGTTCCGGGCGCGACCTCGACGACGTCGCCGGGGCTCGCGGCGTCGATCGCCGCGGCGATGGTGGTGTGGTCTCCCGCCGGACCGACCGTGATGGTCGCGGCGACGGCGGCGGTCGGGAGCAGCGCGACCAGCAGGACGGAGTGACGGAGACCCATGACCGGGAGGCTGACAGGGCAGCGGCCAGCGCACAAGGGAGCGCGTCAGGGCTGGCAGCAGGAGCTGCTCGAGGCTCCGGCCGACGTCGCGGCAGTGGCCCGCGAGCTGGGCTTCGGTCCCGACGCCATCGGCGCCATGGAGGAGGCCGCGGCGCGCCACCGCTTCCGCACCACCCGCTACTACCTCTCGCTGGTGGACCGGGCCGACCCCGCCGATCCCATCCTCGCGCAGCTCTTGCCCGACGCGCGTGAGCTCGACCCGTCCCCGCCCGGCTACGTCCACGACGCAGTCGGCGATCTGCGCGACGAGCACCACCCCGCCCCGGGGCTCGTCCACAAGTACGCAGGCCGCGCCTTGCTCGTCACCACCTCGGCCTGCGCCGTCTACTGCCGCTTCTGCTTCCGCCGGGAGTTCCCCTACGAAGAGCTCAAGGACGGGGGACGCCGGATGGAGCGCGCCCGTGCCGTGATCGCCGCTGACCCGTCGATCCACGAGGTCATCCTGTCGGGCGGGGATCCGCTGTCCTGGACGGACCGGGCCCTGGAGCGGCTCGTAGTCGATCTCGCCGCCATCCCCCACGTGCAGCGCCTCCGGGTCCACTCGCGGGGGCCGGTGGTGCTGCCGTCGCGCGTGACGCCGGGCCTGGTGGCGGCCCTGACGAGCACGCGACTCCAGGCGTGGTTCGTGACTCACTTCAACCATCCCCGGGAGCTCACCTCCGAGGCGACGGGCGCGTGCGCGCGCCTGCGTGAGGCGGGCGTCCCGGTGCTCAACCAGGCGGTCCTTCTCCGGGGCGTCAACGACCGCGCGGACACGCTCGCCGCGCTCTGCGAGGGACTCGTGAACGCCGGAATCAAGCCCTACTACCTGCACCAGCTCGACCGAGTGCACGGCACCGCCCACTTCGAGGTCCCCGAAGACGAGGGGCGCCGGCTCGTCGAGGAGCTGCGCGGTCGCGTGTCCGGCATCGCCATGCCGTCCTGGGTGCGCGACGTCGCCGGGGCGGCGAGCAAGGTGCCGCTGCTGCTGCTCCTGGGGCTGATGCTCGGCTGCGGGGGCGACCCGACACCGGAGCGGGTGGAGCGCAGCCTGTCGGGCGTGAGCGCGGGAGAGGTCGCCCAGGACCCAGGGGACGAGGTCGCTGCGGAGGCGTCCACCCCGGAGCAGCCGCCCGAGCTCCCCGAGGTGCCGGAGACCCCCGCCCCGCCGGTCCCTCCCGCGGACCGCGTCCTCGTCGCCGACCTCTTCGGGGACGGCGAGCCCGAGGTGTTCGTGGGGGAGGGGGGCGACGTCCGCTGGGGGGAGTGGCCCGAGGGCGCCGCGTCCCCGCGCTGGAACGGGCGGCACATCGCCAAGGGGATGCTCCAGGCGTGGATCGCGACCGATCTGGACGGCGACGGTGACGAGGAGGTCGTGATGGCCTTCGGGCTCGGCCGTGGCTTCCCGGACGCCAAGGTCGAGGTCGTCGTGGTGAACGACTTCAGCAAGGGGACCGTGGCCCGGCCCGTGTGGCGGGCGGATGGCGAGCGGAACCAGATCACGGCGCTGGCGCCCTGGCGCAAGCCCGGCGGGGGCGCGGACATCTACGTGGGCCACTTCGCCACCCGGTTCGAGGTCCAGGGTGGCGTGCTGCCCTCGGAGGGGGGGACCCCCGAGTGGATCCCGTCCCACCGCCTGCGGATGGGGATGGCGCGGGCCGTCGGCGACTTCGACGGAGACGGAGTGAGCGAGGTCGCCATCGGGCGGCTGTACGGCGAGGACGTGGACACCCACGGAGATCTGCGCGTCATCCAGGACGACGGCACGGTCGAGATGGTGCCCACCGTGCGGGGCGTGCGGGCGGTGGGGGTGGCGGATCTGGAGGGGGACGGCAAGGCCGAGCTCCTCTTCGGTGACGGCTGGCACAAGAACTACGGCAAGCTCGCGCGCTACCGGCCCAACGTGGCGGCGCGGGGCGCGGACGGGACCTGGGCGGTGGCCACGATCGACGAGCGCAGCGACAACTACGCGGTCGAGCAGATCGGCGCGGTGGGCAGCGCCGTGGTCGCGGGTGGCAACGCGTCGCTCGGCGTGTATCAGTGGAGGCCCGAGGGTGGTTGGCAGGCCATCGCGCCCCATCGAGGGGTGAGGCCGACGGGCTCCTGGGACGCGTACCGCGACGGGCGGATCGTCGTCAGCGGCGGAAAGGTGTCGCGGTTCCGGCCCGGGGCGAAGGCGCCGAGCGAGGCTCCTCCGCAGTGACGCGGCGCGGGGTCAGCTGACGTCGCGCTTCACGAAGAGGAGCAGCCCCAGGAGCAGCATCAAGCCCGCCCATCCGAACGTGATGGCGACGGACGCGCCTGCTTCGGTCCAGAACTCGGGCTCGCCCCGGGCGCCCAGGAAGTCCCGGGAAGCCCAGATCGTGGCGTCGTGGATGGCCTCGGGGAGCTCTGCCTTGGGGCACTCCAGATCGTCGAGGTCCGCCGGGGTCTTGATGGTTCCCGCCTTCTGAGCGGCGGTGGTGCAGGCGCCGCGGGCGAACCCGCTCCAGAGCGTGGTCACGAAGGCGACGCCGACGTCCGCGAGGAGCGCCATCATCGAGCCGAACAGCGTGAGCACCGGCGAGCGGGTCAGGGCGCCCAGCATCGCGGCGCACCCGAGGGCGGGCAGCGTGACGGCCGCGCCGGCGAACACGCCGAGCAGCATGGGGAGGACGACACCGTCGGCGGTGCCCATCCATCCGATGAAGGGCGTGTCGGGGCCAATCTTCGTCAGGTCGCCCTCGAGGCCGAAGAGCGGGAGGCCGAGCACGAGCCCCGTCACCAGGGCCAGGGTCATGGACAGCAGGGCGGCCTCGATGGCGACCGTGCACTTCGCAGCGAAGACGCTCCACCGCGCCACCGGGCGCACGAAGAGCATGGCGATGGTCCCCAGGGAGAAGTCCTCGGCCCAGATCATCGCGTAGAGCAGGAGCAGCGCGAGGCCGTTCACCGGCGCCGACGCCAGCGACACCGCGAGCTCGCCCGCGACGAGCCAGGTGAGGCTGTCGGTGGCCTCGGTGGCGAACTGGCTCTCGGCCATCTCGCCCGCCTTGAGCATCCCCACGGCCACGACGCCATGGAGCATTCCGAAGAGCAGCACCGCCCACGCGAGCCCCCGGCCGGCGGCCTTGCGCCACTCCGCGAGGACCATGCCCACGAACCCACCGCGCTCCATCAGCTTCATCGGATCTGCTCGCTGGCCCCAGGGGCGGTGAGGCGGAGGAAGGCGTCCTCGAGGGACTCGCCGTCTTCGACGAGGTCGGCCGTCCGTCCTTCGATGATCTTCGAGCCGTCCTGGATGATCCCGATGCGGTCGCAGAGCTGTTCGACGTCGGACAGCAGGTGCGAGCTCACGAACACCGTCAGGCCGCGCTCGTCCCGCAGGCTGCGGATGAGCTCGCGCACCTCCTTCATTCCGGCGGGGTCCAAGCCGTTCACGGGCTCGTCGAGCATGAGCATCTTCGGCTGGCCGAGCAGCGCCTGGGCGATGCCGAGGCGCTGACGCATCCCCATCGAGTAGGTCTTGACCATGTCTTTGGCGCGGTCGCGCAGCCGCACGAGGGAGAGCAGCTCGTCCAGCTGTCCGTCAGTCACGCCGTGGGAGTAGGCAGCGTAGATGCGCAGGTTGTCGCGACCGCTCAGGTAGGGGTAGAAGCGCGGCGACTCGACGATTCCGCCCAGGTGGCGCCTCGCGGCGACCGGGTCGTCGTCCCCGAAGATACGGACGGTTCCGCTGTCCTTGCGGATCAGCCCGAGGATCATCCGCATCGTGGTGGTCTTGCCGGCGCCGTTGGGCCCGAGGAACCCGTAGATGTCGCCCGGCTCCACCTGGAGCTCGAGGTTCTTCACGACCTGATGTCCCCCGTACGAGCGGGAGAGGTTGGAGACCTGCAGGGCGGGGACGTCGCTCACGGCGGCGCGATGGTACAGGACGGAGGCGGCGCCTACGCGGTCGAGGCCTTCACGCTCCGAGGCCGAGGCGCTGGCGGATGATGCGCAGCAGGAGCGCGTTGAGCGCCGACGGGTCCGAGGGCGCCCAGCGAAGCTCCTCGATCTGGTCCGGCCGCCAGGAGCTGTCGCCGGGGTTGTCGTTCAGGAGGGTCTCCGGGGCGCGCCCGCGGGAGGCTTCCTGCACGAGCTCGACCGCCCCCTTCGCGCCGCGCGCCCCCAGGGCGTGGTCGTCCCGGGCCTGGACGCGGATGTACGGGCAGGGGAGGTCGTCCATGGACGACAGCGGCTCCCGGTGGGCCCAGAAGATCTCGGGGTCGCGGGCGAGGGCGGCGCGGGCCGCGGGGGGGATCGGGCCCGAGCGGAGGATGGCGTCGCGGTTCGCGGGCCCCTCCCAGTCGAGGAGGAACGCGGTGCGGAGCCGGTCGCCGTGGGACGCCAGGACGGGCGCCGCGAGCGACAGGCCGAGGGAGAAGCTCACCACGCCCACCTTGTCCTGCCGCACGTCCCTCCGGGAGTGGACGTAGTCGAGGACCGCGCGGAGGCTGTCCTGCCCCTCGGAGCCGCAGAAGTCGTCGTGTCCCCAGGACCGGCCGCGGCCCGTGGGGTCGAAGGTGAAGACCCGAGCGCCGATGGAGGCAACCTCGGCCGCGTTCAGGGGATAGAGGACCGACTCGAAGACGCCGCTGTCCTTGTCCCGTCCGGGGACGAGGATCACGGCCGGCCGGACCGCGCCGTCGTCGGGCTCGGTGGTGCGCACGAAGATGCGGTAGCCCGACGCGTTGGTGAGGAACAGCTCGGTCCGACGGCGCTTCGGCCCGGACCGCGCCGCCTTGGCTGCCCGCAGCTGGCGCGACGGCACCGCGGTCAGGGCGCGCAGCCCCCGCACGAGGCGTCGACCGTCGGGGAGTCCGAGCATCAGGTGCGCTCCGGGGACATCAGCCGCGGGCTTCGATGGCGGATGGCAGGGACTCGTAGATCCCGCCGAAGCCGCCGTTGGACAGGATCAGCACGAGGTCTCCGGGCTCTGCGCCCTCGGCCACGAGCTGCACGATGTGCTCGACGCTGTCGGCCTGCTGGGCGTCGACGCCGTGGTCCCTGGCGTCGCTCACGAGGCGGTCCGGGTCGAAGCGCTCTTCCGCCGGGACCGAGTCCGCCCGGTGGACGGGGGCGACCACGAGGCGGTCCGTGGCGTCGAAGGCGGTGCCGTAGGCCTCCTGGAAGACGTTGCGCCGGGTCGTGTTCGTGCGGGGCTCGAAGACCGTCCACAGCCTCCGGTCCTGGCCGAAGCGCAGGCGCGTCGCCTCGATGGTCGCCTTCACCGCCGTCGGGTGGTGGGCGAAGTCGTCGATGAGCGTGACGCCGCGGGGCTCGGCGAAGACCTCCTGGCGACGCCGGACGCCCCGGTAGGACGCGAGGGCCTCGGCGATGGCGTCCGCGGCGAAGCCGTGCCACGTCAGGAGCCCGACCACGGCCGTCAGGTTCGCGAGGTTGTGGTCGCCGATGAGGCTGGAGCGGAAGGCGCCGATGTCCTCCCCGTCGCGGCTGACGACGAAGTCCATGCCGTCGGGATCGGCGCCGGTGATCCGCCCCTGCCAGCCGGCCCGCGCGTGCCCCCGGGTCGAGTAGTACTGCACCGGCGCGCTCGCCTTGTCCGCGAGAGGCGGCACGTGCTCGCCGTCGGCGCAGGCGAAGAGCACGCCGTCCTCGGGGATGAGGTCGATGAGCATCGTGAACGCCTCGCGGACGTGATCCAGATCCCGGTAGATGTCCGCGTGGTCGAACTCGACGGACGTGAGGATCACGCTGGTGGGGCGGTAGTGGATGAACTTCGGCACCTTGTCGAAGTAGGCGGTGTCGTACTCGTCGCCCTCGACCACGAAGAAGCCGCCGGGCTCCCCGGGCCGGAAGTTGCGGCCGAAGTTCTGGAGCACGCCGCCCACGAGGAAGCCGGTCGCCGGCGTCGCGTCCATCGCGCAGAGGCAGTGGGCCATGAGCGACGACGTGGTGGTCTTGCCGTGGGTGCCGGAGACGACCACCGGGTGGCGGGAGGCGAGGAACAGCGACGAGAGCGTCTCGGGGAAGCTGGCGTAGGTGAGATCACGCTCGCGCATGGCGACCGCCTCGGTGACGGTGCGGCGGATTGCGTTCCCGACCACCACCAGATCCGGGTCCCAGTCGAGGTTCTCCGGCTTGTAGCCGTCCATGAGCTCGATGCCCTGCTCCTCGAGCTGGGTCGACATGGGCGGGTAGACCCCCGCGTCCGAGCCGCGGACCTCGTAGCCGGCTTCCTTGAGGAGCCCGGCGAAGGCGCCCATGCCGGTGCCGCAGATCGCCATGAGGTGGATGCGCTTGATGGCGGAGGGGTCGGGGATTCCGTGGGGCATCGGGGGCTCGGCTCCGAGGTGAAGCGGTGGAGGGTCAGCGGCCGTACTTGCCGAACGCGTAGAGGATCTTTGCGCCCGCGCGGATCACGCCGGACAGCGTGCCGCTGATCTTGGACTGCCCGACGCGCTCGCGATAGCTCACCGGGACTTCCCTGATCCGCAGACCGGCCCGGGCTGCCTTGCAAGCCATCTCCACATTCCAGCCCCAGGTGCGGTCCTCCATCTCCAGGGCGAGCAGCGAGGAGAACCGGATGGCGCGCATGGGCCCCATGTCGGTCAGGTGGAGCCCGAAGCGCAGGCGCAGCAGCTCGACCTGGAGCGTGTTGCCCCAGCGCTGGACGGGGTTCATGGACCCGGCGGAGGCCTGGGCGGTGCGCGACGACAGCACCAGATCGAGCTCGTCGTCGAGGATGGGCTGGACGAACTGCGAGGGGAGGACAGCGGGGTCGTCGGCGTGATCCCCGTCCAGGATGATGAGCACCTCGGGGGGCTCGGCGAGCCCTGCCAGGTAGCCGATCCCCGACATGCACGCGCCGCCGTAGCCGCGAAAGGGCTGGAAGAGCACGGTGGCTCCGGCCTCCCGCGCGACCTCGGGCGTGCGGTCGCGGCTGCCGTTGTCCACCACGACCACGTGGGCGTCGAGCTCCGTCGGGATGTCGGCGAGGACGAGAGGCAGCGCCTCCTCCTCGTCGAGGGCGGGGATGACGATGGCGACGCGGCCGGGCACGGCGCGCACCTTAGGCCCCACGGCGGAGCCCGTCCTTGGGGGAGGGGAGTCGAGGGCAGCGATCGGTGGAGGGAACGCAACGGGAGCGCCGAATCGGAGACCACCGGAATGGGCGCGGCCCTGATGGGTGTTGCTGGTCGCGGACCGATCCACTAAGGATGACACCCAGCCACCCGTACGCTGCGCCGCCCGCGACGTGCAGCCGGTCTGGCGGAGATCCGATGCGACGACTGTTCCTCCTGCTCCCCGTCCTCGCCCTCCTGAGCCCGATGGGCGCCCTCGCCGTGAACAACGACGAGCCGTTCGCGGTGGAAGCGTGCAGCGGACCCATCGCCGCCAAGGCTGGCGGCGAGGTGACGATCGGCTTCGACTACAAGGTCTTCAAGGACCACTTCATCTACCGGGACATGTCCTCGGTGACCGTCACGGACGCGGGCGGCCTCACGTTCTCGGAGGCCGCGTTCCCCAAGGGCAAGGTGAAGTTCGACAAGGTCTCCGAGTCCGAGCGCGAGATCTTCGAGCAGGACTTCTCGGTCAAGCTCGCCGGCAAGGTGCCCGACGGAGCCACCGGGACCCTGCCGGTCAAGGTCGAGGTGAAGTGGCAGGGCTGCAACAAGCCCGAGAACTACTGCCTGTTCCCGGAGACGCGCGAGCTCACGTGCAACGTGAGCCTCGACGGCGACGGCGCCTCGGACGCCGCTCCGATGGAGGCGCCGGAGGACGAGGTCGAGGAGCCCACCACCATCGCCGGGACGGCGGGCAAGGGAGGCGGCGGCTCGGCCCTCGCGGCGACCGCGTCGGGCAAGGCGGCCACCGAGGCCTGCGCCGGTGAGGCTGGCGCCGAGGGCGCAGGAGCTGGCGGGCTGATCGCCTGGGTCGAGGGCATCCTGGCCGGCGGCTCGGGCGGCTCCTTCCTCGCGTTTCTCGCTCTCGTGTTCCTGGGCGGCCTCGCCTCGTCTCTGACGCCGTGCGTCTACCCGATGATCCCCATCACCGTGAGCGTCATCGGTGCCTCGGCGGACCAGGGCCGGCTCAAGAGCTTCACGCTGTCGCTGGTGTACGTGCTGGGCATCGCCGCGACCTACACCGCGCTGGGCTTGTTCGCGGCCTACTCGGGCGACCTGTTCGGCGGGATGATGCAGAACCCGTGGGTGATCGGCGGCGTGTCGGTCGTCTTCTTCGCCCTCGCGGCCGCGATGTTCGGTTTCTACGAGTTCGCGCTCCCGTCGAGCGTGACGACGAAGGCGTCGATGGTGGGCGGCGGTGGCTACGGCGGCGCGTTCATCGTGGGCACGGTGGCCGGCGTGGTGGCCGCTCCCTGCACCGGGCCCATCGTCGCGCTGCTCCTCGTGAAGATCGCGTCGGACTACACGATGCTCCAGGGCGTGGCGATCATGGTCGCCTACAGCCTTGGCCTCGGGCAGATCTTCCTCGCCATCGGCACCTTCGCGGGGGTCATGGGCTCGATGCGTCGGCCGGGCGCGTGGATGGTGGAGGTCAAGCACGTCTTCGGCGTCGTGATGACCGCGGTGGGCATCTGGTACCTGGGCCAGATCCTGTCGCCGACGGTGATGACCGTGCTCTGGACTCTGTTCGTCCTCATCCTCGCGTTCGAGGTCGCCGGGCGGATGGAGGCCATCAAGGGACCCCGGAACATGAGGCGCGTCGCGGCGGCGGTGGTGGTCCTCCTCGCGGGGCTCGCGTTCGTGCTCAAGCCGGCGGACGAGGTCCCCGAGGGCACTCTCGCCGAGGCGGACCACGGGGTCACCTGGGGCAGCAACCACGACGACGGCGCGGCTCTGTCGAACTCGGCGGGCAAGCCGATGATCGTCGACTTCACCGCCGACTGGTGCGCGGCCTGCAAGGAGCTCGAGCACTTCACCTACACGGATCCGGCCGTGGCCTCGTGCTCGGCGGAGTTCGTGCCCGTGATGATCGACGGCACCGAGAAGACCCCCGAGTTCGAGCGTCTGCGCAAGAAGTACAAGGTGCGCGGCCTGCCCGCCGTCTACTTCGTCTGCCCTGAGGGTGACGTCGTGGACGAGCTGACGCTGAAGGGCTTCGAGCCCGCGGACCAGTTCCTCGTCAAGATGAACAAGGCGCTGGCGGCCTGCTCCACCGAGAGCGCCGACGCCGGCTGACCTCGACCCGCCGCGCCCCCGCGGGGTAGGCTCTGGCTCCTTTCGGGGAGGTGGACCATGCCGGTCGAGAAGTACGCGCTGGACAAGGCGCGCGGCGCGATTCTTCTGAAGAACCTCAAGAAGGACGACGAGCTCGTCTTCTGGTTCGTACCCGAGAGCAAGGCGGGCCCGCCCATCCTCCTCGTCGAGAAGGACGAGAGCCGGATCAAGCCGAAGGTCCAGCGGGAGAAGGCCAACGCGAAGGCCAAGGACAAGATCTTCGAGGGCACGGTCACCCGTGACGAGAAGGGTCGCCTGGTCTTCGATGGCGAGGGCGGCTCCCCCCTGAAGAAGGTCAAGGAGGGCATCAAGGAGCTCGCCGAGAAGGACAAGGACTGGAAGGCGTCCAAGTCCGCGATGCTCAAGCCCGTCATCTCCAGCAACGGCGTGAAGGAGGAAGACCCGGAGGACGCCGAGGAGAGCGGGAAGAAGGAGGCGCCGGACAAGGCGCGCAAGGAGTGGATCGAGCTGAGCGGCGCGGTGCAGGGGCTCTACCTGCAGGCGAAGGGCACGCTCGGCGAGGAGTCGAAGGCGTTCAAGTCGCTCAAGACCCTCAAGGACCGCGCCTTCTCCCTCAAGAAGAAGGGCGCGCTCGAGGACGCCGTCAAGACGCTCCGGGAGCTCGAGGCGAGCATCAAGAAGATCACCTCGACGACGTCCGACACCATCTCCGAGGAGGACTGGAAGGCCATCCAGGAGATGTCGAAGGAGGCCTACACCACGGCCTCGCGCATCCTGCCGAAGGACCATCGCGACTGGGGGGAGATCGACAAGCTGCGCGTCCAGGCGGTCGAAGCGAAGCGACAGGGCGACCTCACGAAGAGCGTCGGCTTCTTCCGCACCCTCATCGACAAGGCCCAGGGCATCGTCAACCCCACCCGCAAGGGCAAGTCGGTGGAGGATGCGTGGAAGGAGGCGATGAGCCTCGCTCGGAGCGCGTTCGAGGAGCTGGACAAGGTGTCCGGCCAGGGCGACCCGGTCTACGACCTCATCGAGAAGAAGCAGCGGACCGCGGTGGAGCTCAAGAAGCGGGACGACCTGACGTCCTCGGCGCGGCTCTTCACGGAGATCGCGGAGAACATCAAGAAGTACGTCAAGGATCTCGGGGACATCGACCCGGAGTTGGCGAAGCGCGACTGGGACGAGCTCGCCGCGGCGTTCAAGCTGGCGCGCCGTCGCAAGAAGCACTCCTGGTTCTGGTTCTGCCGCGAGGGCGCCGACGGGCTCCCCGTGCTCTTCATCGAGCGCAAGGAGGAGACGATGCGGGTGCGCGGGAAGGCAGCGCTCCGCACGGCGAAGAAGAAGAAGAACCTGTCGGGGTGGATCACCCGCGGCGTCGACGGGGCGCTGACGTTCTACGGCGAGGGCGCGGTCCCGCTGACCCAGGCGGAGAAGGACTTCCGCACGAAGCTCGCCACGGTGGACGAGCTCTCGAGCATCGGCCCGCAGCTGCGGGCGGTGGTCTTCAAGGACGCGTCCGAGGGCGGCGACCGACCGGTGGACGTGGACGGGCCCGACGAACTCCTGGAAGAGGTCGTGTCCTTCGTGAACCTGCAGAAGGCGCGGCTCGAGTGGGACGGAGCGCGCAAGTCGCTGGAGTCACAGCTCGGCAAGGTGAAGACGCAGATCCTGTCGAAGTTCCCGGGTGAGAAGGCGACCGTGTCGTCGCTGGACGTGGTGATGCGCCAGTACGACAGCAAGCTCATCGACCAGCTGGACAAGGCGCTGAACGCCGAGGGCGAGACCCGTGGGAAGCACTACGCGGACGCCCTGACGACGGTGAACCTCTACAAGGACACCCTCGACGACGACGACCTGCTGACCCACCTCGACAAGAACCGGTGGGTGGACGTGGAGATGGTGAAGACGGTGTCGACGGCGCTGGGGAAGATCCAGAGCCAGCTGGGGGCGTAGCGAGCGCGCCGCGTTCCCGGTCTCCGCGAGGCGACCGATCGAGTCGAGTCGCTAGTCCGGACAGCCGTCCCCGTCGTCGCGGCCGTTGAAGGTCTCGGGCTTGTCCGGGCAGGCATCCAGCGTGTCCGCGATGCCGTCCTCGTCGTTGTCCGGGTCGGGGCAGCCGCCGAGGTCCTCGAACCCATCGAGGTCCTCGGCCAGGGTCGGGCAGCCATCGAGCATGTCGGGGATGCCGTCTGCGTCGTTGTCGGCCTCGGGGCAGCCGTCCTCGTCCTGGAACCCGTCGAAGTCTTCCTTGACGCCCGGGCACTGGTCGTACGCGTCGGGGATGAGGTCCCCGTCGTTGTCCATCTCCGGGCAGCCGTCCTCGTCTTCGAAGTCGTCGAAGTCCTCGCGCTGGCCGGGGCACCGGTCGAACTTGTCGGGGATGCCGTCGCGGTCGAGGTCGGCCTTCATGGCCTGCTCGCGCGTCTTCTTGATCTTGGGGCCGTAGCGGGCCGCGTGCGCCGGCGACGCCGGGAGCAGCAGGGCAAGGAGGGCGACCACGGGCAAGGCCCGGACGAGGAGACGTGCCATCACGTGAGGGTACCGCACCGAGACCGGAACGCGGTCACAGGGAGGGTACGGGCGCAGGGCCTCAGGCCGTCAGAGGTCGAAGCGCTGGAAGATGAAGTCGGTGCGCGTGTAGTCGAAGCACGACCAAGCGAGGCGCCCGCTGCCGTCGACCTCGAGGTTGTTGTGGAAGCCGACCGCGCCGTCCGCCATGTGGGTGGAGAGGGTCCAACCGCCGGCGCCGTCCTGGACGGCGAGCTTCGTGTCGTTGTTCTGGCTGTCCTGGTAGGCGATGACGGCGTTGCCGCCGACCCACACGATGGAGCTGTCCGCGCCGGTGAACGCGCCGGCGTCGATCTGCTCGGCGGTGATGGCCGCGCCGACGTCGCCCCACCACAGCGAGTGGCTCGTCAGGTTCTGGAAGGCCACGTGGACCGTCCCGCCGTCGCTGGTGATGGTGGGCCAGGCGCCCACGTCGACCTCGCTGCCGAAGCCGGGGAGGATGGTCCAGGACCCGAAGTTGCCGTGGGCCACCCTGAGGTCGCCGTTGGCGCGGTCGTAGTAGGCGAGCCAGACCTCGGAGCCGTCCCAGAAGAGGTTCGTGTAGAGGCCGACATCCGGGGCGTCGAGCTCGGCGGCGACGGCGTCGGGGCCGACGTCGCCCGCGTCCACGACCTCGGTCTGCCAGCCGGTGGCGCCGCGGTGGGCGACCTTGAGCGCGCCGGAGCCGTAGTCGTAGTAGGAGATGAAGGGCTCGCCGTCGACGACGAGGATGTCGGTGTACTGGCCGACCTCGCCCTCTTCCACGTCCTCGGCCTCCCACACGTCACCGACGAGGGTGGCGTAGCGAAGCCCGCCGTCTTCCTGGTTCCAGTGGGCGACGTGGGGGGCGTTGCCGTCGTCCACCACAATCGAGGCGTAGTACCCGCCCTCGAAGCCACCGGTGGGGATGGGGCCGGAGGTGTCGGGCTGGCCGTCCACGTCCCAGACGGTGTCGAAGACGGCGGGGTCGCCGGCACCGCGGGCCACCTGGAGGATGCCGCGCTCGCCCTCGCGGAAGGCGAGCCAGGGGCGCCCCTCCGAGTCGAGGGCCATGTCGAGGTAGTAGCCCCGGTCGTACTGGACCTCCTCCGTGGCGTCGTCGTCGTCGGGGGCGGGCGTCAGGTCCGGGCCCCCGTCCGGGTCGTTGCAGCTGTCGCCGCAGCCCGTGAAGGACACCGAGACGGCGAGGAGGGCGCCGAGGAGGGAGTGGTTGAACGAGCGCATGGGTCCTGCTTCCTCGCCTGCCGGGCTCCGTCGCGGAGCCTGGAAAAGCACGGCAGGGTTAGCACCCGAGCGGAAGGCCGGTCAAGGCTCGCGCGGTGCCCTGGGGCCTTGCAAATGGGCAATGGTTGCGCGAGTCTCCGCCCGCGCACGCGCAGCGCTCCCGTAGCTCAGTTGGATAGAGCGACCGCCTCCTAAGCGGTAGGCCGCAGGTTCAATTCCTGCCGGGAGCACCACTGCGTGTGCTCCCGGCAGAATTGGGTCGCTTCGCCCCGAGCAAGCTCGGGCCTCGCGTGCGACTCCTGCCGGGAGCACCAGCGCGACCGACGACTTCGCGCGCCAGGGCGCGCTGCGCGGGCCCGAGGGCCCTTGCGGGGCGGGAACCCCGCGAAGATCTGTCGACGCCCACCAGATCCGCGAACCGACGGCCGCGGAGCGGCCGGCCTGCGGCTCGCCTTCGGCGCTCGCTTCACGGACCTGTCGACCCTCGACAGATCGGGGTCCCCGACGACCCCCGACTCCGGCTCCTCTGGCGGGGACGCCTGCGCGGGCCCGAGGGCCCTTGCGGGACTCCGGCTCCCCTGGCGGGGACCCCTGCGCGGCGCCGATGGCGCCTTGCGGGACTCCGGCTCCCCTGGCGGGGAGGCCGGTCCTCCCCTCGGAGTCGTGTCAGCGAAGCGGGCGTGCCTCCTCGCGCGCCCTCCCACCTCCGCCCCTACACTGCCGCGCATGCCTCGGTCGCGCCTTCGCAAGCCTGTTGCCCTCGTGCCTGGGGACGTCGTGCGCGTCGTCGCGCCGGCGTCGCCGCTCGTGCCCGAGCGCCTCGCGGCCGGGGTCGCCGTGCTCGAGTCGTGGGGACTCACCGTGCAGGTCCCCGACGGGCTCCCGGAGCGGCGCCAGCTCTACTTCGCCGGCTCGCCCGAGGAGCGGGCCGCCGAGCTCACCGCCGCGCTCCTCGACCCCGCGGTCAAGGCCATCGTCCCCGTCCGTGGCGGCTACGGGCTGACCTCCGTCCTCCCGCTGCTGGACGCCACCGCCATCGCCGCCGCGACTCCCACCATCGTCATGGGCTGCAGCGACCTGACGGCCCTCCTCACCTGGCTGGTCCAGGAGGCCGGCCAGACCTGCTTCCACGGCCCCATGGTCTCCGGCCTCGGCCGCGGCGAGGACGCCGCCGGCGCCGCCCGCATGAAGGCCCTGCTCTTCTCCTCCGGCAAGCCCGGCCTGCTCCGCTCCGCCCTCGATGCCCCCCGGGACTACTGCCTCGCCCCGGGGGTCGCCGTCGGGCGAGCCGTCGGCGGCTCCCTCTCCCTGGTCGCCGCGACCTGCGGGACCCCGTTCGAGCTCGACACCGACGGCGCCATCCTCTTCCTGGAAGACGTGGGGGAGCGCCCTTACCGCATCGACCGCCTCCTCGTGCAGATCGACCAGGCCGGCCTCTTCGACCGGGCCGCGGGGGTCGTGTTCGGGGACTTCACCGGCTGCGACGAGCCGGGTGGCAAGGTGGGCTGGCGGGACGCCGTCTCCCGCGTCCTCCGGCGCCACCCGCTGCCCATCCTCCTCGGCGTCCCCTTCGGGCACGGCAACCCGAACCTCGCCTTCCCCCTCGGCACCCGGGTCCAACTCGACGCCGGGAAGGGGACCGTCAGCTTCCGCGAGGCCCCCCTCGCGGCGCCCGCTTGATGACCGCCGCGCCTCCCGCCCCCGTCAGCGCCCTCATCGACCGCGCCCTCACCGACGGCGTCTTCACCGCGGCGGTCCTCCACGTCCAGGACCTGCGCTCCGCCCGTCCGCTCTTCGTCCACGCCGCTGGACGCACCGCCGACCCGGCCCACGACGTCCCCGTCACGACGGCGTCCCGCTTCGACCTCGCCTCCCTGACCAAGCTCGTCACCGCCACCGTCGCCCTGCGGCTCGCCGCCCGCGGGGACCTCGATCTGGACGCCCCCGTCGCCGACGTCCTCGGCTCCCGCCTGACCTCCGACCACCGCGACGTCACCGCGCGCCACTTGCTGTCCCACACCGCAGGCCTCCTCGCCTGGCGGCCGCTCTGGGAGGCCGGCGACGTCCTCGAGGCCGCCCTCGCCACGGCCCCGGACGTGGAGCCCGGGTCCCGTCACAAGTACACGGACGTCGGGTTCCTCTGGCTCGGCGCCCTGCTTCAGGCAGCGGGGGGTGCCCCCCTCGACACCCTCGCGCGTGCGCACGTCCTCGACCCTCTCGGGATGGCGGACACCCGGTACCACCCTCTCCCCACGGGCCCGCACCCGGACGTCGTCGCGACGGAGATCTGCCCCGAGCGCGGCCTCCTCGTGGGCGCCGTCTCCGACCGCAACACCTGGCACCTCGGTGGGATCGCGCCCCAGGCCGGCCTCTTCGGCCCTGCCGGGGATCTGGCGCGCTTCGCCCAAGGGTGGTGGGACGCGCCGCGCACCGGCTTCCTGCCCACCGCGCTCCGGGACGAGGCGTGGGGCCCGCCGCCGTTGCCCGGAGGCCACGTGCTGGGCTGGGACACCGTCGCGCCCGAGGGCTACACGTCCGCGGGGCGTGTCCTGTCCCCCCGGAGCCACGGCCACCTCGCGTTCACCGGCCCGTCGCTGTGGGTCGACCCCGAGCGCGGCCTCGCGGTGATCTTCCTCTGCAACCGCATCCACCCGACCCGGGACGAGCCGCGCCTGCGCGACCTGCGGCCCGCGCTGCATGACGCGGTGGCACGGGCTGCGGACTCGATGTAATGATGCGCCCCCTCTGAGGAGAGAGCATGAGCGAGCAAGACGGCGCCGGGCCCGAGTGGTTCCATCGTGAGCACGGGGGTCAGGTCCCCCGCGGTGAGGACTCCCGCCCCCCGAACCAGGCCATCACCGGCATGTGGACGAAGTGCGACGGGTGCGCCGAGTTCCTCCGCAACGAGGACCTCGAGGAGAACCTGCAGGTCTGCAACCTCTGCGGGCACCACCACCGGATCTCGGCCCACCTCCGCCTCGAGGGGATCGTGGATCCCGGCTCCTTCGAGGAGCTCGATCTCGATCTGACGTCGACGGACCCCCTGGGCTTCGTGGACAGCAAGCCGTACACCGCGCGCCTCTCCTCGGCGATCGGCAAGACCCGCGAGAACTCCGCGTTCCTCTACGGCCCCGCCACCATCGACGGCCGCCCCGTGGTCATCGGCTCCTTCAACTTCTCGTTCATGGGTGGCTCCATGGGCTCCGTCCTCGGGGAGAAGGTGACGCGCCTCTTCGAGCTCGCGTTGAAGAAGGGCTGCCCGGCCATCGTGATCAACGCATCGGGCGGGGCGCGGATGCAGGAGGGGGTGCTGTCACTCATGCAGATGGCGCGGTCCACCGCGGCCCTCGCCCGCCTGCGGGACGCCGGCCATCCCTACATCTCGGTGCTGACCCACCCCACCACCGGCGGCGTCGCCGCGTCCTTCGCGATGCTCGGGGATGTCCACCTCGCCGAGCCCGAAGCCCTCATCGGCTTCGCCGGACCGCGCGTGATCGAGCAGACGATCCGCCAGGTGCTCCCCGAGGGCTTCCAGCGGTCGGAGTTCCTCAGCGAGCACGGGATGATCGACCAGATCGTCGATCGCCGGGAGCTGAGGGGCCGCATCTCCACGCTGCTGTCGCTGCTGCTGGACTGACCCAGCGCCCATTCGCGAGCGCCCCCCGTGACCGGCTTCGATCTCGACGCGTGGCTCAGCCGCGCCCAGGTCCAGGGCATCAAGCTCGGCCTCGACAACATCCGGGCCGTCCTCTCCGCCTTGGGCCAGCCCCAGAGGCGCTACCCGTCGCTCCTGATCGGCGGCACGAACGGCAAGGGCTCCACGGTGGCCTTTGCCAGCGCGATCCTGCGGGCTCAGGGGCTCTCGGTCGGGGCCACGGTCTCGCCCCACCTCACTGAGTACCGCGAGCGCTTCCTGCTGGACGGGGAGCCGATCGCCCAGGACTCCCTGGAGCGGCTGGCGCGGCGGGTCGCGGGGCGGATCGACGACGACCCTTCGTGCGCGGGCGTCACCTTCTTCGAGCTCGGGGTGGCCCTCGCCCTGACCTGGTTCGCCGACCGCTCCGTGGACGCTGCCGTCGTCGAGGTGGGGATGGGCGGCGAGTTCGACGCGACGCGGGCGTCCGAGCCGGTCACGGGCGCGATCACCTCGGTGGACATGGACCACGTCCGGCACCTGGGACCCACCGTCCTCGACATCGCCCGGACGAAGGCCCGCATCGCCCCCCGCGGGGGGATCCTCGTCGTGGGGGAGACGCGGGAGGATCGCCTCGGCCCCGTCCTCGAGGAGGCGGCGGCTGTCCACGCGGCGGTCTGGCTGCGGGGGCGGGAGTTCTCCATCGAGCTCGTGGGCTCGTACGGGAGTGACACGCCGACGGGGGACCTCCTCCGCTACCGGGGGCCCGGGCGGGCCCTCGACGGACTGACGCTCTCCCTCGCGGGCGTCCACCAGCGAAGCAACGCGGCCACCGCGGTGGCTGCCGTCGACGCGTTCTGCGACGCGGCGGGTCGCCCCCGGCCGTCGGATGACGCGGTCCGCGTCGGGCTCGCCACGGCGCGCATCCCCGGGCGCATGGAGCGTCTGCCCCTGGGCTCACGCGGCGCTCACGCCCTGCTCGACGGAGCCCACAACCCCGCTGGTGCGGATGCGCTCGCCGCCGAGCTGCGCGCGCGCCCTCGTCCTCGCCGCCGTGTCTGGCTCTACGCCGCCATGGGGGACAAGGACCGCCAGCCCATCCTCGATGCCCTCCTGCCCCACGTGGACGAGGTGTGGTGCACGAAGGGGACGTCGACGCCGCGGTTCGCCGAGCCGGAGCTCCTCGCCGAGGAGATCGCGCAGAGCGGGGACACGGTGGTGAGGCTGTTCCCACACCCGGACGAGGCGCTCGCCGCCGCGGAGTCGCTCGGGCCCGACGACGAGCTCCTCGTCGCCGGCAGCCTCTACCTCGTGGGAGACGTACGGCCGCGCCTCGTCCCGAGCCCGCCGCCTGCGATCAGGTGATCAGCCAGGGGACCTCGTCGCCCTTGGGCAGGGGCACCGCCTCGTCGGTCCGCAGGACGTCTTCCCGCTTCATGACCAGCACCCGGGCCGCCTCTTCGGCGGGGGCGTCCCCATAGCGGGCGGTGAGCCGCTGGGCGATCCCGAAGTCTGGGCTGGCTTCGTCCCCGATGTAGAGCGACAGCGGCCCCTTGTGGTCCGCCAGGCGCAGGAACGGCCCGAGCTTCCAGTACGCCTCGAGCAGCTCGTTGTCCGCCTTGTTCCGGCCCACGATGACCTTGTTGCCGTCCGGCAGTCGGAAGTGGCGACCGAGCTTGAGCACGAGGACGTCCTCGAACTCGAGCTCCTCGGCGCGGCGGTGCTCGATGGTGTCCTTGAGGCGGTTGCCGTAGCTGCCGTCGGTCAGGAAGCAGCAGCCGCCTGCGGGCTGCGGGTAGTCGAGGACGCCGAGGTCCTTGGCCAGCTGGATCTGCGGCTTCCGCCCGCGCCCCGTGATGGTGAGGAGCTGCTCCCGGTCGATCCACCCCTTCTGCTCCGGGATGGTCTCCCACAGAGACCCCTGGCACAGCGGCCGCACGATCAGGCCTTCGAGGCCTGCCTCCTTCTCGATCAGCTTGAGCTGGCGCCGCTGCTGGGTCATGGGCCGCTGCCCGAGCACCTCGCCGGTGACGAGGAAGTGGGCGTCGTACTCCTCGAGCAGCTCCCGCTCCGCCTTGCTGAACATGTGGATGCGGCAGTCGATGCACGGGTTCACCGCGCTGCCCCAGCCGTGCTTCGGCTGGGTGAGGACCTTGAGGTACCCCTCGCGCACGTCGACCACCTCGACGGGGATCCGCATCCCCGCGGCGCCGGCGATCGCCTCGTTCTGGTAGGCGGAGCCATCGCGGCGGGTGTGGCGCGCCTTGCGCTTGTGGTCCGTGAGGCAGAACCCGGTGAACATGTTGATGGCGACGACGTCGACGCCCTGCATCTTCATGAGGATGCCGGCGAGCGTGGAGTCCAGCCCGCCCGAGTACATGAGGAGGCAGCGGACAGGCTTGCCGTCCTCGTCGAAGCGCTGGGGGATGTCCTCGCTGTGGAGCCGCTCCCGCAGCGCGGGGTCGATCTGGGCGACGTTGCTCATGGGTCCTTCCTCGCCGGGGCTGCCCCGGAACGGCGCACCCTTAGCCCTGTGGGCTCGCCGGTGCAAGGGTGTCGAGGCCGCTCTACGCTCGCGGCCCCGCCCGGAGGAGCCCGCCATGACCGAGCCGTTCGTCGCCGCCGTCGTCCAGATGACCACCACCGACGACCGGATGGCCAACCGTGACACCGCCGAGCGGCTGGTGCGCCGGGCCGCCGATCTGGGGGCCCAGGTGGTCGCCTTGCCGGAGATGTGGCCCTACATCGGTCGGACGGCGGACCAGGCGGCGCACGCCCAGGAGCTCGATGGGCCGCTGGTGACGGGGATGCGGGCCCTCGCGGCGGAGCTGGGCATCACCCTGTTCGGGGGAACCTTCGCCGAGACGTCGGCCGTGCCGGGCAAGGTCCACAACACCGGGTTCGTGGCAGGCCCCGACGGCGGGTTGCTCGCCAGCTACCGGAAGATCCACCTCTTCGACATCGACGTTCCCGGCGGCGTGACGCTGCGGGAGTCGGACCAGTTCGTGGCGGGGGATCGGGCGGCGGTGGTGGACACGGCGCACGGCCGCTTCGGACTGACCACCTGCTACGACCTGCGCTTCCCCGCGCTGTATGAGGCGCTGCGCGTGGCCGGGGCCACCTGCGTGCTCGTGCCGTCGGCGTTCACCGCCCACACGGGCAAGGACCACTGGGAGGTGCTGCTGCGGGCCCGGGCCATCGAGCAGCAGGTCTACGTCCTCGCCCCGAACCAGGCGGGGTGGCACAACGCCAAGCGCCAGAGCCACGGTCACTCGATGATCGTGGACCCGTGGGGGCACGTGGTCGCGCGGGCAGCGGACGGGGAGGGGGTGGCGCTCGCCGTCATCGAGCCGGCCCGGGTGGAGCGGGTGCGGACCCATCTGCCGTGCGGGGAGCACCGGCGCTCGTTCGCCCTCCCCGAGTAGGCGCCTACCCGACGCGGGCTCGTCCAACGCTTGACACGTCTGCGCCGAGCCCATACCTTCCCGCGCCTCCGGCCCCGGGCCGGCAACCAGGAGAATCCCATGGCCTCGCTGACCAAGAGAACCACCACGATCCGCAAGCGCAAGGCGGCCCGCCGCGGCGCCGAGAACAAGAAGGCCCGCGCCAGCAAGGGCACCACGCCCGCGTTCCCGATCCACAAGGACGGGAAGAAGAACTCGCCCAACGAGTCCTGAGCGCCGGGGGCGGATGATCTGGCGTCGGCTGCGGTCGTCGCTCCCTGCGACGTGCCTCGGCACGCCTCAGTCGACTCCTCCCTTGCCTTTTGACCTCGTGCGCCCCCGACGCTCAGTCAGCTAGGAGCTGATCGAGGCGGGGGAACAGCGGCGCCGGCTTCTCGAGCGGGGCGCCGGGCTTCAGCCCACCCCACGCCAGCAGCTCCGCCCCCGTGCCCATGGGCGCGCCGAGGGCGTCGAGCAGCTGGCGGCACTTCCGCGGCATCACCGGCATCAGCAGCAGCGCCGCGATCCGCAGCGACTCCAGCAGCCCGTACAGGAACGAGGCGAGTTCCTCGGCCTTGGCTGGGTCCTTCGCCATCGCCCAGGGCGTCCGCGCCTGGATCTGTTCGTTGCACTCCCGAACGATGCGCCAGGCGGCGTTCGCCGCGTCCGTGATCCGCAGGGCCTCGTAGGCGTCCGTCGCCTCGGCCACCACCTCTTCACACAGGGCTCGCAGCCCCTCGTCCGTCGGCCCGTCGGGGACCCCGTCGAGGTACTTGATGGCCATGGACACCGACCGGGACAGCAGGTTGCCGATCCCGTTCGCGAGGAACGCGGTGTACGTGGTCTCGAAGCGCTCCCAGGTGAACTCGCCGTCCTTGCCCCAAGGCACCTGGGTCACGAGGTAGAAGCGCACCGGGTCCGGGCCGTACTTGCTCGCCATGGCCGTGGGCTCGACGCCGATTCCCGAGCTCTTGCTCATCTTCTCGCCGCCGGTCAGCACCCAGCCGTGCGCGAAGATGCGGTCGGGCAGCTGGACGTCCGCGGCCATGAGCATCGCCGGCCACAGGACGCAGTGGAACCGGGTCACGTCCTTGCCGAGGATGTGCACGGCGGGCCAGCGGGTGGCGAAGGTCGCCTCGTCCACGCCGAAGCCGGCCCCCGTCAGGTAGTTGATCAGCGCCTCGAACCACACGTAGAGCACCGAGTCGGGCCGGAACGGGATGTCGATCCCCCAGCTCACCGCCTCGCGGCTCCGGGAGATGCTCACGTCCACGAGGCCGCCCCGGATGAGCGAGAGCACCTCGTTCCGCCGGAACGCGGGGGTGACGAACTCCGGGTGGGCGTCGTAGTGGGCGAGGAGGCGGTCCTGGAACTGGCTCAGGGGGAAGAAGAGGTTGGTCTCCTCGATCCAGCGGGGGTCCATCGTGGGGTGATCGGGGCAGCGCCCGTCCACGAGATCCTTGTCCGTCTTGAACGCCTCGCAGCCGTCGCAGTACCAGCCCTCGTAGGTCTGCTCCGTCAGGTAGCCGTTGTCCCGGATCCGCTCGAGCAGCGCGATGGCCGCCGCCTGGTGGTCTGCATCCGTCGTGCGGATGAACCGGTCGTAGGAGATGTCGAGGGCTTCCCACGCCGCCTTGAAGGCGGGCACCAGCGAGTCCACGTAGTCCTGAGGGCTCATGCCCTCCTTCTCCGCGGTCTTTTCCACCTTGGTTCCGTGCTCGTCGGTGCCGGTCAGGTAGAAGACCTCGTCGCCCATGAGGCGGTGCCACCGGGCGAGCACGTCCGTCCCGATCTTCTCGTAGGCGTGGCCGAGGTGGGGCTTGCCGTTGACGTAGTCGATGGCCGTCGTGATGTAGAAGCTGCCGCTCATGAGTCCGGTTTCCTCTTCGGCTTGCGGCGTCGGCGGCGCTTGGGGCGTCGACGCGGCGGACGCGCGGGGGCGCGGTCAGTCTCGGCCTGACCCGTGGGGGGCGGCCGGGGCGGCTCATGGTGGGGCGCCGCCTCGCTCGTCGCAAGGTCCTCGGTCGCCGGCGGAGGAACGTCCCGGTCCTGGTTGCGCTCCCAGGTGGGCGCGGCGAGGCGATGGCGGTCGCCGCGGTCGTCGAGCAGGACGTACTGCATCGTCATCACGTCGACCCCGACGCACTTCCCTGACAGGGAGCCGTCCGCGGTGGTCACCCGCTTGCCGAGCTTGGGCAGGAAGCCCCGCCGCTCCTTGTAGAACTCCTGCTCGTAGGCGAGGCAGCACAGGGTGCGTCCGCAGACGCCCGAGGCGCGGTCGTCGATGAGGGACATTCCCTGGTCCTTGGCCATCCGGACCGACGTGCGCGGAGTCTCGGGCAAGAAGGTGGAGCAGCAGAGCTCGCGACCACACCGGCCGACGCCGCCGAGCACCTTCGCGATGTCTCGCGCTCCGAGCTGCCGAAAGCCCACCCGCAGGTCCAGGGCCTCGGACAGCTGGGCCCCGAGGGCGTTCAGATCGATGGCTTCGGGCGCCACGACGCAGAAGGTGGCGCGCTTCGCCATGGCGTCGAGCTTCACCCGCAGGAGCTTCAGAGGCAGGCGGCGCTCCCGGATCGCGGCGAGCCCGAGCCGGAATGCTTCGGGTTCGCGGGCTGTCGCCTCGTCCTGACTCCGCAGCTCGGCCTCCCCGGCCACGCGCACGACGCGTCGGATGCGGCCGCCCCCACCTTCGACCTGCTCGGGAGGCGTCGTCACCCGGCCGAGGCGCTTGCCCCGTCCCGACTCGACCACCACCCAGGACCCGGGGACGACGGAGACGGAGCCCACGTCGATCGCGTAGCGGCCGGCGCGTCCGAACCCGTCAAAGCTCACCGAGACGACGGTGCGCGCTCGGCTCACGCCCCCACCAACCCCAGCAGCAGGTCTGCGAACAGGCCGCCCGGGTAGACGTTCCGGGTGAGCTTCTCCTGGACGTCCTCGATGCGCATCGCCCGCTCCGCGAGCGCTCGCGGTGGGAGCTCCGCCAGGGGGCCATCGAGGGCGACGTCGGGATGGATGAGCCCCGTCTCGGCGCCTGTGTCCCGGACGATGGCGTCCCGGAGCAGCTCCTGGACCACGACGAGCAGCTCGGCGCACCCGAGCTTGTCCCGATCCACCAGGGAGACCGCCTCGGCGATCGCGGTCTCGTCGCCCCCGAGGGCGCGGACGAGGACATCGAGGCGCTCCCTGCGCTCGGCGCCTGCTTCGGGGTCGAGGAGCTCCAAGGCCCGCCCGGGGTTCCCGCGGCTGCCGACGGCGGCGCGGCGCGCGGTGTCGGGAGCCGCACCGTGTTCGTCGACGAGCCAGCGCTCCACGTCCTCCACCGGGACGACGCCGAGACCGAGCTTCTGGCATCGGGAGCGGACCGTCTGGAGGAGCTGACCCGGGTGCACGGCGGTCAGGATGAGGACGGTGCCTTCGGGGGGCTCTTCCAGGGTCTTGAGCAGCTTGTTCTGGGCGGAGTCGTTCATGGCGCCCGCGTCGTGGATGACGACGACGCGCCAGTCCCCGTCGAGGCGGCGGAACGAGAGCGCGCGCTGGACCGACGCGATCTGGTCCACGCTGATGATGTGGGCGCGACCTCCGGGCTCCACCTCGGTGAGGCCGGTGTGGTTGCCCCCCCTGAGCTTGCGGCACCCCCCGCACGTCCCGCAAGGCTCGGCGCCTCCGACCTCGCACATGAGCGCGCTCGTCAGGGCGCGGGCGATGAGCGTCTTGCCGAGGCCCCGAGGCCCGAGCAGGAGGTAGGCGTGGTGGGGACGGCCGGCGCCCACCGCCCTCCGCAGGGCCGACAGGACGCGCGTGTGCCCCCGGACGTCGGACCAGCGGGCGAAGGTGTCCCGGACCTCGGGCTCGTCGCTCATGCGGGGTCTCCGAGGAGCGGGGCGAGGGCAGCGAGGATGTCGGCGAAGACTGCGCCTTCGGGCTGGTTCGCGTCGATGGTGGCGAAGCGGTCGGGGTCGAGGGCGCGCTCTTCGTGGAAGCCGCGCTGGACGCCTTCGTGGAAGGCCCGACCCGCCTGCTCGATGCGGTCGAGGCGTCCCCGGGCGGCGGCGCGGGCGAACGCGTCGTCGATGGGGAGATCGAGGAGCAGGACCCGATCAGGGAGCAGCCCGTCGATGGCGGGGGCGTTCGCGGCCATCACCGTGTCTCGGCCGAGGCCCCGCGCCCAGGCCTGATAGGCGAGGGAGCTGTGCAGGTAGCGATCGCAGAGGACGACGGCGCCGCGGTCGAGCGCGGGGCGGACGGTCTCCCGCACGTGCTGCGCGCGGTTCGCCGCGAAGAGGAGCATCTCGGTCGTGGGGGTCAGCGCGGACAGGTCCGGGTCGAGGAGGATCCCGCGGATCCGGTCGCCGGTCGCTGTCCCGCCCGGCTCACGGGTCACCACCACGTCCCGCCCGGCGTCCCGCAGGTGGGCGGCGAGCCGGCCCACCTGGGTGGACTTGCCGCTCCCCTCGATGCCTTCGAAGGTGATGAACAGGCCGCGCGTCATGGAGCGGCGGACCGTAGCACGCGGGGGGTGGCGCGCCCGCCGTCGGCGATGCGCCAGGGCAGGGGAGTCAGCCCCCGCACCGCCGGAGCGAAGGCGCGGACCCCGAGAGGGGTGACCAGGAGGTGGAGCAAGCGCGGCCAGGCCGCTGCGGCGCGCACGTCGGCGGGGCTGAGGTGGTCGGGGCCTTCCGGGTGGCTGTGCCAGACGCCGATCCAGCCGGGGTCCGCGGCGTGAGAGAGGAGCAGGGGCGGCGGGATCGTGAACGCGTCCCGCCGGGCCTCGATGACGGAGACGTGGGTGACGAGCCAGGGGGCGTCGGCGGCGTCGGGGCGAGCCCCGAAGAGGAGCCCGCACGCCTCGCGGGGGGCGGCAGCGGCGGTGGCGTCGGTGAGCGTGCCGAACGCGCCCGGCGCGACCAGGGCCGTCACTGCACGTGGATGTGGTACGGCGTCATGAGGACGGGCTGGCCGCTCCCCATGAGTGGGGCGGCGAGCAGGAACTGGCGGGCCGCGTCGAGCTCCTGGCCGAGGAGCGCGCCGCCGCCGGTCCGCAGGACGGCGGTGTCCGCGGCGAGGCCGAGCATCCCGAGCGGGCCGTTGCCCCCCTCGAGGAGCTCCTCCCAGAAGGTGGGCTGGCGGGGGTAGAGCAGCAGGCGCGTCTCGCCTTCGATGCCCGCCTTGTCCTTCGCGATCCCGATGGCGGTGCGCAGGGAGCCGATCTCGTCGACGAGGCCGATGTCGTCTGCTTGATCTCCGGTCCAGACCCGGCCCTGAGCCACAGCATGGACGGCGGCCGGGGTCGTGCTGCGCCCGCGGGCCACCTTGCTGATGAACCCGCCGTAGAACGTGTCCACGAACTCCTCGAGCTTCGCGGTGCCGTCCTCCCCCAGCGGCTTGTTGAGGACGAACAGGTCTGAGTATTCGCCGCGCTTGATGGACTCGGTGGTCAGCCCCAGGTTCTCGTACAGCCCGGCGACGTTGTACTTGCCGGCGAAGACCCCGATGGAGCCGGTGAGGGTCGTGGGCTGCGCGACGATCGCATCGGCGCCCATGGAGATGTAGTAGCCACCGGACGCCGCCAGGTCGCTCATGGAGACGACGACGGGCTTGTTGTCCTCGAGCCGGGCCAGCTCCGCCTCGCGCCACATGATGTCCGAGGCCAGGCCGCTGCCCCCGGGGCTGTCGACCCGGAGGACGATGGCCCCGACGTCGTCGTTCTGGCGGGCGCGGCGGATGGCGCGGGCGATGGTGTCCGAGCCCATGGACGAACCGGTGCGGCTCTTGCCCGAGGTGATCTGCCCCTCGCAGAACACGACGGCGACCTTCTTGCCCTTGCCCTTGCTCAGGCGCGGGAGCCCGTCGTTGTAGCTGCGGAAGCCCATGCGCGGCGGGTCGTCGTCCTCGGCGGCGCGGCGGGGGATACGGGAGTCGATGAACGCGGAGTCGTCGTCGTCGCCCCCGGCCCAGGCGTCCAGGGCGCCCTGAAGCGCGCTGTCGTCGTCGTCGGCCTGGGCGAGCATCGCCGCGGTGCGGTCGGCGGCGGCGGAGTCGTCGTCGTCCCCGGCGGAGTCGTCGTCGTCCCCGAGGAGCTCGGGGAGGAGCGGCTTGCCCGCGAGGTAGGCGCGCATCTGGTCGTCGTAGAGCAGGCCGTCGATGAGGCCGGCGTCGTAGGCGGCCTGGGCCGTCAGGGGGGGATCGTCGATGAGGGCCTCGACCGCGGCCCGGTCCATCCCGCGCGACTCGGCGATGGTGGTCACCAGGTGCCCGTAGAGGCTGTCGGCCAGGGCATCCATCATCCGCCGGTACGGCTCGGACATCTCGGTCGACGTCATGGGCTCGATGGCGCTCTTGTACTTGCCCGCCCGGGTGAACTCGGCTTCGACCCCGAGCTTGTCGAGGGTGCCCTTGTAGAAGGTCACACCGAGGTGGAGTCCGTTGACGAGGAAGAAGCCCTCCGGCGCCATGAACACCCGGTCGCACGCGAGCGAGAGCAGGTACTCCTTGTTCCCGGCGGCCTCCATCCAGCACGTGACCGGCTTGCCCGACTCGATCGAGAAGCGCTCGATGATGGAGCGGAGCTCCTCGACCTTGCCGTATCCGATCGCGAGTCCACCGATCTCGATGTGGAGCTGGGCGACGTCGTCGTCGCTCGCTGCGCGGACGAGGCCGGTGTCCACCTCGAAGATGGAGAGAGGCTGGTTCCCGAGGCCCGCCAGGGGCGCCTCGGCGGGCGGCTGCTCGGGCATCGCGCCGCCGAGGCCGAGGACGAGGGTGGTCCCGGCTTCGGCGCCGGTGTCGTCGTCCCCGAGCATCACCACGATGGCGACGATGCTCGAGACGAACACCACGAGCAGGAAGACGACGAGGAGGAGGACGAGGAGGCGACCGTTCTTCACGCGCGGGATCCTAACGCCAGTTGGTCACGACGACGACCGGGCGTCGCGCCGACCGTGGGCGGCCGCGGAACGGCTGCCGGCACTCAGACCCCCGCGGTGATCTTGATCTTCGCGTCCGCCTTGATCTGGTCGCGGAACGCCTGGACGGCGCGGGTCTGCTTCGTGCGGAGCAGGCTGCTGCGCAGATCGTCCTTCTTCTCTTCGAAGGAAGCCATGTCCGCCTTCGTGGCGGCGGTGAGCTTGATGAGCGCGAAGCCGTTGCCCACGTCGATGGGCTCGGTGGTCACGTCACCCACCTCGGCGAGCTCGAAGGCGGCGGCGAGGGCGTCCTTGCTCGTGCCGAGCTTGGGGATGCGGCGGTCCTTGCGGGCGAACTCGCCGGACTGCTGCACCGTCAGGCTCTTCTCCGCGAGGAGAGCGTCGGCGTCGGCGCCGGTGAGGGTGCCGTTGAGGACGGGGAGGAGCTTCGTGGCGTAGGCGCGGGCGAGCTCCGGGGTCTTCTCGTCCCGGAGGAGGTCGCGGGCGATGTCGAGCCGGACGTCGGCGAGGGTCTTCACGGACGCCTCGTTCACCTCGATGACCTTGATGATGTGCAGACCGAACTGCGTCTCCACCAGATCCGAGATGTCCCCGGGGTTCATGGAGAAGGCGGCGTCGGAGAAGGGCTTCACCATCCGCTTCTCGTCGAAGAAGCCCAGGTCGCCACCTCGGCTCGCCGAGCCGTCCTCGGAGTACTTGCGCGCGAGGGCCTCGAAGTCGGCGCCGTCGGCCTTGGCCTCCGCCAGGACCTTCTCCATGCGGCTGCGGACCTCCGCCTTGTCCGCGTCGGAGTCGTCGGTCCCGAACTTCATGAGGATGTGGCTCGCCTTGACCTTCTTCGGCTCGTTGTACTTGCTGTCGAAGTCACGGTCGAAGCGGTCCGTGATGGCGTCCTCGTTCTCGTCCGCCCAGGTGCTCACTTCGTCGTCGGAGATGTCCACCTGGTCCCGGAAGAGCGAGGTGGGAACGCGGATGAACTCGACCTCGCGCTTGCTCGCCTCGTCCTCGAAGGCCTGCTTCAGCTCGGCGTCGGAGACGCGGGCGGAGCGACGGACGAAGTCGAGCATCGACTCGACGAGCAGCTGCTCCCGCAGGTCCCGCTCGAAGGTGCTCCCGGCGCGGCCGGCGTAGCGGTCGTACAGCGCCTTGTCGAACTTGCCGTTGTCGTCCTGGAACCCGGGGTTCTCGAGGATGGCGCGGCGCAGCTCCTTGTCCGAGACGAGGAAGCCCTCCTCCTCCGCCGCCTGGACGAGCAGGCGCTGGTCGATGACGGTGTCGAGCACCTGCTGGCGGATCCGGTCGAGGTCGGGCTCGGAGTCCTTGTTGAACTGGCGCTGGAGGCGAACCTGCTGCTGCATCATCGGCAGGATGTGCACGTCGCGGATGGCCTCGCCGTTGACCTCGGCCACGACCTCGGTGCGGTCGCCGAACAGCGCGGAGCTGCCGAAGAAGAAGACGAAGGTCAGGGACAGCACGCCGAGGATGATCTTGACGATGGGGCTGTCGGTGTTGTTTCGAATCCAACCGAGCATCGGGGCCTTCCAGTTCCAGTCACACGCGCACCCGGGAGGGCGCGCCGGCCGCGCAAGCTAGGGCAGGGCCCCGAGCCCGTCAACACGCTCTCGGGTCTGGCGCGATCGCGGCGCCGGAGGGGGCGTGATCCTTGCCCCAGCGGGATCCTCGTAGTGGGAAAAGTGCGGGTAATCGCGCCGTCGGGGGTGTTCTGGTTGTGGGAGCGAAGAAATGTGTACGAGGCCCCGTTTTCTTCATTGACAGGCCTCAAGTTCGAGGAGCATCCTCCGAGTGTCGGGGAAACGAGTGGTAGAAATCGCCAATCGGGGCGCCGACATCCGTAGAAGCTGCTGCCGTCGAATCCGGGGTCCTCGACCCCTGCTGCACCTGTGAGCCTGCCTTGTTCAACGCACTGTTCGGAATGTTCTCCAAGGACATCGCCATCGACCTGGGGACGGCCAACACCCTCCTCTATGTGAAGGGTCGTGGGATCGTCTCCAACGAGCCCAGCGTCGTCGCCGTCGCGACGACCCGCTCGGGCAACCAGAAGGTCGTGGCCGTCGGTCACGAGGCGAAGGAGATGCTCGGGAAGACCCCGGGGGAGATCCGGGCAGTGCGGCCGCTCAAGGACGGTGTGATCGCCGACTTCGCCGTGACCGAGGCGATGCTCCGCTACTTCATCCAGAAGGCCCACAACCGCAGCACCTTCGTGAAGCCGCGGATGGTCATCTGCATCCCCTCGGGCGTGACCGTCGTCGAGAAGCGCGCGGTGCGGGAGTCGGCGGAGAACGCAGGAGCGTCCGAGGTCTACCTCATCGAGGAGCCCCTCGCCGCCGCCATCGGCGCGAACCTTCCCATCACCGAGCCCAGCGGCAACATGATCGTCGACATCGGCGGCGGCACGACGGAGGTCGCGGTCATCAGCCTCGCGGGCATCGTGACCGCCGAGTCGGTGAAGGTCGGCGGGGACAAGTGGGACGACGCGATCGTCAACCACGTCCGCAAGCGCCACAACCTGCTCATCGGTGAGCGCACCGCCGAACGCATCAAGATGAACATCGGCAACGCCCACGCGGACGCGTTCCCCGAGGGCTCCATCGAGATGAACATCAAGGGCCGGGACCTCACGGTCGGCATCCCGAAGGAGATCGTCATCTCCAGCGACGAGATCCGGGAGGCCCTGGAGGAGAGCGTCGGCGTCGTCGTCGAGGCGGTCCTCACCACCCTGGAGAAGACGCCGCCCGAGCTCGCGGCGGACATCGTGGACAAGGGCATCGTGCTCGCTGGCGGTGGAGCCCAGCTCCGCGGCCTCGACCTGCTGCTGTCCGAGCAGACCGGCCTCCCCGTCGTCGTGTGCGACGAGCCGCTGAACGCGGTCGCGGTCGGCTCCGGCAAGGTGCTGGAGGAGATGGATCTGCTTCGGAACGTGATGCTCAACTAGTCCTCGACGGAGCCTCCGGGCTCCGCTCGGGCAGGCGAGAGGCCCGCCCCCATGTCGCGCTCTGCAGTCCAAGCCGTCGCTGTCCTGGTGCTCCTCGCGCTGTTGGGGTGGCACGTCCACGCGCGGCTCAAGCCCGAGGCGGATCTGAACGTCGCCGACCGCGCGCTGCTCGGGGTCACAGGCCCCGTCCAGAAGGTCCTCAACGGTGGCGTCTCGGGAGTCGGCGGGTTCTTCGAGAACTACGTGATGCTCGTCGGGGTCTCGAAGGAGAACGAGGACCTGCTGCGCGCGCTCGCCGAGGCCGAGGCGCGGAACGTCGAGATGCGCGAGGTCGCGGCAGAGAATGACCGCCTGCGGGAGATGATCGGGCTCCAGTCCCGCGCCCCCGGGAAGACCGCTCCGGCCACGGTCATCGGCCGCGGCACCTCGGCACGCTTCCGCACCTTGCGCATCGACAAGGGGACGGTCGACGGCGTCGAGCCGGACATGGCGGTGCTCGGGATCCAGGGCGCCGTCGGCAAGATCCTCCGGGCGAGCGGCCACTATGCGGACGTGCTCCTCATCACCGACGGGCTCTCGTCGGTCGGCTCGGTCGTGCAGCGCAGCCGCGCCCGCGCCGTGTCCGTGGGGGACGGCGACGGAGGTCTGGAGCTCGGGTACATCCGCCGCTCCGACCTGTCCGACGTGAGCGAGGGAGACCTCGTGGTCACCTCGGGCGAGGACGGCGTCTTCCCCGAGGGAGTGCCTCTCGGGGTGGTGACCGTCGCGTCGGCTCCCGAGAGCGGGCTCTTCGTCGAGGCGAGCATCGAGCCCTCCGTGCCCCTGGACCGAATCGAGGAGGTGCTCGTCGTCACGGACTCGGGGAGCGGCCCCTTCCACCACGAGGGCCTGACCATCATCGAACCTCTCGTCGACGACGAGGACCTGCTGGCTGCCCCCTGGGGACCGCCGCTCCTGGAGGAGGGCCAGCGGTGAACCGTGGCGCAGCCCTGCTGCTGCCGGGGGAGGGGCGCCGCGTCGACGTCCGTCCCGGCCGCGCCGTGCTCGCCGCCTTCGCCGGACTCCTCTGGCTGACGGTCCACAGCGCGATCCTCGCGCGGGCCGGCGTGGCGGGCCTGCCCTTCGATCCTCTTCTTCCCCTCGTCGCCGCCTTCGCCCTCGGCGGGCGCCGGGTGGAGGCCTGGGTGCTCGCGCTGCTCCTCGGATACTTCGCGGACTTCTTCGGTGGTGTCCCCTCCGGCCGCACGATGCTTCGCTACGCCCTCGTGGTCCTCATGGCCCTGCCGCTGCACGGTCGGGTCGTCCTGCGGGACCGCGTGATGCCCATCCTCGGGGTGGGGGTATTCACCGCGGTCGCCGGGACCGCGCTGCTCGTCTTCCTCACGCTGATGGGCGCGGAGGTGGACGCGGACTGGGCGAAGCTCCCGGCCGAGAGCCTCGGCACGTCGGCCGCGGCGTTCATCTGTTGGCCCCTCTACCGCCGCATCGCCGGCTGGGAAGCCGACCGCACCCGCCGCGCGCCGAGGATCGGCCGATGAGCCGCCGCATGGGAGGCGCCTTCGGGACGCGCAGCAAGCGGCGCGCCCCGGCGATTCGGCGGGACGCCCGACCCCAGGACCTGCGGGACCGTCTCTCCGCCTACGCGGCGCTGATGCTCTTCGTCCTCCTCGTGCTCCTCGGTCGCCTCTGGGTGCTTCAGGTGGTGCGGGGGGAGGAGTACGCGGCCCAGGCGCAGTCGAACCACCTCAAGCAGCGTGAGATTCCCGCCCCCCGCGGCTCGATCTACGACGCGGACGGCCACCGCCTCGCGGAGGTGCGCGCGTCCTTCGACCTCGTCGTGCAGCCGCGGGAGGTCGACCCGGGGCCCGCGCCTGCAAAACGCATCCCGCGCTCGTCCATGCCGGGGGCCGACGACGGGATCGGCGGTGAAGCCGATCAGGACGCGGCCGCCGGGCTGCGCGGCGGTCCGCTCCTCGACGACCTGTGGACCATCGAGGAGCGGACCGACATCGTCACCCTGTGTGAGCGCCTCGCGGCCCTGCTGGACGACGTCACCGTCGGAGAGCTGCTCGAGCGGTGGGACGAGGCGCGAAAGATCAGCCGGCACCGCCAGGTCGTCCTCGCGCCGGACGTCTCCTTCGAGGAGCTCGAGCGGGTGATGGCGTCGCGGCCCCGCCTGCCGGGTCTCTCCGTGGCCTCGCGCCACCGCCGCTCCTACAGCGATCCCGAGCTGTTCGCCCACCTGCTGGGGTACCAGCGGGAGGTCCGGGCCGACGACCTCAAGCGGCTGCGGGAGAAGTACAAGGACACCGAGCACGGGGAGGACTGGTACGAGTCCGGTGACCTCATCGGTCGCTTCGGGATCGAGGGCGGCTGGGAGAAGTGGCTCCGGGGGACCGATGGCGCCTTCTGGGTCCAGGTCGACGCCCTGGGACGCCAGCTCGGCCGCTCGGCGGACCCGAACCAGCCCGGCGCCGAGTACTTCCGCTCCATCGCCCACTTCCTCGACGAGGAGGTGATCCCCGAGGTCCCCGGCCACGACCTGCACCTCACGGTGCGGCGGGATCTTCAGGAGCTCGGCTACTCGCTCCTGGGGGAGGAGAGCGGCGCGGTCGCCATGCTCGAGGTGAACACCGGTCGCGTCCTCGCCTTGGTGAATGCGCCCAGCTTCGACCCCTCGATCTTCTCGCGCCGCCTGCCGCCGCATCTCTGGAACGAGCTGAACAACGATCCGAAGCGGCCCATGGTCGACAAGGCCCTCACCGGGATCTACCCGCCGGGATCGACCTGGAAGATGATCGTCGCCGCGGCAGCTCTCGGCTCGGGGACGTGGAACAAGGACACGACGGTCACGTGCAACGGCGGCCACCGCATCGGGCGCCGCACCTGGCACTGCTGGAAGCGGACCGGCCACGGCAAGGTGGACCTCAAGGCCGCCCTCAAGGGCTCCTGCGACGTCTACTTCTACCGCGCGGGGCTGGCCATGGGCATCGACGAGGTCGCGGGGTACGCGGCCCAGTTCGGCATGGGCGAGCCCACGGGGATCGGGATCAACAGCGAGACGGGCGCCCTGAACCCCACCACTGCGTGGAAGAAGCGCCGTCGCGGCACCGCGTGGACCGCGGGGGACACGGCCTCGGCGGTCATCGGTCAGGGGGCCACGCTCGCCACCCCCATGCAGCTGGCAGTGATGACGGCCACGCTCGCGAACGGGGGGCTGCGCTACAAGCCGCTCATCGTGGACCGGGTCGTCGACCACGACGGGAGCGTCGTGCACCGGGAGGATCCCCAGGTGCTCAGCCAGGTGGACCTGGCCGAGGAGCACTTCCACTCCATCCGCGAGGGGATGTTCGCGGTGGTGGACGAGCCCGGAGGGACGGCCCGGCGCCAGCGGCTGAAGAACCTCGCCTTCGCAGGCAAGACGGGGACGGCCCAGGTGGTGCGCCTCGGGGCGTCGAACGCGAAGCAGTTCCGCGACCATGCCTGGTTCGTCGCCTTCGCTCCCTACGAGAACCCCGAGGTCGCCATCAGCGTCCTCGTGGAGAACGGCGAGCACGGGTCGACGGCCGCAGCGCCCATCGCCCGGCAGCTCATCGAGCTCTACTTCGAGGGGCGGATGCAGGACGCTGAAGAGAACGGCGTCCGCATCGGCGCGCCGGCTGGAGGTGCGCCGTGAGCGGAGACATCCACGTGCGCCGCGGAGGGCGTCACGTCGACTGGCCGGTGATCCTCACCACCATCGCGCTCATGGTCATCGGCCTGCTGACGCTCGTGGCGGCGACCCAGGGCCCCATCGGAGAAGAGATCTCCGAGCGTGTGATCAAGCAGGGCGTCTTCATGAGCGTCGGGCTCGTGGCGATGATGGTCGTCGCCTTCATCGACGCCCGGGTATTCGAGCAGACCGCCTATGTGTTCTACGGCGTCGTCTTCGTCCTGCTCATCGCGGTGCTCCTGTTCGCGCCGAACGTGAACGGCTCCCAGCGCTGGCTGCCAATCGGTGGGTTCCGCCTCCAGCCATCCGAGCTGGCGAAGATCGCCCTCGTGCTCGCGGCGTCCCGGTGGTTCTCCACCCGACCGCGCGAAGACGGCTGGGGCATGCGGGAGCTCATCCAGCCGGCGGCGATGTTCCTCATGCCCATGTGCGCGCTGACGTTCATGGAGCCGGACCTGGGGACCACCCTGTTCCTCTGCTTCATCTTCGCGGGTCTGTCCTTCGTCGTCGGGTTGCGGTGGCGCACGATGGCGGCCCTGGTGCTCATCGGGACCATCGCCGCGCCGCTCGCCTACCAGTTCGTGCTCTCGGACTACCAGCGCGGCCGCGTCGACACGCTGTTCGCGCCGGAGAAGCAGGCCAAGGGCTCGGGCTACCAGGCCATTCAGGGGCGCTGGGCCATCGGCAGCGGTGAGGTCTGGGGCAAGGGCTGGCGGCAGGGGACGCAGGGGCGGCTGAAGTTCCTGCCGGAGCAGCACACGGACTTCATCTTCAGTGTGTATGCCGAGGAACGCGGCTTCGTGGGCTCGTTCTTCCTGCTGGTCCTGTACTTCGGTCAGATGATCCTCGGCTTGCTGGTGGCCTGGAACGCCCGAGATCGGTTCAGCTCCCTGTTGGCCTCGGGGATCGTGACCATCTGGTTCTGTCACGTGTGCATCAACCTGGGGGGCGTCCTGGGTCTGCTGCCCATCACCGGCGTCACACTGCCCCTGCTGTCCTACGGCGGCAGCTCCGTCCTGACGACCATGGTGGGGCTCGGGATGCTGCTGTCCGTGTCCATGCGGCGCATGGGGTCCGACCCCCTGTAGGCGCGGCGGCGTGGCCGCAGCCCCGGGACGGCTCGTCCCAGCCCCGAAACGCGCGGAACCAGCCCCCCAATCTGCTATACGCCGCCTCCGACGCGCCCTGGAGGCGCACGAGGAGCCACCCATGCGTATCCCCGCTGTCCTGCTCGCCGTCGCCGCCCTCGGCGGCTGCAACATCGAGATGCCTGCGAACGAGCAGGCGCAGGTCATCGTCCGGCACCGCTGCGGCGACACCAACTTCAACGACCTGAACGGCTACTTCGGCAAGCTCCAGGGCGAGAACGGCGTGAACAGCAAGTTCCGCGCGAAGTTCGCCACCGAGGGCGAGGTCATCAAGGCGTACTGGGTCCCCGGCACCTTCGAGCCCATCGGCACCGAGGGGAAGAAGGTCGACGCCGACAACGCCGTCTTCACCGAGCCCGGTAGCGGTGAGCGCGTCCGCGTCTGGGCGACGATCACCGACGACTGCCGCATCGAGGCGAAGTTCGGGACGGTCGACGCCTCCGGCGCTGAGGCGAAGGGCGCCGCTCCCGCCGACAAGTACGTGCCGTTCCCGGATCTGAAGAGCCGCGACTTCGAGCCCTGCACCGAGCAGCTCTACTACGGCAGCGCGGGCAAGAGCCACGCGGCGGCGAAGAAGTACAAGAAGCCCGAGGCGCCCCCGGTCATCCGCAGCTCCAACATGCCCGTGGCGGCCTGGGGCCCGACGGGCGAGGTGGGACCGGGCTGCACGGCGATGTTCGACCTGTGGACCGACGGCAAGTCCATGGAGGTCATCAACGCGGAGACCGTCGAGGAGAAGGACGGGATGCTCCGCTGGCACCACCCCTACGAGAACGACTACCTGGGCGTGCACGGCGTGGCCATGCACCGCAAGGTCAAGTGCGCCGGTGGCGAGGAGACCCTCCTCGGCGTCGCGTGCCTGCAGGTCGAGGTCAAGTAGGCGCTCGGCCGCGCGGCGGCCACGGAGGACAGTCATGACGACGGCGTTCATGTTCCCCGGACAGGGGTCCCAGCAGGTCGGCATGGGCCAGGACTGGCTCGGCCGCAGCGAGCTCGTGAAGCAGACCTTCGAGGAGGCGGACGACGCCCTCGGGGAGAAGCTGAGCGACGTCATCCTCTCCGGTCCCATGGAGGACCTCACCCGCACCGAGAACACCCAGCCCGCGCTCCTGACGGTCTCCGTCGCGTATGCGCGGGTGCTCGCCGCGGAAGGCGTGACCCCCGACGTGGTCGCTGGTCACAGCCTGGGCGAGTACTCCGCCCTGGTCGCCGCCGGGGCGATCCAGTTCGCGGACGCGGTGCGGGTCACCCGGCTCCGGGGCCAGGCGATGCAGTCGGCCGTGCCCGAGGGCGTCGGCTCGATGGCCGCCATCCTGATGATCAAGGACGTGGAGACCATCGAGGCGCTCTGCGCGAAGGCCGCCGAGGGCGAGGTCCTCGAGCCCGCCGGGTTCAACACCCTCGGCCAGACGGTGATCGCCGGCCACGCCACCGCCATCGCCCGCGCCGTCGAGGTGGCGTCCGAGTTCCGGGGCCGCGGGGTGCAGCTCAACGTCTCCGCCCCCTTCCACTGCTCGCTGCTGGAGCCGGCCGAGGCGAAGCTCGGTGCGGCTCTGGCGGACATCGAGCTCTCGCCCCTCTCCGTGCCGTACGTGCCCAACGTGACCGGCGCCTGGACCGTGGACCCGGCCGCGGACGACGTGCGCGCCAACCTCGTCGCCCAGGTGGTCAAGCCCGTGCGCTGGCTCCAGACGATGGAGGCGATGAAGGAGCACGGCGTGGACCAGTGGCTCGAGGTGGGCCACGGCCGGACGCTCGTGGGCTTCGTGAAGCGGTTCGAGCGCAAGGCGAACCTGTCCGCCTTCGAGGAGGAGAAGTGGCGGACCTGACCGCCACGCCCGGCAAGCGCAAGGTCTTCATCCAGACCTTCGGCTGCCAGATGAACGAGCTCGACAGCGGCAAGATGCTGCGCCTGCTCGAGTCGGACGGGTACGCGGCGGCCGACGACCCCGGCGAGGCGGACGTCATCCTCATCAACACCTGCTCGGTGCGTGAGAAGCCCGAGCAGAAGGTCCGCTCCCTGCTGGGCCGGTACAAGAAGCTCAAGCGCGCCAACGACGACCTCGTGATCGGCGTGACCGGCTGCTACGCCCAGCAAGCGAAGGGCGACCTGCTCCGCCGCTTCGACGACCTGGATCTGGTCATGGGGCCCGACGCCATTCCGCGCCTGCCCGCGTTGCTGATGGACGTGCGGACGAACCGCTCCCGCGAGCTCGCCACCGAGCAGCTCGACCGGCAGGACTACCCCTTCACCAACGACCTCGTGTTCCGCGAGGGGCGCAAGGTGACGGCGTTCGTCACGATCCAGAAGGGCTGCGACAACCTCTGCTCCTTCTGCATCGTCCCGTTCACCCGGGGCCGCGAGGTCTCCCGGTCGGCGGACGACGTGGTGGACGAGGTCGCGCGGCTCGCCGCCGAGGGGGTCAAGGAGGTCACGTTCCTCGGCCAGAACGTGAACAGCTACGGGCTCAAGAAGACGACGGAGCCCCCGTTCCACGAGCTCCTAGCCCGCGCCGCAGCGGTGGACGGGATCGAGCGGATCCGGTTCACCACGAGCAACCCCTGGGACCTGGACGACGGCCTCGTCCAGCTCTTCGCCGACGAACCGAAGCTCTGCTCCTACTTCCACCTTCCGGTGCAAGCTGGCGCAGACTCGATGCTTTCTCGCATGCGCCGGCGCCACACCCGGGAGCGCTACCTCCAGCTGGTCGCGGACTTGAAGGCCGCCCGGCCCGACCTCGCCCTGTCCACGGACATCATCGTCGGGTTTCCCGGGGAGACCGAAGACGAGCACCAGGCGACGCTCTCGCTCCTGGAGCAGGTCCGCTACGACTTCATCTACAGCTTCAAGTACTCGCCCCGGCCCTACACCCACGCCGTGCGCAAGTTCGAAGACGACGTCCCCGCAGCGACGAAGAAGCGCCGCCTCAAGGAGATTCAGGATCTCCAGCGCACCATCACCGACGAGTGGCTCGTGTCCTGGGTCGGGAAGACGGTCCCCGTGCTAGTCGAGGGCCCGAGCAAGCGGGATCCCGAGTGGCTGTCGGGACGTATCGGTCAGAACTGGATGGTCAACTTCAAGGCGCCGGAGCGGCTGGTCGGCTCGGTCGTCGACGTGGTGATCACCGAGGCCCTGTCGAACTCCCTGGCCGGTGAGGTGCCGACCCGAGAGAGCGTGGCTCGCTCCGCGCTCCCCATCCTCGACTGACGCTCCCCGGAAGGCGCCCCCGTGCTCCAGTTCGAGTCCATCTCGATGCAGCTCGGCACGAAGATCGTGCTCGACAACGTCGACCTGCGGGTCTCCGACCGCGACCGGGTGGCCATTGTCGGTCGCAACGGCGCCGGCAAGTCCACCCTGATGAAGATCGCCGCGGGGAACCTCCACGCGGACGGCGGTCGCGTCCTCCTCAGCAAGGGCGAGGACGTGGGCTACCTCGCCCAGGAGCACGCGGTCACCGCCGGTCACTCGCTCTGGCAGGAGGCGCAGGCCGCCGTCGAGCCGGTCCTCGAGCTGGAGCGCCGCAGCAAGGCGCTCATGGACTCCATCGGTGAGGAGGGGATGTCCGAAGAGCGGCAGATGGAGGTCCTCGAGGAGGCCGACCGGCTCCACGAGGCGTTCCGGGTGCGCGGTGGCTATCGGATTGAGGCGGACGTGGGTCGGGTCCTGTCCGGGCTCGGCTTCCTGGCCGAAGACTGGGAGCGGCCGACCGAGACGTTCTCCGGGGGGTGGCAGGTGCGCATCGCCCTGGCGCGGCTCCTGCTGCAGCGCCCGCGCTACCTGCTCCTCGACGAGCCCACGAACCACCTCGACATCGAGACGCGCACCTGGTTGCTCCACGAGCTGCGGGCGTACCCGGGCGGCGTCGTGATCGTCGGCCACGACCGGGACTTCCTGGATCGACTCGTGAACCGCACCGTGGAGGTGCGCCAGGGTCAGGTGGAGAGCAGCGCCGGCGGGTACACGGCGTGGAAGAAGGCGCGCGTCCTCCGGATCGAGCAGCTGCGGGAGGCCTCCCGGCAGCGCACCGAGGAGCGCGAGCGCATCCAGGCGTTCATCAACCGGTTCCGATACAAGGCGAGCAAGGCGTCCGCGGTGCAGTCCCGGGTGAAGATGCTCGAGAAGCTGCCGCCCATCGAGGTCCCCGCGGACGACCGGCGGGCGCGGCTGTCGTTCCCCGAGCCCCCGCCGGCCGAGAGCCCGATGGTGGAGATCCGACGGGTCCAGAAGAGCTACGGCGACGTGCAGGTGTTCACCGGCGCCGACGCGACCGTGCTCGCCGGGGACCGGATCCTGCTCGTGGGGCCCAACGGGGCTGGCAAGTCCACCCTGCTGCGCATGCTCGCCGGGGACGAGCGACCCGACGAGGGGGTGGTGCAGCCCCGGCCGTCGACCCGGGTCGCCTGGTTCGCCCAGGACCAGGCCAAGGCGCTGGACCCCGACCACACGGTCCTCCAGGCGGCAGCCGAAGGGGACCCGCTGCTGACGGAGCAGCGCCTGCGGGCGGCCCTCGGCGCGCTGCTCTTCACCGGTGAGGAGGTCGACAAGCAGGTCGGCGTGCTCTCCGGCGGCGAGCGCAGCCGGGTGGCCCTGAGCAAGATCCTGCTCCAGCGGGCGAACCTGCTCCTCCTCGACGAGCCGACGAACCACCTCGACGTGGAGACGAAGGAGGCGCTCGTGCAGGCGCTCCAGGAGTGGCCGGGAGCCCTCATCCTCGTCTCCCACGATCGGGTCTTCGCCAACGCGGTCTCGAACCACGTGTGGGAGGTGGGCGACGGCACCATCCGTCGGCATCCCGGCGACTTCGAGGACTTCCTCTGGGCGAAGGCGGTGGAGATGGGGGTGGCTGCTCGCCGCGCTCCCGGGCAGACCGCACCGGACGCCTGGCTGCTCAAGGGTCTCCCCACTGCGAACGACGGCGACGACGGCGCTCCCGGCGGGTCCGCCCGTCCCCAGGTGGCCGCCGAGGCCGTCGAGGAGGCCGACAGTGGCGGCAAGGAGTCCTGGGAGGAGGCGAAGAAGCGCAAGCGCGAGGAAGCGCGTCGTGAGAAGCGCCTCGCCGAGCTGATGGAGACCATCGAGGAGCTGGAGGCGAAGCTCGCGGTGTTGGACGCGGAGCTGGCGAAGCCCGAGGTGGGCGGCGACTGGGATGCGATGCAGGTCCTGCTGAACGACCGGGCGCCGCTGGAGCGCCGCCGCGACCGGGCGATGGCCGAGTGGGAGTCGCTCGAGAGCTGAGACGGGGGCGATGCGCCCGGTGGGGGGCGACTGGAAGCTCGTGGTCTCCGGGCTATGGTCGGACAGCGGGAACCGCAGCGCGCCGGGCCGGTCAGTTGGTCAAGGCGCCGCGGGTGCGCGCCGATGGAGAGGCTGATGCGATCCGTCCCTGCCGTGCTGGCTCTGCTGCTCGTGCTCGCTGGTTGCGGGCGGGCGACGGCGCCGCGCACGTCGGGCACCGCGCGGGCCCAGCCTCGCCAGGTGGGGAGCACCGTGTCCGGCATGGAGACCCGCGTCCTGGGGGACGAGGACCCGCTGCTCGAGCTCGGCGCCTACGACGATCAGGACCTGTTCGCCTACGGGCTCACCGCGCTGGAAGAGGGGAACCCCACGCTGGCGCGGGTCGCCTTCAGCCGCCTCATCGCGGAGTTCCCCCGCAGCCGGAACACGGTGCCGGCCCGCTACAACCTCGCCCTGGCCGTCGAAGCGCAGGGGCGGCCCTTGGAGGCCGCGGATCTCTACCTCGAGTACGTCGCGGTCCTGGGCGACGCAGAGCTCATCGAGCAAGCGGAGCTGCTCCTGCACGCGGGGCTGCTCCGGTGGGAGGAGCGGGAGCTGCCCGGGGCCACGCTGGCCCTGTCCCGGGCGCTGCAGCGCCCCGAGCTCGACGTGGCGGACCGGTGGGAGGCGCGGGCGGTGCTCGCGCGCATCGGCGGGCTGGGCGGGAACTGGGTCGCGGCGGAGAAGGAGCTGGAGAGCCTGCGTCGCGCCGTGCGTCGCTACACCCGCACCACCGGCCAGATCGTCCCCTGGTCATCAGCGATGGTGTGGTTCCACGCCGCGGAGCTGTACCGCGATCAGGCGAAGGCCCAGCGACTCATCGACGTGGACGACCTGCGCGCGGCGCGGCGGTGGCTGAACACGACGGCGAGCTTGTTTCTCGAGTCCAGGCGCTGCCACAAGCGGGTCCTGGAGCACCGCCACCCGGAGTGGTCGGGGGAGGCGGCGTTGGCCCTCGGCGCGATCAACGAGGAGTTCCGCGAGCAGATGCTGCGGGCCGACACCCCGACAGGCCTCGATGCGGAGTCCACGGCGGTCTACCTCGACCTGCTTGAGGAGCAGACGCGGGCCTTCTTGGAGAAGGCGGCGAAGGACTACCGGTGGCTGCTGCTCGACAGCAACGACCTGCGGGTGACGGGCGAGGCCCTCGAGGCCCTCAAGGACGCGCTGCGCCGGGTCGAAGAGCAGCTGGAGCGGCCGAACTCGACGGCGACGGGGCCCCAGAAGGGCGAGGGCTCAGACGGGGAGCCGTAGCTCGAAGCGGGCTCCGCCGAGGCGCTCGGACGTCCCCGCGGTGATGGTCCCACCGTGCTCGATGGCGATGCGGTGGACGAGGGCGAGGCCGAGCCCGGTGCCGCGACTGCCCTTCGTCGTCACGTAGGGCGTGAAGAGGCGGTCCGCCAGCTCGGGCGGCACGCCCGGACCCGAGTCCTCGACGGCCAGGATGATGGCGTCTGTCCCGGTCACCGCCAGGTGCAGGTGCGGAGGTTCCCCAGTCTCGGCAGCAGCTTCGAGCGCATTCTTCACCAGATTGGTGAGGGCGGTCTGGAGCTGGGTGCGATCGGCGAGCAGGGTCAGCGGCGGCTCGGGGTAGTCCCGCGTCACCGTCACGTCGCGGCCGGCGTAGAGGCTGACCACCCCGTCGAGCATCGCGCCGGGGTCGAGCGGCTCCGGGGTCGGTTCCGGCAGCCGGGCGAATCGGGCGAAGGAGTCGGCGAGCTCCTTGAGCCGCTGCACCTCCTCGATGACGGCGCTCGCCTGCTCGTCGAGGATGGCGTCGAAGTCCGGGCGGTCGAGCCTCCGGGCGCGGCGGATGACGTCCATGGACGCCTGGATGGGGGTCAGCGGGTTCTTCAGCTCGTGGGCCAGCCCACGGGCGATCTCCCGCCAGGCGGCAACCCGCTCGGCGCGGACCAGCTCCTCGCGGGACTGCTCGATGTTCGCGCCCATCTGAGCGAACGCGGACACCAGGCGCTGCACCTCGGCGATGTCGCTGGGGGGGACGCGGGCGGCGGCGGACAGGTCGCCCCCCGCGACCTCGTCCGCGGCGGTGGCCAGGGCCTCCACGGGGCGGACGATCCGACGGGAGAGGCCGAGGCCGATCCCCATCGCGAACAGGGCGCCGAGGCCCGCCACGGCGAGGGCGCGGATCCGCACGCGAGCCCGCAGCCGGGCCAGCGGCGTGCGGTCGACGCCGATCCAGACGCCGGGCGCTGGGCTCGAGAGGCGGAGGAGAGCGGTCCACGGGCCAGAGGTCGGGGCGAACGCCCGGGGCGGGATGGGGAGCCCGAGAGCGGCGCTGACGAGGCAGGCGGACTCGGGGGGGCACACGGCGAGGAAGTCGGCGCCGGCGACGGTGCGCAGGTCGTCGAGGGCGGACCGATCCAGGCGACGTCCGGCCAGGGCGATGACCTTGCGGGTTCCCCAGGTTCCCGCGCGCCACCGGGCGAGGGCGGGAACGGAGCCCGTGGCGTCCGCGAGAGTGAGGAGGGAGGCGCTGTCGTCGGACTGGGCAGTGCGGAGGCGGTCGATCGCGGGGTCCCGGGCTCCGAGAGATGCGGGCCAGTGGCCCGATGTGAGGACCTCTCCTTCGTCACTCAGGACCGAGAGCACGTCCACCCGATCCGGCTCCAGACGACCGGCGGCCCAGGTCCAGCGCTCCGAGGCGCTGCCCCGAGTGGCGATGGCGGCGGCGCGCCCCTTCGGTGCGAGGACCGAGTCGAGCTCGCGGTCGAGACGCTGGCTCAGGCGGAGGACATCGGCCCGGACGAGGCGCTCGGCGGTCTGGGCTCGCTCGGTCTGGTCTGCGACGAGGCGCGCCGAGACCTCGCGCAGGTAGACGCCCGTGGCGCTCCCCACGGACAGGAGCACCACCGCGAGGAGCGCGAGCGTCAGGCGGAGGCGGAGCGAGGTCACGGGTCCACCCACCAGGCGTCGTCGAGGACCGGCAGGCCGTCGCCGCGGATGCGGACGCCGCGCAGCGACGGGTTCACGGTGATGGTGCGGGCGGCCGTCAGGAGGGGGACTGCGCGCCCGGCGTCCAACCACCGCTGCTCGACGGTGAGGGCGGTGGAGGCGCGATCGGCGGGGTCGGCGGCGAGGAGCCCCCCGGTGTCTCTCGGCGTGAGGGGGAAGCCGAACTCCGCTGCCAGCAACAACGTGGCGAGGCCGGGATCCGCCGTGGGGGGACGCCACTGGACGATCCGAGCGGTCGGGGTGTCCGCGCCGGCGTCGCCCACTCCCCATCCCCGAGCGCGGAGGAGCAGCGCGAGCCTCGCTTCGAGGTCCGCCGTCAGCTCGTCGGCGGTGGAGCGGAGGAGGGCGAGGCGCGGGGAGCCGGCGGGCAGCGGTCGCAGGGTCAACGGCGGGGAGTCGCCGGTCGGCGCTGGGGAGAGCGGGCGGTCCGGCGCGACCCCGGGCGGGAGGAGGACCCGGGTCGAGGCGCCGCGCCCTCCTCGGCGCACCGCGAGGATCAGGTCGGCGGCGAGGTCCCCATGGAACCGGGCGACGCCCCCGTCGGCGGCGAGGGTCCACGGGTCGGCGGCCCGGGCGGCCTCGTCCGGGACCAGGAACCAGACATCCGGCCACGGGGCCACGAGCTGCTCGCCGGCGGTGGAGACCGGCGACAGATCGAGATCGGCCCGGGCGGCGGACCCCACGAGGGCGACCCCATCGAGGTAGGGGCGGCCTCCGGGCGCGTCCGCGCGGTGGAGCCATCGGTCGTCGCCGTCGGGTGCGAAGGCACCGGCTGGTCCGGGGCACCCCTCCAGGAGCAACGGGAAGGCGGGGACCGGAGCGGTGAGCCCGACGCGGACTCCCGAGCTGGTGACGTCGAACCTCACGTCCACCTCGGCGGCGGCGAGGGCCTCGCCCGGCCACCCAGCGAGGCACCCGCGGATGCTGTCGCTGAGGGACTCCGAGCCGATCCGGGGGGCGGGCGTGAGGACCCAGACGGCTCCGTCTGCCTCGGGCGCCAGGTCGGTGAGGAAGCGGCTGCGTTGCCCGGTGGAGAGCGCGGGCCACGCCGCAGCTTCCACCGGGCCGAGGCGGAGGCTGGACGGCTCGAGCAAGGGAGCGGAGGTCAGGGCGGAGGACAGCGCGTCCGCATCCACCTCCGCGGCGTGCACGGCCACCGTCCCGCCGGTGTCGGGCGCTCTGGCTGCGCCGGCGGGCGCGGCGATCAGGACCAGAGCAAGGCTGAGGTGCAGGGTCCTCACGTGCGGCGCCTCACGATCCACAGGACCGGCCTGCCTTCGGTCTGCTCGACGAAGAGCAGGTCGCCCAGCCCGTCGAAGTCCACGTCGCCGGCGTCCATGGCCACCACGGAGCCGTCGAGCGCTCCCTCGAAGAGGACGGTGAGGCGGTCGAGCTCGGGGGTGAGGCTGTGGATCCGGATGCGGTCGGGGTTGCCCGGAGGGCTCGCCTCGGTGGTGACGAGCTCGGGGCCGGCGCGCCCGTCGAGCTCGGCGAGGACGAGCTGATCTCCCACCCGCCGCACGGGGAAGGTGGGATCGCCCGCCGGACCCACGCCCCGCAGCAAACCGTCGCCGTCGACCCAGAGCCAGGCATCGTCGCGGCCAGGCCAGCGCTGCAGGGCGCGGACTCCCGAGGCAGACGGAGCCTCGTCTACGACCACCGTCGCCCCGCTCGCGGGGCGGCCCCAGGCGAGGGACGCGCGGGAGGGGTCGTCAGGCTGTCGGAGAGGGAGGGGAGGGGACTCGGCGGATGGACTCGGGGTGAGGGCGTCGAGGGGGAGCGCGGCGCGGACTCGATGCCCGGCCGAAGTGGCGAGGGCGACCGCGTCGCCGTCCCACGCGAGCCAGCCCCGGGGGGCGCGGTTCCAGGGGCGGGCGGGCAGGGTGACCGGGCCGGCGTCCTGGACGGGGCGGCCCTCCAGGTCGGACCAGAGGTAGGTGCGGAGCCCGTCGACGCAGAGAAGTACGAGGTCGTCGCCCCCGTCGCCGTCCAGGTCCCGGAGCAGCAGGTCGAGGACGCCCGGTGGCAGGGTCCCCAGACGCTCCATGCTCCACCGCCCCTGTCCTGGGCGAGCCGGGCGCGTCCCCAGGAGGGCCTCGAGCTCCCGATCGACGGGCCAGTCCTGGGCGAGGGCCACCGGCGCGGGGAGGGCTCCACCGGAGAGCATGCCCACGGCCCACACACGATCCCCTTCCAGGGACACGCTGATCGAGAGCTGGTGCGTCGCGTCCCGCAGGAGCGGGCCGACGACGGCGGCGTCGGTGAGGCGCCGCTGGAGGTGGGGGAGGAGGACCTTGTCGACCCGGCGAGGATCCACGCCGCGGCCAGCGGTGAGCGTGAGCGTGAGACCGTCGCGGGGGCCGTCGGCGACTGCCTCGAGTCGGGTGCTGAACGCGTCGAGCCAGGCGGCGAGGCTCGATCCCGCGGGCTCCTGCGCCCCGGCCGGCGATGCCAGCGCGAGGAGCAGGAGCCCGAGGAGGGCCACGGCGAGGCGGTGCGCGCTCACCGGGGCACGATAGGGGAGCCGGGGGTCACGGGGTGGGGACCAGCTCGGCGACGGGATCGGTGTCCTCGGCGGTCTCGCCGGCCCGGGCGGCGAGGATCCGGGCGACCTCGTCGGCGGTCTGCCGGTCGACGATGGTCTGCATGCGGTCGCGGTTCGCCACCGCCTTGACGTAAGTCGGATCCATCGTCGCTGCACGCGCGAACGCCGCCAGGGCGTCCCCGTGCCGGTCCTCGCGCTCGTAGGCGACCCCCAGGTTGTTGAGCATGTACGGCTCGACGGGGGTCAGCTCCGTCGCCGCCTCGAGGTACTGGATCGCGGTGTGGCTGCGGCCCAGCTGGAGCGAGGCGAAGCCCACGTTGTTGTAGGCGTAGACGAACTCCGGGTTCAGGGCGACGGCCCGGCGGCCGGCGGTGATGGCCTCCTCCCAGGCGTCCGTCGCGAGGAACAGTCGGCTCTGGAGGTACGGCGTCCGGTAGTCGTCGCGAGCGTGGCGGGACAGGGTGCGCACGTGGCGGCGGGCGAGGTCGGGCTCGCCCCGGCCGAGGTAGTGGCGGGCGAGGAACCGCGCGGCGTCCACGTGGGACGGCTCCCGGGCGGCGGCCTCGGAGATGCACTCGACTCCGCGGGACTTGCGACCCACGCTCACGTAGGCCTGACCGAGCTCGTACCAGGTGGCCGCGGACTCGGGGGCGTCGAAGAGGGCGAGGCGGTAAGCGTCGATGGCGGCGCCGACGTCGCCCTGCTCGGCGAGGATCCGGGCCTCCTGGAAGTAGTCGTGGAAGCGCGCCTCGTGGTGAGGGATGGCCTCGCGGGCGAGGATGCTGCCGGGCTCACCGACCGAGGGGAGGGCGGGCTCGATCTCGGCCGGGCCGGCCTCGATGACGAGGTCGGCGGCGAGGTCCGGCGCGGACTCGGGGGTCGGGCCCTCGACCACGTGAGCGATCGAGACGTTGCCGTCGGGCGTGCAGGCGGCGAGGGCCAGGGCCGCGACGACGGAAGAGAGGGTGAACAAGCGGGTCATGGGGCCTCCAAAGGCAAGCGCCGCATCATCGCGACGGGCCCTGGAAGTGCTCATGGCGTGCCAGGTTGGTAAGGGGCCGGAATCGTTTGGGAATGGTCCGTGATGGGCGCTTCGGGGCGGCCGAAGTGTGTCGTGGGAGCCACACGCACAGCCACAGCGTGGACACACCGAGCGCTGGGTCCAGACTCCCCGTGCCTCCGGGTCCATCCCAGGCTGGGTCCGTCCTCGCCTCAGTCGTCTCGCCGGATCCCCAGCTTGCGCACCTTCTTGTACAGGTGCGAGCGCTCGAGGCCGAGGTCGGCCGCCGCCTGGGTCATGTTCCCCTCGAAGCGGGCGATGCGGTCTTCGATGATGCGGCGCTCGAAGGCCTCGAGGAGCTCGTAGAGCGCGCCGTCCTCGGGGATGGTGGACCCTGTGAGCGTGGCCGCACCGGGCAGCGCCGCCCGGACGTCGTCCCCACGGATCAGGCCGTCCCGGGCGAGGATCGCGAGCCGGTCCACGAGGTTGCCGAGCTCCCTCACGTTGCCGGGCCAGTCATGGGCCATCAGCGCGCGCAGCGCCTCGTCTGTCCACTCCACCGGGGGCAGGTCGTGGGTGGAGCAGCTTCGCTCGAGCAGCGCGGACGCGAGAGCGGGCACGTCGCTCATGCGGGAGCGCAAGGGGGGCACGTCCACCGGCAGCACCGCGAGCCGGTAGTACAGATCCTCCCGGAAGCGTCCGGCGGCGACCTCGTCCGGCAGCGAGCGGTTCGTCGCGGCGATCACCCGAACGTCCACGGGGATCGTCGCGCTGCCTCCCACACGCTCGAGCTCCCCCTCCTGGAGCACCCGGAGCAGGCGTGCCTGGAGCACCAGGGGCATCTCGCCCACCTCGTCGAGGAACAGGGTTCCGCCGTCCGCCCGCTCGAAGCGACCCAGGCGGCGGCGGTCCGCTCCGGTGAACGCGCCCCGCTCGTGCCCGAAGAGCTCGCTCTCCACGAGGTTCTCGGGGATCGCGGCGCAGTTGAGCTTCACGAAGGGGCCGTTCGCGCGACGGCTGAGCTCGTGGATCGCGCGGGCGACCAGCTCCTTGCCGACTCCGCTCTCTCCCGTGATGAGCACCCGCGCCTTCGTGGGCGCGGCGCGGCGCACCGCCTCGAGCACCCGGAGCAGGCCGGGGGAGTCGCCCACCATCCCGTGCCGACGCACGATCGTGCGGCGGAGGACCGAGACCTCCTTGTCGAGGGAGTCGAGCTCGAGGACGTTGCGGACCGTGAGCAGCAGACGGTCGATCTGGATGGGCTTCTCGAGGAAGTCCTTGGCGCCGAGGCGCGTCGCCTTCACCGCCGACTCGAGCGTCCCGTGGCCGCTCATCATGACGACCGGGGGGCGGTCCGGGTCGTCCCCGAGCTGCTCGAGCACCCACAGTCCATCGTGGTCGGGGAGCTTGAGGTCGAGGAGCACGAGGTGGGGGGCGAACCCGTCGATCGCCCCCAGCGCGCCGGCGGCGTCCTCGGCGGTCTCCACCACGAACCCTTCGAGATCGAGGGCGCGGGAGAAGGTGGTGCGGATGTTCGGCTCGTCGTCGACGACGAGGATGCGGGGCGCGTCGCTCACTTGAACAGGTTGTCCAGCTTCGCCTTCGCCTCGGACGCCTTGTGGTTGCGCATCGTGTACTCGACGGCGCGGTGGAGCTTGTAGAGCTCGTCGTCGAAGGTCTCGATGGTGTCCCAGTCCTTGACGTCGTCGAGGGCTTCGAGCGAGGCGCGGACGCGGCCGAGGACCTCCTTGAGCTGGTCCCCGTCCTTGATGGGCTCGCCCGCGGCTCCGCCGCCCATGGCCTCGCCCACCTCCTTGCGGAGTGCCTCCTCGGACAGGTCGAGGGCCGGGGCAGGGTCTGCGGACTCGGGCTCCGCGGCCGCGTCGGCCGGGGGCTCGGGTGCGACCTTCGGCTCCACGGGCTCCGTCGGCGCCGCGGCCTCCGGCGCCTCGGCCTCGGGCGCCTCGGCCTCTGGCTCCGCAGCCTCCAAGCCGGCGTCGGCTGGCTCGGCCGCAGCCTCCGCCTCCGCCGCCGCCCGCTCCTGCCGCTTGCGGATGCGCTCGTTGTAGTTCGTCCGGGGGTTGTCCCCGTAGCCGTCGCCCGCACGACGTGTCGTCACCACCCCGTCCCGGCGCAGGTGGTACTCGCTTGCGCCCCAGGCGACCCGAAGCTCCGGCTGCATGCCCGATGCCCATCGCGTCAGGTGTGGCGCCACCGCTCCGAGCACCCGTCCGACCACGCGCACGATCCGCCCACCGCGGGCGTCGCCCTCGGGGTTCCACATGGGGTCGAGTGAGCTCGTGTCTCTCATGGCGGCGGAACGTACCACGCGGAGAGCCAACCCCCGCAGGCGTGAGGAACGTCCCCCTGCCCGGCTCCATGGCAGCCGCGCCGCCGTGCGCCCCGCCGGCCTCAGCGTCCTGCGACGTGGGCGAGCAGCCCCACGAACGCCCGCCCTTCCGGGAATCCCTTGCGCGCCGGTACATCCAGGGATGGGGGCGCGCTCTCGAACCCGTCCGGCTCCCGCCCGGCGGCGCGCAGTCCGTCACTCACGCGCTCACGCAGCCACCCCGGCTTCACCCCCTTCGTGTTGATGATGCAGAGCAGCCATCCAGGCCCGTCTTCCAGGACGGCGGCGGCGGCGGTCACAAGCGAGGCGTAGTCGCGCTTCGCGTTCCATCCGCGCCCCCCGCCGCGGCTCCTGGCGTGGCTCGGCGGGTCGAGGACGACGCCCGTGAACCGCTCGCTCGTGTCTCCCAGCCACTCGAGGCTGCCCGCCTGGACCACCTGGTGCGCTGCGGGATCCAGCCCGTTCCGCGCCAGATTCTCCTCGGCCCACAGGCAGTAGGGGCGCGCCAGGTCCACGCTCACGGTCCGCGCCGCTCCAGCCGCGGCGAGGCGCACGGAGAACGCCGCGGTGTGGGCGAACAGGTTCGCGACCCGGGCCGAGGGCCCCACCAGGGAGGAGAGCCGCTCCCGGTTGCGACGCTGATCCGGGTAGAGCCCGGTGGTGAGTCCCCCGAAGGGCTCCACCCGATACGCCAGACCCGCCTCCCTCACGAGGAACTCGCCGTCCTCGTCGCGCGGGCCGCCGACCAGCCACCGCCCCGGCAGGTGCTCTCCCTCGCGCCCGCGCCCCCGCTGCCGCAGGTCCACGAGGTGGTCCTTTCGGTAGACCCGCGAGCCCGGGAAGGCCGCCGTGAGGGCGTCCACCATCGGCTCCTCGAACGCGCGCGCCGCGAGCGAGGCCCGCGTGATCACCAAGGCGTCGCCCCAGCGGTCGACCGTCACGCCGGGGAGCCCGTCTGCCTCGCCGTGGACCAGCCGGTAGCAGTCCGTGTCGCCTGACGCCGTCAGCCTCTTTCGCCCCGCGAGCGCACGCTCCGTCCGAGCCCGGAACGCGTCCGCGTCCAGCGACTCACGCAGCTCACGCCCCAGCAGCCGCGCCACCACGGGCGCGTCCGGCTCGATGAGCGCGACTCCGAGCTCCCGCCCGCGGGGATCGACGAGGAGCGCCTGGTCACCGACCTCGAAGCGGCCGAGATCGCCCGTGTCCCGGTCGGGCAGCACCCACGGATGCCCTCCTGCGATCACCCGGGCCGTCGCCCCCGAGACCTTGAGCCGGGGGGTGCCGCCCCTGCGGGGCGTCCGTCGCTCACGCGGGGCCCCGACCTCGGGCTCGATCCTCCGCTGGACCCGGGCCGATTCCTGCAGGCGCGCTCCCTGGTCCTGCGCCCCCCGCCGGTCCTCTTGCCCGGCCGACGGCCTCGGCGCCTCCAGCAGCTCGCCCCATCCGCTCGGCGGCTCACACGTCGCCTCACGCTCCAGGAACCCGAGCCTCACGCAGTGCAAGCCCATCCGCGGCGCGCCGCCCGACAGGGCGACTCCGTACTCGAGGTCTCCCACGATGGGCCACCCGGCGCTGCTGAGCTGGCGCCGGATCTGGTGGGTGCGCCCTTGCCGCGGGCGGACCGTGAGCTCCGCGCGTGAGCCGTCACGAGACCGTCGTCTCACGCTCCACCGCAGCTCCATCGGACCGTCTTCACCGACCTCCGTGAGCTCTCCGTCCTCAGCGTCTGGGGCGGGGCTGACGACCGCCCGATACTCCTTGTCCACCTCGCGACGAGCGAAGGCCCCGGACAGCGTCCCCGCCGTCTCGAGGTCCAGCGCAACCAGCAGCACCCCCGATGTCCCTCGGTCGAGCCGGTGAGCGGGCCGCACCTCGTTCGTGGCGACGCCCAGCACCGCCGCCAACCGCTCCGGGACCCCGGGGACGTCCGGGTCCGGTCGATGGGTCGGCAGCCCCGGGGGCTTCCGGATCGCGATCCAGCCATCCCCGTCAGCGATCACGCACTCGCTCGTGAGCTCCGGGCACGGGAGCATCGACGGGCGAAACGCGATGTCGACGACGTCACCGGGGCGGAGCCCGCGCCCCGCCTTGCGCTCGGGCCGGCCGTTCACGCGCACCTGCCCCGCGTCCACGATGCCCTTCACCCGCCGGCGCGACAGCCCGTGCAGCTGCGCGCACAGGAACCGGTCGAGGCGTCCCGGGACCGCGGGGGAGGGGACCGTCAGCTCGAGCTGGCGCACCCCGGCCGGCTCAGATCAGCAGGCGCTCGGCGATCGACTTCGCCTGGAGGAACTGGAGCAGGTGCTCGCGTCCTCCGGCCTTCGCGTCGGTGCCGGACATGTTGAAGCCGCCGAAGGGCTGGATGTCCACGAGCGCGCCGGTGCACTTGCGGTTGATGTAGAGGTTCCCGCAGAACAGCCGGCGCTTCGCGTCCTCGATGTTCGCGATGCCGTAGTAGGCGCCCGTGAGGCCGTACTCGGTCCCGTTGAACACCCGCACCCCGTGCTCGTAGTCGTCGACCTTCACGAGCGCGAGGATGGGCCCGAAGATCTCCTCCGTGGCCACGCGGCCGTCGGGGGGCACATCGCCGAACACCGTCGCCTCGACGAAGTACCCGTCGTCGCTCCCGCGCTCGCCGCCGCACAGCAGCGTGCCCTCGCCCTTGCCGATCTCGATGTACCGGAGCACGCGGTCCAGCGCGTCCTGCTCGATGACCGGCCCCATGCCCTGCCCGTTCACTTCGGGGCTGCCCACCGTCACGGCCCGGGCCTTCTCGACGATCTTCGGCACGAGGGCGTCGTACACGTCGGCGTGGATGAGCGCCCGTGAGCCCGCCGAGCACTTCTGCCCCTGGAACCCGAACGCCCCGCGGACGATCCCGTCCGCCGCCTCGTCCAGGTTGGCGTCCGCGTCGACGAGGACCGCGTCCTTGCCACCCATCTCGGCGACCACCCGCTTCAGCCAGATCTGACCGGGGCGCACCTTGCCCGCCTCCTCGAAGATCCAGCAGCCCACCGCCTTGCTGCCGGTGAAGCTGATGAAGCGGGTCTTCGGGTGCTGCACGAGGTGCCCGCCCACGACGGCGCCGTCCTCGCAGGTCACGAAGTTGAGGACCCCATCCGGGAGCCCCGCGCGGCGGAGAAGGTCGAACACGAGCCACGCGGTGAACGGCGACTGCTCCGCCGGCTTCAGGACCATGGTGTTCCCGGCGACGATCGGCGCGGTGCACATCCCGCAGGCGATGGCCACGGGGAAGTTCCACGGCGGGATCGCCACCCCGGCGCCCAGCGGGATGTACCGCACGACGTTCGTCTCGCCCGGGTACGCCGTCGTGCCCTGGGGCTGGGCCCAGCGCACGCCCTCGCGCGCGTAGAACTCCAGGAAGTCGATGGCCTCGGCCGTGTCCGCGTCCGCCTCGGGCCAGGTCTTGCCCACCTCGAGGACCATCGCGGCCGAGAAGAGGTGCCGCTCGGCCCGCATGATCGCCGCGGCGCGCAGCAGCACGCCGGCGCGGTCCTCGGGCGTCCGCGCGGCCCAGTCGGGGTACGCGTCCCAAGCCGCCTGGAGCGCGGCGTCCGCGTCGTCGGTGGTCCCGTCCGAGAACCGCCCCACCACCTCCGAGGTCGCGCTGGGGTTGATCGAGGCGAACGTCGTCTCCGACACGGTCTCGGTGCCGGCGATGACGTTGGGGTACGTGCGCCCCAGCCAGCCGCGCACGGTGGCCAGCGCGTCTTCGAACGCGGCGGCGTTGGCGGGGTCACTGAAGTCGGTGTAGGTGCAGGTCTCGAACGCGGGGAACATGGGTCTCCCTGGGGTGCGCGGTGGTCCGTGGGGCCCGCAGCGCGGGCTAGTAGTGGGGCGGAAGGTCGTCCTCGGGAGCGGGCATGTCGTCGATCCCGTTCTCCACGAGGGTCTGGCGGAGGAGCTTGATCTCGCCTTCGAGGGCCACGATGCGCGCCTCGTAGCCGCGGACGAACTCCTCGAGCCGGGCGACGTCGTTGCGGTGCTCGTCGGAGCGGATCTCCAGCTCGATCAGTCGCTGCTCGTTCCGCGGGTCCCGGTCGCCGAGCACGTGGCTACTGCTTCTTCGTGGCGATCGTCATGTCGATCTTCGTGGTCATGTCCATGGGGATGGGGGTGCCGCCCATGTCCATGCTCATGGACACGTCGGAGACGGTGTCGCTCGTCGCCTCCGTCGGGAGGAGCATCGTCAGGTCGAGGGACGAGGTGCCGGTCCCCTTCGTGCTCAGCGACGAGAGCTTCGCGTCGCCCTGGGGGGTGGAGACCGTCTGGTCCTTGGCGTCCTGGGTGATGGTGACGGCGAGCTGGATCTTGCTCCCCTCGAGCTTCTCCAGGGTGTAGACCGCGCTCTGGTTCACGGACATGCCCTTGTCGGTCACGACCGAGTCCACCTGCCACTTCGCGCCGACCCCGACGGGCTCCGCAGGCAGAGGCGCGGCGAGCTGGCCCAGCTGCTTCTCCATGTTCGCGGCCATCTCCTGGATGGCGGGCCCCGCGCCCTCGGCGGGCACGAAGGAGCCGTCGCGGACGAACCCGCGCTTCGTCATCGTGCTGTGGCCTTCGAGGCCCTGGAGCTCGTTGATGACGCCGCGCATCCCCTGCGCCACCGCCGGGTCCGTCGTCGCGGTCTCGACGATGTCCGCCTTCGTGTACTTGAAGGTGAAGGTGAACTCGTCCGCTCGGACCTCGTTCACCTCCATGTCGATGCCGAACACCATCTGAGGCACCGCCTGGGTCGGCATCGTCTGGCCGCCCGCCGAGATCTCCATGGCCATGTCCATCGTCATGACCGTGGCGAGCTTGTCGCCCTTCGTCGGAGCCAGCCGCAGCTCCGCCTTCTTTCCCGTCCCCGGGTCCAGCAGCTTGACCTCCGGGTCGGCGGCGACGGCGGGGGTGGAGAAGGCGAGGGCGACCAGGACGGTCAGCGCGGCGGCGAGGTGCTTCATGGTGTCTCCGTGGGTGTCCGGGGATCCCCCCGGGGCAGCGGGCGGCAACGGTAGCACCGCGGGCGCGGGATCCACCCCACCGTCGGGGTGGCTCTCCGTTGCCCGTCCCTCGCGCGCGTGATACGGATCGCGCCCCGCGTGGCCGTCCTCCGTCACCCCGGTCACGCCCCCCGGAGCAGCGATGTCCGAGTCCAGTCCGAAGCGCGAGCGCGTCTTCGACAACGTCCTCCAGGCGATCGGCGATACCCCGATCGTGCGCCTGAACCGCGTCACGAAGGGCCTCCAGTCGGAGGTGTTCGCCAAGCTCGAGTTCATGAACCCGGGCGGGTCGGTCAAGGACCGCATCGCAGCCCACATGATCGAGAAGGCCGAGGAGCGTGGGGAGATCACGCCAGGGGGCACGATCGTCGAAGGGACGTCGGGCAACACGGGCATGGGCCTCGCGATGGCCGCGGCGGTCAAGGGCTACCAGGCCATCTTCGTCATGCCCGACAAGCAGTCCATGGAGAAGGTCCAGGCGCTGCGCGCGTTCGGGAGCAAGGTCGTCGTGACCCCGACCGCGGTGGAGCCCGAGGACCCCCGGTCGTACTACTCGGTCTCGAACAAGCTGGGCACCGAGACCCCCAACGCCTTCTTCGCGAACCAGTATCACAACCCCGACAACCCGGAGACCCACTACGTCGGGACGGGCCCCGAGATCTGGCGCCAGATGGCGGGCCAGATCGACGTGTTCATCGCGGGGATGGGGACCGGCGGGACGCTCTCGGGGATCGGCAAGTACCTCAAGGAGCAGAACCCGAACATCAAGATCGTCGGCATCGACCCGGTCGGGTCCATCTACTACGACTTCTTCAAGACGGGGAAGCTGACCGAGGCGTACTCCTACGTCCTCGAGGGCATCGGCGAGGACTTCCTCCCGAGCACGATGGACTTCACCTGGCTCGACGACTGCGTCCGCGTCTCCGACAAGGAGAGCTTCCTGATGACCCGCGACCTCGTCCGCAAGGAGGGGGTGTTCTGTGGGGGGTCCTGCGGCGCGGCGGTGGCCGGCGCCCTGAAGTGGCTCAAGGCGAACGACGTGGAGGGGCAGCAGGTGCTCATCCTCCTGCCGGACACGGGCCGTCAGTACCTGGGCAAGATCTTCAACGACGACTGGATGGTCGAGAACCGGTACCTCGCATCCGAGGGTGACCTGGGCACCGTCCGTGACCTGCTCGGCGCGACCTTCTCCCGCAACGTCATCAGCGTGAAGATCGACGAGACCACGCGCGACGCTGGTGGTCGGATGAAGAAGCACGGCGTGAGCCAGGTCCCCGTGATGGACACGGACGGGAGCATCGCCGGGATCCTCACCGAGTCGAGCGTGCTGGCGGCGCTGCTCGACCACCCCGGCGCGGCCGACGAGCCCGTGGCCGAGCTGGTGGAGAACCGCTACTCCATCGTGGACGCGGACACCACCATCCCGGTGCTCTCGGACATGTTCACGAAGGTGAAGCTGGCGCTGGTGATGGAGGGGGACGAGATCGTGAACGTCATCACGAAGATCGACCTCATCGACTACGTCAGCAAGCTGGGGCGCTGAGATGAGCGGCCTCGACGACGACCCGACCGCCCCCTGGCCTCCCCGGGACCACCTGCTCCCCGACCACGGCTTCGGTACCCGCGCCATCCACGCCGGGCAGCCCCCGGAGCCGCGCACGGGCGCGGTGATGGTGCCCATCTACCAGACGAGCACCTACGTGCAGCCGGCCGTCGGCGAGCACCTGGGGTACGAGTACTCGCGCACGGGGAACCCGACGCGCACGGCGCTCGAGACCTGCATCGCCGCTCTCGAAGGCGCCACCCACGGAGCGTGCTTCGGGTCGGGCTCAGCGGCCACGGCGACGCTGCTGCACTCCCTGAAGCCCGGCGACCACGTCATCTCCAGCGACGACGTCTACGGCGGCACCTACCGCCAGTTCACGACGGTGTTCGCCCCCATGGGCATCGAGTTCACCTTCGTGGACATGACGGACGTGGACGCAGTGGCCGCCGCGGTGCGCCCCGGGGTCACGAAGCTGCTCTGGGTCGAGACGCCCACGAACCCGCTGCTCAAGATCGTGGACATCGCGGCGATGGCGACCATCGCCAGGGACGCGGGCGCGATGTGCGCCGTCGACAACACCTTCGCCACTCCCTACTTCCAGCAGCCGCTGGCCCTGGGAGCGACGGCGGTGGTCCACAGCACGACGAAGTACATCGGCGGGCACAGCGACGTCGTGGGCGGCGCGGTCGTCACGAGCGACGACGCGCTCGCCGCCGAGCTCTTCCGTCTCCAGAACAGCATCGGCGCCACGCCGGGGATCCAGGACTGCTTCCTGCAGCTCCGGGGGCTCAAGACGCTCCACGTCCGGATGCGGGCCCATCAGGAGAACGCTCAGGCGCTCGCCGCGTTCCTGTCGGAGCACGCGGAGGTGGACGCGGTGATCTACCCGGGGCTGGCGAGCCACCCGGGGCACGCCGTCGCGAGCCGTCAGATGAGCGGCTACGGCGGGATGGTCAGCTTCGAGCTCAAGGGGGACCTCGCCCGCGCCGAGCGCTTCGTCGCGGCGACGAAGGTGTTCAGCCTCGCCGAGAGCCTCGGAGGGGTGGAGAGCCTCATCGAGCTCCCCGCGGCCATGACCCACGCCAGCGTCCCGCCGGACGTACGCCAGAGCATCGGCATCGCCGACGGCCTCATCCGCCTCAGCGTGGGCATCGAGGACCTGGACGACCTGCGCGACGACCTCGCCCAGGCCTTCGACGCGTCGCGCTAGAGCACCGAACGCCTGAACGCGACCGACCGTCGCAGGGCGGCCGCGCGAGTGGCCCCCAAGCAAGAACGCCCCTCCGAGGAGGGGCGTTCTTGCTTGGTCTGTCGATTCGCTAGGGGCAGGTGCCCGGGTAGGCGTTGGGGTCGGCGTCGTCGCAGTCCCCGCCCTGGAGCACGTTGCAGCCGGTGTTCATGGCGCTGACCATGTTCCGCAGCATCGCTGCCTGGTCCGCGTCCGCCCAGTCGCCCAGGTCCTCGTTGCCGTTCCAGTACGCGACCGTCCCGCCACCGATGACCGGGCGCCAGATGATCTTCGCGCGCGAGCCCACCGAGGCGACCCGGACCGCGCCGGCGCCCGTGTTGGCGTAGGCGTTGTCGTGGACCATCGAGCTGGCCGTGAACGTGTAGGACGCGGGCCAGCTGCCGTGGATGCCGTTGGTGACGATCGTCGAGGTGTTCGAGATCGAGCACTGGTCGGTGTCCGGGCCGAGGCCGGTCGTCAGCGAGCCGATGAGCTGCGCGAGGAGGTCCACGTCGCCGTACTCGCCGCCCGCCGGCGCAGCGCTGTCGTCGTCGTCGCCGGCGGCGCTGTCGTCGTCGTCTCCGGCGGCGCTGTCGTCGTCGTCGCCAGCGGCGCTGTCGTCGTCGTCGCCGGCGGCGCTGTCGTCGTCGTCTCCGGCGGCGCTGTCATCGTCGTCGCCGGCGGCGCTGTCGTCGTCGTCTCCGGCGGCGAGGTCGAGCTCCAGCACGCCCTCCCCGGTCACCACCAGGCCGTTGCCCTCAGCGACCCAGGTGGAGAGGGCGTCGTACTCCTCCTGGGTGATGCCGCGGTAGCCGGTGGCCCACAGGATCACCTTCGTGTCGTCCCAGCCGGAGAGGTCCGCGAGCGTCGCGTCCATCCAGGCGTCCGTGTAGATGACCGTGTCGAGCCCGAGCGGGTCGAGGCCCGTGAACGTGTCGAAGTAGGCGGGGTCGTCGTTGTCGGCGACGAGGGTCAGGGAGCATCCGGGCGGCGTGCAGCTGATGTAGCCATCCAGGTCCGCATCCTCCTCGTCCGCGGGGAGCACGCCGTCGCAGTCGTCGTCGATGGCGTTGCAGATCTCCGTCGCCCCCGGGTTCACGGTGACGTCGGTCTCGTCGCAGTCGCCGTCGCACTCCGAGTAGGAGTCGCCGTCGACGTCGGTCTCGTTCACGCCGACGCTGCCGTCGCAGTCGTTGTCGATGCCGTCGCACAGCTCGGGGGCGCCGTCGTAGACGTCGGCCACCGTGTCGTCGCAGTCGCCGGCGCACGCGGACTGCAGGTCGCCGTCGCCGTCGAAGCCCTCGTCCACGACCCCGTCGCAGTTGTCGTCGATGCCGTTGCAGGTCTCGGTCGCGCCGGGGTTGATCGCGCCATCGAGCGAGGCACAGTCTCCGTCGCAGGACGTGTACCCGTCGTTGTCGAAGTCCAGGTTCTCGTCGATCTGGCTGTTGCAGTTGTTGTCGATGCCGTCGCAGATCTCGGCGTTGCTCGGGAACACGGTCGCGTCGAGGTCGTCGCAGTCGACCTCGCCGAACTCCTGGAGGCATCCCGGGTAGGGGCCCGGCGTGCCGTCGCCGTCGAGGTCGAGGTCCTCGTCGACGATGCCGTCGCAGTCGTTGTCGATGTCGTCGCACGCCTCCTGGGCGCCCGGATAGTTCACGAAGCCCGCGATCGGGTCGTCGTCACAGTCGCCCTGGCAGGGGGTGAAGCCGTCTCCGTCCTCGTCCTGGAACTCGGCCTGCAGACCGTTGTCGATGTCCCCGTCGCAGTTGTCGTCGATCTCGTTGCAGCGCTCTTCGGCGCCCGGGTAGATCAGCGGGTCGGTGTCGTCGCAGTCGGCGTCCGCGCCGCAGACCTTGAAGCCGTCGAAGTCGGAGTCGAGCCCGTTGTCCACGGCCCCGTCGCAGTTGGTGTCCAGTCCGTCGCAGGTCTCCTCCGCTCCGGGGTTGACCGTCGCGTTGAAGTCGTTGCAGTCGAGCTCGTTCAGGTCGAAGTTGCCCACGCACTCCGGCTCTTCGTCGGAGACGTAGCCGTCCTCGTCGGCGTCGAAGTTCTCGTCCGCGCGCCCGTCGCAGTCGTCGTCCACGCCGTTGCACGCCTCATCGGCGTCCGGGTTCACGTCCGCGTCGTTGTCGTCGCAGTCGCCCGGCTCGAGGTCGGCGTTGTCGCACTCGTCGGGGTCGCCGCAGAAGCCGTCGCCGTCTGCGTCGCCGCCGGGGTCTGGCGTGCCGGCCGAGTCGTCGTCGTCGTCGACCACCGGACCCCGCCCGCCGGAGGGGCAGCCGGGCAAGGCAAGGAGCAGCGCGGAGAGCAGCAGGAGCAGCTTGGAACGTTCGAGCATGGAGCGCCTCTCGTGTTCGACGCGCGCGTGTCTGGACGCGCACATCGAGTCATTCTCCCTCGTGCATGTAGTCTGCGCAATGTCGGGGGGACGTGCTCGGGCATGGCTCGGCCCGTGGGAGCCTCCGAATTCGTGACCAGTGCGTTCCTGTCCCTCGATCAGCTACGCGCTCGCGCCCGCGAACTCGGCCTCGATGCCGGGGCGTCCGCCGCGCCCCCGGGCCCGGAGCAGGCGCGCCTCTTGGAGTGGCTCGACGAGGGCCACCACGCCGAGATGCGCTGGTTGGAGCGCGACCCGGAGCGGCGCGCGGACCCGAGGCGGGTGCTCGATGGTGCTCGGTCCGTCGTGTCCCTGTCGATGAACTACTTCGTTCCTCTGCCCGAGCCCCCGAGCGATCGGGCCGTGGGACGGATCGCCCGGTACGCCCTCGGGGACGACTACCACGATGTCCTCCTCGACAAGGTGAAGGCGCTGGCCGCCACCCTCCCGGACGATCTGGCGCGCTACTACGTCGACACCGGCCCGGTCCTCGAGAAGCCGAGGGCCCAGCGCGCCGGTCTCGGCTGGGTGGGGAAGCACACGAACTGCGTCTCTCGCGGGGACGGCAGCTGGTGGTTCATCGGGGACATCATCACGCGCGCGGAGATCGAGCCGTCGGAGCCCCACCAGGACCGGTGCGGGACCTGCACGCGGTGCCTCGACGTCTGTCCCACGAAGGCGATCCGCTCCGACCGGCCGTACTCGCTGGATGCTCGCTTGTGCATCTCGTACCTCACGATCGAGCACCGAGGGCCCATCCCCCGGGAGCTGCGGCCGCTGATCGGGACCTGGATCTACGGGTGTGACCTCTGCCTCGACGTCTGTCCCTGGAACAAGTTCGCGGAGCCCACGCGGGAGGCGCGTCTCCAGCCGCGCGATGCGCTCGTGCACCCGCCTCTGGAGGAGCTCCTCGGCTGGGATCAGGCGACGTTCTCGCGGGTGATGAAGGGCAGTCCCATCAAGCGGACCAAGCGCCGGGGTCTCCTCCGCAACGTCTGTGTGGCGCTGGGCAACGCGGGCGACCGGGGCGCCGTGCCGACGCTGGCGCGGACCCTGGAGGCCGAGCCCGAGCCCCTCGTGCGTGGACATGCTGCGTGGGCGCTGGGAGCGCTCGGCGGCGACGACGCGCGAGCTGCCCTCGAGCGCGGCCGGAGCGACGCGGACCCCTACGTCGTCGAGGAGGTCGAGGCCGCCCTCGCCGCGCTTTGAGTGAGGAGGGGCCCGTCGCCGGGCGCCGCGCCGTCCCCGACGCCGCCCCCTCTAGAAGCCGGCCTGGCCCGGCGTGCGGGGGTAGGGGATCGCATCCCGGATGTTGGAGACGCCGGTCAGGTACATGAGCATCCGCTCGAACCCCAGCCCGAAGCCACCGTGCGGAGTCGAACCGAAGCGACGCAGCTCGAGGTACCACCAGTAGGGCGCGGTCTCCATGCCTCGGCGCTCCAGCTCGGACTCGAGCACGTCGAGGCGCTCCTCCCGCTGGCTGCCGCCGATGATCTCGCCGAGTCGGGGCACGAGCAGGTCGGTCGCCGCCACGGTCCGCCGGTCCTCGGACAAGCGCATGTAGAACGCCTTCTGCTCCGTCGGGTAGTCCGTCACGAACACGGGGCCCTCGACGTACTCCTCCGCGAGCCAGCGCTCGTGCTCGGTCTGGAGCGGGTCCCCCCAGTTGGTGGGGTGCTCGAAGGAGCGACCGCTGGCCGACAGCTTCTCCATCGCCTCGGTGTACGTCATCCGGGCGAAGGGCTTGTTCACCGTCTCCGCGACCTGGCTCAGCACGCCCTTCTCGATCCACTTGTCGAAGAAGGCCATGTCCTCGGCGCAGCGCTCATGGACCTCGTTGGTGATCGTGCGCACGAAGTCCTCGGCGAGATCCATCACGTCGCCGAGATCCGCGAACGCGATCTCGGGCTCGATCATCCAGAACTCGGCGGCGTGGCGCGCCGTGTTGCTGTTCTCGGCGCGGAACGTGGGCCCGAAGGTGTAGACGTCCGTGTACGCGGAGGCGAACGGCTCCACGTTGAGCTGTCCCGACACCGTGAGGTAGCTCGGGTTGCCGAAAAAGTCCTTTCCTTCCAGGTCTGTGACCCGGAAGAGCTCACCTCCACCCTCACAGTCGCTCGCGGCGATGATCGGGGTGTGGATCCAGAGGAACCCCCGGTCCTGGAAGAACCGGTGGACGGCGTGGGCGAGGGCGTTGCGCACGCGGAAGGTGGCGGCGAACGTGCGGGTCCGCGGGCGGAGGTGCGCCTGGGTCCGCAGGAACTCGAAGCTCGTGCGCTTGGTCTGGATCGGGTACGCCTCGGGATCGCAGGTGCCGACGACCTCGATGGAGGTGACCGCCACCTCCCAGCTCTGGCCCTTCCCCTTGCTCTCCACGAGCGTGCCCCGTGCGCGCACGGCCGCGCCCTTGTCCACCGCCTCGACCTCGGAGAAGTCCACGGGGCCGTCGGGCTTGACGACGAGCTGCAGGTTGGCGAGGCGGCTGCCGTCGTTCACCTCGAGGAACGCGATGTTCTTGCCGACCCGCTTGTTGCGGACCCAGCCGGTGATCTCGACCTCGGCGTCGGGGCTCGGGTTGGCGAGGAGCGCCGCGATCGGCGTGCGTCGCGGCGAGCGGGCGGTGGTGGGGTCGGAAGTCATGGCGGCGGAGCCTACACGGGGGTCGGCCTGCTGGCAGGCCTGCTAGCTTCCTCGGTCCGTGATTCCTGCCACGCCCAGGGCCCCCCTCCCGAAGGGGACCGAGATCCGCGACCCGGTGCACGGGGCCATCCCCGTGTCGGCCCGCGAGCGCGCGATGCTGGACCACCCCTTGTTCCAGCGGCTCCGGCATATCCGGCAGCTGGGGTTCTCGGATCTGTCGTTCCCCGGCGCCACCCACACGCGCTACCTGCACTCGATCGGGGTGGCGCACCTCGCTGGCCGCGCCTTCGACGTCATCTTCGCCTCGGACGCTGGCGCCGCGGTGGAGCTCGCCCGCCGAGACCAGCTGCGGGCGCTGCTCCGGACGGCCGCCCTCCTGCACGACGTGGGGCATGCCCCCTTCTCCCACGCCAGCGAGTTCGCGATGCCGCCGGTGGGTGACCTCGCCGTGCCCGTCTACCAGGAGCACCCGGATCTCTACCCGCCGAGCCGCCAGGCCACCCACGAGGACTACACGATCAAGATCCTCACGGACTCGTCGCTGACGAAGCTGATCGAGGGGGACGGCCACTTCCCGGCCCGCGCGGTGGCTGGTCTCGTCGATCCGCGCCTGCCGGTGGACCCTCGTTGGTACCGGGCGGGCGGGGTGGACTGGCGCCCCCTGCTCCAGCAGCTCATCAGCTCCGAGCTCGACGTGGACCGCATGGACTACCTGCGGCGGGACAGTCACTTCGCCGGGGTCCACTACGGCGTGTTCGACGTGGACTGGCTGATCAGCAACCTCGACTGCCACGTGCGCGGCGGCAAGGCGTGGCTCGCCATGTCGGACCGGGCCGTCTACGCCTTCGACGACTTCCTCATCGCTCGTTACCACATGTTCCTGATGGTGTATTTCCATTACCGAAGCGTGGCTTACGAGCAAATGCTTCATCACTACTTCAGGGGTGGTGGCGAAGGGTGGTCGTTCCCGACGAACATCGAGGACTACGCGCAGGTCGACGACGCGACGCTCTTCCTTCACCTGCGCGACTCCCGCGACCCGTGGGCCCGGCGCATCGTGACGCGGCGCGAGTACAAGCTCCTGCTGGAGCGCCACGGCTCCCCGTCGGACATCGATCTGTCGCCCATCAAGGAGAGGCTGGACGCCGCGGGCATCCCGAACTTCGTGACCCAGAGCAAGGGCCAGCTCAGCAAGTACTTCCAGCACCGCAAGGAGGCGGGCGGGACGCAGTGGGCCCTGCCCCTGGGCGAGGTCCTGTCAGACGATCAGCTGCCGACGGCCCCGATCTACGTGCTGCGGAGCCGATACCGCGGCGCGCCGGACCCCGCGGTGAGCGAGCTCGAGGACTCCACCAATCTCTTCGAACGCTACGAGGACCAGCTGCGGATGGGGCGGGTCTACGTGCCCGAAGACTGCGTCGGGCGGGCGGGTCAGCTCATCGACCGGATCGCCTGACGTCTCCCGCGCCGCTCGTCAGCGCGAGTCCCGGTGGAAGCACTGACACTGATTGAAGGTGGTGCAGGTCGCGAGCCCGCCCACCCCAATGCCCGCACCGGGGCACCAGCAGTCGGCGTCGAAGACACACTCGACGCACCGCCCCGACAGGCAGAACCCGGCGAGCCCCTCGCACTCGCTGTCCGCGCGGCACTCCACGCAGGTGTTGTCCCAGCAGTACGGCTCGGCGTCGCCGCAGTCGTCTTCGGAGCCGCACTGCCCCGCCACGCACCCTCCCTCGGAGCAGTGCTGTCCGGCCTTGCAGTCCGCCTTGGTGGCGCACTTCTCGGGCTCGGCGTCGCCCTCGTCGTCCCGGGTCTTCTTGCCCGCGTCCTGGGTCGCGTCGTCGTCGTCGGCCGTGGACGGCCCCTGGGTGGAGCCCGGCTCGCGGGCCTGGGGCTCCTCGGCCATCGAAGGGTGCGCGACCCAGAGCACCGCGCACACGAGGATCACGAGTCGCCAGAGTCTCCGCATGCCTGCCTCTCCCAACACGCCGAGAACCTAGGAGCGGGCGCCAGGCACTGGCAACCCGAAGTGGCCCGGGCTCGCGTCGCTCAGGGCAGGGGAGCCGAGGCGAGCACCACGTCGAGGGCCCCGGGGCCTGCGAGGGCGAGGGCCTGCTCGGCGCGCCGGGCTCCGCGGAGCATCCGCGCCGCCTTCAGGGGGGCGGTCGGCTTGAGGAGCGCCGTGGCCAGGGGGCGGGGGCGCAGGCGCCCGGCGGCGCGGAGGCCGGGGAGCAGGTCTCGATCCGCTCCGTCGGAGATGGCGCGCACTCCCGCGTAGGGGATCCCCCGCGCCGCGCAGGCGCTCGCGATCCCCGCGGCCTCCATGTCGCAGGCGGGGACATGGTGGCGCTCGGCGAGGGCCGCCTTCTCGGCTGCGGAGTGGACGAAGTGGTCCACCGTGACGAGCGCGCCCTGACCGAGGCGGTGCCGCAGCCGAGCGAGACGCTCTCGCAGCGCGGGGACGAAGGCGCAGGGCAGGGGGGGCTGCGCTGCTCCCGAGGCGAAGACCTCGGTCACGAGCATCAGGTCGCCCTCCGCGAGGCCGGCGCGCAGGCCGCCGGCGAAGCCCACGTGCAGGACGGCGCTGGGGTGGAGCTCGTCCAGCGCGCGCTCGGCGCGGGCCACGCCGCGGGCCCCCGTTCCGCAAGCGCACGACTCCACGCCGGCCCGACCTGCGAACCACCCCAGCTCCCGTCGCAGCGCGCCGATGAGGAGGACGTCGGTCACTGGACCCTCCGGCCGCTACCCTGCGCGCCATGGAACCGCACGCTCTGCTCCCTGGCGCCCTCGAGGTGGTGCACGCCGCCGCCGACGAGGTCATGTCCCGCTATCGCTCGTCCCAGTCCGTGTGGGACAAGGACGAGGGGGGCGCGGCGGCCGAGGGGCACGCGAAGAACCCGCTGACGGAGGCCGATCTCGCTGCGGATCGCGTCCTGCGGGAGGGGTTGATGGCCTTGCTGCCGGAGGCGGGCTGGCTGTCGGAGGAGACGGCGGACGACCCCGTGCGGTTGGAGCGGGAGCTGGTGTGGATCGTCGATCCGATCGACGGCACCAGGGAGTACGTCGAGGGGATCGACGAGTTCGCGATTTCCGTTGCCCTGAGCCGAGATGGCGCCCCAGTCCTCGGGATCCTCTTCAACCCTGCGACGGGCCAGCTCCTGGCCGGGACCGCGGGGGGAGGTGTGACCCTGAACGGCGTCTCCGTCGAGCGTCTGCCGTCGCGGCCCACCGAGGGCGCCATCCTCCTGGCGAGCCGGACCGAGTCGAAGCGAGGGGAGTTCGCGCCGTTCGCGGACGCGATGGATGTCCGTCCCATGGGCTCGACCGCGTGGAAGCTGGGGCTGGTGGCGGCCGGGGAGGGCCACGCCTACTTCACGCGCAAGCCCCGCAACGAGTGGGACATCGCGGCGGGCGTGATGCTCTGCCGGGAGGCCGGAGCGGTCGTGACCGACCTGCACGGTGCGCCGCACGTCTTCAACCGGCCGGACCCCCTGCTCGCCGGCGTCGTCGTCGGGGTTCCGGGGGTCCACGAGGGGGTGATGGAGCGCATCGCCCAGGTGGGCACGCTGCTCTGACGCCGCGCTGAGCCCGGGCGCGCTCACACGTGGGCGGTGATGGTGGCTGCCGGTCCGTCGCTCGCGCCCACCGTGACGCTCGCCCCGATGTCGTTGCTGCGCTTCTTCACGTACCCGAGGAAGACCGCGGCTCCCTTGCGCTCCGACACGACGGACGAGGTGACCCAGCCCACGGACTTCGGCCCGGCGAAGAGCTCGGTGCCGGGTGCGGGGGCGGCGTCGGCCTCCAGCTGCACGAGGAGGCGCGCGGGGGTCCCCATCGAGTCCAGACGGCAGATGACCTCCTGGCCGATGTAGCAGCCCTTCGTGAAGGAGACCGCGCGGTCCTTGAGGCCGCCCTCGAGGACGATGTTGATGGACGTCACGTCTCCGCCAGGGCGGGGGAGGCCCGCTTCGATCCGGGCGGCCTCGAGCTGCGAGGCGCTGGCTGAGGGGAGTCCGAGCGCCGCTTCGACCGCGTCCGCGTCGTCAGGGCTGGTCAGGAGCAGGTGCCCCTCCGGCGCCCCCAGATCGCGTCGCAGGACGCGCACGGTGGCGTCGCCCACGGTCCCTTCGGCGTGGCGGTGGTCCCCGTCGTCCAGGGTGAGGCCCGCGCGCGCGAGGGCGTCGCCCGCTCCGGGACCCACGACCGCGATCGCCGCGAGCTCCTCGGGCTCGAAGTACACCTTCTCGGCGATGACGTAGCGATCGAGCATCTCGACGAAGGCCCCGGCCGCTCCCGGCTCGAAGAGCGCGAGCAGGCTGCCGGTCTTCTTCTCCGGGTCCACCAGGTACAGGTGAGCGTCGGCGACGAGGCGGCCCTGCACCGAGTTGAGCGTGGCGCGGACGCCGTGCCCGGGGCCGGCCTTGTCGAGGAGCATCACGTCGTTGGAGAGCATCGCGTGCAGGAAGCGCACCCGGTCCCGGCCGGTGATGCGCAGGGTCTCGACGGAGACCCGCGCGGCGTGGGCCTCGGCGAACAGGGGCGCCGTGTCCACCGGTCCTGCCTCGGCGAGTGAGAGGAGCTCCGCGCGCACGGCGGGCAGGGAAGACTCGGACCACTTCGACGTCGTGCTCATGGCGGCAGTGTTTGTCCGGATCGGGACCTTCGCAACCGCTGGTACGATCGTGGTGCTTCGTCCCGGAGGTCCCCGTGCGTCTTCGCTCCGCGCTCCCGCTCTTCGCGCTCCTCGCGGCCCTCGGACTCCCTCAACGGTCCGCGGCGCAGCTCGCCCCCAGCTTCGACGCGCAGCGCTTCGTCCCCGCGGGGAACGCGCACGGCTTCCTCGTCGTGCCCGACGGCTCGGTGCTTCCGCGCAAGAGGTTCGGCTTCGACGTCCTCCTGAACTTCGCCTACCGGCCGCTCCAGATCGTCTCCACGGGCCAGAACCGCGAGGACGCCGTCATCGACGCCCTCTTCGCGGGGCATGCCCGCGCCGGCTTCGCGCCCACGTCGTGGATCCAGGTGGACCTGAAGATGCCCATCATGCAGTTCGTCGCGAGCGGGACGGGGCTGGGGCAGCTCGGCGGCAACACCAACGGCGTCTTCTCCCTCGGGGACCTCTGGCTCGAAGGGCGCTTCCGGGTCCTGCGGGAGGACAAGCACGTGGTCACGGTGGCGCTCATGCCGTTCGTGACGTTCCCCACCGGCAACCCGCGCATGTACCTGACATCCGGGGTGCCTACGTTCGGTGCCCAGGCGTCCCTCAGCCGGACCATCTGGCGGTTCCGCCTGGCGGGGAACATCGGCTACCGGTTCAAGCTGGGCAACCCCGGCTACGCGCTGCTCGGCGATCGCGTCGCCGCCGACGACGAGCTCTTCTACTCCGCCGGCCTCGGGTTCACGATCGTCCCCGACCGCCTGGACGTGAACCTGGAGCTGTTCGGCGCGGGCCTCGTGGGCCCGGGACGCAGCCCGTCCGTCACCACCGCCTACCCCGGCAAGGCGGGGCTCCACTCGCCGCTCGAGGCGATGGTGGACTTCCGAATCCAGCTCTCAGGGGGCTTCGCGGCGGTCGTGGGCGGCGGCTGGGGAATCACCCGCGGCGTGGGCACCCCCGGCTTCCGGGTGGTCGGCGGGCTCAGCTTCGCGCCCTTCTTCGACCGCGACGGCGACGGGATCCTCGATCCTGAGGACGGCTGCCCCGACGACCCGGAGGACGTGGACGGCTTCGAGGACGACGACGGCTGCCCGGACATCGACGACGACGGCGACGGGATCCTGGATGTGGACGACGGGTGCCGCCTCGAGGCGGAGGACGTGGACCGGTTCGAGGACGACGACGGCTGCCCCGACGAGGACAACGACGGCGACGGCATCCTCGACGGCGCGGACGGCTGCCCGGACGACGCCGAGGACGCCGACGGCTTCGAAGACGAGGACGGCTGCCCAGACGAGGACAACGACGGCGACGGGGTCGCGGACGCCGACGACAGCTGCCCCCTCGTCCCCGAGGACATCGACACCTGGGAGGACGACGACGGCTGCCCGGACGAGGACAACGACGGCGACGGCTTCTCCGACGCGGACGATCTCTGCCCCCTCGACGCGGAGAACGTCAACGACTTCAAGGACGACGACGGCTGCCCCGACGACACCATCGCGGTGCTCAAGGGCGACAAGATCGTCATCCTCGACAAGGTCCTCTTCGTGACCGCCAAGGACGTCATCCTCAAGCGCAGCTACCCCATCCTCGAGGCGGTGAAGAAGACCATCCTCGACAACCCCCAGATCCTGCGGGTGCGCATCGAGGGTCACACGGACGACCGGGGCTCCGACACGTACAACCAGAGCCTGAGCGAGAAGCGGGCCGCAGCGATCCTGCGCTACCTCATCGACGGCGGGGTCGGCGCGGACCGCCTGGAGTCCGTCGGCTACGGCGAGGCCCGCCCCATCGACACGAACAAGACCCCGGACGGACGCGAGCGGAACCGGCGGGTCGAGTTCACGATCCTGGAGCAGGAGCAGGAGGTCGAGCAGCAGGGCGTGGACTTGCCGGCCCAGCAGGACAAGCGCCAGGACTGACACACCGGGCGGTCGCGCCTGATCGCTACACTCGGCCGCGATGCACGAGCCCATCCCCCTGACCGAACGCTTCGTCGGCTTCGACACCGTCTCCGCGCGCCCCAACGCGCCGTTCATCGCGGCCCTGTCCGAGCTCTGCGATGGGCTCGGCGCCGACGTCGTCCTCCGGGAGAAGGAAGGCGACGCGGGTCAGGTGAACCTGCTCGCGCGCCTCGGACCCGCCGAGGGCGAGGGTGGGCTCCTCCTCGCCGGGCATACGGACACGGTGCCTTGGGACGCGTCCATGCGGGCCACGGTCGCCCCCGAGCGCGACGGACGTCGGCTCTACGGGCGCGGCACCTGCGACATGAAGGGCGCGATCGCAGCGATGGTCTGCGCCGCCGAGCGGGTGGACGCAGCGGCGCTCCGCAAACCTCTGTGGATGGCCTTCACCTTCCAGGAGGAGATCGGCTGCCTCGGCGCGAAGGAGCTGGTGCACGCGCCGGTCGCTCTGCCCGTGGACCACTGCATCATCGGCGAGCCCACCGGGCTGCGTCCCGTGACCCGCCACAAGGGCTACGTCATCGCGCGGGCCCACCTGCGGGGCCTGCCCTGCCACAGCTCGGACCCGAGCCAGGGCATCTCCGCGATTCACGCCGGCGCCCGGGCCATCGACGCGCTCCTCGCGCTCGGGGAGGACTGGAAGAGGCGCGGCCACGACGCCGGCGGCCTCGCTCCGCCCTACACCACCCTGAACATCGGCCTGTTCGACGGCGGCGCGGCCCGGAACATGGTCCCCGAGCGGGCGAGCTTCACTATCGAGATCCGTCCACTGCCAGGGCTCGATCCCGACGACCTGCTGAACGAGGTGGAGGAGGTGGCCCGCGCCGCCGCGAGCACCGTGGCGGGGATCGGCGTCGACTTCGAGCGCGTCGAGACCGACCAGCCCTTGTTCACCGCGGACGACGAGCGCCTCGTGTCGTGGCTCGTGGAGCGCACGGGGGAGGCGCCCTCGACGGTGCCGTTCTACACGGAGGGCGCCTTCTTCACCTCGCTGGGGGCGCGCACCGTCATCTGCGGGCCGGGGGAGATCGCCCAGGCCCACCGGGTGGACGAGTGGGTCGAGCTCGACGCCCTTGAAGCGGCCACCGCGGTCTACGCCGACGCGATCGAGGAGTTCTGCACGTGACTCAGCCTGCCCCCGACGCCACCCCGTGGCGCATCGACACCGAGCCCTACTACGTCCCCGCGGGTGACGAGGTCGCCCTGTTCGAGCGGGCGGCGCTCAGCCACATCCCGGTCCTGCTCAAGGGCCCCACCGGGTGCGGCAAGACGCGCTTCGTCAGCTACATGGCCTGGAAGCTCGGCCGCCCGCTCGTCACCGTCGCCTGCCACGAAGACCTGACGGCCAGCGACCTCGTGGGGCGCTATCTGTTCGTGGACGGGGAGACCCGATGGGTGGACGGGCCCCTGACGGCGGCGGTGCGCATGGGGGCCATCTGCTACCTCGACGAGGTCGTCGAGGCCCGCAACGACACCCTCGTCGTGATCCATCCCCTGAGCGACGACCGGCGCATCCTCCCCGTGGAGAAGCGCAACGAGCTGCTCCACGCCGCCGAGGGCTTCCAGCTCGTGATCTCCTACAACCCGGCGTACCAGTCGGTGATGAAGGACCTGAAGCAGAGCACCCGGCAGCGCTTCGTGGGGATCAGCTTCGAGTACCCCGAGCGTGACCTGGAGACCGAGATCGTCGCCCGGGAAGGCGGCGTCGAGCCCGAGCTCGCGGGCCGCCTCGTGCGGGTGGCTCACCGGGTGCGCAAGCTGCGGAACCACGGCCTCGAGGAGGGGGTCAGCACGCGACTGCTCATCTACGCGGCGCGGCTCGTCGCGGGCGGACTCACCCCCGAGGTCGCCTGTCGGGCCGCGATCGTGGAGCCCTTGAGCGACGACCTGGACCTGCAGCGCTCCATGACCGAGGTCGTCAGGGACTTCTTCTAGAGCGGGCCGCCCGGGACTCCTTTTCGGATCCGGCGCCCGGGACCTATCCTCTGCTCATGGCCGACGACGGCAAGGGCAAGGGGAAGCTGAGGCAGCGCCTGGGGGCGCTCAAGGTGGGCGACGCCGCCGAGCTCCTCGTCCTGGCCCGGGACCGGATCCGGGAGTCCCCCGTCGAGCACGTGAAGGCGGCCACGGACGCCACGCGCGCCCTCGCCGACGCCCAGCGGGACCTCGACCCGCGTCTGTACGAGACGGTGCGCAAGGCGGTCCTGTCCGTCGCCCGTCGGGACTGGACCGCGGCCGCCCAGCTCGCCGAGCACCTGCCCGAGCTGGCCCGGCTCCACGCGGAGTCGGTGCAGTGGGTGGGGGACGCGGTGGCGCGTGCCGTCCAGGCGGACCGGACGTTGGCGCGTCAGCTCGCTCGGGTCTTGCCGCGGTGCGCCTCAGAGATCCCCCAGCGCGCGCCGCGCCTTCGGGTCATCACCGCGCTGTCGGACCTGTGTCGCCGCTATCCGGGGCTGGGCCTCGCCGCGCTCCCCACCGTGACCCGGCTGCTCGAGGACGGCTCTCCCCAGGCGCTGGCTGCGTTCCTCGAGGAGGCGCTTTCGCTGGCGTCCCGGAACGAGTCCGTCGCGCGGAGCTTCCTGCTGCGGGAGTCGCGCCTGGGCCAGGAGGCCTGGGACGCGCAGCGGGACGGCCTGCCGCTGACGGAGGTCTCCCGCACCCTGCAGCTCTACGCCGAGGCCCACACCGGCACGCGGGTGTCCATCCGCAGCACCACCGACCTCCCGGAGACGATGCCGCTGCCGTCGGGGGCGGTGGCGCTCACGGACGGGCACACCGTCTGGCTCACCCCTCGGGTCGACCGGTTCGCCGACGATGGTCGGAACTTCCTGCTCTACAAGGTCGCGCTCGCGCACGAGGTGGGGCGCATCGAGTTCGGGACCTTCGCGCTCGACCCCCTGGCGATCCCCGGGCTCGACCCCGTGGTCGTCGACGGAGAGCCGGAGCCGCCCGCTGAGGGCAACCCGGTGCTCGTCTTCGCCTCGCGCTTCCCGGACCCGCCGCTGGCCCGGCGCGTCTTCCTCTTCGCCGACGACCTGCGGGTGGACGCGTGTCTGCGCCGTGAATACCCGGGCCTCGCGCGGGACATGGAGCAGATCGCCTCGCTGGATCGGGCCGCCCGCCCCGACATCGACAGCCTCGAAGGGATCGATCAGGCGCTGGAGCTCCTCGCCCGTCGGCTCTGGTTCGGCGAGCCCTTGCCGGAGAGCGACGCCTTTCGGCGGTTCCGCGAGGCCGCCTGGCTGCTCGAGGCGCTCCGGCACCCCTCGGCTCGGGTGAGCGATGCGGCGTCGGCGGCCCTGAAGCTGTACCGGCTGCTCGGGGGCGAGGGTGAGCCCGGGGAGCTGCCTCGAGAGCCGGTGTCCGCGATGACGGGGCTCGCGATCCTGCGGGGAGAGCCCACCAGCGAGCGGGGAGAGCCGGGCGAGCAGGGTCCAGGGGTCCTCATGGAGCTTCCGTCCACCGACGAGCCGTCGGGGGAGGGGAGCGAGGGGCCCACGAGCTCGCCTGAGCCCCCACCCACGTCCGGGGCGTCGATGCCGGCGACCCCCGGGGGCCGGATCTACCACTCGGACGTGGTCCCGGACGCGGATCCGGCGCGGGAGCAGGAGCTGGCGGACCGCGCTGAGCGGATCCAGCGTGCGCTCGACGCCCGCGGAGTCCCGGCGAGTCTGCGGGAGATCCAGGCGGCGCTCGCTCTCGACCCCGATCTGTCGGACCTCGCGCTGGAGCGGAACCTCGCCGAGGCCTTCCGCGAGGAGCTGCGCAGGGGAGGGGAGTCGCCGCCGCCGAGCCTCTTCGCCCAGAACGAGGCGCCCGACGCGGCCGGGCTCGAGGTGGCGCGCTACCCCGAGTGGGACGAGCAGATCGGGGACTACCGGCCCCGCTGGTGCACGGTCTGGGAGCGCCGGGCGTCGGGGAGCGCGGGGGTCTTCGTGGATGCCGTGCTGTCCGAGCATCGGGCGAAGGTCCGTCAGCTGCGCCGTGAGTTCCAGATGCTCCGGCCCGAGGGGCTGGGGCGTGAGCGCCGGGCGCGTGAGGGCGACGGGCTCGACGTGGACGCGCTGGTGGGTGAGCTCGTGGACACCCGACTCGGTCGCCCCGGGGAGGGGCGGGTGTACCTGCGCCGCGTGAGGCGTGAGCGGGACGTGGCGGTCGCCTTCCTCGTGGACCAGAGCGCGTCCACGCGTGAGCTCGTGGTGGAGGGCGGAAAGTCCGTCATCGAGGTGGAGAAGGAGTCCCTCGTCCTCCTGTGTGAGGCCCTCGAGGCCCTCGGGGACCGCTACGGGATCTACGGCTTCTCCGGCCGCGGTCGCCAGATGGTCACGTTCGACGTCTTCAAGGACTTCGAGGAGCGGTGGGACGAGACGGTGCGGGGGCGCATCGGCGCGATGACCTACCGGATGGAGAACCGGGACGGGGCGGCGATCCGCCATGCCACGCGCAAGCTCGGCGAGGTCGACGCGAAGGTACGGCTCCTCGTGCTGCTCTCCGACGGAAAGCCGCTGGACTGTGGCTGCGACCTGTACCAGGCCGCTTATGCCCAGGCGGACACGCGGATGGCTCTGCGTGAGGCGCGTGAGCGGGGCGTGCACCCCTTCTGCATCACGGTGGACCCGGCAGCTGGCGACTACCTCGGGGCGATGTACGGCGACGTGCGCTACGCGATCATCGAGTCCGTGGACCAGCTCCCGACGCGCCTGCCGGCGATCTACCGCCGACTCACGACCTAGCTGGGGCCCTGCCCTACTCGGGGGGGCGGGCGGTGCAGGCCGCGCTCACGCTGTCGCCCTCGTGCTCTGTGCGACAGCGCAGCAGGCGCCCCGTGAGCTCCTGCTCGCGGTCCATCGCGGCCTGGAGCTCGGCGCTGTCGCCCGCTTCGAGGGCGGCGATGGCCCGCCCGTAGGCGGCGATCTTCTGGCCCAGGACCCGCAGCTCCATCTCCTGAAGCGGAGACAGGTCACCGGTGCACCGGCTGATGGTGGTCTCCAGGGCGTTGCGGATGGTGAAGAGGTCCTGGGTGGCCGCGGGATCCCGCTGGCTCGGCGGGACGACCATCTGCTCCCGGATCAGGCTGGCGAGATTCGCCGCCGTCCGCTGGGTGTCTCCGACGCAGGTCTGGTCGCGGCCCTCGTGGAGCCAGCTCCCGTCCCAGAACGTGGCGTGACGGTCGAGCCACCGCGCGTAGCTGGCGAGTCTCCCGCTGAAGGTCTTCGCCGCGACGTCGATGTCCGACCGGGGTCGCTCGTCGACCCAGGCCCGGCAGAGCGCGACCAGCGCCCGCCAGAGGCGCTCGAGCTGCTCACGCTCCCAGTCGAGGACGTTCACGGGGATCGAGAGCTGCTGCTCCCGCTCCAGGTCGTCCTTCGCCGTGCGACACCTGGATCGGAGCCCGTCCCAGTCGTCCTCGGCCCGGGTGAGCTCGACCCCGAAGGTCTCCCGGTCGAGCTCGCCGGCGCGCACGCTCCGCCACTGGCCGAGGAGCGCGTTGATCTGGTCGACGAGGAGGTTGCAGGTGGCGCGGGCGCCCTGCGCCTCACGGATCAGGCCGGCGAGGGGGAGCTCTTCCCCGGGTTCGGTGGCGGCGGCCTCGAGCTTGCGCAGCTCTTCGAGGTCGAGGGCGAGGGGGTCGTCCGCGAGCGAGGGATCTGCCGACGGGGTCTGCGCCGACGCTGCGCCGGCGACCAGGGCCACGCAGAGCCCCAGCGCCTGCGCGAACGCGCCGAGCCGGCCCCGTCGGATCACGTGCTCGCTACTCGACGGGCTTGAACGTCGCCTTCTTGATCTGCCGCTTCTGCATGTCCTTGAGCTTGGTCTGCAGGTTCGCGACGGCCTCGTTCTCCTCCTCGGACTTCTCCAGCGCGATGAGCTTGTACATGTACAGGGACAGGCCCCGCTGCTCTTCCACCGCGCCGCAGCTGTCGCCGGAGCACTCGAGGTCCTCGATCCAGAAGTCGAGCCGCTTCATCTTGCGGTCGAGGAACTTGTGGGTGCCCTTGTGCTCGGACTCGCCGAGCTTGAGGACCGTGGGGTGCTTCAGCGTGCACTCCCAGGTGGGGGCGTCGCCCAGCTCCTGGATGCCCTCGGAGTAGCAGTCGACGGCCTCGACGAAGGTGACCTTCTCGGAGGAGAGGGACTTGATGTTGCCCCACTCGGTCTCGAACTCCTGCTCGCCGTTCACGATGACCCACAGGGACTTCGGCTCGTCCTTCTCGGACTCGGGATCGTCCTCGTCCTCAGCCACGATGCGGACGACCTTGCCCTTGACCGTGGTGCCGTCCACCAGGGTGGCGTCGATCATGAAGGGGGAGATCGCGGCCTCCCCCTCGGGGCAGCCGTCGTCGTCCGCCCAGCCATCCTCGTTCTCGGGCTCCGACGGGCACGCGTCGTCGACGTCGGCCACACCGTCGCCGTCGTTGTCCGGGTCGGGGCAGCCGTCCTCGTCCTCGAAGAGATCGATGTCCTCGGCCTCCTCGGCGCACTTGTCGTCCGCGTCGGGGATGCCGTCGCCGTCCCCATCCGGCGGGGGCGGCGGCGGGGTCTCGGGCTCGGCGTTCTTGCCCTTCTTCTTCTTCTTCGACTTCTTGGCCTTCGCGCTCTGCACGCCGACGTCGTCGGGGATGGAGACGCCTCCGGGGAGGTCGACCGCGTAGCTCGCGGCCGGGAGGGAGAGCGCCAGGGCGCAGGCGAAGGTCAGCAGGGTGCGCATCAGGTCGGTGTCCTCTCGTTGGGTTCCGAGCGGAGGGAGTCTACACAACTCCCACCGCCCTGAAGGACGGGTCATTGGCGCTCCGTGGGTCATCGGCGCCCACTCCTGTCGTCTCGGACAGCTGTGCCGCGCAGGCGTTCCGAACGTCGTCGCCCCAGCCCCAGGTCTCGTCGGCGGCCGCGAGGACCTCGTCGATGGTGTGCAGCGTGTTGAGGCGTCGCTTGAACGCCTCCTCCCCCGGGGAGCCGCGCATGTAGCGCACGAGGTGGCCGCGAAGGAACGCCATGGCGCGTCCCTCTGGCGTGTGGCGGTTCCGGCTCTTGCTCGTCGCCCAGCGCTCGAAGCCCTCGTGGGCGGTGCGCAGGTGGCGGACGAGGAGGACCCGGCGCTCCACGGCCGTCGGCTCGCGGACGGCGCGCCCGTGCCACAGGTCGTCGATCTGGCCGAACAGCCATGGATTCCCGAGCGCCCCGCGCCCCACCATGACCGCGTCGACTCCGGTGGCCTCGCGCATGCGGAGCGCGTGCTCCGGGGTGGTGACGCCGCCGTTGCCGATGACGGGGATCGACAGCGCCTCCTTGATCTCAGCGAGGAGGTCCCAGTTCACGGGACCCTCGTGGCGCTGGGCCCGGGTGCGGGCGTGGACCGCCAGGGCCTTGCCGCCGCCTTGCTCCACCGCCTTGCCCACCTCGAGGGCGTTGAGCTCGCTGTCATCCCAGCCGGAGCGCGTCTTCGCGGTGACGGGGAGCGAGACGGCGTCGCTCACGGACCTCACGAGACGCTCCACGAGCGGCGGGTTCCGCATGATCGCGGCCCCGGCTCCGCGGCTCACGATCTTCGGCACCGGGCAGCCCATGTTCAGGTCGATGAGGTCGCACACGATGTGCTCCTCGACCCAGCGGGCGGCTTCGGCGAGGACGTCGGGGTCCTGGCCGTAGAGCTGGACGCCGACGGGCCGCTCGTCCGGGGCGGTCTCCACGTTCTGGAGTGACCGACGCGCGCCCTCCAGCAGAAGCCGGGCGTGGACCAGCTCCGTATAGACCAGCGGACACCCCAGCTCGGCGCAGAGACGTCGGAACGAGATGTCCGTCATGCCCGCCATGGGCGCGAGGACCGCCACGCCGTTGACGTGGAGCTGGTGGATGCGGAAGGTCACGGCCGCCTCTCTTAGCAGCCAGGGGCGCGGCGGGGGACGGAATCGCCGGGCCGGGAGGGACCGGCGCGGCGCTCAGCAGTCCGGGTTCGGCGCCGAAGCGATGAAGTGGCCGGCGGTGACGGTGTTGGACGACTGGCCCTCAGCGTCCAGCACGTACCAGTCGAACTCGAAGCCCACGCCACGATCGAGGCCGTCCACCCCGATCTCGAGCAGGTGGGTGATCGTGCCCCCGGAGTTCATGTCCTCGGTGACCTCGAACTGGAGCAGCGGGGAGGCGCCGCCCGTGTCGGCGTTCGTGTACTGCAGGTAGTAGCGCACCGGGTTCAACAGGTTGCCGTCGGGGTCGCTGACGTCGATGGAGAACCGCAGGTACGAGGTGCCCACGATCTGGGTCTCGCACACGTCCACGTCGTCCACGACCGGGGCGGTGCTCGTCGTCGTGGAGTCATCGTCGTCGACTGCGTCGTCGTCGTCCGTGGCGCTGTCGTCGTCGTCGTCGACCGCGTCGTCGTCGTTCGAGGTGCTGTCGTCGTCGTCCGTGCCCCGCGTGGGGCAGGCGAGGAGCGAGGCAGCGAGGAGGAGGAGCAGGAGGCGCGTGAACATGGAGGGCTCCGCGTCGGGGGTGTCCCGGACGGGCGGAACGTAGCAGGGGCGTCGCGAGCCGAATCGGGCACGGCAAGGGCGGAGCGACCGTCCGTGCGAGGACGGCGGGGCTCCCCGGATGCCCGGCTGGTAACGTCCTGCGCCGTGTCCACGCCCGACTCCGCGCCCGCGTCCTCCGCCACCGATCCCCGGGACCGCCCGTGGTGGGCCGCCACCGAGTACCTCGTGCTCCTCGGGCTCGCGGTGTTGCTGGGCTACTGGCAGTGGCAGTACCGCGGCTACGTGAAGGACGACGCCTTCATCTCCCTGCGCTACGCGCGGAACATCACCGACGGCCTCGGGGTGGTGTTCAACCCGGGCGACCGCCTCGAGGGCTACACGAACTTCCTCTGGATCCTCCTCTCGCTCCCTGCCTTCTGGCTCGGCGTCGACCCGCTGGTGTGGGTGAAGGGGATGGCCTGCTTCTTCGGGCAGGCGGGGCTGGTGCTCACTTTCTGGGCGTCGCGCTTCTTCGCAGGTGACCGCCACGACGGCTACACGCTCATCGCCCCGGCGCTGTGGGCCACGTCCACGAGCGTCGTCCTCTGGTCCCAGGGCGGCCTCGAGCCGACGCTCATGGCGTGCCTGTGCTCCGGGGGGACGCTGCTCGCCATGGCCCTGTTCAGCCGCGACGGGGACCACGACCCGGACGCGCGCCGGCTCGCCATCGGCTCGGCGCTGCTCCTCGCGGGGGCCGGGCTCACGCGCCCGGACGCCCACCTGTTCGGGCTGGTGGCCGGCGCCTTCGCCGTCGTGGACATGGTGCGTCGGCGGGAGGTCTCTCAGCACTGGCTGATCTGGGGCGCCATCCTCCTCGGGGTCCTCGCGCCCTACCACCTGTGGCGGTTCCTCTACTTCGGCGATCTGTTCCCCAACACGATGTACGTCAAGGCGTCGGCGGGGCCGGAGGTGTGGAAGCAAGGCCGGGAGTTCGTGGGGACCCTGCTGGGCTTCAACGTGAACCCTGGAGTGTTCGCCCTCGCGGTCTTCGCCCCCCTCGGCGGACCGCGGCGCGTCGCGAAGCTGTGGGGGCTGCTGCTGACGGGGCTCGTCCTGCTCTACATGGTCAAGATCGGCCGGGACGAGATGAAGTACTTCCGGCTGTTCTTGCCGCTGTATCCCCTCACGCTGGTGCTCGGGGCGGACGGGCTCCGGCAGATCGGTCGGGGGATCGGGGGCGCGCTCGGCGCCATCGGGGTGCCGCGAGGCGTGGCATGGGGGGCGCCGCTGCTGCTCGCGCTCGGGCTGGGGGCGGCGGGCGCGAAGTACTGCGTGGACTTCACGGCGAGCAAGCAGCAGTGGAACAGCAACTTCGTCCGCTGGTCGGAGCGCTCCTTCCAGCTGATGGGCAAGCACGTCGCGGAGCGCAGCGAACCCGGCGACCGCATCGTGTTCCAGGACATGGGGGCGGCGCCGTTCGTCGCGGGCGACCTCATCTGGATCGACACCATCGGGATCCTCAACCGCTTCGTCGGGGAGCAGTGCCGCAAGCACGGCATCAACCCGTTCATGAAGGGCCTGCGCCGCAGCACACCCGGCGGGCGCGAGGCGGTCGCCGAGTACGAGCGCGCGATCCGGGACCACGCCCTGGAGCAGGACCCGGAGTGGATCGCCTTCATCGCCTACGTGCCCCGCAGTCAGCGGAGCAAGTTCGGGCGCAAGGTGAAGCAGACCGAGCGCAGCGACGGCAACCTCGAAGCGGTCTTCGCGCCACGCCTCAAGGCGAACGGGCACGCTCAGGGCATCTACTCCGACCGGCGGTTCCGGGAGAACTACCGGTGGGAGAAGCACTGGAAGCGGAACGCGGGCTACTGGGTCGTGCTGTTCCGGCGGGACGGCTGACGTGGCGGGGAGCACCCACGGGGTCCTCTTCCGGGTCCACACCTGGGGCGAGTCCCACGGCGGCGGCGTTGGGTGCGTGATCGATGGGTGCCCCCCGGGGATCGCCCTCGATCTCGACGCAGTCCAGCGGCAGCTCGACCGGCGTCGACCGGGTCAGAGCAAGCTCGTCACCCAGCGCAAGGAGACCGACACGGTGCAGGTCCTCTCGGGTCTGTCGGCGGACGGGTGGACGCTGGGGACGCCCATCTCGTTCGTCGTGCCCAACAAGGACGCACGCCCCGGGGCGTACGCGAACCTCCAGTCGCTGTACCGACCTTCCCACGCAGACTTCACCTACCAGGCGAAGTATGGGATCCGGGCGGCCAGCGGGGGAGGACGGGCCTCGGCCCGCGAGACCGTGGGGCGCGTCGCCGCGGGCGCAGTGGCCGAGCAGGTGCTCACCGCGTGGTTCGGAGTGAGCATCGTGGCGTGGGTGGAGCAGATCGGCGGGGTGACGCTGCCGCCCGGAGCCGTCGACGAGAAGCTCCTTACGCGTGACGCGGTGGACGGGAGCCCCACGCGGTGCCCGGACCCGGCGGTCGCGGCGGCGATGGAAGAGCAGATCGTGGCCGCCCGAGCCGACGGGGACAGCGTCGGCGGCGTGGTGCGCTGCGTGGCGCGGGGCGTGCCGCCGGGGTGGGGCGAGCCGGTGTTCGACAAGCTCGAGGCCGACCTGGCGAAGGCGATGCTGAGCATTCCGGCGACGAAGGGCTTCGAGGTCGGCTCCGGCTTCGCCGGCACCTCGCTCCGCGGGAGCGCTCACAACGACGCGTTCGTGCCCGGTCCGGCAGGAGTGCCCGTGACTGCCACGAACCACTCGGGTGGCATCCAGGGCGGTATCAGCAACGGGATGCCGATCCGGCTGCGGGTCGCGTTCAAGCCCACCGCCACGATCTTCAAGGCGCAGGACACGGTGAACGAAGCTGGGGAGGCGGCGACCATCGCCCCCAAGGGACGACACGACCCGTGCGTGGTGCCGCGGGCCGTGCCGATCGTGGAGTCGATGACGGCGCTGGTCCTGCTGGACCACGCGCTGCGCCAGCGGGCGCTCTCCGCGCCCTGAAGGGGAGGGGGCCTCAGCCCCCGCGGGCTCACTCCTGGTAGGCGGGGCCGCCCAACCCTTCGTGGGTGTCCATGTCGTCGATGAGCGTGAAGGCCCGGTCCGGCCAGGACAGCGAGCCCGCGACCCAGACATCACCCTTGAGCATGGGGTCGGGCTGAAGCTCCTGGATGACGCTGTCGAGCACGCGCACCGTCAGGGTCGGCTGGGCCGGGGTCTCCGAGCCACCCGCGAGCGCACTGTGGTCGCTGTAGTAGTGGACCCGGATCAGGTAGTCGTCGCTGGACGTGTCCGACGGGGTGTCGAGGAAGATCGTCTCCCGGTAGGGAGCCGAGCCCTCGCCGTCGTCGTCCCCGTCGAGCTCGGGGTTGTCGAGCGCGAGGTTCGAGTCGCCCCAGGACGGGTTCGGGTTCCAGGAGAAGCAGTCGGTGCCGCCCTCGTAGTCGAAGTAGGTCCCGCCCGGCGCCGTGAGGTGCAGGTCGAGGTCCGCTCCGGGCTGGTCCCAGCTCAGCTGGACCGAGAGGCCGCTGGGGGGCAGCGCCTGGACGAAGACGTAGGCGACCTCGGACTCGGCTCCGTCGTCGTCGGTGACGGTGAGGGCGACGCGGTAGGTGCCGAGGACGTCGGGAGAGAAGCCGACGAGGGCGCGCTCGTAGACGTCGGACTCGGGGTCGTCGATGCTCTCTTCGGCCTCGGGGTCGTACTCCCCGTCCGCGTTGCGGAACCAGAGGTCCTCGTCCGCCAGCTCCGAACCCTCGGGGAGGGCCTCGAAGCGCCAGTTGTACGAGGCGATGGCGGCCTGGATCCCGTTGTCGGGATCGCGAGACAGGGACGCGTCGAGGACGATGAGCTCGTCCTCGAGGGTGTACCCAAGGAACTGAGCTGTCGCCTGGTCCGCCACATCGCCCTGGTAGATCGCCGCCACGGCGATCGGAGCGTCGTTCGGGATCGCGTTCAGCGACACGGGGCTGGGGCAGCCGGTCACGAGCATCGCCGAGCCGGCGACGAAGAGGGATGCGTACTTCATGGTCATCTCCGTCCCCCTCTCAGCGCTGGCGCCGGCGGACGAGGCCGGCCCCGGCGAGCAGGAGGAACAGGAACCCGGGCGCCGCGCCCGAGCTGACGGTCGAGCAGCTCCGCCCGCCGCGGCTGCCGCCACCCGTGTCCGCGGGAGGCGCGGTCGCGTCCGTGGAGAACTGGAAGGGGTAGCCCGGGTCGCTCAGCAGCCCGTTGGGGTTCTCGACGATGATCTCGGTCCAGCCGGCCGGCATCTCCGGCGTGTAGACCTGGATCTCGACGCCCGTCTCGAGGTCCTGGATGACATCCACCTGGCCCTCCATCACGACGGGCTCGCCGTCTTCGTCCTCACCGACGAAGGAGACGATCGCGTCCTGGAGGAAGCCGACGCCCCGGACCCGGATGAGGGTCTCGGCGTCAGGCTGGGCGCTCGAGGGGATGACTTGGGTCACGCGGGGCGGCACGTCGCCTCCCGCCTGATCCCAGTAGGTGTACCCGTCGCCCAGGATGACCTCTTCGGTGCCGCGGGTGATGACGATGTCCACCGGGCCGCCGCCGCTGGCGCCGGCCGAGTCCGCGCTCGGGATGTTGTTCAGCGTGAGGCTGTCCCCGCCGCTGCCGAGGGAGATGTCGGTCACGGGCGTGCCGCCGAGGAAGACGGTCACGTCGGGGGTGAAGTTCACGCCGTAGAGCGTCACCGAGTTGCCGCCGTCCAGATCGCCCTCCTTGGGGCTCACGAAGTAGACGGAGATGGGGTTCTCGGGGGTGTCGTCACCGGTCCAGGGGCCGTCTCCCGGAGGCGGGTCCTCGGCGAACTGGAAGTTGTCGATCATCACCGCCGAGTCCCACACGCCGTCGGCGACGTCGTAGATCTCGAAGGAGACGGTCATCGTCTCCCCGCCGGTGCACGGAGCGATAGTGGTCACCCAGCCCGTGGCGCCGTCCTGGTCGAAGCCGGTGCCGACCAGGTCCGCGGGGTTGGTGACCGCGAAGAGCGCGTTGTTCACCGTGACCGGGTTGCCGAACGCGTCGAACACGATCTGGCCCTGGTAGCTCTGGGAGTCGAGCCACACCTCGAAGGTGTCGTTGTAGGCCTGACCGACCCACTCGGGGTACTCGCGCGACAGGAAGTTGAAGTTGAACGAGAAGGAGTTCGCGTACTGCGGGACCTGGATGTCGAACTGCAGCGTCGCGTGGTCACCCGCGGAGGTGTCGACCCCGGAGCCCGGGTAGTCGTAGTCCTGCAGCGAGGTGATGTTGTCCACGTTCCCCGTGGACAGCAGCGCAGTCGTCGGCGCGTTCTGGGCGCTGAAGGGCCCGAGCGACGAGCGGACGTCGAACATCGTCGAGGACGAGTTCGGGGTCGACACGCCGCCGACGATGAGGTTGCTGGGGATGTCCATCGCGGCGACGAGGTCCTGGGGGGCAGCGGCGCCGAAGGCGGCGGCCGGCAGAGCCAGCGAGGCAGCGAGGGTGAGGCGAAGCGCAAGCTTCATGGGAGCTCCTTCGATTCAAGGTCCCGCGCGCGAGAGGCGCGAAATCGGGCCGATCCATAGCCCATCGCGGCTGGCTGGGACAAGAAATCTCCCCGCCCGGGGGTCAGCCGCAACAAGTTCGCAACAAGTGGGGCTGGCACAACCCCGATGCTCTCACTGTGTGCGTGGCCCGCACCAGTGATCCGGGCGATGTCGCGCCCGGTCACCACGCTGTCCATCACTCGCCGAGGCCGCCCTCGTCCTCGGGGTGGAAGTCGGGGAGCACGGTGACGACGGAGTCGGGGGGCAGGCGGGCGAGCAGAGCGGCGAGGGCCTCGTCCAGCTCCTGCTGCGTGGGCGCTTCGACGGTGAGGAGCACCCGCCAGCCTTCGCGCTCGCGGCGGGGGTAGCTGCCGATGTCGGCGAACGGCGCGTCCTCGAGCGTCTTCTCCAGGTAGGGGGCGAGCTCCGTCTCCCGCAGGGTGGTGCGGACCGCGGCGCAGGGGAGGCGGGCGCCGGCGAGCTCCGGCTCCACCACCTCGAACTTCGCGCGGACGAGCGCAGGGACGCCCGGCAGGATGAAGACGTTGCGGAAGCGGACGGTGGGGAACGAACCCGACGGGATGAGCTCCGAGCCTTCAGGCACCCGCGCGAGGCGCCGCTGGTGCTCGGTGAGGGTGGAGCCGATGTGCGCCCCGATGAGCTCCAGGAGCTCGGGATGCTCCACGGCCGCGACGCCGAACCCGGCGGCGATGGCCTCCATCGTGATGTCGTCGTGGGTGGGACCGACGCCCCCGGTCGTGATGACCCAGTCGGCCGCTGCTGCGGCCTCGGCGACGGCCTGGGCCACGACGGGCACGGTGTCGGGGACCATCACGACGCCGGTGCACACCGCGCCGATCTGGCGCAGGCGCCCCAGGAGGTAGGGAGTGTTCGCGTCCGCGACCTTCCCGGAGAGCACTTCGTTGCCGATGATCACCAGCCGAACCGACTTGCGGGACACGGAACCTCCACGCGGGCCCAAGGGTGGACAGCGCGCCGAGCGTACCCGATGATCCAGGGCCGTTCGTCCGCCTACCCCGGGAACTCGCTGCATGCACCGCCTCCTCGTCGCCCTCCTCGCTGCCTCCGTGACCCTCGCCGCCGGCTGCGGTGAGGAGCCCGTCGAGGAGCCGGTGGTGGAGACGACGCCCGAGCCCACGCCGGACCCGAGCGCCTCCCTCTTCGCGAGCTCCGCCGAGGACATCGTGATGAAGGAGGCCCCGCAGGGGAGCGTGTTCGCGGCGGCGAAGTCCGAGCCCACGCCGGCCCCGGAGCCGACGCCCGCCCCCGAGCCGGCGGGTGGGCAGACCATCACCGCGGCCCAGGTCAAGGCGGTCGTCAAGGCGAAGACGCCCCAGGTGCGCGCCTGCTACGAGCGCGAGCTGAAGAAGCAGGCTGGGCTCAAGGGGAAGGTCGTCATCGGCTGGACCATCCGCGCCGATGGACGCGTCACCGGCGCCCGCGCCGTGCGAAACTCGACCCGCAACCGCGCGATGATCCCATGCATGATCAAGGCGGTCTCGTCGTGGCGCTTCCCTCGGGCCGAGGCCGGATTCGACGTCGAGTACCCCTTCGTGTTCAAGCCGCGCGACTGGTAGCCCCCGGAGTCCCCATGCACCGTTCCCTCTTCGCCTTCCTGATCGCCGCTCCGCTGAGCGCCCTGTCCGGCTGCGCCGGCGGCGACGCAGGCAACTACTTCCAGCTCGAAGAGGGCAACACCTGGGAGTACTTCGTGCGGAACTCGGAGCTTCGGGACGAGCGGTGGACGCTGTCAATCCTGGACTCGGACGACAATGAGCAGGGCTCGCGCGGGCAGCTCTACTTCGAGCTGAAGCGCACCTATACGGACGACAACAACCCGGACCTCGAGTACTCGGACTTCCTGCGCCGCTTCAACGTGAGCGCCGACAACGGCGGCCTCGGCGATGACGCGCCGATCATCGCGTGGCAGTACAAGCAGGTGAACAACGACGAGGGCAAGCGCAACGAGGACTTCCTCGTGCAGCCCGAGGTCGGCGAGTGGTCGTCCACCTGGGACTTCGAGGTCGACGGGGACGCCGGCGCGTCGGACTTCGAGTTCGAGGTCGAGGCGGGCTGGGCGACCGAGGGCGTGCAGACGTCCCTGGGCGTGTTCGAGGACACCCTGAAGATCACCCGCACCCGGCGCACGATCTCCAACTCCGGCGGCAACGAGCAGGTGCTCACGAACATCCGCGAGGAGTGGTGGGCGCTCGACGTCGGCCTCATCCAGTACCGCGAGACCGGCTCTGACGGGCTCTCGGTCGAGGGTGTCGTCCGGCAGACGAGCGTTGAGATCCCCGAGTAGCTAGTCCGCCGCCTCCGCGGTCTCTGCGGGCAGCGCGGTCGCGCAGAAGAAGGCGCGGGCGCCGTCCGGTGTCTCCTGGGCGAGGAACGTCTCCAGCTTCCGGAGCGTGCGCCGGGCTTGATCGTCCGACGTCGGCGACAGGTTCACCCGGATCAGCCCCACCCGCTCGCGCCCGTCGAGCCGCGGCCCCAGCTTGGTCGCGGGGGACATGGAGAGCGCCAGCAGAAGCTGCGCTGCCTCCGCGCGGCTCGTGGGGACCGCGAACGCCTCGTCCTTGCCGCCCCGCAGTCCCTGCCGCGTGACCTTGAGGTCGTCGACGATCGTGAAGCTCTGGGCGACGTGCTTGAGCCCCTCGGCCCGCTCCTGGAACGCGTCGAGGACCTGGAGGTGCTCCGGGTCCTTGATCGCGCCGTCGGTGCCCGCGTCGTACAGCCCGACGAAGGAACGGCCGCTGGGGCCGTCACCGGCGAGTGATTCGTACTCGGGGGAGGGCTCGCTGCCCGGCAGGTCCAGCGCACCGTCGAGCACGTCCTGCCCCGCGAGCTGCTCGGCCACCAGGGCTGCGATGTCCACGTCCTCGAAGGACGCGTACGGCAGGTGCACGTAGGCGCGGGTGCCTTCGGCGTCGATCGTGTCGCGGATGGCGAACTCGAGGCTCGTGCCCAGGGCCTCCACGCGCGCCCGCTCTGCCTCGCTCTTCAGGGGCAGCTCGTCGCGGAGGATGACCATCTGCGGGGGAGCCCCCTTGCGGGCCTCCATGAGCGAGACCGAGGTGATGCACTTCACCGCGATGTCCCAGCCCGTCTGGGCGTCTTCGAACGCCGTGCAGACCTCGTCGAGGGCGCTGAGCACCTCGCTCCGCCACAGCGAGCCCCCGTCCTTCGGGCGCAGCACGACGACGGCCTGGTCCTGTTCGTAGAACGCGTCGCGGATCTCCTGATCGCACGTGGCGCGGTCCATCGTGGGGGTCGGGACGCGGCGGCACCCCGTGCTCATCGCGGCGAGGGCCAGGGCGACGAGGAGCGCCCCGGTATGCTCGCGGCGGAGGGACGGCCGGTGGAAGGTCTGGTTCAGGGGATCGTCCGTGTCGGCGTGTGGTCGGTGTCCATCGTGGCGGCGATCGCGGCCTACGAGCTCTTGCGGGCGTCGCTGCTCCGGCGGGTCAGACTGCGGCTGGAGCGGTCCGTCAGTCAGTACCTGAACCGTCACCGCGTGCGGCTCGATCGGTTCAAGTTCCTCGACAAACACTACATCCGCGAGGCGTTGCTCGCCGACCCCGCGGTCGCCGGGTTCGCGGCGGAGCGCGCGCGCATCGAGGGCATCCCGGTCACCGAGGCGGTGCTCCGGGTCGAGGAGTACGTGGACGAGATCGTCCCGTTCTTCAACCTCGTGTCCTACTACAAGTTCGGCTACGGACTCGCCCGTCCTCTCATGCGATTGCTGTACTCGGTGGAGTTCTCCCCGAGCAACCTCGCCGCGGTCGAGGCGTCGCTGAAGCCGAACACGGCGACGGTCTACGTCCTCAACCACCGCAGTAACGCGGACTACGTCCTGTTCGCGGTGTGCATGAGCAAGCGGGTGGCGTTGTCCTACGCGGTGGGCGAGTGGGCCCGGGTGTGGCCGCTCGAGGTGCTGTTCAAGAGCTTCGGCAGCTACTTCGTGCGCCGCGGCGAGCGGGATCCGCTCTATCACAAGGTCCTGGAGCGCTACATCCAGATGGTGTCCATGGGCGGGCTGACCCAGGGGATCTTCCTGGAAGGGGGCCTGTCCCGCGACGGGCACTTCCGCACGCCGAAGGTGGGCCTGATCGACAACCTGCTCGGGGTCACCGAGAGCGGCGGCGACGTGCAGTTCGTCCCGGTGGGGCTCAACTTCGATCGGGTGATCGAGGATCGGAACCTCCTCGCCGAGGCGAAGGGTCGGGCAGAGGCCCCCGACGCCGCCGACAAGGCCCAGTCCTTCTTCTGGGTCTTGGTGAACCTGCCGAAGGCGGCGGTGAGTCGGTTGGCGGCGCTGCTGGGCGGGGCGTGGAAGGTCGCGCGGAAGCGATCCGTGGGGTTCGGGGTGGCCTCGGTGTGGGCCGGGCATCCGGTGAGCCTGCGCGGGGAGATCGGCGAGGAGCGGCTCGCGGAGCTGGCTTCGATGGACCGCAAGGAACGGCGCCCGCACCTCGAGGAGTTCGCCGGGACCCTGATGGAGCGGATCGGCTCCCTCGTGCCCGTGTCCGCGGTGCCCCTCGCCTGCCGCGCGCTGCTCCAGTCCGGCGCCGAACAGGGCGTGGGGGAGGCGGACCTGCGGCGCACGATCGAGGAGCTCCTCCGCACCCTGCGCGGCGACGGCGCGCCGATCCTGCTGGGGCCGGCGTTCGCCGAACTCCGCTCGGAGCGCGCGGCGCTGGAAGATGAGGCGTCCGGCTCCGGGCGACCGCTGCTCGATCTGACGGCGGATCTCGTCTCGGGAGAGGAGGCCCAGCGGGTGTGGGAGACGGCGCGGGCGATGCTCGAGCCGCGGGGGGTCTTCGCCTCGTCGACGGGCGAGGTGCGCATGGCCGAGGGCGCGAGGCCCCTCATCGAGTACTACGCCGCCTCGCTCGACGGCCATGGGCTGCCCGACATCCGCATCAAGGGGTAGTTTTCCGCCCCGGCCGGCACGGAGTCGGCGATCACAGGTTGGACCCGCCATGCGCTTCGCAGACAAGACCGCCCTCGTCACCGGGGGCTCCCGCGGCATCGGCGCCGCCACCTCCCTCCGCCTCGCCTCCGAGGGGGCCCACGTCTGGGTCGGCTACCGCGAGCGCGCGGACGCCGCGGAGTCCGTGGTCGCCGCCATCCGGGAGGCGGGAGGCTCCGCCGAGGCCATCGCCATCGACGTGACGTCGTCGGGCTCCGTGCAGGAGGCGGTGGACGCGGTCGTGGCGGCCAGCGGGCGCATCGACGTGGTGGTGAACTCCGCGGGGATCACCCGCGACGGGCTCCTGCTCGCCATGGACGACGCCCAGTGGGGCGACGTGCTCGACACGAACGCGGGGGGCTCGTTCCGGGTCATCAAGGCGGTCTCGCGCGTGATGCTTCGTCAGCGCAGCGGCTCGATCATCCTCCTGAGCTCGGTGGCGGGCCAGAAGGCAGGACGCGGCCACGCGAACTACGCCGCGAGCAAGGGCGCCGTGGAGGCGATGACCCGGGCGATGGCGAACGAGCTGGCCCGCAAGAAGATCCGGGTGAACGCGGTGGCGCCGGGGGTGATCGTCACCGACATGTCCGCCCGGGTGCGCGAAGCCGCCGCCGACCAGATCAAGAGCGAGATCCTGATGTCCCGCTTCGGTGAGGCCGAGGAGGTGGCCGCCGCCATCGCCTTCCTCGCCTCGGACGACGCCTCGTACGTGACCGGGCAGGTCCTGGCCGTCGACGGCGGCTTCAAGATGTAGGGAGAGCCAATGGCCCGTGTCTTTCTCACCGGGGTGACCGGCTTCGTCGGTCGGTACCTCGCGGCGCGCCTCCTCGCTCGCGACGAGATCGAGGGGCTCGACGTCCTCGTGCGGGCGAAGGACGTCGCCCACGCCCGCGAGCGCATCGCGACCTCCATGCGCTTCGCCGTCCCGGACGACGAAGCGGAGGCCCTGGCGGCGAAGATGGAGCCGGTCATCGGCGACCTCCGGTCCGAGCGGTTCGGCCTCGATGAGGAGGCGTGGGACGCGCTCGCGGCGCGCACCGACCGGGTGCTCCACGGCGCGGCGAACGTTCGGTTCGACCAGGACCTCGAGGACGCGCGCTCCTACAACGTCTTCGGCACGGAGCAGGCGGCGGCCCTCGCGCGCCGGGCCCAGGAGCTCGGCGGACTCTCCCGCTTCGACTGGGTGGGGACGGCCTTCGTCGCCGGACTGCGGCGGGACACGGTGGGCGAGGACGAGCTCGTCCACGACGCCGGCTGGAAGAACCCCTACGAGCAGAGCAAGTACGAGGCGGAGGCGTGGCTTCGGGAGCACGCGGCGGACCTGCCCCTGTCGGTCTTTCGCCCGTCGATCGTGGTGGGGGAGAGCGGGTCGGGGGCGACCACGAACTTCGGGATGCTGTACTGGCCCATCAAGCTCTACGCGAAGGGCTGGTGGCGGACGGTCGTCGGCTCGCCGAAGACGCCGGTGGACATCGTCCCGGTGGACTTCGTGGCGGACGCCATCGACGCGCTCACGGCGCCGGGGCAGCCCGTGGGGGTGACGTACCACCTGACGTCAGGCGTGGATGGCGCTGTCTCCATTGGGGAACTTGCATCCCTCGCCAACGACTACTTCGGGGGCCGGCCCGCGAAGTTCATGGACCCGGACTTCTTCCTGCGGTGGGTTCGGCCGGTGGTGGATCTCTTCCTCTGGGGACCGCGCCGCAAGGTGCTCCAGGCGGGGGGGCGCTTCTTCATCCCCTACATGTCCGGGAACCCGCTCTTCGACAACCGCAAGGCGCGGGTTGCCTTGGAAGAACAGGGGATTGCTGTGCCTCACGTCCACCAGTACTTCAGCACGCTCCTCGACTACGCGAAGGCGACGGACTTCGGACGGCGCGCGGCCTGAGCGTCCCTCGGAGCGGTATCAGTCGTCGGTCGCGACGCAGGTGCCCAGCGTCGGTCCGGTCCACTCGACGGCGCCGAGGGTGAGCTCGAACGTGGGCATCGCCTCGCGGATCGTGGGGTCGAGGTGGCCCGTCTCGATGAGGTCGTCGAGGACGTCGAGGCCAATGGGCCGCGCGAAGATCTGGAGCGTCACCCGGTCCGGCTGGGTGAGCAGCGGGATCCCGAAGTCGAACACCCGGATCTCCTCGAACCCGAAGGCCACGATCCCGGGGAGCACGTTGCGGTCCGGCTGCTCCTGCACGTCCCAGAACATGTGGACCTCTTCGCCGGCGTCGTTCGTGGCCACGTCCCGCAGCAGGATCCCTTCACCGGGCATGACCACCGAGGCGGCCGCTTCCCCCTCGGCGACGCGTCCGCTGCTCCACAGCAGGTCCGCACCGTTCCAGGCGTTGAGCTCGACCCAGATGCGCCGGTCGAGGCTCGCGCCGCTGGGGAACGCGTGCCCCGCCTTGACGTTCTCGAGCCCGACGACGACCCGCCAGCCGGGCGGGTCGTTGTTCACGCAGAGCTCGCTGCGGACCGTGTCCTCCAGCGCGTCCAGGACTGCGGCCTCGTGCTCGACCATCCCGGGCCACGGGGTCAGGGCCACGTCGACCCCGGGCATGGTGTGGTCGTGGCGCTGACGGAGGGGGACGCCCTCCACGTCGGCGATGGGGACGTCGTTGTTCGAGCCCCGCATGTGACACCGGCCGCAGGTGGAGAGCCAGGTGGGCTCCGCGTAGACCGTCCCCTGCCACTCGGCGTAGGTCTGCTCCAGGTGGACGCCGTTGTCGAGGACGATGTCGTGGCACGGCCCGCACAGCTCGGTGGACTCTCGGCGCTCCCGATCGAGCATCGGCGAATACTCGGAGCGATGGGCCTCGCTGGTGAACGGGTCGTCGAATGGACCCTTGAGGACGGGGCGGGGGTCCAGCGTGATCGGGTTGTTCGAGTCGCCCTCGGACTCGTGGGCGAGGTGGCAGAACGCGCAGTTCACGCCCTTGAGGTGCTGGGGCAGATCCGCGAGGTCGAGGCCGTCCTCCGTCTCGCCGAGGGCGACCGCCAGCGGCGCATGGCAACGGACGCAGAAGTCGCCGAGCTCGCCGTTCGTCTCCTCCTGGCCGCGGGCGTTCATGGCGAGGAACACGGGATCGTCCGCCGCGTACGCGTGCATGGACATCTCCCACTCCACCACGTGGCTCTCGTGGCAGTCGCGGCAGTTCTCCGGGTCGTAGAGGTCCTCGCGGGACAGCGTCTTCGCGCAGCCGGCGAGGACGACGAGGGACAGCAGCACGAGGAGCGAGCGGTTCATGGCTGGGCCCCAGCATCGATCCACAGCACGATCATGCAAGCCTCCGGCTCGGAGAGGGCGGATCCGGGCGGCATCTGGAACCCACTCCGGTCGCTGTAGAGGCGCTTGACCGTGTCGCTGCACGCCGCGTCCCCCGGGGTCAGGTGCGGCCCGAGGGCCTCGTAGGCCCCCGACTCATCCCCGAGGTCCAGGCCCCCCGCGAGGCCCTCGCTCGCGTGGCAGCTGACTCCAGCGGGAGCGCACGAGGGCTGGATCACGACCTCGTAGACGTTGCTCCAGGACGTGTCGGCCTCGAGCGGTGTGCACGACAGGTCCAGATCCGCCACGCACGGCTCGTCACAGGCCGTGAGGACGAGGGCGCTGGCGAGGAGCAGGAGCGGGCCCCGAGTCACCCGCGCCTCCGCCGCACGAACCAGGGGAGCACCAGGAGGGCGGCCGCCGGGGAGCCGCTCGACGCCGCGCAGCCGCACCCGGGCGGGTCGGTGGTGTCGTCGTCGTCGGCCGCGTCGTCGTCATCGGCCCGGAACCGGTCCAGGACGTCGTCGGCGGTGGGCCACAGCGGGCTGCAGATCGCGGCATGCCGACTGCCGGCGGGGCACGCGAGCTCGGACGTGACCTCCCCGTACGAGAACACGCCGCCAGCGGCTCCGTCACTGACGGTCGCCAGGGCGTCGGTCTCGAGCTGCGACAGGGCCAGGAACAGCTCGCCCCCCGCGCAGGTCGCGCCCTGGGCGAAGGGCCAGTCGGCGTCGGTGAAGCTCGCTCCGCCGTCGTCGCTCACCGCGGGGAGCCCTCCCTCGACGGCCAGAACGACCGAGCCGCCACAGACGGTCCCGTCCTCGACGGTCCGGGTGTCCCGCAAGACCTCGGTGAACGCCTGCGCGTCCGTCGTCCGCAGGATGTGGTCGAACGACGCGGTGGCGGCGCGGATCCACGCCGTCTGCGCGTTCGTGGGGTGGGCCATGGGGAGGGTGAAGTCCTCGAGGGTGCCTACGTCCTCGCCGAGGTCGGGGGTCCAGGAGACCCAGGTGGCGCCTGCGTCCTCGGACCTCCACACAGCGGGTCCGGCCCCGGCGACCGAGGTGGCCCAGGCGACCTCCCCGGGGCCGGCTGCCACGGAGAGGAAGACCGCGGGATCGTCGACCACGTCCGACGGGGTGAAGGTGGCCCCCCCGTCCGTGGAGACGTAGAGGCCCTGGCCGCCCGGACCCGACGACGACGCCGCCAGGACCGTGACCCCGTCGGCGAGGACGGTGAGATCGGCGATCGTGTGGCCATCGAGGCCGGTCGCGGGGTCCCAGTCGCAGCCGCCGTCCGTGGAGCGGTACACGTCCACGCCGGCGGTGAAGCCCAGGCCCACGCTGCGCAGGGCGACGACGAGGGCATCGGCCGTGCGGACGTAGCGGGGGAGCTGGGTCGAGGGCTCGTCAGGCGCGGCGAGCAGCGCCTCGTGGCAGGTGAAGGACCAGCGCTCGCCATCGTCGCTGCGGAAGAGGGCGAAGGTCGACTCGAGGTCGAGGGGCAGCGCCGCCCCCGGCGGGTGGATCACGTCCAGGGCGCTGGGCTCGAGGCCGATGTGCCCCTGGGCGGCCCCGGGGAGGGCGAGGAGGGCCAACAGGGGGACGAGGCGCCGGATCACGCCGGGAGCATAACGGTCCTGGAGACAGGGCAGATGGGCGGGTCGGGGCCCGGTGCATCGGTTCTCCTCAAGTCGCGGGCCGAGTCGTCCGATGAGGAGGGCGGACGCAACAACCTCGGAGATCCTCGGGTGGACCGGACGAACCTCATTGGCTTCTTGATCGTGGCCGTCGTTCTCGGCGGCGTGCTTGGCGGCATGGCCTACATGAGCGATCGACTGGCTGGGGATTGGCACCGCGTCGAGGACTGCGCAGAGAGCTACTGGACGTGCACCGCGGTGGTGGGCGGGCTCCCCCGCACCGGCGGGAGCAACCTCATCAAGCACGACCGCCTCGCCCGGTCCTGTCGGGAGAACGGGGCGTGGGAGCGCTCGGTCCGGCGCGCATCGTTCGACTGCTCCATGAGTCGCCGGGTCACCGGCGGGACGTGTCGCGTGGTCGAGGTGGAGTGCGAGCTGCCCGACAAGCTCTACTGACTCCCCGGGGGCTCCGGGCGCCGAGGCGTCCCTGACTGGCCGACACGGCGCGTCACTTCGGTCCTTCACGGGGACCGGCTCGCGCGCGGGACCTGCGGTAGACTCCCGCCGCCCGGGCCGGACCAGCCCCGTGGAGTCTTGATGCGCCTTTCCCAGACCTTCGCCCGACGCAGCGCCGCCTTCGCTGCCGCCTCCCTGTTCCTCTGCGCCGGCTCGGCGTTCGCCGCGGACGGCGTCGACGTGATGAAGCGGGTCGAGAAGGCCATGCGGAGCGAGACGGGCGAGAAGCAGACCGTCCAGATGCAGCTCACCTCGGCGGCGGGGACGACGGAGACGCGCACGTTCACGATGTGGCTGCGGTCCCCCGAGGGGAAGGCATCGAAGAGCCTGATCAAGTTCGAGTCGCCCGCCACGATCGCGGGGACGGCCCTCCTCACGGTCACGCGTCCCGGCGGGGCCCAGGACAACTGGCTCTACGTCCCCGCGCTGGGGCAGACGCGGCGGGTGGCTCCGCAGGACCGCAGCGAGTCCTTCGTCCAGAGCGACTTCACCATCGAGGACCTCACGGTCACGCTCGACCCCGAGAACCGCAAGTACGAGGTGCTGGGCGGGGTGACCTGCGGCGAGCGGCCGTGCACCCAGGTGCAGGACAGCCCGGCGAACGATGCGGCGGCGAAGGCGAGCGGGTACGGCCGCGTGGTGCTCTACGTGGACGACGAGGTGGGCGTGGTGCACCGGGTGGACTTCTACGACAAGACGGACTCGCTGCTGAAGGTGCTCCAGGCGGACGGGCTGAAGCAGGTGGGGGCGGACTGGCGCTTCGACCGGGCGGTGGTCACGAACGTGCAGAAGGGGACGCGGACGGTCATGACCGTGACGGCGCGGGCCCAGGGCGAGCAGGTGGATGACTCGATCTTCAACGCGTCGAGCCTCGATGCTCTCTGAGCGGATGCACGGGGGGATGGGGATGCGGGCGGCGTGGCTGTGTCTGCTGCTTGCCCTCGTGCCCGTGGGCGCGTGGGCCCAGGCCGCGGACGACGCTGCGGGGGACGACGACGACTCGGCCGCCGACTCCACGGGGGACGACGACGACTCTGCGGCGGACGACGGCGACTCTCCGGGGGACGACGACGACTCTGCGGCGGATGACTCCCCGGCCGAGGGCGACGACCCGGCTGACGACTCCGCGACCGACGACGACCCGGCCGATGACTCCGCGACCGACGACGACACCGCAGCGGACTCGACGGCGGGGCCCCCGGTACCGGTCGTCCCGGACATCCCGGGCCTCGATCTTCCGCCCCTGCCCCCGCTGACCGGCGACACGGGCGCCACGACGGGCCGCATCATCCCCACCGCGCCGGTCGTCCTGCCGCCCCCCCTGGAGGTGAGGCTCGGCGGGTTCGTCGCCTTCGACTGGCAGCCGTACCTCCTCGCGGAGGAGGGCTTCGTGGACGCCGTGGCCCAGGTGCGCGTCGCCCCCCGCCTCGAGGCGAAGTTCCAGTTCGTCCGGGCCCTGGCTGAGGTGGAGTACCGGCACGACTTCATCGACCCCGGCCGCAACCGGCTCATCCTCCGGGAGGCCCTCGCGGGGCTCCGGTACAAGGGTCTCCGCGTCGAGGCCGGCGCGCTCCTCACCCGCTGGGGGAAGATGGACGTGGCCTCGCCGACGGACAACGTCGTCGCCCAGGACTACGAAGACCTCTTCTTCCCCGAGGCCCTGCCGGTGCCCGGGATCCTCGTGGGCTACGGGCGCGGGCCCGTCTCGTTCGAGGCGATCCTCCTGCCCGCCTTCCGCCCGTCCCGGTTCCGGGGCGGCTCCGTCTCCCGCTGGGACATCGCGCGGTTCCTGCCTCAGACCCAGGAGGTCCAGGGGCCCTTCGAGGTCCTGACCCTCGACAACCAGTACAACGCCTTCCAACCCGCCGCCCTCGACGGGGACGCGGAGCTCGGGCGCGGCATCGAGGTGGGAGGGCGCGTGGACCTGGCGCTGCCGGTGCTCGACGTGGGGATCTCCTTCCTCGCCACCCGGGACCGCCTGCCCACCTACACCGCCTACCGCACACGGAACATCGAGGACGGAAACAACGACGGGCAGCCCGACGTCCTCGTGGACGGCTTCGCAGACCTCGAAGTCACCCCCCACCACCGGCGCATCTACGTCCCCGGTGTCGATCTCGCCGCCGCTCTGGGCCCGGTGGTCCTCAAGGGCGAGGCAGCGTTCTTCGCCACGGAGGACCCGTCCCACGCGTCCTGCCTCGTGGACGACCCCTACGTGAAGTACGCGTTCGGCGCCGAGCTCGTGCTGTCGAACCTCGTCGGCGACTTCGACCTCGCCGTCCGCGCTCAGTACAACGGCGACGTGGCGCTCCCCGCGACGGATCGGGACGGCCCGAACCGCTTCGGGGATGTGCAGTTCAACTACCCCAGCGGCGGTGACCAGGGGAACTACGAGCGTGGCTGCCGCGCCGAGACGTTCCCCGCGGACCAGGACGCGCCGTCCTTGTTGGATCCCTCCACCGGCTTCACCGGCACGCCCGAGCAGCGGCATCCCTACCAGCACGGCTTCTTCTGGAACGTGAACCTCGGCTTCACCCGGTCCATCTCCTTGGACCTGCGCGGGTTCGTGGACACCGCGGGGGACGCGCTGCTGATCCCCAAGTTCCAGCTGCTCCTGCTGGACCGCCTCAGCATCACCGCGGGCGGGCTGATCATGCTCGCCACCGGTGAGGACACGATCTTCTCGCCCTACGCCAGGAACCACCGGGTAGAGCTCGGACTTCGTTACGACTTCTGAGTCCTCCGTGAGCCCCTTGAACCGTCCCGCCCTCACCCTCGCCGTGCTCGGGGTCTTCGTGGCCCTGGCGGGGCTGCCGCGCCTCACGGTGGACCCCGACGCTCCGTTCCGCCTCGCCGAGGACGACCCCATGGCGGTGGCGGACGCGGCGCTGCGCGCGACGACCGGCGGGGATGACCTGCTCGCAGCGGTGGTGTGGCAGGAGGACGGGGCTCCCCTGTCGCGGGAGGCGCTGGCGTACCTCGACGAGCTGTACGAGGGGCTCCTGCGTGAGCCGGCCCTGACCCGCACTCGTTCGCCGCTGCGCGCGCCGCTGCTCCAGTCCGAAGGGGGTGTGCTGTCGGCGGCCACCCCGCTCCATCCGCTCCCCGACGGGGACACGAGCGCGGGGCTTGCGGCGCTGCGGGCAGACGCGTTCGTCGCGGGCACGCTCCTGAGCGAGGACGGAACCCTCGCCATCCTCCCGTCGTGGATCGCCCGCGACCCGGCCGACACCGTCCTCGTGCGGCTGGCCACGAGCTCGCTCGCGGACGCCGAGGTGCGGGCCACCGCTGCGGGGAAGGCGGCGAAGCAAGCGGTGGAGCAGGCTCGCCTGGCAGTGGTCCTCGGGACGGCCACCGGGACGGCGGATGAGGAGGTGGCCAAGGCGCTGCGCGCCCTCGCCCCGACCAACGAGCTCGCCTCGGACTGGGTGCGTCGCGCGGATGCGATCGCGAAGGACCCGGACGCCGCCGCCGTCGCACAGATCCGGGCGGTGCTTGCCGGGGCCGCGCCTCCCGCTGGAGTCCGCGCCGCGGCCATCGGGGAGGGAATCACCAGCGGGCGACTGGCCGCGCTCTACCCGATCGCGGTGGCGCTGCTCATCGGCGGCCTGTTGCTGGGCCTGGGACTGTCCGGTGGATCCTCGTCGCCCCGGAGCCCGATGGAGGGGGTGCTGGCGGCGCTGGTCGGCGGCCTCGCCGCAGGGTTCACCGTGGGCGCGATGGCCTGGCTCGGCGCGCCGCAGCACTCCCTCACCGCGCTGGCGCCGATCGTGGCGGCGGCGCTGGCCTGCGCGGCGTGGCTCGGCGCCCCCGGAGTGGGACGCGCGCTCGTGATGGTCGCGCCGGCCCTCGGGCTCGGGATCGCGACGGGCTCGACTCCCGGCGCGGTGGTGAGCTTCGGGGCGGCTGCGGCCGCGGTGATCGTGGTCGCGGGCCTGCGGGGCGGGGGAGGGGACTTCTCCGCTGCGCGGTCGCCCGTGCCGTCCCTCGTGGTCGCGGCGCTGGGAGTGGGGGCCGTGGTGGCCCAGCCCCTCGGCATCGACCCGGCGGCGCTCCTGTCTGCGCGAACGCCAGCCGGGGCGGCGATGCAGGCTCTCGATGCAGCCGGGATGGCGACGAGCGGGCAGCTGGCCCTGCTCGGCGACGGGGAGCGGCCGCTGGCGAAGCCCGATGCCCTCGAGCACCTCCGCGCGGCCCAGCAGGAGCTCGCAGGCGACCCCGCGGTGGCGGGGACTGTCTCCTGGGCGGACTTCGTCGCGCGCCTGCACGGCGCCGTGTCGGGCGAGGACGGGCTCCCCGCCGACCCGGCCCTGGTCGACCAGTACCTGCTCCTCTTCGGCCGTCCCGACGACGTGCGTCCCCTCGTCGCCCCCGATCTCTCCGTGGGCGGAGGGATGGTGCGGATGAAGCCGGGGCGAGGAGCTGAGCTCGGGCGGCTGGCGGGAGAGCACACCGGGGTGGTGGTCACCGGAGGGCCGGCGCGGGTGACGCGCGCGGGCCGGGCGCTCGCGGCGCACGGAGGGGCGGGATGGCTCCTGGGGCTGGTGATCGCCCTGGGGCTGCTGTTCGCCCGGGGGAGCCGGGACCTGTCGGCGGTCGCTGCCGCCACGGTCGCCGTCGCGACGTCGGGATTCTTCGCGGGGGCGGTGGGCGCCGAGTCGCTCGTCGCGGGGGCGGTCGCGTGGGGGTGTGTCGTCGCTCTCGGACGGAGCGCCTGGGGCGTGGTCCTGGGCGGCCTGGCCCTGTTCAGCCCGGCGGTCGGTCTTGCCTCCGTGGGGCTCGGGCTCATCGCTGGCGGAGCCGTCGCCCTGTCCATCGGACCTCCGCGTGCCCTTGCGCGGCTGTCCAGTATCGGTCATAAGACTGTCAATTGACGCGCCGCCCGTCAGTGGAAACGACGGACGCGTCCAAGGAGAGATGATGCTGCAGACCAACAAGTTCCTTCTCATGCTGGCCCTCCTGCTGGGCTCCGCCCTCGTGACCACCGGCTGCCCGACGGGTGGCGGTGATGACGACGACTCCGCCGCGGGCGACGACGACGACTCCGCCGCGGGCGACGACGACGACTCCGCCGCGGGCGACGACGACGACTCCGCCGCGGGCCCCGACCCGCTGGTCATGGACCTCACCTACCTCGACGTGTTCTGCGAGAGCGACCCCGCCCTGGCGCGTGGCGCGACCCAGGCCGGCGACTACATCGTCACGGTCGAGTTCGAGGGCTACGCCGACGACGTCTGGTTCTGGATGTGGGACGGCTACCAGTCCAGCAACGCGCACTTCATGGACGAGGCCGCTCCGTGGGCCCTCGCCAACCTCGACTACTCCGACGAGGACTCCCAGTGGGACATCTGGGGCATCGGCGGCGAGGGTGAGGACGCCGACGGCAACGCCATCCCGCCGCTGGGCATCTGGCAGAGCATCGGGGACGCGAACACCAACGGGGGCACGATCCTCGACTGCTACGACGCGAACTCGAACCCCAACGTCGAGGTCCACAACTACATGGTGTGTGCCACCGACTGGAACGACGAGACCAACGCCCAGTGCTACTTCTGCGGTGAGGACCTCGGGAACGACGTGTTCTGGATGGGCGCCGTCGCGGACAACACCGCGTACCAGGTCGGCCTCTGGACGGACCCCACCGACGACTCGATCGTCTACCAGGTCACCACGGACGTCACGAACGACCCCGAGGCGTGCACGCTCGACTCGGAGATCGTGACCGACTGAGCTGAGGCTCACGGCTGAGATCAAGAGGGCCCCTCGCCGCACGGTGAGGGGCCCTCTCTCGTTCCGGAGACCCGACAGAGCCCGCGTCAGCGTCGCGCGGGTCCTCTACGCTCCTGCCGTGACCCCGCGGCTCCTGTTCCTGCCCCTCGCCGCCGCGCTGGTCGCGTGCGCCGAGCCCACCCCGTCGGCTCCGCCTCCGCTGGACGATCCCGAGGCGCCGATCATCGAGGACGGCTACGACCTGTCGGACGTGGAGCTCGGCCGCGTCGACGGGCGGCCCGTCCCGGACGGCTCGGCCCTCATCCTCCAGGACCTCGCTGTCTCCTGCCTCCCCGGCCCTGACCCGTCCTTGGACAACGAGGACCCCGCGGCCCAGGCGCACGAGCGCTGGGCGCTGTCGCTCACGACCTTCGGGTGGGCGTCGGTGACGAACGGCGTCCGCGTGTTCGTGTGGGATGGGGGCACCCAGGAGGGCTCGGATGTCCACCGGCTCATGTACTCGGCCCCGGTGTCCATGGGCCAGGTCCCCTCCGGGCAGTCCGACGAGCCGTACGGGTTCGACCGCTGGGAGCTCGAGATCCCCGTCCTCGCCGAGCCGACGGCGGCGCAGGCGGTGCAAGGGACCGTCCTTCCGTGCAGCGCCGACGGGGTGCTCGTGGCGGCGCTGCACGACCTGATGGTCTGCGCCACGGACGCACGGGACCTCGAGACCGTGCTTTGCTGGTTCTGTGGGGATCACCTGGGGGAGCCGTCGGCCCCCGCGCCGGACACGGTGGGGCGTGTCAGCTCGGCGCCAGGGCCCGGCGGGGCGAGCTTCACGGTAACCGACCCCGTGAGCTGCACGTATGGGGCTGGCGAGGGAGCGAACCGCGGTCCCTGAGCTCGAGGGAGCGCGCGGCGCTCGGTGAGGAGTCCATGCACGTCGTCATCATCGGAAACGGGATCACCGGGGTGACCGTGGCTCGGGAGCTGCGCAAGCGCTCCTCGGACACGCGGATCACGCTCGTCTCGGGCGAGTCGCTCCAGCACTGGAGCCGCCCCGCGCTCATGTACATCTACATGGGCCACATGCGCCCCGAGGACACGGTTCCGTACCCGGAGCACTTCTGGGCGAAGAACCGAATCGAGCGTGTGCAGGGGTGGGTCGAGGGCATCGACACCGCTGCGCACCAGGCCCGCCTGGCGGGAGGCCAGACCCTGGCGTACGACCAGCTCGTCCTCGCCACCGGGAGCCAGCCCAACAAGTTCGGTTGGCCCGGCCAGGATCTCGACCGGGTCACGGGGATGTACAGCCTGCAGGACCTGGAGCGCATCGACCGGGCGTCCGCTGGCCTGCGCCAGGCGGTGATCGTGGGGGGCGGCCTCATCGGGGTCGAGCTCGCCGAGATGCTCCACAGCCGCGGCGTCCATGTGGTGTTCCTCGTCCGCGAGGCGTCGTACTGGAGCAACGCCCTGCCGACCGAGGAGAGCGCCCTCGTCACCGAGCTGGTGAGGGCGGAGGGGATCGAGCTTCGGCTGCAGACCGAGCTGAAGGAGATCCTCGGCGACGCCCAGGGCGCAGCCCGCGCCGTCGTCACGTCTGACGGCGACGAGGTGCCCTGCCAGCTCGTGGGCCTGACGGCAGGGGTGCGGCCGAACCTGTCGGCCTTGCAGGACAGCGGCATCGAGACCGGACGCGGCGTCCTGGTGGACGACACCCTCGCCACCTCCGCCCCCGATGTGTGGGCGGCGGGGGACTGCGCGGAGATCCGACGGCCCGAAGGCCAGCGCAACCTCCTCCAGCAGGTCTGGTACACCGGGCGGCTCCAGGGGGAGCGCGTCGCGCGCAACATCCTCGGCGACGTCGCCCCCTACGACCCCGGCATCTGGTTCAACTCCGCCAAGTTCTTCGATCTCGAGTGGCACACCTACGGGACCGTGCTGCCGAACCCTCCCGCGGACGAGCAACACCTCGTCTGGCAGGACCGGCCCGCCCGCAAGCTGCTGCGTCTCGTGTTCGGCCCCGACGGCGCGCTGCGGGGCATGAACGCCCTGGGGATCCGATACCGGCACCGGGTGTTCGAGCGCTGGATCGCCGAGAAGCGCGACGCCGACTACGTCCTCGGCCACCTCCGGGAGGCCAACTTCGACCCCGAGCTGTACCGACGCCCCGAGCCGAGGATCGTGGCTGCCCTGAGGAGTCAGCTGTGAGCCAGCTCATCCAGATCGGAAACCCCACGCGCCCGGCGCTGGCCGTGGGAGGCGCGCCGGCCCTCTCCCGCCCGGAGAAGGGGGCGGCCGCCCTGACCGCTCTCGGCGCCCTCCTCTTCCTCGCCTCCTTCGTCGTCCCCAAGGGCACCCTCGCGGGATGGCTCCCGCTCGTGGGCTCCACGGTGCTGTTCGCGGGAGGCGCATCCGCGTTCTTCTGGTTCGCCTACCGGGACACCACCCCCGGCATCAAGAACCACGGGCTCTGGACGAACGGCGCGACGGCGCGGGGCGTCGTGGGCTGGATCCTCGGCGTCGCCCTGACGGGCTTCTACTGCCTCTTGTACTGGTACTCGGGGCCCCTCGAAGGGGGGATCCGCCTGCTCGACCCGCTGGCTCTGGCCCTGTCCGGCAAGCCCGCGGACCAGTGGTTCCTCTACGGGTACCTGTACACCGTGGCCGTCCTCGTCATGGGCGTCCGCATGTTCTGGCGCTACCGCCACAACCGCTACCAGCTCATCCGCACCGCCTCGGTCATGTTCTTCCAGCTGGGCTTCGGCTTCCTCATCCCCAACGTGCTCAAGGCGATGAACCAGCCGGAGTTCTACTTCACGTACTTCTGGCCCCTGAAGCCCGAGTACCTGCTGCCCTTCAGCCAGGGCTGGACCATCAACGGCGGCTCCCTCGGCTTCGCGATGATCGTGTGGGGGGCGGCCATGACCTTCCTCGCCACCCCGGTGCTGACCTACTTCTTCGGCAAGCGCTGGTACTGCTCCTGGGTGTGCGGCTGCGGGGGCCTCGCGGAGACGCTCGGCGATCCCTTCCGCCACCTGTCGGACAACTCCGAGCGCGCCTGGAAGATCGAGCGCTGGATGATCCACTCCGTGCTGCTCCTCATCATCGGTGTCACGGCCGTCGGCTGGATCCACGAGTGGATGGGGCGGCCTTGGTGGGGCGACGGCGGCCAGGCGCTCTACTACAAGACCTACGGCTTCGTGATCGGCGCGATGTTCAGCGGCGTAATTGGCGTCGGCTTCTACCCGCTCATGGGGAGCCGCGTCTGGTGCCGCTTCGGGTGCCCCATGGCGGCCACGCTCGGGATCATCCAGCGCTTCTTCAGCCGCTTCCGCATCACCACGAACGGCGGCCAGTGCATCTCTTGTGGGAACTGCTCCACCTACTGCGAGATGGGGATCGACGTGCGCGCGTACGCCCAGAAGGGCGAGAACATCGTGCGGGCCTCGTGTGTGGGCTGCGGGGTCTGCGCGGCGGTGTGCCCCCGCGGGGTGCTCAAGCTGGAGAACGGGCCGGTGGGAGACCGCTTCCCGGGCGCGGACAAGCCCGTGAGCGCCGCGCTGGAGGCCCTCGGGCTCAAGGAGCGCCAGTAGCCGGCAGCCCGGCTCGCCCGTTGCTCCCGATCGGGGTCCGGCTCAGCGCTCGAACACCCGCAGGAAGAACTCGTGGGCGGTGATCTCGCAGAGCAGGTAGTCGGCCTCGCTCCCGAGGACGGCGGCGGCGCTGCGGTCGCGGGTGACGAGGAGCGCGTCGCTGATGGCGAGGGTGGCCGAGTCGGGGCCCACCGCGATGCCCTCGAGGCTCCCGGCGTAGCCGTCCGCCGGTTCCCCCACGTAGTCCACATAGGCATCCGTGGCCTCGTAGCCCCAGGCTGACTCGGTGCAGTCGAGGGCGTCGGCGGCGGCGCGATACGGGTTGTCGGTGAAGAACCGGGCCTGGGTCCGGAAGAAGTCGCCCGACTCGGCGAGGGGGTCGTCCGTGAGCCCGAAGGTGCCCACCTGGGGCGCTCCCTCCTCGGTGGCGCCGTCGCTGGCGCCGGGGGTGCCGAACGTCGTCGACAGGTAGAAGGCCCCCCGAGGGGTGATGGGGTCGACCGCGTCGGCGAGGGCTTCGTAGTAGTCCAGGGTCAGCTCGCAGACCTGGGGGTTCCGGGTCTCGTCCTGGGCGACGAAGGGCTCACGGGCGGCGAGGTAGGCGGTGTGGACGTCGAACGCGGCAGCGACGGCGTCCTGGTAGGCGCCGCAGAACCCGGCCACGTTCGTCTGGACGAAGAAGGAGAGCGTCAGCTCACGGCTGAACGTCAGGTCCGAGGTGGTCGTGTAGCGGATCCACTCCGCGGACCGGGGAGTGCCCGGCGCTCCATCACCTCTCCAGTCGAGGGTCCCGGTCGCGCACCCAGCGAGGGCGACGGCGGCGATGGTGAGCAGGGAGCGCACGGCGCGAGGATACGCGCCCGGTCCTCTACCGTGCGCCGGTGCTGCGCCCTTCGCCGAGGAGCCCCACGCCCTGGTGGCTCGACAGCCTGCTCTTCCTCCTGCTCGCCACGGCGGTGACCTGGCCTCTGGCGGCTCGCCTCGGGGAGGCGATCCCTCTGGGGACCGAGGACGTGGCGACGGTGCCCTATGCGATGACCTTCTCCTTCGGGTGGGTCGCAGACCGCGCGGCCCACGGCCTCGCAGGGGTGTGGGACGCGCCGATCTTCTGGCCCACCCGGGGGACGTTCGCGCTGTCGGAGCCGAACCTGCTCGGGGGACTGTTGACCGCGCCGCTCACCTGGGTGGGAGGCCCCGGTCTCGGGGTCGGGGTGTTCCTCCTGCTCTCCCTGGCGCTGAACGGCCTCGTCACCTTGCGCGTGCTCCAGAGGCTCGGCCTCGGGGCGCTCGCGGCGTGGGCAGGCGGCGTCGGCGTGCTGCTGCTGCCCGCCGTGCACCAGGAGCTCGGCGTGGTGCCGCTCGTCCCGCTCTGGGGGGTGATCGGGACAGTCGCACTCGCCGGGTGGTGCGCCGAGGCGCCCAGCGCACGGCGGGGCGCGGCGGTGGGGGTGGCGCTGGGGTGCACGTACCTGCTGTGTGCGCAGTACGCGCTCTTCGTCGCGGTCGTGTTGGGCACGGCGGGGCTCACGCTCGTACGGCGCCCCACCGGCGGCCTCGTCGCGGCTGCACTCGTGGCGGTGCTGGGGTTCGGGCTGGTGGCGGGACCGGTGGTGGTCGCCCAGCGCGCCGTGGTCGCCGAGGAGCCCGGCTTCGTGCGCTCCGGGCCGGAGGTGCGCGCGCTGGCGGCGCACCCACGCACCTTCGCGCGGGTCCCCTGGCGCCAGGTGGTGCCGATCCCGGGAGTCGCTCGCGAAGAGGCCGCGGGGAAGGCGTACCACCCCGGGACGGGCCGCCTCCTCCTCGCTCTGCTCGGACTGGCGTGGGGGCTCGCCGTTCCCGGCCGCCGGCGCACGGCCCGGTTCCTGGGAGCGGCGGCGCTCGCGAGCTACGCCATGGCGATCGCCCCGTGGCTGACGGTGGGGAGCACGAGCTTGTGGGACGCGGTCTCCGCCGTGGTGCCGGGGTACGCCCAGGTCCGGGCCCTCAGCCGCTGGGCGGTGTTCGTGCAGGCGTCGGTGGTCCTCCTCGCCGCCTTCGGGGTGCAGGCGATCGTCGAGCGGGTCGCCGGGCGCGCCCCGGACGGCGACGACGGAGGGCTCACGCCGGACCCGCGGGGCCGCTGGCGCCTCGCCCTCTGGCTGGCGGCGGGGCTCTGCGCCCTGGAGATCGTCCCGGCTCGGAGCGAGCTGGTGACGCTGCCGGCGGACGAGAGACACGCGGCCTGGGCGCGCTGGGTTCGGGACGAGACCCCCGAGGAGGCCGTCCTCGTCTTCCTCCCCATGCCTGCGGACGGGAGCGTCCAGGCGTTCGCTGACGACGCGGCCGCCATGCTGCTGTTCCGCAGCCACGAGCGCCCCACTGCGGGTGGGTACTCCAGCTTCTTCCCGCGGCCGTTCCGCGCCCTGCGGCAGGCCGCCGAGGGGTTTCCGCGGGGGGAGGTGTGGGAGGCGTTGCACGCTCACGGCGTGACTCACGCGGTGGTCCCTCTGGAGGTCGTCGCTGCGCTGCCCGCACGGGTCGAGGTGGCCGTGGGCGATCCCGCGACGGGCCGGGCGGTCGTGGTCGTCCCCGAGCCGCCTACTCCGGCAGACCCGACTCCTCCACCGGGCAGCCGTCCGACTCCGTGATCACCCGGTCGAGGACGAGCCGGGGCGCGTCGGCCGAGGGGTGATTGACCTCGACCCGGCCCCAGGGCTCGCCCACCTCGCAGATGAACCCGTTGTGGTTCGTGTCGAGCACCGCGCGGAGCGTGTACTGGCCGGGCGGCATGCAGGCAGCCAGATCCTGGGGGAACCCCAGCCGGTGGGCGTTGTAGCCCCGGAACGCGACGACGCCCGCCGCGGGGAACTCGCCGTTGTTCACCACCACGGTCTCGCTCTCGAACACCCACAGGATCACGGGTCCGTAGTCGAGATCGAGGCCGTCCAGGCCCGGGTGGAGGGCGATGGTTCCCTCGAGGAGGTTGCACGCGTCCCCTGCGGTGGTGAGGCCGCGGGGGTCCACTCGGTCAGGGACCTCCGGCGCCGGGGCGTCCGTCTGCCCGCACGCGGAGAGGAGGACCGACGCGACGAAGACCGACGCGGGGAGGAGGCGGCGCATCCGGGCCATGCTACGGGGTCGGGGCGGGGGAGGGGCGGATCGGGCGGGCGCGCCCCGCGAGCCAGCCCGCGATGGCGATCAGGTACCAGGCCTGGAGCAGCAAGTGGGACGCCACGGCGAAGGGGATGCCCTCTCGCCGCGCATACAGCGCGAGGAGCCGGGCGTTCGCCGCCGCCGCCGCTGCGAGCGTGAGAAGGGTGATCGGGGCGGCGGGGGTCACGGCGAGCGGCAGGGAGAGGGCGGAGCCCACCGCGAGGACCGCGCGGGCGCGCTCGGCCCAGCTGACGTTGAGGTCGGCCCGGGCCTGAGGGTGGGCGAGCCGGCGGGCCCAGGGGATCGCGCGACGGACCAGGTCGGTGGCGAGCACAGAGGGCACCGTCCAGCGCTTGAGGTGCGTGCCACGGGCCTCCGGTCGGCAGAGGATGCGCCCTCCCCGCGCGCGGAGGCGGTATCCGAGGTCGATGTCCTCGATGGAGGGGCGGGGGAAGGAACCCACGTCGAACCCTCCCACCTGCTGGAACGCGTCGCGGCGGACTGCGCCGAGGCCAGACCAGAACGTGCTCGCCTCTCCCCCCGCCCGCTGGTGGACGTGGTGGTGCTGGAGGTTCTTCCACCGGCTCCCGAGTCCGGACGCGGCCGGTCGGTCGTCGTAGCTGCCGAAGGCGGCGACGGTGGGCCCCACGATCGCGTCCCGGAGCATCTCCAAGGCGCCCTCGTGCACGACGACGTCCGCGTCCACGAAGACGAGGATGTCCGCCGTGGTCAGGCGGGCCCCGTGGTTGCGGGCCGCGGCGGGGCCCCCGCGGGGGACTCTGTGGACGGCGGCGCCCAGGGCGCGGCCGAGGTCCGCGGCCCCGTCGTCGGAGCCGTCGTCGATCAGCAGGACCGGCAGCCCGCTGGCGAGGAGGGGAGGCAGGGAGCGACGCAGCGCCCGGGCGGCGTTCCAGGCAGGGACGATGACGGCCGCGGAGGTCACGGGCGGATGGCCTCGGCGGCGCGGGCGACGGCCGGCAGGTGGCTCGCAGGCAGGGCAGGGGGGGCCTCGCCGCGCACATGGGCGTAGACGGCGCGCGTGAGCGGCCGGAGCCCGGGGAAGGCGTTCTCTCCGCTCACGGCGCGGGAGGCGAGGGTGCGGGCGGCCGCCAGCGACTCCCCGGAGGACGCGCGAAAGGGTCGGCTCAGCTTCGCGGCGCGCGAGGTCCCTCCGCGCTGGACGGTGTGGTGGCCGAGGGCGAGGTCTGCCTCGATGGTCCCTGCCTCCCCCACCACCGTGAGCCGGTTGCGCGGCGGCCGGCCCCCGAGACTCACGCCCAGGCTCACGGTGGCCCCTCCCGCGACGCCCACCGCTGCCAGGTCTGCGCCGGCCCAGCACGGGGTCCAGTCCACGTCGCCGAGGATGTGATGGGCGATGGCGAGCCCGTGCCAGGCGATCCCCCAGGTCAGCTCGCGGGGATCCGGTGATGAGCCGGTGGAGCAGATCCGGTGCTCCACGGACCGGACCCGCCCGATCGACGGCAGCGCAGCGGCCCAGCCCTGGAAGAGCATCTGGTGGCCCGGCGTGAGCGTGAGTCCGCGTGAGCGGGCCACAGCGGCCAAGCGGTCCACGGCCTCCGCGGACCCGACCGGCTTCTCCACGAGGGCGTGGGCGCCGGCCTGCAGGGCGGACTCGGCGATCTGGGGATGCGTGGCGTCGGGGGTGCAGACGTGGACGACGTTCGGGGGCGGCGTCAGGGCAGGAGCCAGGGCCTCATGCGCGGTGCTCCCGAGCTCGTGAGCGAGCGTCTCCGCCGCCTGGGTCCGGGGGTCGACCACCGCGACGATCGTCGCGCCCGCGCGGACGGCAGCCCGAGCGTGCCAGCGGCCCATCATCCCTGCGCCGACGACGACCGCCCGGAGGCTCACCGGGGCACCGTGGGGCGATGGATCGCTCGGCGGACGCGGAGCCACGTCCCGAATGCCCCTGTCCCCAGGGTCCATGCCCCGGGGCCGGTCAGCGAGCGTCCGTCGAGCCGGGGGAGATCCAGAGGGTGGTCGATGGACGGGTCCAGGACCGCGAGCCGGGTGCCCAGCCCCCAGCGGTGATGTCGCCCGACGGCTGCGAGGACCCGGGCGTCCACGGCGCCGTAGGGGGCGGCGAAGAGCGCGCCTGCCGGCGGGCCGAGGCGGGACTCCAGGGTCTCCTTCGCGCCGCCGAGCTCCGCGTCCAGGACGGCGTCGCCGAGGCCCACCAGGCGCGGGTGATGGACCGTGTGCGACCCCACCTCCCACCCCGCCTCCACCAGCGCCTCGAGCTCGCCCCACCCCATGCACGCCTGCCGGGGGATCGCAGGCGGCTGCCCGGGCCACGCGTTGTCCGAGCCGACCCGAGACGTGGTCACGAAGACCGCAGCCGTGAGTCCCCGGCTCGCGAGGATGGGGAGCGCCTCCTCCGCGACCGAGGCGAGCCCGTCGTCGAAGGTGATGGCGATCCGGTCGGGCCGCCCGGGGTGGGCCAGCAGCGAGGACAGGGGCACGACCGACAACCCGGCGCCCTCGATCGCGTCGAGCAGCGCCACCAGCGCCGAGGGGCTCGTGGAGATGGGTGAGCCCCAGGTGTCCACCGAGTGGAGGGCGACGACCGCGCGCACTCAGCCCGCCGCTGCCAGCAGGCAGCGCTCCGTCGACGCAGCGGCCGCCTGCCAGGTGAACGAGGAGGCCTGCTCGACCCCGCTCCTGGAGAGGGACCGCGCGAGGTCCGGGTCTGCGAGGAGCCTCTGCATCGCCCCCGCGATCGCGCCCACGTCCTCGGGGTCCACGAGGAGCCCGCCCGGCCCCACGACCTCGGGCAGGCTCGTGCGATTCGACGCGATGACCGGGCAGCCGCAAGCCATGGCCTCCACCGCGGGCAGCCCGAACCCCTCGGCGAGGGAGACGAAGACGAGGGCGCGCGCGTGGGTGTAGAGGTCCACGAGGTCATCGTCGGCCAGCCAGCCGGGGAGCGCCACCCGGGCCGCGACCTCCGGGTGGGCGGCGAGCCAGGCCTCGATCGCAGGCAGCTCGTCGTGGAAGCCGGAGCGGCTGGTGGCGCCGGCGAGGACGAGGCCGGGGCTCCCCGGGACGAGCGCGAAGGCACGCAGGAGGGCGAGGGTGTTCTTGTGGGGGGTGAACCCGCCCACGTAGAGGAAGAACGGGCGGCCCGCGACCCCGCACCGCCCCAGGACGGCGGGGGCGGCCGTCCTTCGCGGATGGAACCGAGGGTGAGCGGCCTCGGTGGTCACGTCGAGCCGCAATGGGTCGGCTCCCAGCAGCTCGATTAGATCGACGGCGGCGGCCCGCGAGACCGTGAGGAGGCGGGTGGCGCGGCGGCGGGCGAGGGCGCTCTTGATCCGCCAGGCGACCTCCTGGCCGCGGTGGGCGAAGACGGCGCGGGGATGGCGCTCGGGGATCGCGTCATGGACGGTGACCACCGACCGGCCCCGGACCGGGACCCAGGTCGACAGGGAGGGGAAGAAGACCAAGTCGGAGCGCTGCGCCGAGAGGGCCCGCGCCATCGCGAGCAGCCGTCGGGGGGAGCGAGCTTCAGCGTCGGGCCGCGTGGGCGGCGCCGGGGAGGCGACCGAGACGCTGAGCCCCTGGGGGGGAGCGGCGACTCGGCATCCGGCGGGCCGGGGGTGGGGGAGGACGAGGTGGTAGCGCGCTCCGCGCCGGGCGAGCAGGGCTCCCATCAGCTCCCGCGTGAACCGCCCGAACCCGCGGTCGTTCCACCAACAGCCACCATCGACCACCACCTCGATCACCGCCAGTGCTCCTCGCTCCCGGGGCCGAGCAGCGTCCCGGCGGCCTCGCCCACCGCCCAGCCGCACGCGAGGCCGGCGACCCGGGCGCGGACGGGGAGGTCGAGCGGGCGGTCCAGGGACCGCGCGGTGCGGAGGCAGGCGAGGGCAGGCCAGCCGAGCACTCGGGCGGCGCGGACCCGCCGGGGCCAGCCGCTCCTCTGGCGCCCGGCCCACCCCCTCCCATGCCGGGCCTGGCCTCGGATGGACGCGCCCCGGGGGTCGGCAGCGACGATCTCTGCCGCGAGGCCGTGGACGAGGCGCTTCCCGCCGTGGAGGCGGGGGAAGAAGGTGTCTTCGCGGAGGCCGTCCTCATCGAGGGCTGCGAGAGCGGCCTGCCGTCGGAGGAGCAGCAGGTGGCCCGGGAGCATCGCTCTTGCGCCCGTGCCGTCGTCCAGGCGGTACTCGTGGGCTGCCCATGCCTGCACGCGCGGTGGGAGGCTGGCGGGGCATCGCAGGGGGCCGGACGCGGCGCTCAGTGCGGGGTCCCCGAGGGCGTCGTCCACCGCGGCTCGCCAGCCGCCCGCGGGGCGGACGGTGTCTTCGACGAGCAGGAGGGCTTCGGAGCGTCCCCGGCGCACGGCCTGGGCGCGCCGCGCCGGGACGGTCCCCGCGCGCAGGATCTCGATGTGGCTGCGCGGCAGCTCCGCGGCGAGCCAGTCCACGAGGCGGTCCGTCGCGCCAGGGCCCGCGATCTGCACCACGCAGACGGAGAAGTCGCTCAACGGAGCTTCTGGGCGGCGCGTCCGGCGCCCGCGATCGCTCCCACCAGCTCGCCCGCGGCCCCCGCCAGGTGCAGCAGGCCCACGTGGGGGGCGAGGCGGCCGCGGGACACCGTCGCCCGCAGCGTGCGGCTCGAGAGGAGGAGGGGCAGCGCCGGCGTCAGGAGGGCGCGGGGGGGTCGCGGAGGCTGGAGCCGCCCCTGGACGTAGCGCTGGGTCGCGGCGGTGGCGAAGGTGGCGCGGCTGTCATGCAGGAGGGGGGCGTCGGGCGCCCACGCGAAGCGGCCGTGGTCCGCGAGTCGCGTGTGGGTGGCGCCCTCCCACAGGCCGTCGGGGTCCGTGCCACGCGACGCGCTACGGAGCGCGTCCGCGCGATAGGCGGTGTTCATCCCTGGCAGGCGCCCCGGGCTCCCAGATCCGCTCAGCGGGGCATAGTCGCAGGCAAAGGCAGCGGCGTCGGCGGTGGTCCTCGAGAGATCGCGGACCGGTCCTGCCGCGGCCACGACCTCCCCGGTGAGCCGCGCCACCAGGCGGGCCAGCCAGCCCCGGGGGGCGACGGAGTGGTCCTCGACGACCGCGACGATGGACGTGTCCGCAGCCGCCAGAGCGCGGCGCCGCAGCTGCGCCAACGGGGTGCGAGGAGGGCAGGGGAGCCAACGGAGCCGGTCCCCCCGCAGTCGTCGGGACGCCCGCTCCCCGCGGCCGGTCCGGTCGGCCACCACGACCGGCACGTCCGGCAGCGACCGCAGCAGCCGCAGCAGGGACCCGTCGCCAGCGACCGATCCGACGAGGACGGTGACGTCGCCGCTCACGCGCGCCCCGCCACGCGCGACACCCGCCGAGGGACGAGCCGATCCCCGGAGTCGCCACGAGGAGTCGCGCCCTCGTGGTAGTCGGCCTCGACATTCACGGACCACAGGTCGTGCTGGGTGGACGAGGCGATGTTCTCCGCGGCCAGGATCCCGGTGAGCATCGAGTGGTCCTGGTTGTTGTAGCGATGCTGACCGTTGCGCCCAACGACGTGCAGGTTCTCCAACGGTGCAATCCAGCCACGGATGGTGTCCACGGCGGCGCGCCACCCTCCGTCGTAGACGGGGTAGGCCTTCGGGACGCGCGCTACACAGCCGTCGAAGACGTCGCTCGCGTCAGCGAGCCCGATCGCAGCGAGCTCCTGGGTCGCGAACGCGACGACCTCCTCGTCCGGGGCGGTCCACAGCGGGTCGTCGCGGTTGACGAAGTACTCGAGCCCGAGCGCGGAGGTGTTCGGATCTGCGAGGAGATCGGGGCTCCAGTTCCCGAAGTTCTGCACTCGGCCCACCCGCACCTCAGGGGCATGGACGTAGAGCCAGTTGTCCGGGAAGCGGTCTCCGCCCCGAACAAGGAGCAGCACGGTGAGGAAGTCGCGGTACCGGAGCGTCCGGGCCGCGAGTCGCACCGCGGCGGGGGCCGGTGGGTCCATGGCGTCGATCAGCGAAGACAGGGGCATGGAACTGACGAGGTGGCCGACCCGGTGCTCGCCGCCGTCAGCAGTCACCGCCGAGTGCACCCGCCCCGCCGCGTGGCGGATCGTGACCACCGGGGTCGAGGTATGAACCGCAACCCCGCGTCGCTCCAGAAGGTCTGCGCACCGCTCCCACATCTGCCCCGGGCCGAGGCGGGGGTAGTGGAACTCCTCGATCAACGACGTGGCCCGAGGCCCGCCGAGCAGCGCGGTGCGCAGGGCGCCGACCAGGTCGAGGTCCTTGATCCGTTGGGCGGCCCACTCGGCGCCGATCTCTTCGCATGGGATGCCCCAGACCTTCTCGGTGTAGGTGCGGAAGAAGATGTCGAACAGACGCCGTCCGAAGCGATTGCTCACCCACTGGTCGAAGGTTCGCTCCTCCGGCTCCGGCCAGAGCCGCGCTCTCAGGAGGCTCGCCCCCACGCGCAGCGACTCCAGCGGGCCGAGGCTCCACAGGGCACGCAGGGGTCGCAGGGGGTAGTCGAACCAGGCGCCGCGGTAGAGGATGCGGGAGAGCCGCGGACGCACCAGCAGCTCGTCACCCAGGATCTCTTCCCAGAGCTGCTGCACTCGTTGGACGCGGGTGAAGAACCGGTGCCCGCCGAGGTCGTAGCGATAGCCTCGGTACTCGTTGGTCCGCGCGATCCCGCCCACGACGGCGTCCGCCTCGAACACCTGGACGTCCGTGCGGCCGAGGGCGTCGAGCTCCCAGGCTGCGGTGAGGCCAGCGGGCCCGGCGCCAACGACGACGACGGGGGCTGGAGCGGGGGCGGAGTCCGGCATCGGAGAGCGAGGTCTACCATGCCTCGCAGGCCTGGGAGGCGCCGTGCGGTTCTGCATGATCACGACCTTCTATCCGCCCCACCACTTCGGGGGGGACGCGGTGGGCCTGCGGCGGCTGGCGGAAGGCCTCGCCCGCGCCGGTCACGAGGTCGTCGTGGTCTGCGACACGGACGGCTGGCGCGCGCTCCACGACGGCCCGGAGCCCGGGCCGATCCCGCGGGTGCAGAACCTCACGGTCCACCGACTGCGGTCGCGGGCGCCTCTGCTCGGGGCGCTGGCCAACCACCAGCTGGGCCGACCGACGCTTCACCGGGCGGCACTGGAGCGGGTGGTCGAGGGGGGCTTCGACGTCGTGCACTTCCACAACGTCTCGCTCGCCGGGGGCCCCGGGCTCTTCGGGCTCGGTGGCGCCGGACCGGTGAGACTCGTGACCGCCCACGACCACTGGCTCGTCTGCCCCATGAGTGTGCTCTGGCGCTACGACGGCCAGGCCTGTCCCGCGCGACGATGCACCCGGTGCCAGATCGCCTCGGGGCGCCCTCCGGCGCTGTGGCGTGAGCGCGGGGTGGTGACGCGGAACCTGGACGTGGTGGACGCGTTCATCGCGAAGAGCGCCTTCTCCCGGGACAAGCACCAGGAGCTCGGCTTCCCGCGGGACATGGAGGTGCTCCCCTACGGACTGCCGGACAGCGGGGCGGTGGCGCGGGAGCCGTTGCACTCCCGGCCGTTCTTCTTGTTCGTGGGGCGCCTCGAGCCGCTCAAGGGCGTCGACTGGTTGCTGTGCGCCACGCAAGGGATCGAGGGCGTGGACCTGCTCGTGGCGGGGGACGGCAGCGAGCGAGGTCGACTGCGAGACATGGCGCCCCCGCACGTTCGCTTCCTGGGACGGCTGGAGGAGCCCCAGCTGCGGCGTCTCTACCGTGACTGTCTCGGCGTGGTGATCCCGGCCAGGGGCTACGAGACCTTCTGCCTCGTGGTCGCCGAAGCGATGCGCGACGGAGCCCCGGTCCTCGCCGCTGACCGGGGCCCGCTCCCGGAGCTGGTGCGGACGAGCGGTGGAGGGATGGTGTTCCGGGGAGCGCGAGAGCTTCAGGAGCAGCTGGGGCGGCTGCGCGACGATCCGGGTCTGCGGGCGAGGCTGGGGCAGGCGGGGCGCGAGGGGTTCAAGCGGCTGTGGGCGGAGGAGGCTGTGCGCGAGCGCTATCTGGCGCTGGTGGAGACCCTCCGTGCCCGGAAGCGGACCTGAGCGGGTGCTCAAGCGCCGATTGCGACCGTTCGCTCCTCGGCCGCAGATCGTCGCGCCGCTTCGATGACTGCGGCGACGGCTCGGGCGCGCGAGACGCCCACGGGCCGTCCCGCGAGGGTCTCCGCGAGGAGTGTGCTCGTCGCATCCGCGAGCGCATTCAGTGGGTTGCGCGCATAGACCTCACGTCCTTGTCCACGCTCGACCCAGGCCAGACCGCCGGGCCCGAGGTCCCAGCGGACGCGCGGCCGCCGGGTGCGGGGGTCGATGCCGAGCCGCACATCGGCGCGCCCGCCAAAGGTCGCGCGCAGGCAGGCGTCGGCGCAGTCGAAGCGGGCCTCCAGGTACCGGTGCCGGCCCGGCGCCATGCGGTCGAGCGTCAGGTGGGCGGCCCGGCCGTCGGGCCACTCCAGGGTCAGGAGGACCACCGGAGTGCCGGCGGCGCCGTCGGGGTTCGGCAGGCGCGCCGTCGCCTTGGCGGGGCTCCCTCCGAAGGCATCGATGAGCAGATCGATCGGGTGGGGCCCGAACTCGCCCAGGACGTCGCCCGCTTCGCGCCACCCGGGGCTCGTGTGCGTGGCGACTGTCTGCCAGACGTGGGCGAACCGGGGGGGCGAGCCGCGCAGACGCGCGAGCGTGGCGGCGAAGATCCGCATGCGTGACAGCTCGTGGTTCACCGCGAGCGTCCGGCCCGCGCGCTCTGCGACCGCGGCGAGGGCGTCGATCGCGGCGACGCTGCCAGCGAGCGGCTTCTCGCAGAGGACGTGGCGGCTGGCCTCGAGCGCGGCGGTGGCCACGGCCACGTGGGTGCGGGGCGGGGTCGCCACGAGGACCCAGTCCACCGAGCGATGGGACTCGAGCAGGGTGGGCAGATCCGGGTGGGTGGGGCAGCTCGGCGCGAGGGCGGAGAACGCGCGCTGGGCGTCGGGAGAGGGGTCGGCTCCCGCGACGAGGGTCACGCCTCGGGTGCGCTTGACGGCGGGGAGCCAGAGGTTCTGGGCGGCGGCGCCGAGGCCCACCAAGGCGACGTGGGTGGTCATCGGCGGCCGCGCAGGTGGCTTCGCTCGGCGACGGCGGCGCGGAGCGCGGTCGGGGGATGGAAGGTGGCGCTGGGCCACAGGAAGGTCTCGTTCGTGCACCAGCAGCCGGCGGCGCGGACGTCTGCACGCTGGGCCGTCGCTGCCGCGGATGCCCAGATCGCGGGGAAGGGCTCGGTGCGCAGGTTGCCCACGGGCGGGCGCTCCTCGCACAGCGCCACGTCTCCGTTCGCCCGGACGACGGCGATGAGGTTGCCCGCGGCGCAGGGGGCGATCTGGGCCTGGGCGCGGACCGTGCGTTCGCGGGTCCACTGGAGGATCGGGCCCACGGCTCCCCCGAACCGCCCTCGCTCCCGGGGGCCCCAGGTGCGTTGCACGTGTTCCCAGACGCGCCGGTGAGCGGAGGGATCGGGAGGGCGAAGGGACGGGTCCTTCGGGGTCCCGCGGAGCAAGGGGAGGTTCAGGTGCTCGATGCTCGGGCAGCGGATGAGGAGGTGGTCTGCAAGCTCCTGGATTTCATCGATGTTCTGGTTCGATGCGGTCGCGATGGCGTGCACGTGCAGGCGGGGATGCTCGTACTGGAGCGCGGCGAGGGCGTCGTAGGTGGCCAGGGCCCGAGCGAAGGCGCCAGATCGTCCGCGGAGGGCGTCGTGGGTGGCGGGGAGGCCGTCGAAGGAGAGCTCGACCACGAAGCGGTCGAGGCCCGGGCGGGAGAGGGCGGCCCGGACGGCGGCGACGGTGCGGTCGGTGAACCAGCCCGAGGTGGGGCAGTAGACGGAGCGGACCCCGCAGCGATCGACGAAGAGGTCGACGACGGCGGGGAGATCGGGGCGCAGGAACGGCTCGCCGCCGGCGAGGTTCAGGTTGTCGAGGGGGCCGAGGTCGTCGGCGAGGGCGGCGAGCTCGTCGAGGGTCAGGTCCTCGCCGCGGTTCAGATCCCGCCAAGCGAAGCAGTGGCCGCACGCGAGGTTGCAGGTGTCGGTGACGAAGAGCACCAGAAACCGCGGCGACGCCGCCCCGAACCGGGCCTCCCCGAGAATCCGAAGATGCCGCCGAGCCCGCGAAAGAGCGGTGGGCGGGCCGGAGGTGGGACTCGCCCACGAAGGCCGACCTTGGTCGGCCGAGTGACCGGCGTTGCCAGCTGGGGTGACGGCAGTGGTGCCGGAGGTGGGACTCGCCCACGCAGCCCGACCTTGGTCGGGCAAGTGACCGGAGTCCCAGCTTTGGTACCACGAAGTGGTGCCGGAGGTGGGACTCGCCCACGAAGGCCGACCTTGGTCGGCCGAGTGACCGGAGTCCCAGCTTTGGGACCACGAAGTGGTGCCGGAGGTGGGACTCGCCCACGCAGCCCGACCTTGGTCGGGCAAGTGACCGGAGTCCCTGCTGTGGGACCACGAAGTGGTGCCGGAGGTGGGACTCGAACCCACACGCCCTTGCGGACAACGGATTTTGAATCCGTCGCGTCTACCGATTCCGCCACTCCGGCTCAGCGCCGCACCATAGCGGTCGTCGTCCCGGGGCGTCCCCCCGGGGGGCACAACATCCCTGCCGTCACTGCCCGGGCTCGGCGAGGACATAGCCGCACCCCTCATGCCGGACCCGGGACAGCGCGGTCGCGTCCGCCGCCTCCCGCACGAACACCCGGGTCGCCAAGCCGCGGCCGTCCACCACCACGATGGCCGCGCCGCCGGGGTGGGCCACCAGGTGCACCCCGTCGATGGCGCCGTCCCCGTCGAGGTCTACTGCCAGGGACTCCGACGGCGCCTCCAGCCCCGCGAAGCCGGGGATCGGCGGAGCCAAGGGCGCCGCTGAGTCGTCGTCGTCCCCGCCATCCGCCGAGTCGTCGTCGTCTCCCGCCTCCGCCGAGCCGTCGTCCTCCGACGCCGAGTCGTCGTCGTCGCCCTCGGTCTCCATCCCGCCGTGCTCGTCGAAGGGCGGCACCGGGCAGCCTCCCGTCGTCCACGGTCCGGCGGGGTCTTCCGGGGCCTCGGCGGCCGCGAATGCGTCGTGCGTGCTCAGCCAGTACCCATCGGCCTCCCCGCTGAGGAGCCCGTCCATGCACGGCTCCCACCCCCGAAGCAGTCGCCACGTGGTCCCCTTGATCGCGGACAGGCAGTCCGGCGGACGCACCGTGGCCCTGTCGGACACCCGCGGGTCCGCCGGGCCCAGGTCCACGGCGCCACCGATCTTCAGCTCGACCTCGAGGTTGCCGAACTCCTCCGCCCGCATCCCCAGCAGCCCTAGGCCCGCGTGCCGTACGGCCCCGAAGCCGGGCCCTTCGTCGGCGGGCACCAGCCAGCCCGCCCCCTCAGCGGGCTCGATCCCGGACTTCATCCACTCGGGCGCCACCCGATCCGTGGCCCGCGGGAGCTTCAACCAGACTGCGAGGGTGTCGTCCGCAAGTGGCTCTCCCTTCTGAAGAACCTTGCCCAGTGGTTGCGCGTCCTCGCTCAGCGCGGGCCTCACGAGCCCGTCGGGCCCGCGCCGCAACGGCGCCTCCCCCGGACGCAGCGCGACGAGATCGGCGAGGAACAGCGATCGCCGCAGCGCCGAGCGCCCGGCCTCGGTCCCCTTGAACCGCTCGGCGGCCCCCAGCAGCTCCTCCGCCCCGCTCGCCGTCTGGACCACCAGCGTGGCTTCCCGTTCCCGCGCCTCGTCGGCCCGAGGGTGGTTCGGCAGCGTCGCCCGCAGGTCCAGCCACGCCGCCGGCGTGTCCTCCTGCTCCGCTTCGGTCCACGCCGCCGCGTACAGCTTCTCCTGTGCCGCCGCCTCCCCCGGCTGCCCCGGGTAGCGCGACAGCCAGCGCGACCACGCGTCCGCCGTCCCCGCGAGCTCCGCCGCCGCGAACCCCGCCTCCGCCGCCTTCTCGATCGCGGCCAGGGCGGCCTTCGTGCCCGAGTAGGCGTCGATCACGGTGCGCAGGGCGTCCTCGCTCTCCTCCCGCAGCGCGGCGTAGAACGCGAGGTTCCCTTCGAGCTCCCGCGCCTCGTCGTGGTGGACGCTGCGCGGGAACTCCGCCCGGTAGGCCGCGAGCTCCTCCAGGTCGGGCTCCTCCGCGAGCACGAGCCAGGTCGCCTCGTCCAGCAGCTTGCGGACCGCCTCCACCCGGCGATCGCCTTCATTCCGGTCCAGCCACTTCCGCGCGACATCTCGCGCGTCCGCGGCGCGCCCCCCCTCGATCATCCTCTCCAGCCGGTCCATGGGCTGCTCCCCGAACGCCGCGCGCGGCGCGACCGCCGCTACCAGCAGCAGCGCGAGGACGAGGGTCATGAAGGGGCGGATGGCGGTCAGCGGGAACTCCGAACAGGTTTCTGGGTCCGACCGGGGAAGGGCGGGTGAAGGTAGGGGTTGTTAATCTTGGACGTCCAGCAATGAGCCCACCAAGCAGCCTCCCCCCACGCATCCTCTCCGCGCTCGCCAGCGTGCGGCGCCGTCGTCGCGCCCTCGCCGTGCTCGAGGCCACGAGCTGGATCGTCCTCGGATTCTGCCTGCTGGTCGGCGCCCTCGCCCTGATCACCACCACTCCCGCGTCCCCGGGCATCCGGCTGCTCGCGCGGGTCTGGCTGGTCCTGGTGGTCGTGCTCCCCATCGCCCTGTGCGTCGTTCCGCCCTGGCGACGCACCGCGTCCTGGGCCGGCCTTGCCCGCGCGGTGGACGACCGCGTCCCGGACGTGGCGGACGGGCTCCTCACCGCCGTCGACCTCGCGAGCGATCTGGACGCCTCCCGCCTCGTGGAGCCCGAGACCGTCCGCCTCGCCGAGGCCCACCTCCGTGCCGCCGACGAGGCCGCCGACCGGGTCCGCCCCGAGGCGATCCTTCCCCTCGACGGGCTGCCGTCCACGACGCTGCTCGGCCCCCTGGCCCTCCTGCTGGCGCTCGGCGCCTGGTTCCTCGTCCCGGACCGCATCACCAGTGGGTTCGCGGCCGTCTTCGCCCCGGTGCCCGCCACCGAGGGCCCCGACGAGGGGCTCGTCGAGGAGCCCGTCACCCTCACCCTGCGCAACCTCGAGCTGCGGCTCACGCCTCCGGCGTACGCGAAGATGGAGGAGGTCGTCCTCGAAGGGACGACCGGCGACTTCGTGGCCCTGCCGGGGACCCGGGTGCGACTCACCGCGGACACGGACGCCCGAGGGAGCGCGGCCCGGATCGAGCTGGAGCTGGCCGAGGCTCCCGTCGACGCCGACCTGTCCGGCGACGAACTCACCGCCGACTTCACGACGGACACGTCCACCTGGTACCGGGTGAAGGTGCCTCGCGGTCTCGGGCGCGACCCGTTGGTCTCGCGGCGCTTCGCCATCGAACTCCTCCCGGACAACGCGCCTGCCCTCGAGGTCTCGGCCCCACCGGGACCTCTGACGATCACCCCCGAGGACTCCGTCCCGCTCCGGGTCATCGCCTCGGACGACTTCGGCCTCGGGACCGCCTCCCTGCTGGTGCTCAAGGGGGACCAGGTCGTCGCCCGCGAGTCCCTCGGAGACGTGGATGGGCGCGCCGAGTGGGAGGACCTCGTCCGGTGGAGTCCCAAGGGCGAGGAGATCGGCGGCGAGCTCTCCCTCGTCGTCGAGGTGTCCGACAACGACACCGTGCAGGGACCCAAGATCACCCGGTCCCGCAACATCGAGGTGTACGTCCCCACGGCGCGCGACCAGCGGCGCCGGGTCTTCGAGCTCAAGCGACGGCTGCACGAGATCACGATCGACCTGCTGGCCGACGTGTTGGTCACCGACATCGAGCCCAACGGGCGGACGTTCCGGGAGGCGCTGCTGGAGGAGCACGACGGGCAGGAGCGCCTGGCTGGCGAGTTCTTCCAGACGGTGGACGCCTTGCTGGCCGCGATGGACGCGGACGAGCTCGGTGGGAAGCGGGACAGCGCGGGGATCTACGGCCTCGCCGCGAACTTCGACGTCCACTGGGCGAAGGTCACCGACTACGTGGAGAACACGATCCGGGTGCTGGACCGGACGTACGTGCGGCCGGCAGTCGTCAGCGAGCTCCTCGCGAAGCGCGAGCCCGTCGTCACCGAGCTCGAGCAGATCGCCATCGATCTGCAGGGGTACATGGACACCCAGACCGGCCAGGAGCTCCGCTCCGACATCGCGGATCTCGCCAACCGATTCGCGGAGACCCAGGACGCCCTGCGCCGGGCCGCCGACGGCGAGCCGGTGGGTGACGAGCTCGAGGAGGCCCTGAAGGACATCGCCCAGCGAATGGCGGAGCTCCAGAAGCGCCTCGCCGAGCGCAGCAAGGGCACGAACGACGGCTTCGCCAACTCCCTGCCTCAGGGGAGCAAGGACATGCTCTCGCAGGCCCAGGACCTGATCCGCGAGGGCCGGTTCGAGGAGGCCGCCGAGCTGATGCGGCAGCTCGACGAGATGATGGCGGAGCTCGACCGGAGCATCGCCGACGAGGAGCAGACCCGAGCCGGGGGGGCGGACGCCGAGGAGGCGGAGCGCGCCCTGACCGAGGCCATCGAGGAGACCCGGCGGCTCGAGCGCGAGCAGGAGGCCATCAACCAGCAGTCCGAGCAGCTCGCGGAGAACTTCCAGGACCAGGCGTCCAACGAGGCGATGGAGGAGATCCGTAAGGACGTCGATGCGTTGCGGGACAAGGTGGAAGGAATCCGTGAGGCCCAGGGGGCGGACGACGTCTTCTCGCCCACGGGCGCCGAGCGGGCAAGCGTCCGCGCCGCGTCCTACGAAGCGCGCGCCCTGGACGAGGAGATCGACGCTGGCCGGATGGCAGCCGCGGCCCCCATCGCCCGGGAGGCGGCGCGTCGGCTCCAGGCAGCCGCGGAGGCCGCAAACGATAGGGGACGAGCCGGCCAGGAGCGGGAGGCTGCGCAGCTCGCCGAGTCCATCGCCGACCGCTTGGAGGATCTCCAGCAGTCCCAGCGGCGTTCCCGCTCCCAGGCGCAGCGCGCGGGCCAGCAGGTGGGTCAGCAACAGGGCGAGACCGCCTCGGGTGTCCGAGGTCTGCGGGAGATGCTGCAGGAGACCCCCGGCTCGTCCTTCGTGCCCGCCGCGGGCAAGCAGGCCCTCCAGAACGCCCAGGGCTCGATGGAGGGCGCGCAGCAGCGGCTCTCCGAGGGCGATCCCGGCCGGGCGAACCAGGCCGGCCGCGACGGGTTGGGTCAGCTGAAGGCAGCGCGCGAGCACCTCGAGGGCGCGCTCCAGCGCCTGCGCGAGGGAGGCCGTCCCGGGCAGGGCGGACAGGCGCAGGGGGCAGGGCGACCCGGGGGCACGCAGCCGGGTGGACGTGGCTGGGACAGCCCCGCGAGCAAGAATCACGAGGACTCGGGGGAGACGAAGCTCACCGACCCGGACGAGTTCGTGGGGCCCGAGGCGTGGCGCGAGCTCCTCCAGGAGGGCGCTCAGGGGGACGCGCCCGAGCGCTACCGCCCCTTGAACGGCACCTACTACGAGGAGCTCACCCGATGAAGCGCCTCCTCGCCGCCATCCCGCTGCTGCTGCTCCTGGCCGCGCCGCCGGTCTCCGCCGGTCCCGACGGGCCCACCGGGGCCGAGGTGATCCGGCTCCTCGACGGCACCCTGATGGAGAAGGCAGCGGCGAAGCTCGCCCAGGTCCCGGCGGACGACCGGGACCGACCCTGGGCGGAGGCGCTGCTGCAGTTCCACTACGGGGACTACGCCGCAGCCGACGCCGCGCTGCCCGATCGGGACCCCCCGCCAGGGCTCGAGTGGCTCCCCACGCGGATCGCCGCCGCGAAGGAGGTGACCGCCGACTTCCTCGAGCGCACCGAGCAGAACTTCGTCTACCGCTTCCATCCCGGCGCCGACGCGATCCTCGTGGACTACGCAGTGGAGGCCCTCGAAGGCCAGCGGGCCGCGATGGCGCGTGTCCTCGGCGTCGCGCCTCAGAGGCCCATCGTCGTGGAGTTCTTCCCGGAGCTGACCAGCTTCGTGGCCGCCACCGGCCTGCCGCCGGAGTGGGTGGAGACGACGAACACCGTCGCCATCTGCAAGTGGGACCGGATGATGGTGCTCTCGCCCATGAACATGGCGCGGGGCTACCCCTGGAAGGACACGCTCGCCCACGAGTACGTCCACCTCGTCCTGTCCCGGGCCTCGGGCAACCAGGCCCCGATCTGGTTCCAGGAGGGATCGGCGAAGGTGATGGAGTCCTGGTGGCGCAAGGGCCCGCGCCCAGGTCCCTTCGAGCTCGACCCGCGCTCGGAGACGATGCTCAGCGCCGCCATCGGCGCAGACTCGCTCATCCCGTTCGCGGACATGCACCCCTCCATGGCGGCGCTGCCGTCGCCCGAGGCCGCGGGGCTCGCGTTCGCGGAGGTGGCCACCGCCATCGACTTCATCCTCGGGGAGGTGGGCGAGGCCGGCTACCGCCGCATCGTCGACCAGACCGCAGGGCACGGCCAGATCATGCGCGCCGTCGACGCGACCCTCGGCCTGCGGGGAGGCGGCTTCGAGGCGCGCTGGGAGCGCTGGCTGAAGAGCCAGCCTCTCGAGAAGGTGTTCGACGAGATCATCATCGGCGTGCGCGACGTGGACATCGAGACCGGCGCCGCTGGCCAGCGGGACGAGTCCGGCGAAGAGATGGACGAGGTGATCCTCGAGGAGCGCAAGGCCGAAGACCTCGTGCGCGTCGGGGACATGCTCCGGCTGCGAGGCCACGTCCGGGCGGCGCTCATCGAGTACCAGCGGGCGGCCGGCGAGATGCGCAGCCACTCTCCGATGCTCGCGAACAAGCAGGCGCGCGCGCTGCGTGACCTCGGCGAACTCGCCATCGCCCGCGACGTCCTGCAGGAGACCGTGGACCTCTATCCCGAGTACAGCCCCACCGTGACCCTGCTCGCCGAGCTGAGCCTCAAGGCTGACGACCCCGTCGCCGCCGAGGAGTACGCGATGCAGTCCATCGGCTTGAACCCCTTCAACCCCACCCCCCACCTCGTGCTCGCCGCGATCTACGAGGAAGCGGGGCGGGAGGACGAGCTCCAACGTGAGAAGACCGTCCTGTCCGTCCTGAACACGTACGTCGACTGGTAGTCGGCACCAGGAGTTATCCGTGGAAGAGACCACCCCCGCGTCGGAGGCAGGCGCGCCCGCCCCGTCTCCCGAGCCCGAGGCGAGCGTCGTGCGCGCCGAGGACGCCGCCGACCTCGCCCAGCGCCTCCGGGACGAGCTCGCCAAGCGCATCGTCGGCCAGCAGGACGTCGTCGAGCTCCTCCTCATCGCCCTGCTCGCCCGGGGCCACGGCCTGTTCCAGGGCGTCCCTGGTCTGGCGAAGACGCTGCTCATCCGCTCGCTCGCCGAGGCCACATCCTGCACGTTCTCGCGGATCCAGTTCACGCCGGATCTGATGCCGGCCGACATCACCGGCACGGAGATCCTCGAGGAGGACCGGGCCACGGGCCGCCGGAGCACCCGGTTCATGCAGGGGCCGCTGTTCGCGAACCTCGTCCTCGCTGACGAGATCAACCGAACGCCGCCGAAGACTCAGGCCGCACTCCTCCAGGCGATGCAGGAGCGCAAGGTCTCGGCCGCGGGGCGGACCTTCGATCTTCCGCCCCCCTTCCTGGTCTTCGCCACCCAGAACCCCGTCGAGCAGGAGGGGACCTACCCCCTGCCCGAGGCGCAGCTCGACCGGTTCATGTTCCTGGTCGAGGTGGACTACCCGTCGGCCGAGGAGGAGCTCCTCATCGTCCAGCGGACGACCGCCGCCGAGCCCGCGGACCTGACCCCGCAGGTGACCCCCGCCGAGCTCGTCACCCTCCAGAACGCCGTCCGCCACGTGCCCGTGGGTGAGGAGTCGGTGCGCCTCGCGGTGGACCTCGTGCGAGCCACGCGGCCGGGGCCTGACGCCAGCGCCACCGTCCGCGACTTCGTGGCCTGGGGCGCCGGCCCCCGCGCCAGCCAGCACCTGGTCCTGGGGGCGAAGGCCCGCGCCCTGCTCAGGGGCGCCCCGGCCGTCACCCGCGCCGACATCCGCGCGCTGGCCCACCCCGTCCTCGCTCACCGGGTCCTCGTGAACTTCCGCGCCGAGTCGGAGGGCCTGCGCCCTCGGGACGTCATCGACCGCCTGCTCACGCTCGTCGACGGCCCCTCGGAGCTCTGAGGGTCCCTTGACCGGCAGCGCCGCCCCGCGAACTCCTCTCCATCCGGACCTGCTCGAGCGGGTCAAGGGGCTGGTGGCTCACGCCCGCTCCCTGGCGGTGGGATCGCGCACCGGAGCCCACCGCTCGAGGCTCCTCGGGGGCGGCAGCGAGTTCAGCGAGTACAAGGCCTACGAGCCCGGAGACGACCTGCGGTTCCTCGACTGGAAGGTGCAAGCGCGCACGGACCGGACCGTGGTGCGGCGGTTCCAGACCGATCGGGTGCGGACGCTCCAGATCGTCCTCGACCGCACCGGGTCCATGGGGTTCGGGACGACGGGCGGGCGCGAGGCGGGGGTCTGGGGCCCGTGGCCCGCGACGAAGTGGGAGGCAGCTTCGACACTGGCCCTCGCCATCGCCTTCATCGCGCTGCGGCAGGGCGATCGCGTGGGACTCTGGACGGTGGAGCAGGGCACGGGCGAGCGGACGGTGCGGAACCTGGGGCGGGTCGGGAGCCCGGGGCGCGTACCCGAGCGCGGCGGAGTCCGACACCTCACCGAGCTCGCCCGGCATGTGCAGCGCGCGGAGCCGGCAGGGGAGGGGCGCCTCGCGACGACCCTGGCGCAGGTCCTCGGCGCGCACCGACGGTCCGAGGTGATCGTGATCTCCGATCTCCTGGGAGACGACCTCGACGACTGGCTCGCTCCCCTCGGCGTCCACGCGGCGCGAGGTCGCGAGGTGCAGGTGCTGCACGTGGCAGACCCCGCCGAGATCGACTTCCCCTACGACGAGCCGACCCTCTTCGAAGACCTCGAGGTGGGCGAGGAGCTGAGCGCGAACCCGCGGGAGCTCGCGAGGTCGTATCGCGAGGAGTTCGGTGCGTTCCTCGAGCAGTGCGCCGTGGGCTGCGCGAACCGAGGAGTCCGCTACCTCCGTCTGCGCACGGACGAGCCGCTGGAGGACCGTCTCGTGCCGTTCCTGCGGAAGCCGGAGGCCCGCCGTGGGGCTTGAGTTCGCCGCCCCCGGACTCCTTGCGGGCCTCGTGCTGCTCGGGGTGCCGATCGTCGCGCACCTCACGGGGTACCAGGAGGTGCGGCGGGTGCGCTTCCCCACGCTGCGGTTCCTCCGCGCGTCCCAGCTGAAGGTGCGTCGCCGGACCCGGGTCGAGTCCCTGCTGCTGCTGCTGCTCCGGCTGCTCGCCGTCGCCGCCCTCGTGCTCCTGTTCGCGCGTCCCACAATCACCTGGCTCGCCGAAGCGCTCCCGGGCACCGACCCCTCCCGCACCTCCGTCATCCTCATCGACACCTCGGCGACCATGCAGGCGCGCGCCGGCGAGAGCACCTTGTTCGACGAGGCGCGCACCGAGGCCCTGGAGCTCCTCGACAGCCTCGCCACCGGCACACGGGCCGCGGTGGTGGCCTTCGACGTCGCGCCTCACGTGCTCGGCCCGGGACTGACCGCGAGCACCGAGGCGCTGCGGGGCGAAGTCGAGGCCCTGACGCCCGGGGCAGGGGGGACCTCCCTCGGGGATGCGCTGCGGCGCGCCCGGGACCTTCTGCGGGACGAGAACATCGGCAGCGCCAACGTCTTCGTCCTCAGCGATGGCCTCGGTGAGCTGCCGGCGGGCCTCGCGGACACCTGGCCCTCCGACATCACCGTGCACTACCACGACCTGCGCGGGCGTCCCCTGAACAACCTCTTCCCGGACGAGGCGGTGGTGGAGACCCAGCGGGGACGCGGGGCAGGGCTCAAGGTGCAGGCGAGCGTGCAGGGGGTGGGGGCGCTGCCCTCCGGCGCCGTGGAGCTCACGCTCGGGCTCGCCGACGGGGTCGAGGTCGTCGGCGACGTGGCCTTCGACGGCTCGAACCGGGCGAGCCGGGCGTTCTCGCTGGCGGTCCCTCCCTCGGGCACGCTCCAGGCGTCGCTGGCGGTCCCGGGGACGGACGACCTGCCCCTGGACGACCGGCTCTCCTTCACCCTCGCCGGAGAGACGGATCTGCCGGTGCTCCTCGTCTCCGGTGACGGAGGGACGCACCCCCGCGACGACGAGGTCTTCTACCTGGAGCGCGCGCTCCAGCCGGGCGCGGGATCCTTGTCACGCATCCGGCCACGTGTGGTCTCGGCGGAGGAGCTGCGGCGCATCGACGGGGGCGCGGGCGACGTGGTCGTCCTCGCGAACGTGGCGGACCCCACCCCGCTCGCCACGGAGCTCGCGGGGTTCGTGCAGCGCGGCGGCGGGCTGCTCGTCACCGTCGGGCCTCGGGTCGACGCCGAGCGGACGAACGCCGCGCTGGAGTCGCTGCTCCCGTCACGCCTCACGGAGGTGAAGTCGCGAGGGAAGGGGACCTTCGAGCAGAGCCCCGTCGGACTGGCGTTGCCGCCCCTGGAGCAGGACACGTTCCGCGTGTTCCGCACGGGCGGCGCGTCCGTGTTCGCCTCGGTGCGGTTCGGCAAGGTCTACGGAGTGGAGCCCACGCTGCAGCCCGACGCGGATGTGATCCTGCGGTACTCCGATGGGCTGCCGGCGCTCCTGCGACGCCCGGTCGGGGAGGGGGAGGTGCTCCTCTTCACCTCGTCGGTGGACGACGACTGGACGGACCTGCCCCTGCGCTCGATCTTCGTCCCCCTGATGCACCAGCTGGCCCGGGACCTGTCCAACTCCCTCGTCCTCGACGGCGGCGCGCTCGTCGACGTGGGCGGCGCCATCCCGTTGCCGGTGCCTTCCGACCCGGCAGCGGCTGCGTGGGTCGTCCGGCCGGATGGAACCGAGGTGAAGCTCGAGCTGGCGGCCGCCGACGTGGAGGGGCGGGTGGACTTCCGCGGGGTCGACCAGCCCGGGCACTACGCGCTGCGATGGGGCGAGGTGGGGCGCGACGGCTCCGTGGTGCGCACCGTGTTCTCTGCCCGGGTGCCGGCGGTCGAGTCCGCCTCGCGGCCCTTGGACCGTCGTGGACTGCTCGAGGCGGTGCCCGGCCTGATCCACCACACGGACGACGGCGCCGATCAGGCCTCCGACGACGACGCCGTGGTCGTCCGCACGGCGTCCCTGGGCGCGCCGCTGCTGTTGCTCCTCGCCGCGGCGCTGCTCCTCGAGGGCGTACTCACGGGGAGGCGGTCGTGAGCTCGCGGCGTGAGTTCCTGGCGTCGCTGGCCGCCGTGAGCGCGGCGGGGGCGCTCACGCCGCGGGCGGCCCGAGCCATCGGGGAGCCCCCGGTTGGCGCGGCCCGGCTCAAGGTCCCAGGGCTGCAGCCAGCGCGGGTGGGCGCGGTGGCGACGCTCATGCGGGTCGTGGGCGAGAACACCTCGGTGGTGACGGCGTCCGAGGTGGCCGAGGTCGCGGGGGAGTCTCCCGCGCTGTTCAGCTATCCATTCGTCGTGCTCGCCGGCGACGACGGGTTCGAGCCCTTGCCGGACGAGGCGGTGGCGAACCTGAGGCTCTTCCTGCGGGAGGGCGGCTTCCTGTTCATCGACGACGCCAGCGGCGTGCGGGGCAGCGAGTTCGACGCCTCCGTACGTCGGGATCTGGCGCGCATCCTCCCCGGCGCGGACCTGGCGCGCATCGGCCGCGACCACGCCGTCTACCGCAGCTTCTTCCTGATGGGAGCGATCGCCGGGCGGGTCCAGGTGCAGCCCTACCTCGAAGGGATCTGGCTCGGCGACATCACCCCCGTGCTCTACAGCACGAACGACGTGCTCGGGGCCTGGCTCCAGGGGCCCGACGGCCGGCCGGCCCTGGACTGCGTGCCCGACGGCGAGCGCCAGCGGACCCAGGCGGAGCGGTTCGGGCTGAACCTCGTGCTCTTCGCGCTGACGTCGAACTACAAGCGGGACGCCGTCCACGTCCGCACGCTGCTCGAGCGCATGAGCCGCCAGGGGGGCTACTCCCGATGAACGGGGCTGAGGAGACGCAGGTCGCCCTGAGCTGGGAGCCGCTCCTCTCGGGGGGCGCGCTCTGGGCGTTCGGCGCGGTCGTGCTCGTGGCGCTGTGGCTGGGTTGGCGGTCGAGCGCGGGCCTGCGTCCCGGGCGCCGCGGGGCCCTCCTCGCCCTCCGCCTCGCGGCCGTGGCCCTCCTGGCCTTCGTCCTCGCCGGCCCGTCGCGGGTCACCACGACCGGCCGGGTGACCCGCGATCCCTTCGTGATCCTGCTGGACTCCTCGCGATCCATGCGGACCCTCGACGCCGACGGGCGGACCCGAGCGGCGGCCGTGGGGGAGTGGCTCGCGGAGAAGCAGCCCGACCTGGCGCGACTCGCCGAGGACGTCGACGTCCGCTACGTGCTCTTCGACGAGGCGCTCTCCGCCTGGGGCGGCGGCGGAGACGGCCCCTCGGACTTGGGGGCAGCGCCTCCCACCGGCGGGGACCAGGGCGCGGCTGGCGGCGGCGGCCCAAGCTCGGGCGAGCCGGTGCCGGCGGACGGGCAGGGGACCGACGTGGGTTCGGCGCTGTTCTCGCTGCCGGACGTCCTGGGCGGCGCGCGCCCCGCGGGGGTGCTCCTCGTCTCGGACGGGGCCGACCGCTCCACGCTCGGGAGGGCTTTCGACTCCGAGGGGGCCGAGGGCGTGAAGCGGCTCATCTCGTCGGTGCGCTACCCGGTCTCGACCTGGACCGTGGGGGACGGCGCCGGCGCGGCAGACCTCGCGATCACGGGGGTGGACGCGCCGCCCTTCGGCTTCGTGCGGCGTCCCCTCACGGTGACGGCCCACCTCCGCAACCGCTCCCTCCCGAGCGAGGCCCACCAGGTGGCGCTCCGCGGCGACGGGGAGCTCCTCGCGGCCCAGCAGATCTCGGTGCCCAACGGCGAGGAGATCGAGGTCACCTTCGAGGTCAAGCCCGACGAGATCGGCTACCACACCTACTCGGTGGAGGTGCCCGTCCCCCGCGGGGACACCATCCCCACGAACAACCGCCTCGAGTTCACCGTCAAGGTGGTCCGGGATCGCACCCGTGTGCTCCAGGTGACCTCGCGCCCGTCCTGGGACGTGAAGTTCCTCCGACGCCTCCTCAAGACCGACCCGAACATCGACCTCGTGTCGTTCTTCATCCTGCGGAGCTCGCGGGACGGCTCCCTCGCCGCCCGGGGCCGCCCCTTCTCCCTCATCGAGTTCCCGTACCGCGAGCTGTTCTCCACGGATCTGGAGGGCTTCGACCTCGTCATCTTCCAGAACTTCGCCTTCAACTCGTTCTCGAACATCCCCGAGCGCCCCATCCACGACGCGCTCGCCAAGTTCGTCGCGGACGGGGGCGCCTTCCTCATGGTCGGCGGGGACGTGTCGTTCGCGAGCGGGCGCTACGACCGGTCGGCCTTGTCCGCGGTGATGCCCACCACCATGCCGGACACCCCGCTGCTCACTCATCCGTTCAAAGCGACGCTCACGGATGTGGGGCTGCGTCATCCACTCACGCGGCTCACGCGGGACCCGGCGGAGAACCCGGCGCGCTGGGAGGCACTGCCCGCGCTTCAGGGGCTGAACCCGCTGGGCGACCTCGCGCCCGGGGCGGTCTCCCTCGTGGAGGACGAAGAGGGGCGGACCGCGGTGGCGGTGCGCAACGTGGGCCGCGGCCGGACGATGGCGGTGGCGACGGACACGACCTGGAACTGGGCGCTCGCGGGGATGGGCGGGCAAGGGGCAGGCCAGGACCACGCCACGTTCTGGCGGAACGCGGTGCGTTGGCTGGTCAAGGACGTGGAGCAGAAGCAGGTCCAGATCATCACGGACAAGGAGAACTACCGGCTCGGGGAGACGATCCAGGCGCAGGTCACGGTGCTCACGGACGACTACTCCCCCCGCGCCAACGTGGACGTGACCGGCGTCGTGATGCCCGTGGGGGGAGGGGAGCCGCGCGCGTTCTCCGGAGTCACGGACGCCACGGGCCAGGTCGCGGTCTCCCTGCCGACGCCCGAAGAGGGGACGCTGCGGATCAGCGCCGAGGTCCCCGCGATCCAGGGGGAGTACGGCCAGGGTGAGGTCCGGGTCTCCGTGAGCGACCGTCAGGGGGAGCTCGAAGATCCGAGCCCGCGGCCCGCGCTCATGGCCGCCATCGCCGAGGCCACGGGCGGTGAGGTGCTCGACCCGCGGCCCGATCCCCGCCGCGCGACCCGACGCCCCGTCGACGCGCTGCTGGCGACCGAGCGTTCGGTGGAGTCCCTGTGGGCCCACCCGCTCCTCCTCCTTCTCCTGGTCGTCCCCCTGGGCGCAGAGTGGGTGCTTCGTCGCCGCATGGGGCTCCGGTAGCGGTCACCGCCGGGGCCGTGATGTACGGTCGCGCCATGTCCCTGCGAATCACTGGAGGTCGGCTGCGCGGCCGCCGCATCGCCGCGCCGAAGGGCGACGGGGTGCGGCCCACGACCGGTCGCGTCCGTGAGGCGGTCTTCTCCATCCTGGGCCAGCACCTCGACGGGTGGAGGGTCCTCGATCTCTGCGCTGGCGCCGGGACCCTCGGCATCGAGGCCGCGAGCCGGGGCGCGAGCGAGGTGGTGTTCGTCGAGCGCGCGCGTGACCATCTGCGGATCCTGCGCGACAATGCCGCGCTGCTCCGCGACGTCGCGGAGGTGGAGATCAAGCCGACCGACGCGCTGCGGGCCGTCGCGGGGCTGGTCCGTCAGGGCAGGACGTTCGACCTGGTGCTCCTCGACCCTCCCTACGGGAAGGGGCTGGCGGCGTCCCTGGTCGAGGCGATCGGCACGGCGGACGGCCTGTTGAGCGACGGCGCCGTCGTCGTGGCGGAGACCGGTCCTCGGGAGGTCCTGCCGGAGACGGTGGGTGCCCTCGTCCGGGGAGCGGCGCGGGAGTACGGGGACACGAGCGTGTGGATCTACCGGCGCGACGCCGGAGAGGCCTGACGGAGAGACGATGGCGAGAGTGGGCATCTACCCGGGGAGCTTCGACCCGCTGACCAGCGGTCACGCGAACATCGTCGAGCGCTCCCTCCAGTTCTTCGACACCGTCATCGTCGCCGTGCTCAAGCACCCGGAGAAGCGCGCGATGTTCACCCCCGAGGAGCGCAGCGAGCTCATCGCCGAGGTGTTCGCCGACGAGCCGCGCGTCGAGGTGGACCACTTCGGAGGTCTGCTCGTGGACTACGTCCGCAGCCGCGGCGCCACGGCGGTCATCCGGGGCCTGCGGGCGGTGCAGGATTTCGAGTACGAGTTCCAGATGACCATGATGAACCGGCGCCTCGCCCCCGACATCGACACCATCTTCATGATGACCGACGAGGAGCACTTCTACATCGCGTCGCGGACCGTGAAGGAGGTGGCTCGGCTGGGCGGCACCATCGACGGTCTCGTGCCTCCGTCCGTCGCCCACGCCATGTTCGGCAAGCTGGGGAGGGAAGGATGACCCGCCTCAGCGCGCGTGTGCGCGGGGTCGCCCCGTCCCCCACGTTCGCCATCAAGGCGAAGGCGGCGGCGCTGGCGAGGGCCGGCCGCAGCATCGTGGATCTGTCGGCGGGCGAGCCCGACTTCCTCCCGCCGAAGATGGTGAGCCTCGCGGCCACGGCGGCCATCGAGGCCGGCGCCCACCGCTACGCCCCCGTGGCGGGGGTCCCGGACCTGCGGCAGGCCGTGGCGGATCGGTACAACGGACTCGGCCTCGACGTGGGCGCGGACCAGGTCCTCGTGACCCACGGCGGCAAGCAGGCGCTCTACAACTTGACGCAGGCCCTGCTCGATCCCGGTGACGAGGCCGTGGTGCTCACCCCGGCCTGGGTGTCGTACATCCCCCAGATCGAGCTCGCGGGCGGCAAGGCAGTGTGCGTGCCCTGCGATCCCGCCGACGGCTTCCTGCCCGACCCGGACCGGGTCGCGGCCGCCATGACCGACCGCACCCGGCTGATCCTCCTGAACAGCCCCGCGAACCCGACCGGCGCGGTCATCGACGCCAACCGGCTGCGGGCCATCGACGCCGCCGCCGCAAAGGTGGGCGCCGTCGTCATCTCGGATGAGCTGTATCGCGCCATCACCTTCGACGAGCCAGCCGTGTGCCACGGGACGCTCACGGACCCGACGCTGTCCCGCACCGTGATCGTGGACGCGGTGAGCAAGACGTGGGCGATGACCGGCTGGCGGGTGGGTTTTCTGCTCGGGCCGAAGGACATCGTGGGAGCCACGGCGAAGCTCCAGGGGCACAGCACCTCGGGCGTGTGCCGGATCAACGAGGCCGGGGCGCTGGCGGCGCTGGCCGGTCCCCAGGACTTCCTCGGCCCTGTGATCGACGGGCTGCGCGACCGGCGGGACCGCCTCGTGCGGGGCCTGGCGGGCATCGACGGCATCACCTTGGACGTGGTCCCCGGCGGCGCGTTCTACCTGTTCCCGCGGGTGGACGAGCTCTTCGGTCGGACGGGCCCCGACGGCGCGACGCTTCAGAGCGCCTCGGACGTGGCGGCGGCGCTGCTCGAGCTCGGTGGTGTGGCGATGGTGCCCGGCGAGGGCTTCGGCGAGGGGCGCTGCGTCCGGATGAGCTACGCGACGACTGTCGAGGCCATCGACGACGCGGTGCGGCGCCTCGGCGACGCGGTGGAGCGGCTCGGGCGCTAGAGGCGTCCTGCTGGGGCGTCAGGGCCGAGCAGTCAGGCGCTCACGGCGTCGGGCGGGGGAGGACCCCAGTCGCCTTGAAGTGCTGGTAGTCCCGCAAGATCCGCGCGTGGTCGAACGCCAGCTCGGGCAGCCCGTCGAGGGAGAACTCACCCACATCGGAGGCGTCGTCGCCCGGAGACACCGGGTCGCGTGAGCGCCCGATGAACACGACGGACATGGTGTGGTGCCGGGGGTCTCGGTCCGGCGCCGAGTAGACGCCGAGCAGATCGGTCAGCAGCGCGGTGACGCCGGTCTCTTCGGTGACCTCGCGCCGGGCTGCGTCCTCGGCGCTCTCGCCGTAGTCGATGAATCCGCCGGGCAAGGCCCAGCCGAGGGGCGGGTTGCGGCGCTGGACGAGGAGGATCTTCCCGTCTCCGCGCTCCACGATGACGTCGACCGTGGGGAAGGGATTGCGCGGGGTGCCCGAAGGCGCCTCGCCCTCACTACCCATCCTGCTGCCCGTGGTTGCGCCGGCGGGCGCGCTTGCGTCCGCTCGCCCGGCCGTGCTGGCGGATGGTCTTCACCGTCCAGCCCTCGCGGATGGCCTCCTCGGGATCGACGCCGGCCTTGAGGATCTCCTCGGCCTTGAAGATCGAGAGGCGGCCTTCCTCGACGGCGAGCTTGATGCGCTCGTCCTGGGCGATGCGCAGGTAGCGCTGAAGCGTCCGCTTGCGGCGCCCCGTGATGTGCTCGATCTCCTGGAGAGCCACCTGGTCCTCGTGGAGGCGCACCGTCGACTGGAGCCGCTGGAGCGGGGAGCCCATGGCGACGCCCTCGTGCGGAGGGCTCATGAGCTTGAGGCGGCGGCAGTCCTCGTCGTCCACGTCACGCCAGACGAGGGCAGGGACGCTACGCATCTTCAGGGACCGGGCCGCGCCCAGCCGACGGAATCCGTCGATGACCTGGAAGTGACCGTCCTCGCGCTCGCGCAGCACGAGCGGGCGGCGCACACCCTCCACCTTGATCGACCGCACGAGCGCGTCCGACGCGAGGGAGCCTTCCGTCTCGTAGGTGCGGTCGCGCCAGTCGATCCGTCCCACCGAGACCGTCTCCACGATCTGCGCCTCGGCTTCTTCGCGGTCGAAGCGGCCGAGGGTGGGGGTGTTGGCGGCCATGAAGTCGAGGAGGCTGCGCTGGCCCGTGGGGACCTCGTGCGCGGGGCGCTCCGGCTGGGCGCGGTTCTCGGGCTCCAGCTGCAGGACGCCGTCCACGAGCTCCCAGTGGAGCCGCGTGTTCTGCTCGCTCGTGAAGGGGAACGACTTCGGCAGGACGATGCGGTCCTGGGAGCCCAGCCGCAGCGCCACGCCCGTGCGCACGATCTCGTGGAACGGGTGCTCGATGCCCGGGAAGAAGCTCTCCGCCTGGTTCACGAGCGACTGGCTCTGTTCGAACGCCGGCAGCGAGAAGCCGTAGAGCTTGCCCCGCTTCACGGCCACCACGAGGCGGTCACCGCGCTCGATCCCGTGCTCGTGCAGGAACTCAGCAGGGATGCTCAGGCGCCGCTCGCGGGCGATGAACTTCACTCGACGAGTCAGCTTGCCCATCACGTTGCTCCGCCTCGACCGCCCTGCGCGTACAGAGCCTGACGGTCCGAGTCCCATGGACGATACGACCGGATGGTAATTCGTGTCAAGCAACAACGGGGCCGCAGGCCCACGATTTCGCTGAAGATCGCACGACTGGAAGCTGGCGCCAAGTGTCGAACCGCCGCCATTTCAAGCACGTAGAGGTGACAAACCAACAAGTATGTTTGTGCGGAGATGCGCGCCAGGGTTGGCGCCAGGGGTGGGCTGTGAATCCTTTACTTGGGCAGTGGGGGCGGCTGGCTGGGGAATCGCGCCTCGGCGAACGGAGCGGAGCCGGTACCATCCCGCCGAAGCGGGAGGGCGCGGTGGCCGAGGCAGAGCGAATCGTCGAGACATCAGCGCCCGCCGAGGTGCTCTTCGACGTCATCACCGACTACGCCGCCTATCCCGAGTTCGTCCCGGGGCTCGATGCGGTCGAGGTGCTGTCCCGCTCCGAGACGCGAGCCGAGGTGAGGTTCAGGCTCCGCCTCGTCCGCTCCATCAGCTACACGCTGGAGCTGGTCGAGGAGCGGCCCCGGTCGGTGGTCTGGACCATGGTCTCGGGGGATCTGGCGACCAACTCGGGCTCCTGGACCGTCACGTCGACCGACACCGGTTCCCTCGCCACCTACAAGGTTCGCGTCGAGGTCGGTATGTTCGTGCCCGGCGCCATCCTCGGACGCCTCGTGGGCGAGACCCTGCCCGCGACCCTGGACGCCTTCGCCCGACGCGCGGAGGCCCGGACCCTGGAGTCTCCCCGATGAAGAATCGCGCGCTCGTCTGCGCTGTCCTGTTCGCCCTCGCCTCCTCCGGCTGTGGAGGGTGTGGAGAGAAGGACGCCCCCTCGACCGACGGAACGCCGGCCGTCGAAGCGACGACCCCCGAGGTGGCCCCGGAGCCCGCGACCCCCGCAGATCCGGAGCTCGTCAAGCTCGCGGCCCTCCTGGAGACCGCGCGAGGGCTGCCCGCGCCCGACGCAGAGGACCGCCAGCCGCGGGAGGCGTTCCGTCGTGAAGCGCTCACGATGGGCAACGCGGCCATCGGGACGCGCATGGACGTGGTGGTCGGCGTCGCCGAGGCCCTGTGGACGGCCGGCGAGGGGGAGACGGCGGCCGCCTTCCTCCAGCGGACGGTGGGCATGACGCGAGACAAGGAGGTCGGGAGCGAGCACATGCACGCCCTGGCGCGCCTCAAGGTCGAGCTCGACGCGCCTCTGGAGGGCGCCTCGCTCATGGAGCGAGCCATCGACCGGGAGGCGGCGACGGCCTCGGACTTCGCGATGCTCTCGTGGACCTACCTGCGCGCGGGTCGCCTCGGGCCCGGCCGAGCGGCGGTGCGGCGCGGGGAGCGGAAGCACCCGAGCGCCCCGGAGCTGGCGCTCGCTGGTGCCGTGGTGGCCCTCGTGGAGGGAAAGACGGCGGACGCGCTGAGCGCCGTCGACGGCAAGGACGGAGCCCTGGCCTTGCGGATCAAGGCAGAGGCGCAGCTCGCGTCGGGGGACCGGGCCGGAGCGAAGGCGACCGCCGAGGCGCTCAGCAAGGCGGCGCCCGAGAACCCCTGGGGCCCGCTGCTCCTGGGCGCGGTGGGCGGCGCAGGGAAGGCGGACGCGCTGGGCAAGGCGCGGACGCTGGCGAGCGCGGACATGCAGTGGGTGGACGCCCGCCAGGCGCTGGAGTGGGCCGCGGCGGTCGGGGACGGCGCTGCGGCCTGGGCCCGGCACCCTGAGCTGGCGAAGCTGGCGGCGGCGACAGCAGCCGAGGGCAGCGCGCCGGTGGCCGAGAAGCCCGCGGACGGCAGCGGCACGGCGCCCAGCGGCGAGTCGAAGCCGGAGTAGATCACCGGCCGGACGCCGTTGGCTACCGCGGATCCACCCGCGTCGTCAGGAAGCGCGCGATGGCGTCGTTCATCACGCCGGGCTGTTCGATCAGCCCCGCGTGGGAAGCGCCGTCGAGCATCACCAGCTCCGCGTCCGCGAGGCCGTCGGCGAGCTCCTTCGCGAGGTGCGGCGGCGTGAACGCGTCGAACTCACCGGCGATGACCAGGGCGGGCGCTGTGATCAGGGGCAGGATGTCCCGGGCGGTGTGCTCCCCCATCTGCTCCGCCATCTCGAAGAAGAACGCGAAGCTGATCCCCGAGGCCAGGTGGTGCAGGTACTGCCGCAGGTCCTGGCGCCGGATGCGCTTGCCGTCCACGAGCTTGAGCAGCCGGCCTGCGTCGAACGCAATCGGAGAGGCCACGAGCGCGGACGAGCTCCAGTCGAAGGCCCGAGGCCACGACTTCGCCGCCTGGATGAGCAGGTCGAACACCTGCCGCGAGATGGAGAGGTCTCCGAAGGTGTCGAGGGGGTGCCCGAACGTCCCCAGGACCGACACGAGCCCCGCCACCTGGTCGGGGGCCTGACGGTTCCGCTCGAGCACCACCTGCGAGCCCATGGAGTGCCCGAGGAACACGGCGCGCTCGAGCCCGGCGTCGTCGCAGACCTGCCCCAGGTCCCGCGCGAGCTGCGGGATGGTCACGGTCATGCCGCGACGGTGAGGCGTGGACCGCCCGTGCCCCCGGTAGTCCCACACCAGGACCGGGCGCTCGGGGGCGAAGCGGTGGAGCACGTAGTCCCAGAACGACACGCCGACGCCGATGCCGTTGCAGCAGACGAGCGGGGCCTTGTCTGTGTCGTTCGGCCCGACGATGCGCCAGTACGCCTGCACTCCGTCCTCACAGCGGGCGAACCCCTGCCTCGTGGGCAGGGCGTCCAGGGCCAGCGGGGGAGGGGACGGGTGGAGCGACGGAGGTCTTGACACGGAACACCTGTTCAGGTTGCATCGGGGGAACACCTGTTCAGGTGCCGCGCCCGGAGTCGGCGACGCTACCAGCCGCGAGGAGACCCGTCGATGCCCGAGATTCCCCGCCATCGAGGCATCCGCAAGGTCCTGGACAACCTGCTGGAGCACCCCCGCACGGGCCCCTGCGTGACCCACCACGTGACCATCGAAGGGACGGCTGCGCGGTACGAGGAGTTCCCGGACTGGATCCACCCCACGCTCCGGGGCGCGCTCGAGAACACCGGAGTGAAGCAGCTGTACCGGCACCAGCGCCTCGCCGTGGACGCGGTGCGCCGGGGGGAGGACCTCTGCGTCGTCACGCCGACGGCCTCGGGGAAGACCCTCTGTTACAACCTGCCGGTCCTGCAGCGGATCCTCGAGGACCCCGAGACACGGGCGTTCTATCTCTTCCCCACGAAGGCTCTCAGCCAGGACCAGGTCTCGGGGCTTCAGGCGGTCATCGACTCCCTCGGGCTCCCCGTCCGCACCTACACGTACGACGGCGACACCCCCGCGGACGCGCGCACGGCCATCCGCACGCGGGGGCACGTGGTGGTGACCAACCCGGACATGCTCCACGCTGGGATCCTCCCCAACCATCCGCGGTGGCGGAAGGTGCTCCAGGACCTCCAGTACGTCGTCATCGACGAGATGCACACCTACCGCGGGGTGTTCGGCAGCCACGTGGCGGGGGTGCTCCGGCGTCTGCTGCGGCTGTGTGAGTTCTATGGCTCACGCCCCACCTTCATCTGCTGCTCGGCGACGATCGCGAACCCTGCCGAGCACGCGGAGCGACTCCTTGGTCGGCCGGTCACGCTGGTGGACAAGTCGGAGAACGGGGCTCCGTCCGGTCCGAAGGAGGTCATCCTCTACAACCCGCCGGTCATCAACGCCGAGCTGGGGATCCGCTCCGGGGTGCTGAGCCAGGCGCGGCGCATCGCGGTGCCCTTCGTGGAGCAGGGCATCGCCACCATCTGCTTCACCGGCTCACGGCTGCACACGGAGGTGCTCTCTCGGTACCTCAAGGAGCAGCTGGCGAAGAAGCCGAAGCTCCAGGGGCGCATCGCGAGCTACCGCGGCGGGTACCTGCCCGGGATGCGCCGGGCGGTGGAGCAGGGGCTGCGGAGCGGGGACGTGACCTGCGTGGTGTCCACGAACGCGCTCGAGCTCGGCATCGACATCGGGCGGCTCGACGTGGCGATCCTCGCGGGCTACCCGGGCAGCGTGGCGTCGCTCTGGCAGCAGGCGGGTCGGGCGGGGCGTTCGGCGACCCGGTCGGTGGTGATCCTCATCGCGCGGAACAGCCCGCTCGACCAGTTCGTGATCAACAACCCCGAGTTCCTCTTCGAGGCGTCGCCCGAGCACGCGCGGATCGATCCCGACAACCTCATGGTCCTCGTGAGCCACCTCAAGTGCTCCCTGTACGAGCTGCCGTTCCGGGCGGACGAGAGCTTCGGGAACGAGAACCTCGTGGAGATGCTCGAGTTTCTGGAGGAGGCGGGGCTCGCCCACCGGCGTGGCGACACCTGGCACTGGTCGGACGAGAGCTACCCCGCGGACGGCGTGAGCCTCCGCAGCGCGGACCCCGAGAACGTCGTCATCATCGACAAGACGGCGAACGACCGCGTCATCGCGGAGACGGACCGCATGTCGGCCCAGACCATCGTCCACGAGGGCGCCATCTACATGGTGGAGTCGCGGCCCTACCAGGTGGACCGGCTCGACTGGGAGCAGTGCAAGGCGTACGTGAGGCGGGTCAAGGTCGACCACTACACGACCGCCCAGAGCTACTCACGCGTGAGGGTGCTGGAGCGCTTCGAGGAGGAGGAGCGTGAGCAGGGCGGGATCAAGGCTCACGGGGAGGTCCACGTGGCCCGTAAGACCGTCGGGTACAAGAAGATCAAGCTCTACACCGCGGAGAACGTGGGCTACGGCGACGTGCACCTGCCGGACGTGGAGATGCACACGATGTCCTTCTGGCTCACGCTGCCCGGGGAGCCGCTGCGGCTCGCGGGGTATCGGGGGCTCGACGTGGTGGACGGGCTCCTCGGGCTCGGGAGCGCGATGCGGAGCCTCGCGGCGTTGCACCTCATGTGTGACACGCGGGACCTGGGCCTCGCCCTGGCGGACCCGGAGGACCAGTGGGTCGCGGGGCTCGGGCGCGGGGGGCAGCGGACCGTGCAGCGGACGAACGAGGACGCGGAGCCCGGCGACGCCCTCGAGCTGGAGCGCCCCACGGTGTTCATCTACGACAACCTGCCGGGTGGGGTGGGGCTGGCTGAGAAGGCGTACGCCCTGTGCGACGACCTGCTCGAGCAGGCGCGGAGGCTCATCATCGGGTGCCACTGCGAGGGCGGCTGCCCGAGCTGCGTGGGGCCCATCGGGGCGGTGGAGTCGGGAGCGCGCGCGGTGGCGATCGACCTCGCGAACTGGCTCACCGGGCGGATCCCGCGGCCGAGGGGGCCACAGTGGGAGCCGGAGGCGCCTCCGCCGCTCCACCCCGAGGAGAGGGCCGAGGCGCAGGCGGGAGCACGGGCGTGAGCCGCCTGCGTGAGCGCCTGCGGCGGCAGCTGGGGGAGCCGTCGGAGCTGGGCCAGCAGCGTGAGCCGGCGCGTGAGGCGGGCGCGCAGTCGGGAGGGGGAGGCACTGACGGGGAGAGCCGTGATCCGAGGGACTCCGGAGTGCCAGGGTCGCTGGCTGCGGAGCCGTCGGAGCCGCGAGCGACACCTCAGCAAAGGGACGGGGTGGGCGATCGGCTCCGGGCCATGTGGTCGCGCGGAGGCAGCGGTCGTCAGTCGATCGTCCGGTCCGGGCGACGGCGGCAGGCCTCCAGCGCGGCAGACGGAGGAGCATCCCTCGGGACGCCGCGCTTTCGGCCCCCGGGACCCCGGCGGGTGGACCCGGCACGACCGCCGACCCATCCGCCAGTCCTCGAGCGTGAGCTCCGAGGGGACGCCGGCGGGGCCTGGTTCCACTGCACCGCGCGTCTGTGTGCCGACCAGCGCCACGGGACCTACGCGCTGGGACGGGCGCTGGAGGTAGACGCAGCGGCGGCGGTGCTCCTCTCGGGAGACCCCGCGCTGGTGGGGTTCGATCCGCGCCGCGCCGTGTTCTTCGACCTGGAGACCACGGGGCTGATGGGCGGGGGAGGCAACCTGGCGTTCATCGTGGGCGTGGCCACCGTGAGCGACGACGGCGTCGACCTCACCCAGTACGTCCTCCGGGAGCCGGGGGATGAAGCAGCGCTGCTCGAAGGGCTGCTTCCCACCCTGGAGGCGGCGACCGCCCTGGTGTCGTTCAACGGCAAGTCCTTCGACCGGCATGTCCTCGCCGACCGCTTCGTCATGAACCGCATGGACCCGTCGGTGGTCCTCGACACCCCCCACCTGGACCTCATCCACCCGGCGCGGAGGCTCTACCGGTCGACCTTGTCGTCCTGCGGGCTCGGGAGGCTGGAGGAGGCGCGCCTGGGCGTGTTCCGGGAGCACGACCTGCCGGGGAGCGAGGCGCCAGCGGCGTGGTTCGCCTGGCTCCGCACCGGCGACGCGTCCGCGATTCGGCGGGTTCAGGACCACAACGCCCTCGACCTCCTCAGCCTGGTCACCCTGTCGGCGCACCTGGCCCGCTGCGTGCGCGCGCCCGGCGCTGCCCTCGCAGATCCGGCCGCGCTGGCCCAGGCGGGTCGGCTCCTGCTGGAGCGCGGCGAGGGGGAGCGAGGGGAGGAGGTCCTGGGCATGCTCGCGCGCGGCGACGCGGGCGACCCCGTCGTCTACGGCGCCATGCACCACCTCGCCGAGCACTACCGGCGCGAGGGCCGGTACGCGGATGCCTTGCCGCTCTGGGAGCGGATGCGCACCGCGGCGGGCGCCAACGATCTCTACCCCTGGCGCGCGGCGGCCATCGCCCTGGAGCACCGCGTCGGGCGGCAGGGTGACGCGCTCTCCCTCGTGGAGTCGGCGCTGGACGCGCTGGCGCGTGGGGAGGGCTTCGCGGGGAGGGATGAGCTCGCGGCGTTGCTCGCCCGGCGGGAGCGGCTGCGGCGGAAGGTCAGCGCTTGAGGAGCGCCGGGTCCACCCGGTCCGGGGCGACGAGCCACTCGGGATGGAGCGCGTTGCGGCGCTCGTGTCCGCAGCGGTCGCAGCGCTGGAGCACGTAGGAGGTCCCCGGCCCGTCGAAGGCCACGGGGCGCATGGCCCCGCCGCAGACGGACGCCCGGTCTCCGGGAACGGGCCCGTCCACGTGGCGCGACGTCAGGCACCAGGGACAGTGGTTGCGGATCCCTCCGCCCGGTGCCGGGGGGACGTCGCGGTCACAGGAGACGCACGTGAACCCCTCGTTCCGAGCGATGGGGTTCTTGCGGACCTGCGCGCCCACGTCCGCCCCGCGAGCCCGTCGCAGCAGGCGCTCGGTGGAGCCCTCGGGCGGCTCTCCGGCGCGGTCGGCCAGGGCAGCGCGTGCGGCGTCTGCTGTGCCGCTTCCGTCGATCGCCGCCGCGACTCCCTTGCGGGCGGCCTTGCTCCGGTCGGCCAGGTCGAGCAGTGCCGTCACCTTGCCTGGCGTCCATGCCGCGAGCACGGCGCGCGCCGCCTCCCACGCCGCGCGGTCAGCCCCCTTGCCCGGCCCGCTCATCCCCAAGGTCCCCAGCCGGGGCCGGGCGCGCCCTGGCCGAACGCGGGAGGCCGCGGAGGAGTCCGCCCGTCCCGCTCCACGACGTAGAAGATCCAGCCGTAGCCGTCCTCCCGGTCCACGGGCACGAACCGCACCGGCCCGGCCGTGACCTCCTCTCCCGCGGCGAGCCAGGGCGCGAACCCCGGCGCGTCGGTCCACTCCTCGGCGAACCACATGACGTAGTCCACGTCGTGCTCGGCGAAGAAGCGCCCCACCGCGTCTGCGGGCTGGCCCCGCAGGTCCGGCGGCAGGAACCACCAGGCGCTTACCCGGAAGGGGTGCTCCCTGCGCTGCATCCAGACCTCGGGGATCGAGCCGAGCACCATCCCCGACCCGCTCGGTGCGTGGTCTTCCAGCCAGCGGGCGAGCTCCAGCTGTGGCCGATACCAGGCCTCGGACCGGCTCCGCTGGTAGTCCACCTCCGCGCGGAACGTGGGGGCCACCGACAGCAGCGCGGCAGCGAACGCCAGCGGCCGCCCCCGCCTCAGTCGCTCCGCCAGCGAGGACCAGCCGATGCCCGCGAGGATCGCCAGAGGTGGAAGCACGGGCATGAGCCAGACCCAGAACAGGTTGTGGTTCACGTCCTGCCGTGAGACGAACCCCTCGGCCAACCAGAACGCCAGGGTGAACCCGGCGTACGCCGCCACGGCCCGTCCCCCGGGGCGTCCATGCCCCCGGAGCACCGCGGTCAGCCCCACGGCCGCCAGCGCGATCACCGTCCAGGAGACCTTCCGCGGCAGCGTCCAGGTGGCGAGGTGCCAGGCGGTGAACAGCCCGGGGAGCAGCCCGTCCTCTCCCTGGGTGTTCGCGCCGACCGGCCGAGCGAGGAACAGCTCGGTCTCCCCCTGCCCGACGACGAGGTACAGCTGCCAGACCCCCACCACCAGCGCGAGCCCCAGGGCGGCCGGCCACGCCGAGCTGAGTCGCCGCCCGCGCACCCAGGAGCTGCTCCACAGAGACGGGACGAAGAACACGAAGAAGGCCTCCATCCGCACCAGGAACGCGGCCGCCGTGGCGGCGTGACCGAGCTCGCGTCCCCGCAGCAGGAGCGCGAGCCCGAGGACTCCCAGGCACGTGAACACCGGCGACCGCAGCGTCGAGGCGCCGTACAGGAGCATCTCGGGCTGGAGGGCGAGCCACAGCCCCACCAGCCAGCCCGCGGCTGCTCCGGCCACGCGCCGCGCGACCCAGGCCGACAGGCCCACCGAGGCGACCGAGAACCCCATGGTCATCAGCAGCGCCGGCCACCGCTCCCCCCCGCCGACGAACCGCGCCATGGCGCCGAGGACGTACCAGCCGGGCATGTGGGCGGGCCGGAACCAGGTGAAGCCCGAGTCGAGGACCTCACGGATCATCATGAGGTTCCCGTAGTCCCCCTCCTCCCATCCGAAGTAGGACGGCGCCACGACGAGGCGGACGCCCAGGGCGACCACCATGACCACGAGGACCGGAAGCGCCGCACCGCGACGAGGGGAGGGGAGACCCACGGCGGAAGTCTAGACGGCGGCTCGACGTGGTCGTTTGGACGGCAGCCCGTGCGGCTCTGCTCTACCTTGCGCCCGTGCTGCTCCGCCTCGCCACCGCTCCCCTGCGCCTCGCCGCCGCCCCCCTGCGCGTCGCGACCGCCCCTCTGCGCCTGGCCCGGCGGCTGCGCCGCAAGCGGGCCGAGCGGGAGGCCCTCGCGGCCGAGGCCGCCGAGCTGCGGGAGCAGATCGAGGGCCTGGAGGACAAGCTGTCGGAGGTCCTCGACGCCCTCGAGCAGACGGCGCGGGCGGTGGAGGACCTGCGGTGAGGGCCCAGGCCGCCACGCGCCCTCCGGACAGCCCGGAGTCCGTCGTCGAGCGCTACGCCCTCGCCGCGCCGCCCCTCGTGGCGATCGCATGCTCCGGCGGCGGCGACTCCACCACGCTCGCCCACATCGCCGTCCCCGCGCTCCGCCGTCGCGGCAAGCGCGCCGTCCTCCTCCATCTCGACCACGGACTGCGCGGTCGTGGCTCCCGCGACGACGCTGCCTTCGTCTCCCGCCTCGCCGCGCAGCTGGGGGTGCCCCTGGTGCGCCGCACCCGGCGCCCCGATCGCGCCCTCGTCCGCGACGTGGGGCTGCAGGCGGCCGCCCGCCATCTCCGCCGCTCGTTCCTCCGCGCCGCTGCCCGCCGCGCCGGAGCCTCGGCCTGCCTCCTCGCCCATCACGCCGGCGACCAGGCGGAGACCCTGGCCATCCAGGCGCTCCGGGGGCGCCACCCCGCCCTGCACGCCCCGATGCCGGCGGACGACGGCTTCTTCGTCCGGCCCCTCCTCGCCCTCCCGCGGGCCGCCGTCGAGGCGGCCGCGAAGGCCCACGGATGGACCAGCCGTCACGATCCCTCGAACGACGATCTCCGCTTCCTGCGCGCCCGGGTCCGACACGCCGCCCCCTCCGACCGGGCAGGCCGGTCGTCCGAGGCATTGAATCGGCGCCCAGCCCGTACCTACGTTCACGAAGCCGCGCGGGGCGCCGTCCCCGCCGTCGTCATCCGAGCAACCCCCTACGAGACGGTCCTCGACCGGTCCGCTCTCGCCCACCTGGAGGACCCCCTGGCGACCGCGATGCTCCAGCAGCTCACCCGCCGCCGCGACGGTCGGCGGCCCCCGTCGCGCCGCGCGCTGGGTCGCCTGCTCCAGGCGAGTCGGGACGGGGTCAGGCACCCGCGCGAGGTCCAGCTGGGTCAGGGCCTGTCCGCTCGGGTCACCGACGTGGTGACCCTCGCCGCCGAGGCTCGTCGCGAGCTCCCCGCTGTGGCCACCGCGGTTCTCCCGGCAGCCGATGCCGTCCGCCTCGCCGCCAGCTCGCGCGATCGCGTCGTGGCCGCTCCGATCGAGCTGCTCCCGCGCTTGCGCTTGAGTGTCGCGGGCCGGGGGCGCAGGATGCGGCCCTTCGGCGGTCGAGGGAGCGCCTTGCTTCGGGACCTGCTCGCTGCACGAGGGGTCCCGGTGGCGAGCCGCGCCGCCTGGCCGGTGGTCGAGGCCGACGGAGAGATCCTCTGGTTGGCGGGGGTCCGCCGGTCGTCGCTGCACCCCGTGCCCGGGACCTCTGGGGATGCCCTGGTCCTGTACACTGTCGCGCCCCGAGTCGCCCCGGCTCGCGGTCTGGAACGGAGCCCATGAAGGCACAGAAGTCCACAGCGTTCCTGCTCTTCATCATCCTCCTCTGTCTGCTCTTGGTCGCGTTGGTGAACCAGACGCCCGAGGTGGTCCAGAAGCCCACGTTCGCCGAGTTCCTCGTGGCCGTGGACGAGGGGCGGGTCGACTCGGAGGACCTCGTGGTGACCGCGGGGGAGAACGACGTCGATGAGATCAGCGGCCGCTTCTCGGACATCGTCGCCACCGCCGACGGCGTGGTCGAGGTGGACAAGACCGACGACCCGGAGCGCCTGCGCGTGAGCCTCCAGCCGGCCGATGGGGCCGCGCCCATCGTCTTCGAGGTGAGCAAGAAGATCTACGGCGCGCAGCTCGCCCGCTGGCGTCCCACGTCGGCCACCGACTCCCCCCAGGGCTGCGCCGGGCCTGCTGCGTCGGACGGCTCCCGGTCCGTGAAGAAGGGCGACCTCATCGCCCGCGGGCCGAAGTTCAACACCCGCGGCCGCAACCAGCAGTACGTCTCCCTCCTCACGGACGAGAACCTCGTCCCCGACTACCGCGAGAAGGGCGAAGGGCTCGGCAAGGCCCTGTGGCAGTGGCTCCCCGTCGTCATCATCCTCGTGTTCGTCATCTTCCTCATGCGTCAGCTCCAGGCGGGGGGAGGACGAGCGATGCAGTTCGGCAAGAGCCGCGCGCGCATGCTCAACGAGACCGGCAAGCGTGTGACCTTCGCGGACGTGGCCGGGGTCGAGGAGGCGAAGGAGGAGCTCGCGGAGATCGTGCAGTTCCTGGAGTCGCCCAAGAAGGTGACCCGCCTCGGCGGTCGCATCCCGAAGGGCGTGCTCCTGATGGGACCCCCGGGCACCGGCAAGACGCTGCTCGCGCGCGCCATCGCGGGCGAAGCGGGGGTGCCGTTCTTCTCCATCTCCGGGTCGGACTTCGTGGAGATGTTCGTCGGTGTGGGCGCCTCGCGCGTGCGTGACCTGTTCGAGCAGGGCAAGAAGAACGCCCCCTGCATCATCTTCATCGACGAGATCGACGCCGTGGGTCGCCACCGCGGCGCGGGCCTCGGCGGCGGGCACGACGAGCGGGAGCAGACGCTGAACCAGCTCCTCGTCGAGATGGACGGCTTCGAGTCCAACGAGGGCGTGATCCTCATCGCGGCCACGAACCGCCCCGACGTCCTCGATCCCGCGCTGCTGCGCCCGGGCCGCTTCGACCGGCGCGTCATCGTCCCCCGGCCGGACATCAAGGGGCGCGAGCAGATCCTGTCGATCCACGCGAAGAACATCTCCATCGCCGACGACGTGGACCTCGCCGTCATCGCCCGCGGCACCCCGGGCTTCACCGGTGCCGACCTGGCGAACCTCATGAACGAGGCCGCGCTGCTCGCGGCGCGCGAGGACCACAGCGCCGTGGGCATGCCCTCGCTCGAGGCCGCGAAGGACAAGGTGATGATGGGCGCCGAGCGCCGGTCCCTCGTCATGTCCGAGGCGGAGAAGCGCGACACCGCCTACCACGAGGCCGGCCACGCGCTGGTGGCCGCGTCCCTTGAGGCCGCGGACCCGATCCACCGCGTCACCATCGTCCCGCGCGGTCAGGCGCTGGGCCTCACCCAGCAGCTGCCCGAGGCCGAGCGCTTCAGCCAGGACACGGAGCGCCTGCTGAACAACATCAAGATCCTCATGGGCGGCCGCGCCGCGGAAGAGGTCGCGCTGGAGAAGTTCACCACCGGCGCGTCCAACGACATCGAGCGCGCCACGGACATCGCCCGCCGGATGGTCTGTGAGTGGGGCATGTCGGACATGGGGCCGCTGGCCTTCGGCAAGAAGGAGGAGCAGATCTTCCTCGGCCGGGAGTTCGCGCAGCACCAGGACTACAGCGAGGCCACCGCGGTGGAGATCGACCGGCAGGTCCGCAAGATCGTCACCGACGGGTACGCGTCGGCGAAGCGCATCCTCCAGGAGAACATGGAGGCGCTGCATGCCCTCGCCGGGCGGCTGCTCGAGGTCGAGACCGTGAGCGGCGACGACGTCGAGCGGGTCCTGGCGAGCTTCCAGACGCCGAACCCCGCCTAGCAAGAAGCCAGCAGAGCTTCGAGCCCATGACCCGGCCCCTGACGTGGCGCGGCGGCGCCCTGCCTGCGGGGCGCCCGGCGGTCATGGCGATCCTGAACGTCACCCCGGACTCCTTCTTCGACGGCGGACGCCACAGCTCCGTGGAGCGGGCCGTCGCCCGCGCCTGGGCGGTCGTCGACGAAGGGGCGGACGTGCTCGATCTCGGCGGCGAGTCCACCCGCCCCGGCGCCGCGGACATCGGCGACGACGAGGAGCTCAGGCGTACGATCCCCGTCATCGAGGCGCTGGTCGCCGCGGACTACCCGCTGCCCATCTCGCTGGACACCAGCCGAGCCCGCGTCGCCGCCGAGGGACTCGCCGCTGGGGTCGTGATCGTGAACGACGTCACGGGCGGCACCCGCGAGCCCGCCCTGCTGGACCACGTGGCCGCCCACGGCGCCGCCGTGGTGCTCATGCACATGCGCGGGACGCCCCGGACCATGCAGCAGCACACGGACTACGCCGACGTGGTCGCCGACGTCCTCGCGTCCCTCCGCGCGTGCTGCGACGCCGCGACGGCGGCAGGGATCCCCGCCTCCTCCCAGGCGGTCGACCCCGGGATCGGCTTCGCCAAGACCGCCGCCGACAGCCTGCGCCTGCTCGCCCACACGGACGCCCTGGCCCTCGGCCGCCCGATCCTCATCGGCGCCTCCCGCAAGTCCTTCCTGCGCGCCTTCGGCCAGGAGGGCGACGACCGCCTCTTCGGCTCCCTCGCCGTCGCCGCCGGGACCGCGCTCCTCGGGGCAGACATCGTCAGGGTCCACGACGTCCGCGCGACGCGCGCGGTGCTGGATGTGACAATGGGTCTGCTGGAGGCACGGGGAGGTCGCCCGCTGGGCGCGCCCCCCGAGTGAGGAGGCCGTGAAGGAACTGTTGCCCGATCTGCGCATCCAGGATGTGCTCGACATCCTCGTGGTCGCGTTCCTGTTCTATCGCGGCCTGCTCATCATCAAGGGCACGCGCGCGATCCAGGTCCTCATCGGCCTCGTCGCCTTCATCGGCCTGTACCTCCTCAGCCAGCTCCTGCAACTCCAGACCGTCAGCTGGCTCCTCGAGGAGTTCTCCCTGTACCTCGTCCTCGCCGTGATCATCCTGTTCCAGGAGGACATCCGGCGGGGGCTCGCTCGGGTCGGGGGCCCGTGGCTGGGGCGGGCGTCCTCCGACAGCCGCGAGGGTCTCTACCAGCAGGTGGCCCGGGCCTGTTTCCGCCTCGCGGATCAGGGCAAGGGCGCGCTCATCGTGGTGGAGCGGGCGGCGGAGCTCGACGAGCTGCGCGAGGACGCGACCGTCCTCCAGGCCCAGCTCTCCGAGGAGCTGCTCGTCGCCATCTTCCAGCCCACGAGCCCCATCCACGACGGAGCGGTCGTCGTACGGGACGGCCTCGTCTGGCTCGCGGGCGCGTTCCTGCCCCTGACCCGCCGCACCGACATCGACCGCTCGCTGGGGACCCGCCACCGCGCCGCCATGGGCCTCACCGAGGAGGCGGACGCCCTCGTGTTCTGCGTGTCAGAGGAGCGGCGCCGCGTGAGCATCGCGTTCGGGGGGGAGCTGCACGTCGTCGACACCCCCGACGAGCTCCGGCTCGAGGTCCAGCGCCTGCTGCAGCTCGAAGCAGAGCAGGAGGAGACCGTCGGGCTCACCCTCACCGGCGCCCACCGTCCGGTCCGCAAGCCGAACGGGAACTCGTCGGGCTCGATCACCGCGATCACCGGCAACTTTCCGCCGACCGACTCGGGGGACGCGTGAGCCTCGGTCAGCTCCTGCGGGACGCGTTCACGAAGGACCTGGGCCTCAAGGTGCTCGCCCTGGTCCTCGCCGTGCTCGCGTTCCTCTACTCCCACGGCGAGGAGAACCAGGAGACGACCTTCGTCGTGCCCGTGGAGTATCTCTTCCCGGGCGACCTCGTCCTGCTCAACGAGGACCCCTTGCCCGAGCAGGTTGTCATCGTCGCCTCCGGCAGCCGCACGGCCATCAGCCGGGCCTCGTCCCTGAACCTGCGGTACGTCGTCGATCTGGAGAAGGCGGTGGCGGGCTCGACCGAGTACAGCTTCCGGCAGCCGCCGTCGGGGTTCCCCCCACGTCTGCGCATCTCCACCGTGTCCCCGGCGATGATCCGGTTCCGCCTCGACGAGCAGGACCGGCGCACCGTCCCGGTGCAGCTCCGGGTGCGGGGTGAGCTCCCGGCGGGGTTCATCGAGACCGAGCGGAGCGTCGAGCCATCGGAGGTGGTCCTGGTCGGCGCCCGCAGCCAGCTCTCCGAGCTCTCGATGATCCCCACGACCCCGCTGCGCCTCGGGAACCGCACGAAGGGCTTCGACGGCGAGCTCACCCTGGACACCACGGGGCTGCGGCTCCTGCCGGAGAGCGCGCAGTCCGTCTCGGTGCGGCTGGTCGTCGAGGAGGTGATCGCGGATCGCGAGTTCGGCGCCGTGACCGCCGGGCTGTCCACGGCGCTCGCGGCGCGTCCGGGCCTCGTCCTGACCCCGAAGGCGGCGGTGGTTCGCCTGCGGGGCCCGGTTCCCGTCCTGGATCGGCTGCGGAGCGAGTCCCTCAGCCTCGAGGTCGGCGGCCCCATCGAGGCGTTGCCCGCAGACGGCGAGGCGGCCCCCGTCGCCTGGTCTGCGGGGGCCCGGCCCGAAGGGACCCTCGGGGTGGCTCTGCGCATCGACCACCCGCGCGCGGAGCGCCTCGAGGTGCTGGAGGTGGGCCCCACCGAGTTCCTGCTGCGCAACGACGGCGCTCCCGAGGAGCCCACGCCCGACGGCGGCGCGGCCCCGCCGGAGGATCAAGGAGACCCATGAGCTTGTTCGGAACGGACGGGGTGCGGGGACGCGCAGGCGTCGGCCCGCTCTCCCAGGATGGCGCGCGCGCGATCGGGCGCGCGTTCGGTGAGGTGATCGGCGGCCCGGTGGCCCTCGCGCGGGATCCCCGGGAGTCGGGGCCGGAGCTCCGGGACGCGGTCGCCGCTGGCCTGCGGGCCTCGGGCGCGGACGTGATCGACCTCGGCGTGTTGCCCACCCCGGCCTTGTCGTGGTGGTTGGCGAGCAGCGAGGCGGCGGGCGGCGTGATGATCACCGCGAGCCACAACCCGTGGCACGACAACGGGATCAAGTTCTTTGCAGGAGACGGGACCAAGGCGTCGGATGCGACCCAGCGGGCCGTCGAGGAGGCGATGAACAGGGCAGGGGAGCCGATTGGCGGAGGCGTCTCCGACGCGCGGAACGTCCTCGATGCCTACCTGGCCTCGCTTCCCGGGGACGGGCTGAGCGGGACGGTCGTGGCGGACCACGCCTCCGGAGCGGCGCACGAGGCGCTGCCGGCCGCGTTGCGACAAGCCGGCGCGAGCGTGGTCGTCGCCAGCCCGCCCCCCGATGGGCGCAACATCAACGAGGGTTGGGGTGCGGTCCATCCGGAGGCGCTGGCGGCGGCGGTGGTCGCGGAGGGCGCCTACGGCGGCGTGGCGGTGGACGGCGACGGCGACCGGGTGACCCTCGTGGACGAGACCGGCGCGGTGCACGACGGTGACGCCGTCCTCGGGTTCCTCGCCCGAGAGCTGGCCGAAGAGGGCGCGCTGCCGGGGCGGCTCGTGATCGGCACGGTGACGACGAACTCGGGGCTCGAGCGGTACCTCGCCGCGGCCGACATCCGGCTCCGCCGGAGCAAGGTGGGGGACCGGCATGTGGCGGCCCTCATGGACGAGCACGGCGCACGACTGGGAGGGGAGTCCTCGGGGCACGTCCTCACCCCGGACCTGTGTCCGACGGGTGACGGCATCCGGGTCGCGGTCGAGGTCCTCCGGCGGGCAGGGGGCCGCCCCCTCTCCACGCTCCTCGGAGCGGTGCCGCGCGATCCCTCGGCGAAGCGCGCCGTGCGGGTGGGGGCGCGGCCGGCCCTGGACTCTCTGCCGCCGCTCGTCGCCCTCCTCACCGAAGCCGACGCGGCCTTGTCCGCGGCCGGAGCCCGGCGCCTGCTGCGCTACTCGGGCACCGAGCCGGTCCTCCGCATCCAGGTGGAGGGGCCGGACGCCGACCTCGTCGCGAGCTGGGCCGACCGCCTGGCCGAGTGCGTCCGGACCTGCATCCCGCCCGAGGGAGCGAGCTGACCGTGACCGTCCCCGGCCTGCCGTTGCTCACGCCCCGGCAGATGGAGGCCGCAGACCGCCACGCCATCGATGGCCTCGGCGTCCCCGGGCTCGCGCTGATGGAGTCGGCGGCTGGCGCCTGTGTCCACGCCCTCCTCGAGCGCTGGGGGCGGCCCAGCCGCGTCGTCGTGCTCGCGGGGCCCGGGAACAACGGCGGTGACGGACTCGCCATCGCCCGACGCCTCGTGGGTCTCGGCGTCGCGGCGGAGGCCTGGCTCCCCCTGGGCCGAGCGAAGGCCGGGGCCGACTGCCGCGCCCAGCTGGCGATGGCGGAGGCGGCGGGAGTGCCCATCCACGAGGGACCTCCGAGCCTGTCGTCCGCTGAAGACTCGGTGATCGTCGACGCCCTCTTCGGGACCGGCCTCGCGCGGCCCGTCGACGGCCCCCTGGCCGGGCTGGTCACTGCGGCCTCTGCGCATCGCGTCCTCGCAGTCGACATTCCCTCGGGCGTCTCCGGCGCGACGGGGGTGGTCCTCGGGGCCGCCGTGCGGGCGGACATCACGGTCACCTTCGGGTCCCTGAAGATCGGTCATGTCACGGAGCCCGGCCGAGCGCGCGCCGGCGACCTCGTCCTCGCGGACATCGGCATCCCCGTCCACCAGCCCGACGCCCCGCGCCTCCTCGACGCCCGCTGCCTTGCCCCCGTCCGTGACGAGGGGAGCGCGTCCGCCCACAAGGGCACCTACGGGCACCTCCTCGTCCTCGCGGGCGGTCCGGGCAAGGTGGGTGCGGCGCGGCTCACGAGCGAGGCGGCCCTGCGCGCGGGCGCCGGACTCGTCACCCTCGCGATCCCCGCCGACGTCCCCGTGGACTCCCTGGCCACGCTCGCGCCGGAGGTCATGGTGGAGCGGCTGCCCGGCCGCAGCGGTGCCTTCTCCCTCGACAGCCTCGAGCCGGCCCTGGCCCTGGCGAGCACCCGCCGCGCTGTGGCCCTGGGGCCCGGGATCGGGACCGACCCGGCGACCGTCGACTTCGTGCGCGCCTTCTTGGGAGCGTGTGGGACGCCGTCGGTCGTCGACGCCGATGGGCTCAACGCGATGGTCGGCGCCTCCTGGCCCGCTGCGGGCACCCGGGTCGTCACCCCTCACCCCGGAGAGGCGGCACGCCTCCTCGACCAGCCCACGACCGCCGTCCAGACCGATCGCCTCGCCGCCGCTCGGGACCTCGCCCGCGCCACGGACTCCGTAGCCGTCCTCAAGGGTGCGGGCACCGTCATCGCCGCTCCGTCCGGCGCCTGGAACAATCCCTCGGGCAACCCCGCCATGGGCACCGCCGGCAGTGGGGACGTGCTCACCGGCGTCGTGGGCGCCTTCCTCGCGCGTGGTCTCCCCGCGGAGATCGCCGCCACCGCCGGCGTCCACCTCCACGGACTCGCAGGAGACCGCGCGGCCGTCTCCGTCGGCCGGGGTCTCGTCGCGTCCGACATCAGTCGCGCCCTGGGGCCCGTCCTCGCGGCGCCACCCCCGGACCCGCCCCACGCCCCCTGGCTCACCGTCTGGCCCGCTGCCTGGAGACCCTGATGCCGCCTGCCTCTCCAGCCCTGACCACCGTCCTGCCCGACGCCTCCTCGACCCGCGCCCTCGGTGCTCTGCTCGGCTCCGCGCTGCATGCGGGCGACGTCCTCGCCCTCGTGGGTCCGCTCGGCGCCGGGAAGACCACGCTCGTGCAGGGGCTGGCAGAAAGTGTCGACGTGCCCCCGGACGTCGCGGTACAAAGCCCGACCTTCACGGTCTGCAACGAGTACCCCGCGCGCGTGCCTCTGCTGCACGTCGATCTGTACCGCCTGGGGGATCTCTCCGAAGCCGAAGACATCGGACTCGTCGACCGCCTCCGGGACGGTGACGGCCTGTCCGTCGTCGAGTGGGCCGATCGACTGCCCGACCTCCTCCCGCAGACCTCCTTGTGGATCCACCTCACGCAGCACGGCGCGCAGCGGCGCGTCGTCGTCGCCGAGCGTGACGGTGGGTCCCTCGATTGGCTGGCGGAGAGTCCGCCCGCAGGGAGCGATGGATGGGAGACATGGACCGGCAGCAGGCCCTGGGAGGCCTCGTCCTCGGACTGATCGTGGCAGGGATCATCGCCCTGCGCGGTCTCCCCGCCCTGCACGCCTCCGCCGCCCTCACGCCGCCCGACGACCCGGTCATCGCCGCCGCCTTCGGCTTCCCGGTCGCCGCCGACTGCCCCGATCCGCGGGTGTGGGAGGAGCTGCCGTCCGTGGGCCCCGCCCGGGGCCGCGCCCTCGCCGACGCCGCCGCCGCCGGCCTCCTGCGGGAGCCCTCGGACCTGTTGCGGGTCCCCGGAATCGGCACCAAGATGGCCGCGCTGCTGGCCCCGAGGGTCGCGTTTCCGGCCCGCGAGCCGCCAGCAGGGGAGCCGCCATGAGCCGCATCTACATGGACCACAACGCGACGACTCCGGTGGACCCCGCCGTGCTGCGTGCGATGTGGCCCCTCTACGAGGAGTCCTGGGGCAACCCGTCCTCCATCCACTGGGCGGGGCGCGAGCCCGCCGGGAAGATCGACGACGCCCGCGCCGCCGTGGCGAGCCTCATCGGCGCCAAGCCGCGCGACCTGTTCTTCACCAGCGGCGGCACCGAGGCGGACAACACCGCGCTCATGGGGGTGTTGCTCGCCCGCAAGGACGCAGGTCGCCACATCGTGACGTCGGCCATCGAGCACAAGGCCATCCTCGACATGGCCACCTACCTCGAGGACCTGCACGGTGCCGAGGTCACGCGCCTCTCCGTCGACGGCCAGGGCCGCCACGACCTGGACGAGCTCCGGGCCGCGCTCCGGGACGACACCGTCCTCGTGTCCGTGATGCTCGCGAACAACGAGCTGGGCAACCTGAACGACATCGCCGCCATCGCCGCCATCGCCCACGAGCGCGGCGCCCTGGTCCACTGCGACGCCGTGAACGCCCTGGGCAAGGTCCCCATCGATGTCGCCGCGCTGGGCGTCGACCTGCTGTCGATCAGCGCTCACAAGATCTGCGGTCCCAAGGGCTGCGGCGCCCTGTGGGTGAAGCGCAAGACCCCATTCGAGCCCTACATCCGCGGGGGTGGTCAGGAGCGCGGCCGGCGCTGCGGGACGTACAACGCCGCGGGCATCGTGGGATTCGGCAAGGCCGCGGAGCTCGCCGCCGAGCGCCTCGCCAGCGGGTGGGAGGACGAAGTCGCCGCCCTGCGCGACCGGCTCGAGGCCGGGATCCGCGAGCGCCTGGACGGCGTCCGGGTGAACGGCGACCCGGAGCACCGGCTCCCCAACACGACGAACCTGTCGTTCCTCCACGTGGACGGCGAGGCCCTGGTCCTCAACCTGGACCTGCGCGGCATCGCCATCTCCACCGGCTCGGCCTGCACCAGCGGCAGCCTGGACCCGAGCCACGTCCTGGTGGGCCTCGGGCTCACGGACGAGTGGCTCGCCGCCGCGATCCGCTTCTCCCTCGGCACCTCGAACGACGCAGCCCAGATCGATCAGGTCGTGGACGCGGTCGTCGAGGAGGTGGAGAAGCTCCGGGCGCTCACCGCCTGAGGGTCTGACCATGCGGGAAGCCGGCCCCGAGCCCGGGGAGCGCGTCGTCGTCGCCATGAGCGGCGGGGTGGACAGCTCCGTCGTGGCGGCGCTCCTGCACGAACGCGGCTGCGAGGTCGTCGGCATCACCCTGTCCCTGTGGGAGGACCCGGATCCCGACGGACCCGACGGCGGCTGTTGCACCCCGTCGGACATCCTGGACGCCCGGCGCGTCTGCCGGGATCTGGACGTGCCCCACTACCTGCTCAACTACCGCGACCCCTTCCGCGAGGCGGTGATCGAGCCGTTCGTCGCCGCCTACGCACGCGGGGAGACCCCGAACCCCTGCGTGAACTGCAACGACCACCTCAAGTTCGACCGCCTGGTGCAGCGCACCCGGGAGCTCGGGGCGCGCTGGCTCGCCACGGGGCACTACGCCCGCCTCCATCGGGACGAGGACGGGACCCCCCGCCTCCTCGCCGGCGTCGACCGCGGCAAGGATCAGAGCTACTTCCTCGGAGGCACCCCTCCGTCGTCCCTCGCCATGCTCTGCATGCCGCTGGGAGGCCTGACGAAGGCGCAGGTGCGTGACGAGGCGGAGCGGCTCGCCGTCCGCACCCGACACAAGCCCGACTCCCAGGACATCTGCTTCATCCCGGACGGAGACGTCGCGGGGTTCGTCGCCCGGCACGGGGGGGCAGGGGACCCGGGCGCGATCGTCGACGAAGATGGCCGCGAGCTGGGGCGCCACGGCGGGGTCCACTCCTTCACCGTCGGGCAGCGCAAGGGCATCGGCGTCGCCTCGGCGGAGCCGCTGTACGTCCGACGGATCGACGCAGCCCGGGCGCGGCTCGTGGTCGCCACCGCGGACCGCCTCTCCGCCACCGAGGTCGAGGTCGGTGACTGGTCCTGGCTGCGCCGGCCCCTCCCCGACGAGCAGCTGACCCTGAAGGTCCGCTACCGGGGGACTGGATCCGCCGTCGCGTCCGTCGACGACACCCCCGACGGCCTCCTCATCCACCTCGCGGCCCCCGCCCGCTCGGTGGCGCCGGGGCAGGCAGCCGTCCTGTACGCCGGAGACGAGGTCCTGGGGGGTGGGACGATCGCGCCGGTCCGAACGCGGTAACATGCGACGGCTCGGGTGGTCTGCCCGGGCGCGCCATGCCATTCTCCGCTGACTCGGAGCAGGAGGCCCATCGATGCGTGTGCTCAGCCGCACCCTACTCACCGCCGCCGCAGCCCTGGCGGCCACGCTCTTCGCGGGGTGTCAGCCGGTCTGCCAGACGGCCTGCGTCGAGAACGCTCGCTACGTCGACTCGTGCCTCGAGCACTGGGAGGCCCTGTGGGCGGACTTCGGCTACGACGACGCCAACGACTACATCGAGACCTGTCAGGCCCGGGTGGGCGCCACTCTCTCGGTCATCCCCGTGGAGGACCGGCGGACGGTGCGTCTGCGCTGCGCCGAGGATCTGAGCGGGCTGACCACCGCGGTCGGCTGCAGTGATCACGTGCCCAACGGAACGGAGCTCGACCCCACCGAGGACGACAACGGGATCATCCCCCGTCCTCAGTGACGTCCCGCCTGCGGGCGGGCGCGGTGGGCCCGGGCAGGAGCAGCGCTCCCCCCGGGCTTTGCCGTAGAAAAGAGCAGAGGAGACCCATCCAGTGCATCACCTCCAGACCACGACCAGGATCCTCGTCCTCCCCGTGCTCGCGCTGCTCCTGTTGGCGGCCTGCGAGACGACGGGCGGAGCGAAGGGGAAGGGCAAGGAGGCGGACATGCTCTCCGGCCTCGTCCTCGACCCCGAAGGCAAGCCCATCCCGTTCGCGAAGATCTCGATCCTGCCCCAGGCTCCTGACGAGACGGCGCGGAACCCCACGGACCCGCTCCCTGACGGCAGCCGCGGCCTCGCGGTGACCACGGAGGGCGGCCGCTGGGTCGTCGACCACGTCTCGGACGAGGTGGGGACCGACCTCGGGATGCCGCCCGGCTACTACTACGAGGTCACCATCTACAAGCCCGGGTTCCACATCTGGCGCGACTCCGTCCTGTACGACAAGGGCACGCTGCAGGTGGACACGACGCTCTACCCCGACACCATCGACATCGAGGACGTGGGCAACCTCGTGGACACGTCCCTCGGCGAGACGAACACCGGCACCGGCGTTCTCCGACAGGGCGAGTAGGGGGAAGAGCCCCCGCGGGCGACGACCATGACCGAGGCGCTCGGCACGCGCGGCGAGTTCCGCCTCCTTCACAAGATCGGTGAAGGGGGGATGGCCGACGTGTTCCTCGCGGAGCGCCTCGGCGACGACGGCTTCCGCACCCGAGTGGCCCTGAAGAGGCTCCACCGGGGCCTCGCGATGGACAGCTACTTCATCCGGCAGCTCGTCCGCGAGGCGCGGCTCCTCGGCCAGCTCGAGCACAACAACATCGTCAAGGTCTTCGACCTGCGCCGTATCGGCGACGAGTACTACGTCGTCATGGAGTACGTGGACGGCATCGATCTCGCCGCGGTCATCAAGGTCCACCGCTCGCGCAAGACCCGCATCCCCCGACCGTTCTTCTTTCACGTGGCCCTGAGCCTCACCGAGGCCCTGGCCTACGCGCACAACGCGGTGGATCCGTCGGGGAACCCCACGCCGCTCATCCATCGGGACATCAAGCCCAGCAACGTGATGTTGAGCCGGCGGGGGATCGTCAAGCTCACGGACTTCGGCATCGCTCACGTGGGCGACGGCTCGGTGACCGGCGGGCTCGTGCAGGGGACGGCGAACTACATGAGCCCCGAGCAGGCGTTCGGGGAGGAGCGCCTCACGGGGGCCTCCGACGTGTACTCCCTCGGCTCGGTGTTCTACGAGATGCTGACCGGGCGCCCGCTCATCGACGGGGACAACTACCTCAAGGCGATCCACCAGGTGCGCGAGCGCCGCGTCTCCGTCGAGGAGCTCGCCCAGCTCGGGGTGGAGCCGGGGCTGCGGGTGGTGATGGCGAAGATGCTCTCGCCCGACGCGACCTCGCGGTACGGCGAGATGGACAACGTGCGCAACGATCTCCAGTTCGTCGCGGACCGTCTCAAGATCGACCTGTCGTGGCACCGGATCCGCGCCTACGTGGGGCGTCTCATGGGGATCCTCGGCCGGGCCCCGGACCGAGCCACGCTGTCGAACGTGGGGCTGACGGCCCTGCCGAAGAAGAACGCCGCCGACCAGCTCGGCCCGAAGCCCGCCGAGCCGCCGCCGCCCGCCCCGGCGCCGCCCCCGCCCATCCCCGAGGAGATCCGGGCCAGCGGCCCTCCGACGCCGCCGACGCCCGTCCCGCGCGAGCGGCTCGAACGGAAGGGACCAGTGACGCAGGCGGTCCAGAAGGATCTGCTCGAGTCGTACATCGCGATGGCGCAGCTCGAGTCGACGTCGGAGAACCCCGCCCTCCCCACGGCGACGGCGCAGGGGCTGACGGCCCTGCCGGACAAGGAGCCGCCCGCGCCGGCGAAGCGGCGCGACCCCCTCGACGCGAACACCGTCGCCGCCCCGCCGCCGCCCATCGGTGCCCACTTCGCTGCCGGACAGCCCTTGGGAGGCGCCCCGGCGCCCGCTCCCGCCCCGGCCCCCGCGCCGCCGGCGATGAAGCCCCTGAATCCCAACGACTGGGACGCGGACCACACGCGCGTCTACGACGGCCCGACGCCGGCGCAGTCGGGGGTGTACGGCACGGGGGAGATGAGGGCCTACCAGCCGGCGATTCACTCGGACCAGGAGAAGACGCGCCCGCTGCCCGGCGGGCGGGCGTCGATGATGGGGATCCCCGCGTCTCCCTTCGCGTCGCAGCCTCCGGGGATGCCGGCTGCGCCACCGTCGCCCCCGCAGGCCTCGGTCCCCCCGTCGGCCCCGAGCCAGCCGCCCACGAGCACCACCGGTCGCCAGCGCCGCGTGTCCGGGTCGGACCTCGACGACCCCACGCGGTTCTACGCGGGCCCGCCGCCGGCTCAGACGTCCGCGGGGCTGCCCGTGGTGCGCGACCCGGGCGAGTCCTCGGAAGCCCAGCGGAGCTCAGGGACACTGCCGGCGCCCGCTCCGTCCCGCCCCGCGCCGTCGCGTCGGAAGCCGAAGCGTGGGCGCAAGCGGCGTCCCACCGCGCAGCGGGCGCGGAAGCGCAAGGGACGTCGGCGTCGCAAGGGCGTGCCGCCGAACGTCATCGGAGCGCTGGTGATCGTGATCATCATCCTCCTCGCGCTCCTGCTGCTCCTCCTCGCGAAGAAGTACGGTCCCGCCGCCTCACATCCCGGGAACATCTCCGGCACGCATGCGTCGATCACGGAGATGGTGGATGCCCCGGCGGCGCACTCCAGTAGAATCGCCCGCGTCCGCAAGGACAGGTGGGTTTGAGGTCGATGATGATGAAGTTCCCCCAGAAGCGCGGTGAGTTCACCCTCCTGCGGAAGATCGGCGAAGGCGGGATGGCCGAGGTCTTCCTCGCCGAGCGTGAGGGCGACGAGGACTTCAAGACGCTGGTCGCCCTGAAGCGTCTCCACGGCGGCTTTGCCCTCGATCAGTACTTCATCCGCCAGCTCGTCCAGGAGGCGAAGCTCCTCGGCCAGCTCCAGCACACGAACATCGTGCGGGTGAACGACCTGCGCCGGATCGACGACGACTACTACATCGTCATGGAGTACATCGACGGCATCGACGTCGCCCAGGCGATCAAGGTCCACCGGGACAAGGACCTGCGCTTCCCCCTGTCCATCTTCTTCCACATCGCCCTGAGCCTGTGCGAGGCCCTCGACTTCGCCCACTCGGCGACGGACATGGACGGCAAGCCGATCCGGCTCATCCACCGGGACATCAAGCCGAGCAACGTCCTCATCAGCAACCGCGGCATCGTCAAGCTGACGGACTTCGGCATCGCCCGCGTGGGGGACACGTCGAACACCGGCTCGGTGGTGAAGGGGACGGCGAACTACATGTCGCCCGAGCAGGCGAGCGGGGAGCAGAACCTCACGCCCGCGTCCGACATCTTCAGCCTGGGCGCCGTCTTCTGGGAGATGCTGACCCTCGAGAAGCTCGTGGAGGGCAGCAACTACCTGACGGTCATCAACTCCATCAAGGACCTGAACGTTGGCCTGAAGGACATCACGAAGAAGGGCATCGAGCCCGGGCTCCGGATGATCCTGCTGCGGATGCTCGCCCGGAAGCGCGAGCTCCGGTACCAGTCGATGGGCCTCGTCCTGAAGGACCTGCGGTTCGTCGCCGAGCAGATGAAGGTCGATCTCTCGCCCTCGCACCTGCGCGAGTACATGGCGAAGATCACGAACCTCGCGCGCGAGGCGGCGGGATCGCTCCCCAGCGGGACGAACCTGGCGACGGCGAAGGCGCTGGAGGACGACGTCCCCACGCCCGCGCCTGCCCCCAAGGCCCAGGCCGCGCCCGCGAAGAAGGGCAAGGACCAGGAGGCGGCCTTCGCCGAGTCGGTGGCGGCCCTCAAGGCCCTCGTCCTCAAGGACACGGAGTCCAAGGGCGGGATGCCGGCTGCGCCGCCGCCGCCGGCGCAGCTCAAGAAGGAGGAGCCCAAGAAGAAGGCTCCGCCTCCGCCGCCTCCTCCCAGGGACGAAGCTCCTACGCCCGTCCCCGACGACGCGCTCGCGGTGCCCTCGGCGATGGGACTGGCTGCGCGCGACGATCTCGCCAAGGCGAGCAAGGTGAGCGACAGCGCGAGCACGACGCCGGGGGCCGAGGTCCCGAAGGCGCCGGCGGCTGCGAAGCCCGCGCCGGCGGCTGCGAAGCCCGCGCCGGAGCCGGCGACGGAGTCCGCCCCGAAGGGCGGCAAGAAGTCGCGGCGGCAGAAGAAGCGCGAGAAGCGGCAGAAGGCGGCGGCCGCAGGAGCGGCGGCTGGAGCTGCCGTGGCGGCGGCCGCGGCTGCCCGCCAGGGTGGGGCCAACGCGGCTCCGTCCGTTCCTCCTGCGGGGGTGCCCACCCCGCCCATGAAGCCCGCTGCGGCCGCAGCGCCAAAGCCGGTCGCCGCGCCTCCTCCGCCGGCGCCCGCGCCGGTGGCGACGGGGCCGAAGACCGCGCCTCCGCAGCCCCCCGCTCCCCGGCAGCCCGCGCCCACGGCGGAGTCGGCCCCCGTGATGGAGATGGTCGACGAGCCCGGGTTCGACGACGGCTACGACGACGACTACGACGACTGGGAGGGCGCGAGCAACACCGCGCTGTACGCGGCGATCGCGGTCGTGGTCCTTCTCCTCATCGCGGTCATCTGGCTCATGCTCCCCGACGCGGACGACCCGACGGGTGAGGTGGTCGCCGACGCGGACACGGAGGAGCGGGCGAAGCCCGCCGAGCCGGAGCCCACGGCCGCCCCCGAGGAGCCGGAGGACGAGCCGGAGATGGGCGGTGAGGTGATCGCCGACAGCGGCTCGGACGAGCCCGCCGATGCGCCGGAGGAGCCGGACTCCACCGGCAGCACCGACAGCGGCAGCGCGGCCGTCGCGAGCACGTCCGGGTCCCGGAGCTCGGGCACCAGCTCGCGCTCTTCGGACACGTCCGGCAGCAGCTCTCGGCCAAGCGGCGCGACCAGCTCGTCCCGCTCGTCGGACAGCTATGGAAGCCGTTCGTCGGGCAGCACGTCGAGCAGCCGGTCGTCCGGCACGAGCAGCCGTTCGTCGGGCAGCACGTCGAGCAGCCGGTCGTCGGGCAGCACGAGCCGGTCCTCCGACACGGGCTCCAGCAGCCGCTCTTCGGGCAGCAGCGCGCGGTCGTCGGACTCCGCGGGGAGCAGCAGCCGTTCGTCGGGCAGCACGAGCTCCGGCTCGTCGAGCAGCTCGTCCGAGCCTCGCTACACGGCCTCCAGCGGATCGAGCAGCTCCAGCAGCAGCTCCTCCTCCGCCGACGACGGGGACGACTGGGCGACCGCGTCGAACGACACCCGGGACCCCTACGACGAGCCCGTCGAGGACGACCCGGTCGAGGAGCCCGTCGAGGACGACCCGGCGGACGACGAGGCCGCTGAGGCGCTCGCGCTCGCCGCAGCGAACGCCCCGTCACCCCAGCAGGTCCTCGACGACTACGGCGAGAACGCCCGCCGCGGCCGCCTGGCCCAGGAGGACATCGACAACCTGCGGTCCATCCCGCCGGCCGCCGCCTCGTACGAGAACAGCCGCGCCGTCCTCATGGCCCAGTATGAGGCCACGGGCGCGTCAGCCCAGCACTGCTCCACCGCGAGCGAGGTGCTCGGTCAGCCCGGCAACTACGCGGATCCTCAGTGGAACCTCGAGATGAGCAAGTGCCACCTGCGCGAGGGCCGCTTCGAGGACGCGCTCCAGGCCTCGCGGGTCGCCGAGCTCCACGCCCAGGACATCCCGGCCCGATCCCGCACCGACCGACAGCTGAAGATCTGGGAGATCCAGGCCAAGTCCTATAAGGGGCTCTACCAGGCCACCGAGAACCTGGACTACCTGTCGGACGCCATCGCGGTGTGGAAGCGTTACCGCCACATGGCGAACAACACCTACCGCCCCCGTGAGGCGACCAAGGCCGACGAGGCGATCGTCGCGCTGCAGGACCTGTCCGAGGGCGCCCTTTGATCCGGCTCCGCGCAGGTCGCGGAGCCGCCCTCGTCCTCGCCGCCCTCCTCGCAGGGTGTGGACCGGACCCCGCCCCGTCCTCCCAGGTCGCCCCCGAGGCGGCGGCGCCCGATCTCGCCCCGGTCCTCGCCGGCAGCTGGCTCGCGGCCGCCGTGGCCGCGCCCGAGGACGTGGCCGCGCTGATCGACGGCCCCGGTGGGGACGGCTGGCTCGCGCTGTTCAACAACGATCTGCTCGCCGCGAGGGAGGCCTTCGACGCCGCGCAGCCCGCCGAGGGGGCTCCGGTCCCTCCGTCCTGGGCCCTCGGCATGGCCCGTCTGCACCTCGCCGAGGCCGACGTGCTCATCGCGGCTCGCTCCCTCGAGCGCGACGCCACCCTCAGCGGGATCGCCTACCGCGCCGAGCGCTCCGACCGCCTCCGATCCGGAGCGTGGGAGCCGATCCTCGCCGCCATCAGCCTCGCGTCCCTCCCCGACGTCGCCCCCGCCGACCGGGACGCCGCTGTGGATCGGGCCCGCGCCGCCGACGCCTCCACCCCGGAAGCAGTCGCGCTCCTCGCGCTCCTCGACGCCCGTCTCGCGGGCGAGGCGGGCGTCCCGGCAGACCTGCCGGGAACATTGCAGGAACAGCTGAACCACCCCGACCCCGCTTCGCCGGGCCCGCACGTGATCGACTCGCTGGGAGAGGACGTCGACGCCGGGCTGACGTTCTCGGCGAAGTGGTGGGATCCCGCGGTCCAGCGCGCCCGGCTCCAGCATCACCTCGCGGCTGTCGCGACCTACGCGGCCAAGGCCGGCGCCGCTGACCTCGTCGCTGTCGCCGTCGACGCGGCGCCGCAGCCCCTCCCGACGGAGGGAACGCCCCCATCCACCCTGCGGCCGGAGCTCGCCCTGTTCGCCGCGCCCTGGGTCGACGTCGCGCACCTGCGCGCCGCGTGGGGCCTCGATGGGGGCCGCTCGCTGCTCGCCCGGGTCGCGGCCCAGGAGCCCGAGGCCCGTGTCGACGACGGCTGGGCCCCCACCGACGCCGACCGGCTCCTCCGCTTCGAGGCCGCCTTCGAGACGCGGGTCGGCGACGCCCTGAAGACCCTGGCGGTGGGAGACGGCGCCGGCCTCATCCGCGACCTCCAGCTCGCCCGGAAGGCGGCGGACCTGTTGCTCCGGGACCGGGTGCGGGACGTGGCGTCCGAGGCGCCCGTCGTCGCTCTCCGCATCGCCGAGCGCTCGCTCGACGTGGGTGGGGGCAGCGCGAGCAAGGACGGCTCCCGCCTGTCCCACCGCAACGACGCCGGCTTCCTGGTCCGGCTCGCGCAGGTCCACGCGCTGGGCGGCCGCCCGGGCGTCGCCCGCGACTATGTCCACCCGCTGGTGGCCCGGTTCCCCGGGCTCGCCGCTTCGTCCCACCAGCTGGGCCAACTCGACGCCGCCAGTTCGATCGGCGTCCAGGGAAAGACGAGCCAGCAGTGACCGTGCCCCCCACCAAGCCCCGCCACCCCTGGCACAATGCGGGCCGCCGCGAGCGCGGCTGGACCACTTTGCGTACCATTGGCCCGGGACTGACCGACGGGATGACCTTGCACCTCCGAACCGCCTGCGTCGCGGCGCTCGCCGCGCTGACCTTTTCGGTGTCCGGCCACGCCGGGGCGGAGGGCTTCGAGTTCGCCGAGGATGAGCTCGCCTACTCCCTGAACCCGCTCCACGAGCTCTCCATGGCGGAGACGCGGCTCAACGAGCTGCTCTTCGAGTCCCTGTGGGGCCCCGGCTACGACGGCTACCCCGAGCCCCGCCTCGCGGACGCGTACGACCAGTCCACCGACAAGACCGAGATGCAGATCTTCCTCAAGGAGAACCTGCGCTGGTCGGACGGCATGCCCATCACCGCCGAGGACGTCGTCTTCTCGGTGAAGGCCTACCAGAACCCCAAGACGGACTCCCCGGACCGCTCCCGCCTCGCGTTCATCAAGAAGGCCGAGGCCGTGAACGAGACCACGGTCAAGCTGACCTTCGTCGATCCCGAGTTCGAGCCGCTGGAGAAGTTCTACTTCAAGGTCCTGCCGAAGCACCGCTTCGAGTCCACGGCGGTGCCGCGCACCCACCCGTTCTGGTTCAAGCCGACCACGTCCGGCCCCTACCAGCTCAAGGCCCAGGACCTGGGCACCTGGTCGTTGGAGACGAACCAGGAGGCGATGCGCAAGCCGAACGTCCCCGAGGTGAAGGTCCGGGAGATGCCGGACAAGAACCAGCAGGTGAGCTCGCTCGGCTACGGCTACATCCAGGCCATGGTGAACGTGCCGTCGCAGTACCTCGCCGAGGTGGAGCGCAGCCGCAACGCGGACCTCATCCCGTACCAGTCCAAGTCCTGGTGGTACATGGGGATGAACTTCAAGAACTCGGCGCTCGGCAAGGACGCCGTCCGCGCGGCGCTGGCCCGGGCCGTCGACTTCGATGCGGCCCTGGCGCTCATCGGAGAGGGCTACCGGATCTCCGGCCCCTTCGTCCCGTCGAGCAAGTACTACAACCACTCCGAGTCGGTCCGGCTCATCGACTTCGACACCGCCGAGGCCGCCCAGCTCATGGAGGGCGCGGGCTACACCCGCGAGGGCGAAGGGCAGTGGAAGGCGAAGGGCAACCCCCTGAAGCTGCGCATCTTCTACCGCGCGGGCATGGGCGACCAGGGCCAGACGGTCGCCCTGAACCTGCAGGCGCAGCTGCGCCGCTTCGGGATCGACGCCGCGGACCCCGTCGCCATGGACAAGGCGGTGTGGAACGAGAAGGTCTTCACGGACCGGGACTTCGACCTCGTCCTCGACAGCTGGTCGTTCGACAAGAACGAGAACGTCTACGACCTCTTCCACAGCCAGGGGACGCAGAACTTCGTGGGCTTCGCGAACAAGGACGTGGATGAGCTCCTGGAGAAGGCCATCACGGAGACGGACCCGGCGGCGAAGGTCGTCTACATGCAGGAGGTCCATCGGCAGCTCGCTCAGGAGTCGCCCTACGTCTTCCTGTGGTCGCTCCGCAGCTACACGGCCCTGCGCCGTGAGGTCGAGTCGGTGTTCATCCAGCCGTTCTACTACTTCTCCCAGTTCCCCGACTGGACGATGACCGCGGCCGCCCCCGGGCGGTGACCTCCGCGGTGCTCTCATGAGGCGCCGCCTCTCCGCGCTCCGCCAGCTGGGGCGCCGCACCCTCTCCTTCGCCCTCGTCGTGTTCGTGAGCTCCGTCGTGTTCGGGCTCCTGCTGTGGTCCGTCCCCGGCGCCGCCGAGAAGGCCGGAGAGGACACCTTCCTCGCGTGGCTCGCCGGGTTCTGGAAGGGCGTGTTCGTCGGCGATCTCGGGCGGTCGTACCGCGGCGTGCCGGTCTACGAGATGGTCTGGCGGGGTGCGCTCCGATCCCTGCCGCTGATCGTCTCCGCCCTGGTCCTCTCCCTGGGGACGGGCGCGGTGCTCGTCGTCGCCCTCGGGCACCGCATCGGTGGGATGGGTCGGGCGCTGCGGGCGGCGTTGCATGCCCTGTCCCTCTGCCCGGTGTTTCTCCTGGGCTACCTCGCCCTCGTGCTCTTCGCCGTCCCCCCCGAGGGGCCGCGCCAGGCCTTCGCCGCCGTGGTCATCCTCGCCCTCGGCGACGGGATGCTGTCGGACGTGCTCCTCGGCCTCGAGTCCGAGTACCGACGCCTCATGCGGCGCGACTTCGTCCAGTCGGCCCGCCTGCGCGGCACTCCGGTCTGGCGGCACGTGCTGCCCCACATGGCGCTCCCCGTCGCCCAGATCGCGGCCACGCGCATCGCCTGGCTCATCGGGGGCGTCCTCGTGCTCGAGATGGTCCTGGGCATCCAGGGCATCGGCCTCATCGGGTACCGCGCCGCGGACACGGCGGACCTGCCGCTGCTCGTGGCGATCACTGTGTTCGTGACCTCGCTGGTGGCCGGGGCATCGCTCCTCGTGGACGTCCTGCGCGTCCTCGTCGACCCGCGGGTGCGCAAGGACCGGCGCGCGGCCTCCCGGAGCACCGCGTGAGGCTTCGCTCCTGGGAGGCGGTGCTCGGCGCCATCGTGGTGTCGATGCTGATGGGGCTGCGACTCATCGCCGCGTTCCTGGTGGTCGACCCCGCGGCCCCGACGGACGCGCCGCTGCTCGGCCCGTCCCGCGCCCACCCCTTCGGCACGGACCAGCTCGGCCGCGACGTGTTCCTCCGGATGGTGGAGTCCACCGAAGCCTTCGTGATCCCGGGGTTGTTCGCGGTCGCGGTGGTCCTCGTCATCGGAGTCCCCCTGGGGGCGGCCATCGGCTTCTGGCCCCGAAGCCGCCTCACTGGAGCGGCCCGGGTGGGCCTCACGATCGTCGGCGCCTGGCCGCGGCTCGTCCTCGTCGTGGTGGTCATCGCGATCTTCATGGTCAGCGTGTCCGACCCCGCCGCCTGGGCCGACGCCCGCCTCTACGTCCTCGCGCTGCTCGTGGCCATCTCCTTCGTGCCCCAGCTCGCCCAGGAGCTCTCCGAGCGGGTGCTGATCTTCCAGCGCGAGCAGTTCGTCGAGGCGGCGCGAGCGCATGGCCTGTCCGACAGCCGCATCCTCTTCGTCCACATCCTCTGGGCCAACTGCCGCGAGCTGGTCCTGCGCCAGTGCTGTCTCCTCTTTGCCTCGTTCCTGCTCGTCGAGACCTCGCTGAGCTACCTCGGCGACTACGGCGTACCGCCCCCGCGCCCGTCCTGGGGGAACATCCTCTCGGACGTACGGAGCCAGGTGATCCACGTGCGCTCGCTCGCCCGCCCCGACTCGTGGATGCCGGGCGATGTGATCGAGGGGCTCGGCCGCGCCATCACCGAGGGGGCGGCGCTGGCCCTCATCGCGCCCACCGTCGCCATCGTGGTGTCGATCGGCGGGCTCCTCGCCCTGGCGCGGCACTTCGCGGAGGCGCGAGCGTGACCGTCGCGTCCCCCCCGCTGCTCCGGGTGGAGCACCTGACCGTCGGCGTCACCGATCCGCTCGACGGCAGCGAAGTGAACGTGGTTCGCGACGTCTCCTTCGAGCTCGGTCGGGGCCAGATCGTGGCCCTCGTCGGCGAGTCGGGGAGTGGCAAGACGGTCCTTATGCGCTCGCTCCTGGGGATCACGGACGCGACGCCGGGGGTGGTCGCGGGCAAGGCCACGGCGTTCACGGAGCAGGGCGAGGCGTCGCTGGCGCCGCGCCGGTTCTTCCGGCGCCGGGCCCTGCCGTCGGTCCGACGGGGGTGGGCGGGGTACGTGTTCCAGCACCCGCGGGAGGCCCTCGATCCCTTCCAGACCGTGGGCCGGCAGGTGGCTGACTCGGTGGCGATCGCCCGGCCCCGCGCGAGCAAGGCCGAGCGGGCCGAGCGGGCCGAGCAGTGGCTGGCCCAGGTGGCGCTGCCGCGCCCGGGCAAGGTGGCGGGCCTGCACCCGCACGAGCTCTCGGGCGGGATGGCCCAGCGCGTCGCGATCGCCGTGGCCCTGGCGACGGAGCCGCGCCTCCTCGTGGCCGACGAGCCCACGACGGGCCTCGACTGGTCTGTCCGCCGCGACGTGCTCGATCTGCTCGGCAAGCTGCAGGACGAAGAGGGGATGACGCTGCTCCTCATCACCCACGACTTCTCCGTCGTCCGTCACCTCGCCGACCGCGTGCTCGTCCTGTACCGCGGACGCCTGATGGAGGACGGCCCTCGCGGCGCGTTCTTCGAGCCCGGCCCGGGAGAGCACCCCTACAGCCGCGAGCTGCAGGCCCGGGTCCTCGCCCTGGAGGAGGGCCGCCCACCGCCGCCGTCCATCCGCGCGCCCTCGGGGCCGCTCGGGGCGTCCTGCCCCTACGTGGGACGCTGCGCGCGCATGGCGGTGGCGGATCAGCCGGACCAGGAGCGCTGCTACACGGAGCTGCCCGAGCTGACGCCCTTCGGCGACGACCACCGGGTCGCCTGCCTCCTCGCGAAGCGGGAGGGCCGATGAGACAGATCGCGCTCGAGGCCCGCGGGCTGCGCAAGAGCTTCCCCGATGGCGACGGAGGCACCCTCGTCGCGGTGGACGGCGTGGACCTGACCCTGCGCGAGGGGGAGGTCCTCGGCCTCGTGGGCGAGTCCGGCTCGGGCAAGACGACGCTCGGCAAGCTCCTGCTGCGGATCGTCCAGCCCGACGCGGGATCGATCGCGCTCCTCGGCGAGGACCTGATGGGCAAGGACCGGGACGCCCTGCGCGCCTCGCGGACCCAGGCCCAGATGATCTACCAGTCGGCGGCGGCGGCCCTGAACCCCGGGATGACGGTGTACGAGCACCTGCGGGAGACGCTGCGGCTCCACCGCCCCGACCAGCGCGGCCACGAGGACACGGTGATCGCCCAGACGCTGTCGCGGTTCCGGTTGGAGGGGAGGGGAGACCGCCGCCCGCGCGAGCTCTCGGGCGGAGAGCGTCGGCGCGTGGGGGTGGCCCGGTGTCTGCTGCCGGAGCCGAAGCTCGTGATCGCGGACGAGCCCACCGCGGGGCTGGATGCGTCGGTGAAGGCGGACGTTCTGCGGGTCATGCTCGAGGCGCGTCGCCCGAACCAGGCGTGGATCTTCATCTCCCATGAGCTGGATGTCGTCCGATATGTGTCTGACCGGGTGTTGGTGATGGTCCGAGGCCGCGTGGTCGAGGACATGCCGGCGCGTCGGCTGAATCCGGCGGACCGGCGGGTCCTGCGGCACCCGTACACGGAGCGACTCCTGTCCACGTCGCTCCAGCCGGGAAGTCGTGCGATCATGATCCCGGACCGGTCGGTCGAGCCTGGTGGGTGTCGTTATCGCGGCGCGTGCCACGAGGTGGAGCCCGGAACCGGGCTCTGGGAGCGATGTCGGGGACAGGAGCCCGACCTCGTCTCCGTCGGACCTGGACACCGGACCGCGTGCCATGCGCGGGGCGATGTCCCGGAGGAATGATGCGATTGCTGTTGCCCTGGCTCCTGCCGCTGCTGCTCGTCCCCGGCCTCGCGCTGGCTCAGTCCGCCGTGCCGCTGTCCCCCGAGCGTGAGGGGAACGCCTTGAACCCGCGGTGGGCCCCCGACGGCTCCCAGCTGGCCTACGAGGTCACGTTCCCCCGGGAGAAGGTGACGTCGCTGTACCTCGTCGAGCCCAACACGGGGCGCGAGGAGGAGGTCGTGCCTCCGTCCGGGAGCTCGGGCCTCGGGGGGCGCTTCCTCGACCGCAAGCAGGTGAACCACGAGTTCGCGTGGGCGACGCGGGGCGGGCTGTACGCGTTCTCGTCCTCGGGCGCGGACGACGAGTTCGATCTGTACATCAAGGGCGTGACCACCCCCATCGGCTCCGAGGAGAAGGAGGGGGGCGCGGCGTTCTCGTCCGACTCCCGCTGGCTCGCGTTCTGCTCGGCGCAGACAGGGGAGGGGGACATCTACCTCGTGGACGTCTTCGCCCTGGAGTCGCCGCCGCGGCGCCTGACCTCGGGGGAGGGCCTGGAGTTCTACGCGTCCTTCGCTCCGAACCGGGCGGCCCTGGCGTACGCGTCGCTCAACGAGGACGGGGCGAACATCTTCGTCATCGACGACGTGAGCAAGGAGGGCGCGCAGCCCCGCGCCCTGACGACGTGGAAGGCGACGCAGCTGAAGCCGTCGTGGTCGCCCGACGGCCGCCGGGTGGCCTTCTACAGCAACCACCACAAGGAGGACCGGACGAAGTTCGACCTGTACGTGGCGGCGGCGAGCGGCGACGGCGTGCCCCAGAAGCTGGTGGAGGACGTGATCCCGAACGAGCGGCGCGGGCCGGCCTGGACGCCGGACTCGCGCTCGATCGTGACCGTGAAGGACGACCCGAACGCGGGCGATCCGATCCTGATGGTCGACGTGGCCAGCAAGCGCTCCGCCGCCCTGCGCACGGGCACGGTGAACAACGGCGAGCCCGACGTGGGCACCGACGCGAACGGCAACGTCGTCATCGCCTTCGTCTCCCAGGGCCTCCGCGGCAGCGAGTCCCAGGACTGGCGCCGCGTCTGGACGTACCGGGTGCCGGAGTAGCGAAGGGGAGGGCTGGGCGCCTGCCGCGCGCGGACGTGGCTGCCCTCCTTCTCGGTCGAAGCAAGCCATCCCCCAGTGCCCTCCCGACGGCTGAAGGCCGCGGCACCGGGTGTCTTCCGGGGTCGCGCAGTCGCGCTCCGCTCCGGTGCGGCCAAGGCCGCCCCGGGAGCCGGCCGCGAGCGGCCGCCCTCCAGCCCCCCTGGCGCGGGGGCCGAACGGCTTCG